>JGI24140J50213_10000063_pt1 | contig 41113 bp, 38 predicted proteins | sample BarGraIncu00222A_FD_50213 | JGI IMG/M metagenome (IMG submission 50213)
TGGTTGACGCAAGACGCCACAAGGTGGACGGTTGTGCGTACTAGATCAAACGAATCGTCAGGCGTGGATGAGCATGGGGCGGCCGCGGTCGCCGGGGGTCGGAGCCTCGGCCGGGTAGGCCACGTCCTGGCCGGCCGCCACCCGCTGCGCCGTCCACGCCGCCACCAGCGCGTCGATCGCGTCGTCGACAGGGACTCGCAGAGGTGCAGAGCTCAAGGCCGCCACGACGTCGACCCACGGCGCGAGGGCGGCGAGGCGCTCGGCGACGCCGCGGGCGGTCTTCTTCGGGGCGAGCACCCGCCCGGCCAGGTGGACGAGGCTGACCTCGGGATGGACCTCCACCACGCGCGGGTCCTCCGAGCACGCGTCCACCTCGAGGATCGCAGCGCGCAGCCCCCAGGTCTGCACCGATACGGCCGGTTCGCCCGCCGCGCGGAGCAGCGCGTTGGCCTCGCCATGCGTGGCCGCCTCGAGGGCGTACCTGGGCGGTACGAGGAAGACGCGGGAAGCGGCTCGGCCGAGGACCGCCCGGGCCGCGAAGTCGCAGCCGCGACGGCCGGCGACCGCCAGCCCCACCGGGATGTCGACTGCGACGACCGCGAGGTCCTGGTCGAGCAGGTCCGCGAACCGGCCGTGGCGCCACGTCACGACCGCCGTGACCCCCCTGCCAGCCACGCGGGCCGCCACCCACGCGCCCTTCCAGCCGTCCACGCCGAGGACCGGCGGGGTCGGCGCTGTCGACGCTCTCGACAACGTGGTCAGTCCTCGCCCGGGCGCGGGGTCGCGCGGCGGACGGGCAGCGCCGCCGCGGCGGCGAGGTCGGCCGCGGTCGGCCGGGAGACGTCGCGCGCCCGCAGCGCCCCGTCGACCCCGACGATCGAGGCGCCGGAACCGGTCAGTGCCGCCAGACCTTCACCCGTGTCCGGACGCTGCCGACGGGCCTGGGGGTCGGGNTGCTCGTCTCGACGTGCCATCGTTCCTCCTGCGTCAGCCCCTCGACTCCAGACTGCGAGTACCAGAGTGCCCGAAGGACACGTCATCCACCGACTCGCCCGCGACCACAGCGCCCTGTTCAGGGGCCAGGCGGTCGCCGCGAGCAGCCCGCAGGGCCGGTTCGCCGACGGGGCGGCCCTGATCGACGGGCGGTCGCTGGTCCAGGCCGATGCCTGGGGCAAGCACCTGTTCCACGACTACGGCGGGGGCATCGTGCTGCATGTCCATCTCGGGCTGTACGGCAGCTTCCGGCAGGGTCCCGGTCGGCCTCCGGTGCCTCGGGGCGCCGTACGGCTGCTGCTGTCGGCCGAGAGCGGCTGGGCCGAGCTCCGCGGTCCGACCGCGTGCGCGATCGTCACGGCACCCGAGCGTGCGGCGCTGCTGCTCCGGCTCGGTCCCGACCCGCTGCGCGCGGACGCCCACGTCGCTGCGGCGAAGGCGCGGATCGCGAAGATGCATACGCCGATCGCCGCCGCCCTGACCGACCAGAGCGTGATCGCGGGGGTAGGCAACGCGTTCCGCGCCGAGCTGCTGTTCCGGCACCGGATCGATCCGTACCTGCCGTCGTCGGACCTCCCGCCCGAGGTGTTCGACGAGGTCTGGACCGACCTCGTCGGGTTGCTCCGAGCCGGTGTGAAGACCGGCCGCATCGTCACGACGCTGCGCGAGCACCGCACTCACCCCCGCGGTCCGGTGACCCCCGAGGACCAGTACTACGTCTACCGTCGGGCAGGCGAGCCGTGCCGCGTCTGCGGGACGCGTGTCGTGGTCGCCGAGCTGGCGAACCGGAACCTGTTCTGGTGCCCGTCCTGCCAGCCCCCGGGGTCGTCGGGCGGCCGTCAGTAGACGAACGGGCAGTACGGCGCCGGTTCGTGCACGAACGCCCGGCCCAGGGCAGCCACAGCGCCTGCGGTGCGCTGCCCGACGAAGCCCGCGCCCGCCCGCGTGACCAGGGAGGTCCCGCCCAGGTAGGCCGCGCCCAGCTCGCGCACGTCGAGGACGACGTCGGGCTCCGCGTCGGTCCGCGTGCACTCGGCGCCGTCGGGCCGCAGCGCCAGCCGCCAGCGCCCGGCGTTCCACGGCGCGAAGCCGTCCACCACCTCCACCACCCCGTCGTACGGGACGTCGTACGTGCGCGCGGCCAGGGCCACCGGGAGGTCGACCAGGCGGACGTAGACCGCGTCGCTCCGGACCGGCCTGGCTCGCCGGGGGTCGGCGAGCAGCTCGAGGAGGGGGTCGTCGACCGCGAGCGACTCGTGGACCACCCGACCGACGAGGTCGACGTTGAGGAGGAAGCGCCACAGCGCCGCTGCCGCTGCCGGATCCGTCGCCGCGTGCTCGCGCACGCGCAGCTCGCCCTCGGCGGACCCGTCCGGCCAGTCGTGCTTGACCGAGAACATGGCGTAGGCGCGGGGGCCGGCGGCGTCCTCGATCAGCACGCAGCGCCGCTCGCTGGCCCCGTCGCGCGCGCTCTTGGGGTCGTTGGCGCAGCGGTCCCACCACAGGTCCGAGCGGGCCGGGATGCCGGCACGTACGCCCCGGACGGCCGCATAGACCTCTTCGACGGCAGCCCTGGCGTCCGCGATCTCGCTGAGGCGGGCGGTGAGCGCCGCGTCCACGGGAGCCTCGAGCGCGGTGTGCCCGCGCAGGACCGACACCGACAGCCGCTGGGTCGCCAGCCCGTAGCCGAACCGGCCGTAGATCGCCGGTTCCGCGGCGTGCAGGGCGGCGACGGGCTCGCCGGACTCGTGGACGGCGTCCAGCTGGCTCCGCATCAGCGCCGTGAGCACCCCACGGCGGCGATGGGTCGGCAGGACACCGACCCAGGTCACCCCGGCGAAGGCGACCTCTCGGCCCACGGGAACGGACATGCACAGCGAGAACGCCGTGGTGTGGCCGACGGGGGTGTCGCCGACATAGGCGAGGAACGAGCGGTCCAGCTCGAGGACGTTCCGGTCGGCCGCGTTCTCCTCCTCGTCGAAGGTGTACCCGAAGGCGAGCTGGTCGACGTGCACGACGGTCGCCCAGTCCGCCTCGCTGCAGGCTCGTACGACGACGGAGGTCATGCACACTTCCTACTCGAACGAGCGTCACCCGGATACCCGATTTAGCTGCCGCCGCGCGGGTGATGGGGTGCCGTGCATCCGCTGGAAACCCCGAAGGCACCCTCCAGCCCGGGTAGGGTCGCCGGTCTAATGGCTTCCGGTGGCACCCCCTCACTACCGGTCCGGCTGGCCCGCGGCGGGCGGCGGGCCTGGACGCGCCTGCGCCGGGGGTTCCTCCGTACGGACACGTTCACGTTGCTGGTCCTCATGGTCCTGGTCGTCTTCATGGGCGTGCTCACCGCTCACATCCCGACCTGGGTGCCTCCCGTCTCTCCCGTGGTCGCGATCCTCATCGGCGGCTTCACCCTCTCCGTACGCAGCCTGATCGTGCTGCTGGTCGTCGTGGCGGTGGAGGTCTCGGTGCTGATCGGCCACCTGGGGCTGGCCAACGTGCAGCAGGGCAACATCGCCGTGATCGCCGGGACGGCGATCGTGGTCCTCGCGGTGGCGCGGTCGCGGGCCCGGCTCGGCGTCCAGGGGCTGCGCGGCGAGTCCATGCTCGTCGACCTCCGCGACCGGCTGCGGGCGCACGGCGAGCTGCCCGAGCTGCCGGTCGGCTGGTCGGCGGACGTCGTGCTGCGACCGGCGGGCGGCGCGTCGTTCTCCGGTGACTTCCTCGTGGCCAGCAAGGGCAGCGACGACATCCTCGAGATCGTGCTCGTCGACGTGTCCGGCAAGGGGGTCGACGCGGGCACGCGCGCGCTGCTGCTGTCGGGGGCGTTCGGCGGCCTGCTCGGGGCGCTGCCGTCCGAGGAGTTCCTCAACGCCTCGAACGACTATCTGCTCCGGCAGGGCTGGGACGAGGGGTTCGCGACGGCGGTTCACGTCGCCATCAACCTGCGGACAGGGAGCTACCTACTGGGGTCCGCTGGGCACCCGCCGGCAGCGCAGTTCGTGGCCGGTGCCGGGACGTGGCGGCTCCTCGAAGCGGCCGGCACGGCCCTCGGCATCGATGCCACCGCCACCTACGACAACTACCACGGGACGCTCGGGCACGGCGACGCACTGTTGCTGTACACCGACGGCCTCGTGGAGCGGCCCGGGCAGGACATCACCATCGGGATCGACAAGCTGCTGGGCGAGGCAGAACGGTTGGTACCACGTGGGTTCCGCCGTGGAGCGCGCCGGCTGATCGATGCGCTGCGTACGGGGGAGAGCGACGACCGCGCCCTCGTCATGCTCTGGCGCGGCTGAGCCGGCTAGGCATCGGGCCCGGTCAGGAGTCGAACCATGTCGCCGTCGAGGAGCCCGGCCGACTGCGGCGTGTGGGTCGGGTCCACGGCGGTCGTGGTCGCGCCCTCGCGGCGGAGCTCCCACGCCGTGCTCGTCCCTTCCTCCACCCGCCAGCCCAAGGCTGCGGCGAGCAGCGGCGCCAGCTCGGCGAGCGTCGAGTCAGCGGTCACCGCGAAGTCGCCGCTCGCGCGGGCGGCGACCACGGTCAGCAGCCGGGACGGGCGGTGCCGGCTCATCCCACCGCCGGCAGGTACGTCTGGACGACCACGGTGGGCCGGCCGGGCCGTACGAGTCGGCCGCGACCTGGCGGGAAGCCGGTCGTCGCAGCCCCGGACATCCCGCGCGACTCGGCGGCGTCGCCGCCGAGGACGAGGGTGGCAGGCCCCTGCTCGCGCAGGCGCACGGTGAACGGGTCGTACGCCGTCCGCCCGAATCCCGAGACCTGTCGGGCCATGACCACGTGCCAGCCGAGGTCGCCGGCGCGCGCGAGCTGCTCGACGAGCACCGCGAGCGGTGACCCGTCCGGGCCCACCAGCTGGTCGTAGTCGTCGACGACGAGCACGTGCTCGGGTCCCTGCCACCAGCCACGTGCGGAGAGGGAGGCGAGCGAGAGCCCGGGCGGCGGCTGCCTGCGGACGACCTCCCGCGCCAGGCTCTGGACCAGATCGGCGGTTCCCCNGGGCTCGTACGCATGCGCGGCGACGCACGGCAACACGGCCACGCCGAGCAGCGAACGGCTCGGGTCCACGAGGTGGATGCGTACGTCGGGGCCGTGGTCGGCCGTCGCAGCGAGGGCGCGGACGATCCGCCGCAGCAGCGTGGAACGCCCGCTCGCGGCGTCGCCGTGAACGACGACGTGCTGGCCGGGGCCTACGAGGTCGAGGGTCACCGGGGTCGACCGGTGCTCTTCGATGCCGAGGGGGAACCTCGCCGGCTCGGCCGGTTCCTGGGCTGGTTCGTGGACGCGGACCGGCAGCGGTGCCACGACGGGTGCGCGCACGCCGGACGGGTGCTGGCGGACCGCGAGCCGATCCCCCGCGGTCGCCAGCTGGAGGTGGTGCCCGGCGGCGGTGAGTCCCCGCCCTGGGCGGGCCGGGACGTCGGCGGCCAGCGCTCGTCCGAGGCCTGAGTCCGACGGGTCAGCAAGGCGGAGCTCGAGCCGGAGCGGCAGCGCGTCGAGGAGTGCGGGCCGAAAGTCCAGCCACCGGCCGGCGGTGATGGCGAGGTGGATCCCGAGCGCGGGTCCAGCTGTCGCCAGCTCGACGAGACGGAGCTCCTCGTCGGGATGGTCCGCGCGCAGCTGGCCGAGGCCGTCGACCACGAGCAGGACCTGCGCGCAGCCGGGCGATGGCCCCGTCGCGTCGGCCGAGAGCAGGGCGGCCGCACGCTCGGCTGCGATGACGTGCAGCTCGTCGAGCACCCGGAGCACCGAGGCTGGGTCGTGGCGGCCCGCGACGGCGCCGACGTGGGGGAGCTCCACCAGCGTTCGGAGGGCACTGCCCTGGTCGACGGCGTAGACGTGGAGGGCACTCGGGTCGTGCACCGTTGCCAGCGAGCGGACCAGGGTATGNAGGAAGGACGACCGCCCTGACCTCGCNCCCCCGACGACTGCGACGTGCCCCTGCTCGGAGAGGTCGACGACGAGCGGTCGCTGTCGCTGTCGAGCCGGCTCGTCGACGAGTCCGACGGCCGCGGCCAGCCCGGCGCGCGGGCGGGCGAGGTCGACGACGCTGAGCTCCCGGGGCAGCGGCGGCGTCCATACCGCCCGGGCGCGGGTGGGGTGGTCGCCCCGGGCCCGTTCGACCAGGGCGTCGAGATCGGTACGGCCGCTCGGCGGGGCGGTCGGCGTCGAAGGCGCGTCGGTCGCTCGCAGCAGGTTGAACGGCTCGACCACGGGCACCCGGTCGGTCGCCTCGTCCGCCGGTGCCGGGCAGGTCGCACGGGCCGCCTGGAACCTCGTGAGGACACCGTCGACCTTCAGGTAGCCCTGGCCGGGCACGGCCGGCAGCTCGTACGCGGCCGCAGTGCCGAGGACTGCGACCGACTCGCCTGCGGTGAACGTCTGGAGCGCGAGGCGGTAGCGCAGGTGCGACTCGAGCCCGCCGAGACGGCCCTCGTCGAGGTGTTGGGTCGCGAGCAGCAGGTGCACCCCGAGGGACCGGCCGAGCCGCCCGACCTGGACGAAGGTGTCGAGGAACTCCGGTCGCGCGCTGAGCAGCTCCCCGAACTCGTCGACCACGACGACGAGGTGCGCCAGCGGCTCGGCCTCCTCGACGGCCGGGGACGCCTCGGAGCCGGTGGTGGCGGACGTGCGGCCGCGAGCGTCGTACAGGTCTCGGATGGACGCGAACCCGTTGCAGCGCAACAGCTCTTGCCGCCGTGCGAGCTCGGCCACGAGAGCCACGCGTACTCGGTCGACGAGGGTGAGGTCGTCGGCGAGGTTGGTGACGACGCCAGCGGTGTGCGGCAGCCCGGCGAGCTCCGCGAACGCTGCTCCGCCCTTGAAGTCGACGAGCAGGACAGCCAGCTCCTGGGGGGAGTGCCGCGCGGCCAGCCCGGCGACGAACGAGCGGAGCAGCTCGGACTTGCCTGACCCGGTGGCCCCGACCAGGACCCCGTGCGGGCCCTGTCCGCCCGCGGCCGCCTCGTTGATGTCGAGGAGCAGCGTGGCGCCGGTCGCGTCGAGCCCGATCGGTACCGGCCGGAGCGCGCCGGTCGCTACGGCCGGTGATCGGTGCCCCTCGTCGAGCAGGTCACCCAGCCGAAGAGGCCCATGGCGCCGCCGCTGCCCCTCGTCGCCGGCTGCTCGCCTTGGCGCGAGCCAGCGGGCCAGCTCGGCGACCGCCTCCGCGGGTACCGCGTCCGACACGATTCCGGTGATGGGTTGGGGGCGCTCGCCGGAGAGTCGCGCCGTCCAGGTCCCGTCGACGTCGCGGTCGACCCTCGCGTCACAGGTGCCTGGCAGGTCGTCGGCCGAGTCGCACCTGACGACGAACGTCATCCCGAGTCGCCCGGCTTCGGCGAGGGTCTGGTCGAGTCCGGCGACGGCATCGATCCCGCTGCCGCCCCCCCGGTAGCCGTCCAGCACGACGACCAACCACGGCCGGGGTCGCTCGCGGGNCGTACCGGCTGCCCTGCGGCGTGCAGTCACNGCTGCGCCGAGGCGACGCTCGAACTCGCCAGGGTCGGTGCCGATCGTGCGGCGCGCGCCGGGGAGCACGGAACCGGGGACCTCGTCGGGGTCGAGGGTGTGGGGCAGCCACTTCGTCCAGTCCCAGTGGTCGACCTGCGCGGACGGTACGAGGCCGAGCAGGTGCAGGTCCCCGGGCGCATGGAGGGCCGTGAGGCCGGCCAGCCAGCCGTGCAGCATCGTGCGGCCGGCAGCGGCTGCCGCGACGACGGCCACCGACCCGAGCGCCGCGAGGTCGAGGGTCACGGGTGCGCTCTCGATGGAGGCGGTGGCCCGAACGACGTCGGCGAGCCGCTCCACCAGTGGCACGTCCGGTTCGGCGACGGGCGACGCCGGGGGTGCGCCGAGGCGGACCACGGCGGGGACAGCGCCGATGCCGAGCCGCACGACGCCGAAGTCGCCGTGCTGCGGTCGGCGCTCCCACAACGGTCCGCCGTCGCGGACCAGTGCGAGGATCCGGTCCGGCGGAGGGTGCACGCGTTCGAGGGCCGCTCGCTGGACGGTGGCTGCGGCGGTCGCCGTCATCACCAGCTCGTCAAGATGCCGGCCGAAGGCCTCTCGCCGCGACCGGGCCCGCCGGGCGGCCCGTTGCGCCATCGCGCGCCTCGACGCGTACGAGGACCCGGCGGACGCGAGCACCACGAGGACGGCCACGGCCAGGTAGAGCACGTTGTGGACCACCAGCGCCAAGGCCACGGCCGAGGCGGACCCGAGCAACGGCAGCAGCTGGGCCCACCGGCCCTGCTGCTCGGTGTCCGCCAGCTCGGGCGGGACTGCCGTCGCGAGCACGGCCGGCTCGGGCAGGACCGGGAACGATCGTTCGGCGCGGTGGACGGTCACGAACGCCGGCGGCGCCACTGTCCACCGCCTCCCGGTTGTCCACAGGTCCGAAGAACGATCTTGCGCGGTCGCGCCTCGATGATCTTTTCTACCTGACATCGGCGATCCGCCGGGATCGTCATCCACAGGAAGGCTTCCACCCATGCCCGCAGGTCTGATCAAGGTCTCGCCCGAGCAGCTCGCCGGTGTCGCCGGCCAGCTCAGAAGTGGTGCGACGTCCATCGAGAGCACGCTNGGACAGCTGTCCGGCAACGTCGCTCCGCTCGGTGCCGACTGGGCCGGCGTCGCCCAGGTCCGGTTCCAGGAGCTGTGGGACCAGTGGCAGACCAGCTCGCGGCAGCTCCAGCAGGCCCTGGCCGAGATCGCCGGGCTCATGCAGGGTGCCTCCGCCGACTACGAGGCCAACGAGCGTGCCGTCGCCTCCCGATTCGGCCGGTGAACCGGGACCTCGCGCTGCGGGTCTTCCCTCCGGCGGTGGCCGACTCGGCCACCGCCGCGAGGGCGGCCGGTCAGGGGGCGCTCGAAGCGCACGGGCTGGTGGTCGGCCAGCAGCCCGTGCTCGTGGCCTTCCGGCCACCTGTCGCCTCCGCGCTGGCGCGGCTGCAGGCCGCGTGGGCGGCCGAGCTCGACCGGGTCGCCACCGAGCTGGCTGGGCTCGGCGACCGGGCCGAGGCGGCCGCCGACGACTACCGGCGCACCGACCGGCTGGCCTTGGCCAGCACGCCCGGGGGGTGAACGACTCGTGACGATCAGTTCCGTAGCCGTACGGGTGGACATCCCCGCAGTGGTGCCGCCCGCTGTCGACGTGGGAGCGGTTCGGCGCGTGGCAGGCGCCTTCGCAGTCGCATCAGACCGGCTCTGCGTCGGAGCCTGGCGCCTGGGCGCGTCGGCCGCCGGGCTGTCCGGCGAGCTCGGCTGGTGCGGGCCGGCGTCGTCCGCCTACCTCGCGTCGTGCAGCGACCAGCGGGCGTGGCTGGTCAACGCGTCGGACGCCCTCGACCAGGCCCGTGCNTGCTGCCTCGACTACGCCCACGCGGTCGAGCAGGCTGNAGCGACGGCCGGCCAGGCGGCTGCGTCAGCGCGCCGGCTCGAGGTCGAGCTGGCGGACCTCGTGGCACAGGTGGCTCGGATCGACGCGGTGCGGGCCGCGGCGCCGGTGAGCGGGCCGGGCGATCTCGGGCTGTTCAGCACCGAGGGCACGNCCGGCCGCACGGTCGACCGGCTGCAGGAGTGGGCCGACCGCTTGGCTCGCGAGGCGGGGTCCGTCCGTACCACGGTCGATCAGGTCGACGCGGCGTGCCGCACGGCCGACGACCGAGCCGTAGCTGAGCTCGAGCGGATCGCAGCCATGACCATGGCGGCCCGAGAGCGGGTGGCCAAGTCCGACGCGGCTGGGCTGATCGGTGGGTTCTTCGCCGGTCTGCGCGACGACGTGCTGGAACCGATCGGTCTGCTCGGTGGTCTGGTGGGGCTGAACGGTGACCTGTCCGATCGCTGGTCCTCGCTCGGCCGCGGGCTGGGCCACGGCCTCACCCACCCGGTCGACCTGTTCGAAGCGATTCTCGACTGGCAGGACGTCCNNGACGGCGACTGGGGGCACTGGCTCGGCACGGTGGGTCCGGGAGCCGCGGCATCCGTNGTGAGCCTCGGCGGGTACACCGCCTTGCGCGCCGCGGACACCCTGGCGCTGCTCGAGGAGAGCGAAGCCCTGCTCGCCCGCGTGACCGCCCTGGCCGACCTCTCCGCCAGGGGCCAGCTACCGACATCGATCGTGGATCACGACACCTTCTACCGCACGGTCCTGAGTCGCGGGGTCGGGCTGATCGACCACGAGCTCGCCGGCGGGCACGTGCTGGAGCGGCACGTCGGACTCACGCTGCACGAGCTACGAGACCGGCTGGCCAGGTTCGTGTCCGTTCGCACCGCATCGACGTTCCTCGACCGCGCAGATGCCGAGCGCGCCATCTGCGAGGTGCTCTACGCCAACTCGGCCGAGATCGACGGCTGGCTGGTCGACCTGGAGTCTCCCCGCGGCCTGGCGCTGGTCATGGACCTGGGTCGACCGGTGGGAGTGTCGGTCAAGGAAGGGAAGGAGCCCGTCATCCCCAACAAGGTCAAGGTGGTACTCGTGAAGAACAGGTCAGCGCTCGGCTTCGTCATCCAGACCGCGTTCCCGCTCCGATGACCTACGCCGGGATGGGCGGCCTGCTGATGGGGGTCTACCTGGGTGAGCGGTACGAGGACGAGACGGCAGACGACTGGACGGTCATCCGCTCGTTCGTGGACCGCTCGTCTCCGGCGCAGGGCTTCGAGGCGGGCCGGGAGATCGCCGAGTGGCTCTCGATCACCGATGACGACGAAGCCCTGCTCGACCTCTACGACGAGAAGGGCGGGAACTATGCGCCCGACCCGACGGTGTGGTCGCTTCGCGAGTGCCTCCAGCAGGTCAGTGACTACGTGGTGGCCTACAGCGCCAGTGTGGTCCAGGCCGCGGAGCGTGAGCTGGTGGGGCTCCCCGAAGAGCTGGTCAGCTCGGTGGTCGTCCACTCGGGTACGGAGGGCAGGGCGTGGTTGGAACAGCTGCCGGCCGCGGTCGACGCGTGCGCGCGACGATGGTCGCTCACGGTGGGCCCGCCTTACCGGTCGTCGTCGCGGTACCTCCTTCGGGCGACGATGGCCGACGGTGCACCGGTCGTCTTGTCGCTCGACCGGCCGGGCCTAGCGGCCGCCCGCGGCGCGCGTGCCCTTGCGGCGTTCGACGGGATCGGGATGGTCCGGCTCCTGCGGGCCGACGTCGACATGGGGGCCGTGCTGCTCGAGGCGGGGGAGCCCGGCCGACCGCTCAGCTCGCTGGTGGCGGACGACGACGAGGCGGCCACCGAGATCGTGGCCAGCAGCCTTGCGGCGCTCTGGCGACCGGGCGTTGCGGAGCCGGCAGCCACCCCTGCCGCGTCGCGGACCTTCCTGCCACTGGCGTGGCAGGCGCTCAGCTTCGCGAGGTACCGCGACCTGAGAGGGGAGCGCGGGCCGCTGCCCTACGCGCTCGTCACGGACGCGGAGCGAGTCCTCACCGAGCTGCTGGCCTCGTCGCCAGCACAGGGCACGCTGCTGCACGGAGACCTGCATCACGACAACATCGTGTCGAGCAACCGGTCCAAGACGGGCTGGCTCGCCATCGATCCGAAGGCCTACGTGGGCGACGCTGGCTACGACGTCGCGGCGATGTTCTACAACCCGTTGGCGTGGGTGGCCACCGTCGACGACCTCGACAGCGTCCTTCGCCGTCGGCTCGCGCAGCTGTCCGAGCACCTGGCGATGGACGAGGAGCGGCTCCGGGCCTGGGCGTTCGTCAAGGCGATCCTCTCCGAGCTGTGGTTCGTCGAGGACACCGGTGTCCCGAACGGCGTGCCGCTTCGGGTCGCCCACACGCTCCGCGAGATGCGCTGAGCGGGCCCGTGCCGCCTGAGGGCCGGCTCAGTCGCCCTGCCTCGCCGGACCGAGCGAGTCGAGGAAGCCGGTCACCGATTCGGCCGGCCAGGTCGCCTCCAGCTGCTCCACCACCGAGGCTGCGAGGTCAGCCGGCGCGCCCGGACCCTGTGTCCACGGCCCGCGCTCCCACCCAGCGAGGTAGTCGTCGCTCGACACCTCGCCGAGCCGCATCGCCGCCTCGTCGATCGCCTCCTGGAAGCGGCCGGGCAGCGGCACCTTCGCCAGCATGTCGCCCTCGCGTGCCACCACGAGCGAAGGCAGGTCCCGCCATGATGTGATCTGGTACTCGGCCATCCGCGCACTCTAGGCGAGCCGACCCGTGGACCGACGAAGGGACCAGCCCCCACCATGACCGAGAACTCCGCGCTCGACCCCGTCGCCGCTGAACGGCTGTCGCACGCCGGCCGCATCTTCACCTCGGACCTCTCGATCAACGAGTTCGCGCTCCTGCACGGTGCCGGCTTCGAGCCGCTGGACCTCGTGATGGGCGTCTCCGTCTACCACGTCGGCTGGCAGAACACCGGTATGCGGCAGCAGCAAGAGCTGCAGGTGCTCACCGAGGCGATGTACCGAGCCAGGTGGAACGCGATGTTCCGCATGCAGGCCGAAGCCGACTCGCTCGGCGCCGACGGCATCGTCGGGGTTCGACTCGAGTGGCGCCCGCACGGCGAGGCCGCCGAGCACATCGAGTTCATCGCCGTCGGCACCGCGGTCCGCTACACGCCGCAACCCGGTGCGTTCAAGCGCCCCAACGGGCAGGCGTTCTCCAGCCACCTCAGCGGTCAGGACCTCGTGACGATGCTCGCCACCGGTCACTCGCCGGTGGCCTTCGTCCTCGGCAACTGCGTCTACCACGTCGCAGCCCAAGGCTTCATGCAGACGCTCAAGCAGGTGGGCCGCAACACCGAGATGCCGCAGTGGACCCAGGGCAACTACGAGGCCCGAGAGCTCGCCATGTCACGGATGCAGGCCGAGGCCGAACGTGACGGGGCCATCGGCGTCATCGGAGTCCGGTTCTCCGTCCACAACTACGTCTGGGGCATCCACACGCTGGAGTTCTACGTCGACGGAACGTCTATCCGCAAGCACGCCGAGGGCGAGACGATCCGGCCTTCGTACGTGCTGCCGATGCTCTGACCGGGCGGACCCGCCAGCCGTGCCGAACGACGACCCGAGCTACGACGCCGCAGGGGCCGCGGACGTCCTCTCCCGCGCGCTCGCGCTCGCCGGCGGCCCCGAGCTGGTGGTCGGCTCGCTGGGGACCCTCCCGGGCGCCGTGCGCACCGCCGAACGACGAGGCATGTTCCGGTCCAACCCCGAACAGGTCCTCGTCGGTCAGTGGCGGTACGAGGCGACCCGTGACGGCCGGCTCGCCGCTGCACACGTCGTCGGCGGCATCGTGCTCGCGGAGCTCACGCTGCCGGCCGGCGAGGCGCCATTCCACGTGGCGGCGTCCCTCGGCGCGCACGTCGCCGATCACGGGGCACGCATCGTCCCGGCCGTGCGTTCGATGCTCGAAGGTCTGGCCGTCGCCGCCGGCCCCTGAACGAGTGCGACGGCCAGACCTTCGTCCCGCCCCGGGACGCAGCAGGTCAGATGCCCAGGTCGACGTACTCCGGTGCCAGTGACGGACCGACCCCCGGGAGCGAGTGCGACGCCGCGGCCGTCGCCAGCAGAGCCGCCAGCGCGACGGGTGCGCTCTCGCCCCTCGCCGCCATGCGCGCCGACACCAGCCCTGCGACCACCGGCGTGGCGAACGACGTGCCGCTCCAGCGCGCCAGCCCGTGGAAGTGTCGGACCGTACCCGTGTCCGGCGGCTGGAAGCACTCGTAGTCGCCGCAGGCGTACGCGTTCACGATGTCGGTACCCGGTGCGTACACGTCGGCGTTGACGCCGAAGTTGGAGTAGGCCGCTCGCCCCGCCGCCGGAGCGTCGAGGGCGCCCACTCCCGTCGTCCACTCGAACGCCGCCGGCCAGAACGGGACGTCAGTGGCGTCGTTGCCGGCCGCGGTGACCAGCACGGCGTCGCTTCGCTCGAGCAGTCGGCGCACCCCGCGAAAGCTCAGCGGCGGCAGGCCGTCGAGCGTGGGCCCTCCCGCGCTCATGCTGATGATCTTCTGGCCGGCCCACACCGCGTGCCGGATGTGGTCGGGCATCCGCATCTCGTCGACGATGTCCGCGGCGTACGAGGGCTGCGTGAAGATGCTCCGCAGGTCGATGTCCAGGCGCCGTACGTGGACGTCGGACGCGGGCGCGATCCGGCGGATCACCCCGGCGATGAAGGTCCCGTGGCCCGTGTACGGATCGATGAACCCGTCCGGCGTGTCCTGCAGGTGGGCGAGGTCGAACTTGTCCAGAGGGTCGGGGTCGTAGTCGGTGATGCCGGCGAGCCAGAAGCAGTGCCCGGCCGCGGCCCGGATGAATCCGGTGTCGAGCACGGCCACCGACGTGCCGTACCCGGCCTTCTCGTCCCGCATCGGGGGGTAGACGTGATCGCTGCGCAGCACCTCGCCCGGTTCGCTCGCCGGGCAGAGGACGCGCACCGGCGTCATGTAGAAGACGTGGTGCGGGCTCGCAGCAGGGAAGCCGTCCTCGTCGGCCGGGATGGACTGGTTGATCTCGCGGACGAGGGCAGGGACACCCCGGCCGGGCTCGCAGCCGTCGAGGGTGATGACGACGGGGCTGTGGCCGGACATGTCCTGGGACTGGTCGAGGTCGACGCCGGCACCCGACTGATCGGCCCGGTCGGCCATCTGCAGGCCGACCAGCGCTCCGGCACGGACCGGCTCGGCGGCCTTGACGCGGGCACGCACGAGCTCGAGCACCTGTTCGACGACGTCAGGCCGTACCAGCAGCTGGTGGTCGCGGAACAGGAAGCCGAACGGCTGGCCCGGTTCACGGGGGCCGCTCCCGTCCTCGGCGGCGACGGCGATGTCGGGGTGGGCGGCTTGGATCAGCGCGAGCTGGTGCTCCTGGATGGCTTGCAACCGGTCACCGTTGTCACCTGCGGGGTTGAGCTCCATGGTCGCCTCCGGGGGGCGTCTGGACGAGCGAGGGGGCTGGGCGGTTCGAGAGGTCCAACTAGCATCTCGGCTGTGGCTCGGCCGGAACTTGACATGGAGGGTTGGCTCTCGGCCGAGCCGAGCGGTGAAGCGCTGACCCGTCTCGCCATGGCGCGTCCATCGACCGTTCTCCTGTGGTGCGACTCCGGGTGGGACCGGCTGCGCGGCGCAGTCGGAGCATCGCACGTCTGGCAGGCGCGCGGACTGGCCGCGCGTGAGTCAGGAGACGCGGGGGCGGCGGTCAGATACCTGCGGAGGTCGGTCTTCTACGCCGATCGTGACGGCTCGCCGGACCGGGCTGCCGACACGCGCGCTTCGCTCGCGACGACCCTGGCCCTGGTGGGCCGGCCGGACGAGGCCGAGCGACTGCTCGGAGAGGCCGAGCAGCTGGCCGGGCCGGACCTGCGGCCGCGCGTGCAGATGCGACGCGGCGCCGTCCTCGGCCTGCTCGGCCGGCACAAGGACGCCGTCGACGTCCTCGGTCGCGCGATCCGGTCGCTGCGTGCCTCTGGCGACGTGCTCTGGGAGGCCAGGGCGCTCAACAACCGCGCCATCGCCCACCTCGACCTCGGGGCGCCGCACCGCGCCGAGCACGACACGGCCCGGTCCCGCGAGCTGTACGCGAGGACCGACCAGGGCCTCGAGGCGGCATCAGCGACGCACAACCTGGGCTTCGTCGCGTACCGGACCGGCGCTCTGCCCGAGGCGCTCGAGCGGCTCGCAGAGGCGGACGAGCTGTACGCGATGGAGGGCGACGCGGCGCCGAGCCTCGCGATGGACCGTTGCGTGGTCCTGCTGGCCGCCGGGCTGTACGACGAGGCCTACCGGCAGATCGACGACTGCATCGCCGGCTTCTCGGGGCACGACTCGCGTACCGGGCTGTATGCGGAGGCCCTGCTCGTGGGAGCGCGCGCCGCCATCGCGGCGAACCGGCCGGCTCGGGCCGTGGAGCACGCGACGCGGGCCGAGCGGCTGTTCCGCCGGCAGGGCAACGTCCGGGCCACCCGCCTTGCGCGGCTCGAGTCGGTGCGCGCGCGCTGGACGGCCGGCGCCGCCGACGCCGCCCTGAGCCGCCGAGCGGACGAGCTGGCGGACGAGCTGGCCGTCTCCGGCGCCCCCGAGACCGTCGACGCGCTGCTGCTCGCCGGAAGGGTCGCCCTGGCGGTCGGGCGAACCGACGCGGCCCTGGTCCAGCTCCGGAGCGCGGCGGGCGCCCGGAACCGCGGCCCAGCACTGGCCCGCACCACGGCGTGGCTCGCCCAGGAGCTGGCGGAGGAGGCGGGCGGATCCGGTACGGGGGTGATGCGCGCGGCGCGGGCCGGGCTGCGGGTCCTCGACGAGCACCGGCTGTCCCTGGGTGCGACCGAGCTCCGCGCGCACGCCACCAGCCACGGCACCGAGCTGGTCGCGGGCGCCCTTCGACAGGTCGTCCGAGGCTCCGACGCACGACGGCTGCTGGTGTGGACCGAACGCTGGCGCGGCGTCACCGTCGACGAGCCGCCGACCCGGCCCCCGGAGACCGCTGACCTGCTCGCCGACCTCGGCGAGCTGCGCGAGGTGACCCGCGAGCTCACGCTCGGCAGCGTCGACGCAGCTGCGGCGGAGGCGCTCGGCCGGCGGCAGCGCCAGCTCGAGCACGCGGTCCTGGCCCGGTCCCGCCAGGCCAGGGGGACGGGGACGGGGGAGCGGCACGAACCGTTCGACGTGGCCGCTCTTGAGCGGGCGCTGGCCGGCCGCCAGCTGGTGTCGCTCGTGGACGTCGACGGGACGCTGCACGCGGTGCTCGTGGGGCGTGGCCGGGTGCGCGGCTTCCGGCTCGGCTCGGCAGCCGACGCCGCCAGGGAGGTGGAGTTCGCGCGGTTCGGCCTGCGTACGGTCGTCCTCGGCCGGGGCGGCGCGGTCGCCCGCGAGCGGCTCGAGTCGGCCGGCGCCCTGCTCGAGGCGACGCTGCTCGGGCCCGTGGCTGCGGCGCTGGCCGACGGCCCGCTCGTGCTCGTACCGCCCACCCGTCTCCAGGCGACTCCGTGGGCGGTGCTGCCCTCCCTGCGCGACCGCGCGTTCAGCGTCGCACCTTCGGCGCGAGCGTGGGTACGGGCCGCCCGCACGCCCCCGCCGGCACGCCACAAGGTCGTGCTCGTGCGTGGGCCCGGTCTCGCGAGCGACGGCGCGGAGGTACCGGTCCTGGAGCGGCTGCACGACGGCGCGGTCGTGCTCGAGTCGTCGGCCGCGACAGTGGGGGCGACGCTGACCCACCTGGACGGCGCCTGGCTGGCGCACGTCGCGGCGCACGGGACGTTCCGCCAGGACAACCCGATGTTCTCGGCCCTTCACCTGTACGACGGCCCGCTCACGATCCACGACCTGGAGCGGCTCCGGCGTACGCCCCACCGGCTGGTCCTGTCCGCATGCGACGCAGGCCTGGGGGCCAGCGTCGGGGCGGACGAGCTGCTCGGGCTGGTCAACGCCCTCATGACGCTCGGCTCGGCGGGTGTGCTCGCGAGCGTCCTGCCGGTCGCGGACACGTCGGTGGTCGACCTGTCCGTCGACGTGCATCGCGGCCTCCTCGCGGGCCAGGACCTGGCGACCGCCCTGCGGGACGCGCGCGGCCACACCTTCGACGACCCGGTGGCCCGTGCCACGGCCAGTGCATTCCTCGCCTTCGGCGCTGCGTGAGCTGCCGTCGATCCCGGGCCGATTCCCGCGTGCCGCGGACCCCGGCTGACAGGATGGCGCGGTGGACCAGTCACGGGCGTCGGTCAGGATCCGGGTCAGGTGGGCGGACGAGGACGGGTACGGCCATGTCAACAACGCCGTCTACCTCAACTACCTCGAGGAGGCTCGCGACCGCATCGTCGACCAGCTGTTCCCCACCGCGGGCAACGACTTCGTCATCGCACACATCGGCATCGACTACCGGGCGGAGATCACCCACCTCGACCGCGAGGTCGACGTCGAGAGCCGGATCACCGGCTACGGCAGAAGCAGCGTGCGTACCACCGAGGTGATCCGCAAGCTGGACGGGACGGTGGCGGCGGAGGCCGAGACGGTGCTGGTCCCGCGCGACGCCGAGACGGGCGGTTCGCGGCCGCTGCGTGCCGAGGAGGTCGCCGTCCTCGACTCCCTTGCCACACCCGCGCCACCGGTCTGACCGGGGAGCCATGACCGAGGGCCGGGAGGAGATCGGCCAGGGGCCCGACGGGGCTCCGGTCCTCGCCCGGCTTCCCGTCCCACCGTGGTGGGCGCGAGTGCTCGCGGCCGTCGTCGTGGCGCTCCTCGGCTGGGCGCTCCTGGTCCACCAGGCCCGGCACGCGAAGCCGGCGGTCGCCTCCGCCGCACCCTCGGCCAGCCCGTCGCCGACCGCTCCGGTGGTGGCCGACTTCAACCTCGGGACGCTGTGCCGGCCGGTGACCGACGGCAGGACCACGCTGCTCGTCTCCTTCACGGTGATCAACCTCAGCCCGGCCACGGTGAGGGTCACCGGCGTCGAACCCCTGCTGCCGCTGGGCGGGCTGCGCGTCGTGTCGAGCGACGTCGCAAGCGGCAGCTGCGGCGCCCCTCGGGTGGCCCCGGCCGGCCTCGACGTCGTGTCCGGCGCGTCCCTGCTGGTCACGTTCCGCTTCCTGCTGCCCCCAGGGTGCCCGCAGGCGCTGCCCGTGCAGGCGGGCGTCAAGGTGCAGACCCAGGCGGGGGTCGTCGCCGACGTCGTACCGGTGTACCCCGATCTCGGCAGCATCGCGTTCCACACCTGCCCAGGCGGGTGACGCGAGGGGGGGTGACGCCTGCGAGGAGGCGCCGCTGGAGCGCGTCAGTCGGACGGGTCGGTCCCGGCCCTCAGGTCGCGCGCGTGCATCGCCTGCAGGCGCCGGTTGTAGGCCGCCAGCTCGTCCTCGACCTCGGGGTCGCCGGCCGCAGCCCGGTCGGCCCGACGGTCGAAGCGGCCCGCCTCCCGCTCGTCAGAGCGCATCCACTGCACGCCGATGGCCACGACGACCATCAGCATGGGCAGCTCGCCCATCGCCCACCCGATCCCAGCGCCGAGGTGCTGGTCGGCGAGCAGGTTCGTGAGGTACGGGCGGTGCAGCGACTCGAAGTAGTGGGCGGCCAGCAGGGTCGTCGACGACAGGATCGCGATGTTGAAGAAGGCGTGCAGCGGCATCACCAGCAGGTGGACGACGAGCCGACCAAGGTAGGGCAGCTGGCGCGGCCCGGGGTCGATGCCGATGAGCGCCCAGAAGAACAGGTAGCCGGAGACCAGGAAGTGCGACTGCATCAGGATGTGACCCCAGTGGCTGCCCATCAGGGTTCCGAACAGCGACGTGAAGTACAGCCCGTAGAACCCGGCGACGAAGATCGGCGCGGCGACGAGCGGGTTGGCGAAGAAGGCGACGTAACGGGAGTGCAGCACCGCGACGAGCCACTCCCGTGGGCCGGGGTCGCCGCGCCGGGCCGGCAGCACGCGCAGGGCGAGCGTGCTCGGAGCGCCGAGGACGAGCAGCACCGGGGCCATGGTCGCGAGGAGCATGTGCTGGATCATGTGCACGCTGAACAGCACGCGCGCGTACGTGCCGATGCCCCCGCTCGTCGCCCACACAATGAGTGCGACACCGGCGAACCAGGCGATCGAGCGGCCGACCGGCCACGAGTCGCCCCGCCGCCGCAGGCGCCGAAGACCGGTGGCGTACAGCGCCGCCATCAAGAGCGCCACGGCGAGGAAGAACGCGTCGGGCCGTGCCTCGGTGACCAGCAGCCGCAGCGGGTTCGGCACCGGTGGGAGGTCGAAACCGAGCACGATGCGCGCCGGTGACGCGCCGGCGAGGTCCTCCGGCGGCAGCACTGGCGTGGGCGTACGGGACAGCGCGACCGCGATGCCGACGGCCGTGGACATGACCACCAGCTCGGCGACCGCGAGCCGTACGAACGCGCCGACCCGCCGAGGTCCGACCAGCTGCGGGATCGTCGCCCGTCGATGCCACCAGCCCGCCGCGCCGAGGCCGAGCAGCAGCAGCGACTTGGCGAGGACCAGCCGACCGTAACCGGTCGTCAGCAGGTCGGCCGGGGAGAGCAGGCGGATCCAGGCGTTGGCGACCCCGGACGCTGCGAGCGCGACGAAGCACCACAGCGCAAGGGTGCTGAACCGGGGCACCACCGAGCGCAGCAGCCGGCGGTCGAGGAACGAGACGGCGACCACGCCGGCCAGGCCACCGACCCACAGCGACGCGGCGATCAGGTGGACCATCAGGCTCGAGACGGCGATCTCGTGCTCGCTGGAGGCGCCGGAGTGTCCGGTGAGTGCGGGGACTATGACGCCCCCGATGGCGACCAGCATGACCACGGCGGTGCCCGACGCGCTGATCAGGAAGCGGCACGACACCGCGACCACCGCTGCGATCACCAGCTGGGCGAGGAGGGCCTGCCCTTGGGAGATCTGGGTGACGAAGCTGCGCAGCTCGGCCGGGTGCAGCGCGGCCGGCACGGGTTCGCCGAGCTCGTCGGACAGCGTCAGCACGATCTGCAGCGCGGTCGCCACGACCCAGGCCGCCGCGAGGTAGGACGCCCAGGTCGTGAGCCGGACNGAGACGCCGGCGAGCCGACCCTGCTTGGTCGGGAGGAACAGCGCCGCCGACAGCAGCAGGCCGACGCTGAGGATGCCAGCGGTGTCGGTGAGGAAGCGCGCGACAGGGAGGGCCCACCCGGTACCGGCTCCGGCGTCTGGCAGCCCGGCGATCGGCGGCTGGGGGGCGCCGCCACCGACGAGGAGCGCGACGACGAGCGCGAGCAGCCCGACGGCGACGGTCGCGGCGGCCGTTCGCCCGGCCGTGAGGACCTCTGGCAGGTCCGGCTGGGTGAGGCGGGCCGCGGTCCCGCGGTCTCGAGTGGTCGTCATTCGCGACGCCGACTCGACCGCAGCCGCACGACCGCCACCCCCGCGGCGACGACCGTCGCGACGAGCAGGACGACGGCCGGTACCGAGAGCCCGCCGGAGGAGGCGGTGGACGCGCGCGGTGCCTGGCCGGCCGACGTGCCGGCCAAGGTCGGCGACGCCGAAACGCCCGCGAGGACGAAGTGGAGGGTGCGGGTGACCGGGTGGCCGTCGTCCGAGACGACGCGGTAGGAGACCGTGTAGCGGCCCGGGGTGGCAAGCGGGTGGAGCCGTTCGGTCGCCGTCGTCCCGGAGACCACCACCGGCCCGTCGTCGACCCGCGTGCCGCCAGGGCCGATGACCACNACCGCGTCACCGATGTGCTGGATGTTCTCGTCGAAGGTGAGCACGACNTGANTGGGGGCGACGGTCACCGTCGAGCCGTCGGCGGGGTCCATGCTGACCAGCTGGCTGTGCGCCGAGGCGGGAGCGGCGAGCCAGACCAGCGCGGCGAGCCCGAGGAGACCCGCCACGGGCAACGCGACCAGCCGGCGGGCGCGCGGCCACGAGGTGAGGGCATGCGCAGGCATGCGAGGGGAGACCTTTCGACGTCGGTGGGTATGCGGTTCAGGCAACCGACGTCGGCGGCCCCCTGCGGGACACGGCGGCGGACAGGCGCAGCAGGTTCTCGAGCGTGTCCGCCCCTGCGGGTACCGGTACCCGCAGGGGCGCGACGACGCGCGACGGCACGGGGCGTGGGAGCGGTCGGCGGCCCAGGTGCTCGACCACCCGCCAGTAGGTGGCCTCGCCGTTGCGCAGCAGCCACGCGGTCGAGCCGGCCGCCGTCGCGTGCGCGCCGAGCATCAGCCAGCCGTTGCCGCCGGCAGCGCCAGGAGCCGGAGCGGCCTGGGCCATGACGCCGTGGTCNAGGCTCAGCGCGAGGTGGACGAGCAGCTCGACGGAGCCCAGCGCGACGAGCAGCCGCCCGTAGGACCACTCCCGGTCGGACAGCAGGATGCACGCGGCGGCGGCGAGGAGTGCGAGCAGGAGCACGGCGGGTGAGCGGGGGAGCGCGCCGCCGGCGGCTAGGTGGCCGCCGACCGCCAGGGCGGTGCCCGAGGCCGCGACGACCAGCCCGCGCAGCAGCCGGGCCTCGCGCAGCGCGCGTCGGGACATGACCCGACTGTAGCCGTCACGTTTCCGCGCCGTACCCGGCTCCGTCGGCAACGGACCGGGTGGACGTTTCGTTCGGCGCCGCGCCCCGAGGTACGGACCGTCCGCACGTTGCCCGGAGGGTCGCGGACCGGGACAGTACGCGCATGACTGCTGACTCCTCGGACCTTGCCCATTCGTCTGCCCATTCGTCTGCCCACTCGTCGGCCGCGATCCTCGAGGAGCCGGTCTACGGAGACCGGGTCGTCGCCGTCGAGGAGCTAGACATCGAGCCGATCCCTCCCGCGGAGCGGCACGGCCGGCCGAGCCAGCTGCTGTGGACGTGGGCCTCGCCGAACCTCGAGTTCGCGACGATCTTCGTCGGCGTCATCGCCGTCCTGTACTTCGGCCTGAGCTTCTGGCAGGCGTTCTTCGCGCTGGCCGCCGGCAGCGCCCTCGGCGCGCTCACCCAGGGCATCCTCTCCACCTGGGGCCCGGTCGACGGTGTCCCGCAGATGGTGCTCGGGCGGTCCGCCTTCGGCTACTGGGGCAACATCGTGCCGAGCACTCTGATGTCGGTCGGCGCCGGCATCGGCTGGTTCGCGGTCAACAGCGTCAGCGGCACGTTCGCCCTGAACACGCTGACCCACCTGCCCAAGCCGCTCTGCCTCGTGGTCATCGTCGCCGTGCAGGTCGCGGCGGCGTTCTTCGGCCACAACTTCGTGCACGTCTTCGAGCGCTGGGCGTTCCCGTTCCTCGCGGTGGTCTTCGTCCTCGCGACGATCTCGGTGCTCGGGCACTCGCACCCGTCTGCGGCCGGTGGTGGCGGTGGCATCGCCGGCTTCCTCGTGACGTTCGGCGCCGCCTTCGGGTACGCGGCCGGCTGGAACCCGTACGCCTCGGACTACACGCGCTACCTCAAGCCCGACGTGCCCAAGGCCAAGGTCGCCCTGTACGCATTCCTCGGCATCTTCTTGTCCTGCGCAATCCTGGAGATCGTCGGCGCGGCGTCGATGACGATCACCGGGGCTGCGGCCGCGACCGGATCGCCGACTGATGTCTTCACCGCGGCGATGCCGAGCCTGATCGCGAAGCTCACGCTGATCGGCATCGCCGTGGGCGCGGTCTCGGCCAACGTCCTCAACATCTACTCCGGCGCCATGTCGTCCATCGCCATGGGGATCCACCTGCCGTTCTCGCAGCGCCGGGCTGCGACGGCGCTCGTGTTCGGCGTCATCGGCCTGATCGTCGCGTTCACCGCGCTGAACGACGCGGGGACGAAGTACGAGAACTTCTTGCTCGTCATGGCGTACTGGATCGCCCCGTGGTTGGGCGTCGTGCTCGTCGACCGCTGGCTGCGCGGCAACGGCCCGGTCGGACCGCTGCTGCAGGACCGCACGTTCACCAACTGGGCCGGGCCGATCGCCATGGTCGTGGGGATCGTCGTCTCGATCCTGCTGTTCTCGGACCAGACCGAGTTCTACGGCTTCATCTACCGCAACCACAACGGGCTCGGCGACCTGACCTTCGAGGTGGGCTTCGTGATCTCGGCCGTCCTCTACTACCTGCTCGTGCGTGTGATCAAGCCGGCCTCGAAGACCATCGACCTGCGATAACCCCCGCCCGACGCGGAAACCAGCGAGGGCGTCAGGAGAGGCGGGAGAGGCGCTGCGCGCAAGCCGCGACCAGCAGCGCCGGCAGGAGGTCCGGCCCGCTGACCGGGTGCCCGAGCAGCACCTCGATCCGTTCGATGCGCTGGTAGAGCGACTGCCGTCCCAGGTGGAGCGCCGCGGCCGTACGGGTGGGGCTGCAGCCGTTGCGCAGGAAGACCTCCAGCGTGTGTACCAGCTGGCTGCCGTGGCTCCGGTCCCAGGCGATCACCGGCCCGATCGTCCGCGCGGCCAGCTCGTCGAGGCCAGCCGTGTCGCGCCGGCGCAGCAGCTCCAGGTCGAGGCTGTAGGTGCGGGACGTCATCACCGGCGGTACGCGGCCGCCGGGCACCGTACGCGGGATGAGGCGCAGCACCAGGAGGGCGTCCCAGAGCGATGCGGCGGACCGCACCAGGCCGTGCGACGCACCCACGGCGTGGCCCACGCCGATGCGCACCTCGGGCGCCCCGGAGCCGACCCGGGCCTCGTCGGCAGCGGCGCGAACCGAGTCGACGGCGTCGACCTTCTGGCCGGGTACGGAGACGAGGCCGACGCTGTGCCCCTGCGCATGCCCGATCAGCCCCGGGCCGCCGAGGAGTGCCGCGCACCGCTCGAGCACGGCGATACCGGCCCTCGGGTCGGGCGACTCGGCGGCCACCCCGACGAGGCGGTGGTCAGGTCCCGGATGGAAGCCCACCAGGCCGGCGCGCAGCGAGGCCTGCCCCTCCACGGCGGTGCCCTGCAGGAGGTCGGCGAGCAGCGTGTCGGCCTGGCTCTCTCGGTGGCTGGCCGGTCGGGCCCCGCCGAGGACGGCCAGCGAGACTGCCACGGAGGCTCGCTCGAGGACGACCCTGAGCTGCGGGTCCGAGAGGCCCGGGCCGGCGCCGGCACCCGCGTGGAGCGTGCCCCAGGTCTCGCCGTGCAGGCTGATCGGCACCGACATGCGGGCCGCCTCGACGAGGGCCCACACGTCGCGGTGGTCACCGACGCCGTGGGCGGCGATCAGCGCGCCGCCGGCGGAGATGGCCACCATCGGTCCGTCGACCAGCGTGCCGGCCATGGCCAGCAGCCCGGCGACGCCGGCCCCGCCGATCAGGCTCGCGTTGAGGGCGCGCGAGGCGTCCTCGCCCAGCCGCAGCGTCGTCACCGAGTCGTCGACGATGAGGGTGTTCACGGCCTCCGAGATCCGGATGAACGGGACCACCGAGTGAAGCGCGATCAACGGGAAGTCGTGCGCCTCCGCCTCGAGCACCAGCTCGGGCGGCATCTCGCGGAACGTACGACCGAGCTCGACTGCGAGTGCGGCCACCCCGCGGTCGGCCAGCTCGCGCAGGTAGTGCCGCCGGGGTCCACGGTCGACACCGGCCAGCCCGAGACCGGTCGTGAGCAACAGCTCGCCGCCCGACAGCAGCGGCCCGATCTCGTAGATCTCGCTCGAGTGCACCCAGCGGACGAGGCGGTCGAGCCCGCTGTGCCCGACCAGCACCTCCGGCTTCGCGTCGCGCACGACGTCGAGATCCAGCAGGGCGGAAAGGCTGATGGTCACCGTGGCCTGCCTCCGGTCGGTGTACGGATCGTCAGCATGGCACGGCCCGGTTGCGGCTGGTTCGTCGGTTGTCCGCGACCGTGCGAGCCGAGCATGGTGAGGCCATGACGATCGACGAGTCGGCCCTCGACCTGGCGAAGGTGACGGCGATGCTCGCCGTCGCGGTGGACGAGGCGAAGGCTGGTCTCGCCGAGGGCGGCATCCCCATCGGGGCCGCGCTGTTCGGGCGCGACGGCGAGCTGCTCGGGCGCGGCCACAACCGGCGGGTGCAGGACGGTGACCCGTCGCTGCACGCCGAGACCGCGGCGTTCAAGGCCGCGGGGCGGCAGCGTTCGTACCGGGGGACCACGATGGTGACGTCGCTGTCGCCGTGCTGGTACTGCAGCGGGCTGGTCCGCCAGTTCGGGATCTCGCGGGTGATCGTCGGTGAGGCGCAGACGTTCTACGGCGGCCACGACTGGCTCGCCGAGCACGGGGTCGAGGTCGTCCTCCTGGACGACCCGGAGCTGGTCGGCCTGATGACCGAATTCATCAAGACCCGGCCCGAGCTGTGGCTCGAGGACATCGGAGAGGACTGACCCCATGCCGTCTTCCGTACCCGTCATCGACCTGACTTCGTGGTTCTCGGGAGGGCCGGCCGAACGGGGTGCGGTGGCCGCGGAGGTGGACGCGGCTCTGCAGTCGGTGGGCTTCTTCCTGGTGACCGGGCACGGCGTCCCCCGCTCGCTGCGGGACCGGGTGCGCGAGGTGTGCCGCGAGTTCTTCGCGCTGCCCGAAGACGTCAAGCGTTCGTACGCGGTGACGGTGGGCGGACGCGGCTGGCTCCCGTCCGGTGTCGAGGCCAACGGCTACTCCGAGGGGACGCAGACGCCCCCCGACCTGAAGGAGTCGTTCGCGGTCGGCGCCGACCTCCCGACCGGCGACCCGGACGTCGACGCGTACTGGTTCCCGCAGAACGTGTGGCCGACCGAGGTCGCCGGGATGCAGCCGGTCATCACCGAGTACCTGCACCAGATGCGGGCGCTCGCCGACGAGCTGCTGGTCGTCTGCGCGGTGTCGCTCGGGCTGCAGCCGGACTTCTTCACCCAGCACACCGGCCACTCGACGCACACCATGAACGTCAACTGGTACCCGCCGATGTCCGTCGTGGGGGAGCCTGCGCCGGGGCAGTTCCGGATCGGGCCGCACACCGATTTCGGCACCGTCACCGTGCTCGACCGCGAACCGGGGCAAGGCGGGCTGCAGGTGTGGAGCCCGGAGGGGGAGTGGGAGGACGCCCCCTGGCACCCCGAGGCGTTCACCATCAACACCGGAGACCTGCTGGCTCGCTGGTCCGGCGACCGGTGGCGTTCCAACCGGCACCGGGTCCTCCCGCCGCAGCCGGGCGCCCCCGAGGAGGAGCTGGTCTCCCTCGTCTACTTCTACGAGGCCGACCACGACACGGTGGTCGAGGCGCTGCAACCGCCCATCGGCAAGCCGAACTCGCACGAGCCCGTGGTGTCCGCCGCGTTCCTGCGCGAGCGGCTGGACGCCATCACCGTCGGCTGACCCCGCCCCCCACCGTCCGGGGCGGGCGGGCCCGGGCGGGGGGACTGGGGGGGCGGCCCGGTGGGTCAGATGCCGCGGAAGACGGTGCGCAGGTCGGAGAGCCCGCGCCGGCCCGACTCGGAGACGGCCGGGGTGTGCGCCGGGTCCAGCCGTCCGTAGACCAGGCGCAGGAACGCCTCAGCCGGCAGGGTGATCGCGCCGTCGGCGCTGCCCAAGCCGTCGGGGGCCGGCGCCGCCAGCAACGACACGCTGCCGTCGCTCCCGCCGACCGAGACCAGCAGCTCGCGGGCGGGGTCGGTCGTCGACACGTGGACGAGGAACGGCTGGCCCGAGGGCTCGCCCGAGTAGCCGGCGGTCTGCCCGAGCCCGTCGACGAGCAGCTCGACCGCGTCGCCGGGAACCGTGGCATCGGGCTCCAGAGCCACCTCGACGTCCCAGGTGTGGACGGCGTGCTCGGACAGTCGCATCCGCACGTACCCGGCAAGGTCGAGCTCGGCACCGGAGAGGGCGATCCGGAAGGACTCGACCTGGGCGGGGGTCAGCGCCTCGACGCGGGACACGAGCACCTCGTTCGCTGCCAGCGAGTCGTCTCGCTGCTCGACGGGGCCGCGCTCGTTCCACGCGTCCCAGACGGGATGGAACGCCACGATGCCAGGGACCTCGCTGCCGGCGAGCCCGGCGTCGAGGAACAGGCCGAAGATCTCGGCCTGGCTGCCCAGGTGCGAGAGCACCTGGGCGATCGACCAGTCCGTGTCGTACGACGGGCCGGCGAGCTCTCCGGCATCGAGGTCGGCGACCAGCTTGGTCAGGCGGTCGTGCGAGGCGCGCAGCGTCTCGACCCACGCGCGCGCGGCCTGCGGTGCCTGGCTCACGGCTGGAGCACGGCTTCGACCTCGATGGTCAAGGTCACGGAGTCGCTGAGCACGGAGCCGCCGCCGGGGATCGGGCCGTTGTAGCTGACGCCGAAGTCGGTGCGGTCGATCTTGCCGCTCGCCGAGAACCCGATGCGCGTGCCGCCGTAGCCGTCCGGCCCGATGCCGTTGATCTCCAGAGCGAGGGTCACTGGCTTGGTCACGCCGCGGAGCGTCAGCTCGCCGTCGAGCTCGAAGCCGTCACCGGCCGGCCGCACGGCCGTGGATACGAACGTCATGTTGGGGTGGTTCTCGACGTCGAAGAAGTCGGCCGACCGGATGTGGTTGTCCCGCATGTCGTTGCCGGTGTTGATCGACGTCAGGTCGATGCTTGCCGTAGCACTCGACTGCTCGGGGTCCGCTGCGGTGACGATCGTGCCCTCGAACCGGTCGAAGCGGCCGCGGACCTTGCTGACCATCATGTGCCGGATGAGGAAGGAGATCTCGGTGTGCACCGGGTCGATCTGCCACGAGCCGGTCAGGTATCCCGGGATCTCGGTGGTTTGGGTGGACATGGTGCCTCCTGGATGGTTTTGAGATATCTGATCAGTAACTTGGTTCTGATTGATAACCTAGTACAGAAGAGTAACGAGCACTAGACAGGCTGGCTACCCTTTCCGACGAGTCGCGAGACCCGACCTGAAGCAGACGTGGAGACATCGATGGAGCCGACCGAGAGCGCGCCCAGCGGCGCGAGCCCGTGCCGCGCCCGCGAGGTCTTCGAGCGCGTGGGCGACAAATGGTCGGTGTCAGTCATCCACCAGCTCGGCTCCAGCACGCGCCGGTTCACCGACCTGCGGCAGTCGATCGACGGGATCAGCCAGCGGATGCTCACGGTGACGCTCCGCGGGCTGGAGCGCGACGGCATCGTGACGCGCACCGTCCACAGCGTGATGCCGCCGCGGGTCGACTACGCCCTCACCCCGATGGGCCGCACCCTGCTCACGACGGTGGGTTCCCTGGTGTCCTGGGCCGACGCGCACCTCGACGACATCTCGCAGGCCCGCGTCGCCTACGACCAGCGAGTGGCCCCGTGCGTCGAGGGGCTGGACGTCGAGACCCTCGACGCCGCCGTGCTTCCCATGCTCCCCATGCAGGAAGCAGCCTCAGGAGCCGGCTCAGAAGTAGGTCAGGACCACATCGGTCACTGACGGTCCCAGCTGAGCAACGCCGGTATCGTCGTCGGCCACCTGCAGCACGTGCCGCCATCGGTCCAGCGTCGTGCATGGGTGCGAGATCCCGAGGCACACGTGGTCGCCGACCGCCAGGCTGGATCCCACTGGTACGGACAGGTACGCGTGCTGGTCGTTCAGCTCGAAGACCTGGACGGCCGGCCCGCCGGCGCCGGGCGCGGCGAACGGGCGGACCGCGCCGTCGGCGGCCCGGTACGAGCGCGGCACCGGGAAGCCTTGGTCGAAGCCGACGTCGCGACGGCCGGCGCCGAGCAGCACCAGCCCGGGCTCCGGGCGGGACAGGACCTGGGCCCAGAGCTCGATGGCGGCGGTCAGCGCGTACGGGCTGCTGCCCGTGAACGGTGAGACCCGCGCGTACTCGCCGTCGTCGTGCGTGATGTAGCAGCCGCTGCGCAGCAGCACGGTCGCGCGGTCGCTCGCCCGGCCCAGGGCCGCCGCCACGACGTCAGGGAAGGCCGAGCCCCCCGCCGTGACGATCGGCCGGCCGGCCACGAGCGCGCTCGCGACGAGCCGGTCGGCGAGGTCGACGAGCCGCTGGCAGTACGCGTCGACCGCGGCGAGCGCCTCGAAGGAACGGTCGTGCGCGATACCGCCCTCGTAGCCGGCCACCCCGGCCACCGAGAGGGTGCCGGTCGCCGCAGCTGCGGCCGCCACGACGACCGCGTCCTCGGTCCGGCGGCAGCCGGTCCGGCCGCCTTCGCGGCCGAGCTCGACCAGCACCGGCAACCTCCGGGAGTCGGTACTTCCTGGCGCGTACGAGGCGAGCGCCCGGTCCAGCAGCCGCACGCCGTCGATGCTGTCGACGTAGCAGTACAGGTCGAAGCCGGCATCGGCCGCCAGCTCGGCGGCGACCCAAGCGATGCCGGCTGGGTCGACCAGCTCGTTGGCCAGCAGCAGCCGGCGCACGCCGAACTCGCGGCAGACCTGGGCCTGGGCGGTCGTCGCGACGGTGAGCCCCCACGCGCCTGCGGCGAGCTGCCGGGCGAACAGCTGTGGCGCCATGGTCGTCTTCGCGTGCGGCGCGAGGTCGACGCCAACCGAGGCGCAGAAGGCGGCCATCTGCCCGACGTTGTGCGCGACCGCGCTCTCGCGGACGGTCAGCTGGGGGAACGTGAAGGTGCCGTCGAACAGCCGCGCTCCTCGCGCGGCGAGGGTCTCCGCGGTGGTCGTCGTACCTGCCGGCAGGCCACCGAACCCCTTGGCACTGCTGGGGATCGGGATCTTCGACAGGGCAGCGACGGCTCCTGGGTCGAAAGCCACGGCCACGCTCCCTCCCGGTCCGCTGTCGATGGGCTCCGAGCGTACGGGCCGCGGGCGTCGGGGCTCAGCCGAGGCCGGCGGGCTCCGCGGCCCGGACCGTCGACGCGCGTGCGCGCCGGGGCGCGCCCTCGATCGGCCAGCACTCGCTGAGATGCTCCGGTGCGCCCGGCCGACCGAAGTGCCAGCCCTGGCCGTAGTCGACGGACAGCTCGACGAGGGCCTCGGCGTCGGCCGCCGTCTCGATGCCCTCGGCGACCACCTCCGCGCCGCTGCCGTGGCCGAACTCCACCAGGGAGCGGACGAGGGTACGGAGGACGGGATCCTGCGCCACGTTGTCGATGAGGCTGCGGTCCAGCTTGATGACTTCGGGTGTCGTGAGCACGATGTGGCGCAGCGACGAGAAGCCGGCCCCGACGTCGTCGATCGCCAGCCGGAGGCCGCGCGCCCGGTGCGGTTCGAGCGCGGTCTTCAGCTGGGCGTAGTCGTCGACCGGTGCGTGCTCCGACAGCTCCAGCAGCAGGCGCTCCAGGGGCAGCCTCGCGAGCAGCTGCGTGCAGGCCGGCTGGAGGACCGTCTCGGGCGACAGGTTGATCGCCACGTAGCCGGACACCTGGTCGAGCAGGCCCGCGGCGCGCTCGACGGCCATCAGCTCCAGCTCGTGCCCGCGGCCGATGCTGTGCGCCTGGGCGAAGCAGACATCGGGGGCGAGGCCCCATTCGGCCGGGAAGCGGCTGAGCGCCTCGGCTCCGACGCGCATCCCGCTGCCGAGGTGGACGACCGGCTGGAGCACTACGACCGGTCCGCCCGCGGCNAGCACGGGTGCCAGCCGGTTCTCGATCTCGGTCCGCCTGGACTCCTCGACCACGCCCGGCTCGATGACCACGGCGGCTGCGTGGGCGAGCACGTCCATCAACGACTTGTCGCGCTTCGTCAGGCCCTTGTCCGAGGTCAGGCCCGCTGCGCAGAACGTCCCGTACAAGGTCCCGTCGCTGAGCACGACCGGCACGGAGACGTAGCTGCGGATCCGGGGCAGCCGCGCCGCAGGGAGCCGCATCGCCTCCGGGAAGCTCTTCACGTCTGGGATCACCGGAGGCAGCCTCTTGTCGAGGATCGCCTGGCAGAACGTCGTCTCCTGTCGCTGCGTCGTGCCCTCCTTGAACAGGAAGGGCACCGACGACTCGACGACCTCGAGGTGCTGGGTGACGCCGTCCATCCGGCTGAGGAACGCGACGCTCAGACCGAGGGACTCCTTGGCGGTCTTGAGCAGGTCGGCAACCTGTTCCTGCGTGCTCGTGCGCTGGCGGGCCACGTCCTCCTATCGACGCGCTGGCCCCTGTACTTCACCCGTCGGCCGACGGGTGGCTCAGCCGGCGTACCGATCGACCGGCCGACCGGCGGGTCCGGGGCGGCACCGGAAGATGCTGCCGCTGGCCGGTTGCTCCCTCAGGCGTTCGGCCGTCATCTGGTAGCGGGCCGTCGTGATGAACAGGTCGGTCAGGTCGGGCCCGCCGAACGTGCAGCTGGACACGCGGTCGACAGGTACGCGGACCACGCCCACGAGCGTGCCGTCGGGGGCGACGCGGCGGACGACCCCACCGTCCCAGAACGCGACCCAGACGCAGCCCTCGGCGTCGACGGTCAGCCCGTCGGGGTAGCCGTCGGACATCTGGTACGACGCCAGCGGACGGCGCCCGCTCAGCGCACCCGTACCCAGGTCGTAGTCGAAGACGTCGACGCGCAGCTCGGCCGAGTCCGCGTAGTAGAGCCGCGTGCTGTCCGGGGACCAGCCGATGCCGTTCGACACCGACGACCCTTCGATCACCCGTACGGGATCGGGGGCGGCGCCGACCGGGCCGGCGGGGTCGAGGCGGAAGACCGCTCCCGCGTGCGGCTCCTCGTCGTGCTCCATCGTCCCGGCGAAGAACCGTCCCCGCGCGTCACAGGCACCGTCGTTGGACCGCAGCCGGCTCGGGAGTCGTCGCTGCTCGCCGACGGGCGTCCAGGTCGACGCGTCGGCGCCGCTCAGCGCGAGCCCCGACTCGAGCGCGAGGACGTACCCGTCGCTCGCGCGGGGCGCGAAGGAACCGATCGGCTGCCCCACCGACATGCTCCGCCGGTCTCGGCCTGCAGCGTCGCACGAGCTGATCGTGCCGCCGTAGATGTCCACCCAGAGCAGCCGTCCGGTCCGCTCGTCCCACCGCGGGCACTCGGTCAGCACGCCGGCGTCCGGGACGAACAGCTCGGCCTGCCAGGTGGGGAGGTTGCTGTTCGTCTGCATCGAAGCCATGACCCCTCGCTCGGTCGGACGCCAGTTCGGCCAGTCTCCACCGGGCGGCGGCCCGACGGCGCCAGTACGCTCTCGACCCGTGGGCAGGAGCGCGGTGGCTCGGACGTGGTTCGGCGCGACCGCCGCCGTCGTCGCCGTGGGCATCGTCGTCCAGCTGTTCGTGACCGCGGGCCTTGAGGGCACGCCGTTCCCCGACCTGCGCGGCCGCCTGCTCAACGTGTTCTGCTACTTCACCGTCCAGTCGAACCTGCTCGTCGCCGTGACCTGCCTGCTGCTCGCGGTGCGCCTGGACCGGCGGTCCACGACGTTCTGGGTCCTGCGGCTCACTGCACTCGTCGCGATCGCCGTGACCGGCATCGTCTTCCACGTCGCACTCAAGGGGTTGCAGGACCTCCAGGGTGCCGCTGCACTCGCTGACTTCCTGCTGCATACCCTGTCGCCGCTGATGTGCGTGCTCGGGTTCCTCGTGCTCGGGCCGCGGGAGCGGATCACGCGGCCCATCGCGCTGATGGCGTGCATCTTCCCGTTGTGCTGGGCCGTGTTCGCGATGGTCCGAGGCGCGTTCATCCACTTCTACCCATACCCGTTCATCGACGTCGACACCCACGGCTACGCCCGCGTCCTGCTGAACAGCCTGCTCGTCGCAGTGGTCTTCGTCGGGCTCTCGTTCGGCGCCCTCGCACTCGACCGCGTGCTGCTGCGGACGCGGTTCTCCGTCGTCGAGGGTGCAGGGACATGACGGAGTGGGGTGGTGTCCAGATCGCACTGACCCCGCGACTGGTCCTGCGGACCTTCCGGCTCGCCGACCTCCCCTCGTACGCCGCCCTCAACGCCGATCCGGAGGTCTACGCCTGGCTGGGCGGGCGGCCGCTGAGCCGGGAGGACTCGGACGACACGGCTGCATGGGCGCAGGACCTGTACGCGGCCGAGGGGATCGGTCTGCTCGCCGTCGAGCGACGCGAGGACGGTGATTTCGTGGGCATGTGCGGCCTCCATCATCAGGAGTCCTACCCGGACGACGTGGAGGTGGCGTGGCGGCTCGCTCGGCGGCACTGGGGACACGGCTACGCGACCGAGGCGGCCTCGGCCTGGCTCGACCTGGGGTTCGGCCCGCTCGGGCTGGAGCGCATCATCTCGATGACCGAACCGGCCAACCACCGCAGTGTCGCCGTGATGCAGCGGCTGGGGCTGACGTTCGATCACCGGGCTCGCATCGTGGACGAGGGGGTCGAGTTCGACTGCGTGGTCTACGCGCAGAACGCTGCAGGTTGGCGCAGCCGTACGACCGGCTGACGTTCCGGATCCTGCACTAGGGTCCCGCGACCGGTACCGGTGTGGACCGGTCCGTGGTCGTCCCGTCTCCCACCTGTCCGGTGTCGTTCGCGCCCCACGCGAGCATCGTCCCGTCATCGGTGATGGCGGTCATGAGCCAGTTCTCCGATGCGGCGATGGACGTCACGGCAGCGATTCCGGTCACGGCTGCAGGCGTCGCCTGGGTGCCCGAGGTCAGACCGTTGCCCAGGCCGCCCCGGTAGTTCCAGCCCCACGTCCAGAGGGTCCCGTCGGCGTCGACAGCGGCGGAGCCCCGCCCGGCAGAGACGGCGACCGCGTCGGTGAGGCCCGGAACCTGCACGGGCGTCGACTGGTTGGTCGACCCCCCGTCACCGAGCTGGCCGTTGCTGTCGTCGCCCCACGCCCACACCGTTCCGTCGGCCTCGAGCGCGAGTGCCTGGGTGGTTCCCGCCGAGATCCTGGTGACGCCAGTCAGGCCAAGGACCTGAACGGGCGCGGCGCGGCTCGTCGTCGTCCCGTCCCCGAGCTGGCCAGCGGCGTTGAGCCCCCAGGCCCAGACAGTTCCGTCGCCCCGGAGGGCGAGGGAGAAGCCCGAGCCAGCAGACACGGCGACGATGTTGGCCAGACCTTGCACCATCAACGGCGAGCGCTGGGTAGTGGTCGTCGTAGGCTCGCCGACCTCTCCGTTCCCGTTGTAGCCCCAGGCCCACACGCTGCCATCGCGCTTCAACGCCAACGCGTGGGAGACGCCGGCGGATGCGGTCACCACGTTCGACAGCCCCGCAACGGGCTGCGCAACGGCTTGGCTGGTGATGCCTCCGTTCCCGAGCACCCCCGGAGCACCGACTCCCCAGGACCAGAGCGTGCCGTCGGACCGTACCGCCAGGCTGAAGAAGTCACCGGCCGAGACCTGTGTCGCCGAGTCGAGTCCGGCGACCTGCACGGGCGTGGGCTGCTGGGTGGCCGAGCCGTCGCCGACCTGGCCGTGGTCGTTGAGTCCCCAGGCCCACACGGTGCCGTCACTCGCGAGGGCAACGGTGTGTCCTATCCCGGGGCCTACGTCGACGATCGGAGTCAGGACAGCCACGGGTACGGCGTGCAGACGCGTCGTCGTGGTGCCGTCGCCGACGGAGCCGAACTCGTTGTCGCCCCAGCCCAGCGCTGTGCCGTTCGGCTCGAGGATGGTCGTGAAGCCGAGTCCAGCGGCGAGGCCCGTCGCTCCCGTGCGGTCTACCAGGTGCTCGGGCGTCGATCGAGGTCGCGTCGTCCCGTCGCCCAGCTCGCCGTGCAGGTTGTCGCCCCAGGCCCAGACCGAGCCGTCGGTCCGTAGGGCAAAGGTCGCGTTGCCTCCCGTCACCAGCGACTTGATCGCATTGATGCCGATGACCGGCTGCGGCTGGTAGCCGGTGTGCAGCGTTCCGAGCTGCCCGTCCGCGTTGCTGCCCCAGGCGATCGCGGTCCCGTCGGCCTTGACGGCCACGTTCGAGCTCCCCGCCGCCGAGATGGCGACGATGCCCGTCGCGCCCGCGACGTGCTGCGCGCTGGGGACGGCCGGCGCAGACGGGACGGTGAAGATTCCGACCTGCCCGTCGGTGTTGTCGCCCCAGGCCCAGACCGTTCCGTCGCTGGCCAGGGCGAGCGCGTGGCTGGCTCCGGCCGCCACGGCGACCACGTGGCTGACACCCGGCACCTGGACGGGTATCGAGCGCTGCGTGGTTGTACCGTCCCCTAGCTGGCCGGCGTCGTTGCGCCCCCATGTCCAGACGTGGCCGTCGGGCGTCAGGGCCATGCTGAAGTCGCCGCCCGCGGCGACCGCGACGACCCCGGAGAGAGCAGTCACCTGGAGGGGCAGGGTCTCGTCGGAGCCGCCGGGTCCGTTGCCCTGCTCGCCGTAGATGTCGTCGCCCCAGGTCCATACGCTGCCATCGCTGCGTAGCGCGAGCGAATGGCTGATTCCACCGGAGACCATCGTCACGTCCGTCAACCCGTGCACCTGGACCGGCTCGGGCCGGTTCGTCCTCGTCCCGTCGCCGAGCTCACCGGATGGGTTCGAGCCCCACGACCACACGGTGCCGTCGTTCTGCAGCGCCAGCGCGTGCCACGCGCCGTCGGAGATCGAGGCGATGCCCTGGCTCGACATCACGTACGCGGACACGTCGGCGATCAGCTGCGTACTGCCGGTGGAGCCGTTGTAGAGCACGACCTTGCCGTCGGGGCCGACCGGTACGACGACCATGTTCGCGATCGTCTGGCCGGTGGCGAAGTCGAGGTTCGACGTGGCCGACGACGTCGCGTCGTCAGCGGTCGCCCGGATGAAGCCCGCGTTCGCCGGGTGCGAAACGGTCAAGGTCATGACCACTGCGGTGACACCCGTGCGCGGCACCCCGCCGCGGCCGGCGACGGCCAGGTCCACGAAGCCGTGGCCTGCGACCGGTCCGCTTGCCCCGAGCTTGTGGCTGGTGTCGAGCAGCCGGGCTGGGGCAAGCCCGACGACGCCCCCGGACCCGGTCACCTTGCCGGGGAGCACGAAGCCGGAGAGGTCGGCGATCATCTGGACGGGCGCGTCAGACCCATTGTAGAGGTCGAGCACGTCACCGGCGCTGAGCGGTACGAGAACGGTGTTGGCGGCGGCGGCGCGCGCGGCGAAGTCCACGTTGGAGGTGGCCGGCCGAGCCGTACCGTCCGGGTACGCCGTGACGTACCCGGGGGCGGTGGCGCCAGTGACGGTCAGGTTCAGGAGGACGAACGACACGCCACCCAGCGGGAGCCCGTACTGCGCTTCGACGTTGAGGTGCAACGTGCCGTGCGCCGGGACCGGACCGAAGCCGCCGAGGCCGCTCCGGGTGTCCAGGATCCGTTGTGGCGTCCCGTCCTCCAGGCCGCCGGCCCCGGCTACGCCGTTCGGGCTGGTCGTGTAGCCGGAGATGTCGACGACCAGCTGGACGGTACCCGGCGCGGCGTTGTAGATGTCGACCTTGCCGTCCGGGTAGACGGGCGTGATGATCGTGTTGGCGAGAGTCCTCCCGGCGGTGAAGTTCATGCTGGAGGTCGTGGGCGCCGAGGGGCCGTCGGGGTAGACAGTGATGTACCCGGCCGCAGTGGGCTGGGTGACCGACACGGTCAGGATCGCTGCATAGACGCCGCTCTGCGGGAGTCCCGCCATCCCGTCCAGCTGCAGGCTGACCGTGGCTCCGGCGGCGACGGGACCAGGGGCGCCCAGCCCCACGCGGGTATCCATCAGACGGGTCGGGGAGATCATGGTCAGCCCGTTCGCGACCTTCGGCACCTGGTCCGGGNTGGCGGCCAGAGCCGTGCCGGTCCCGGGACCCACCGAGCTGAGCGTGGCTGCAANCGTCACCGCCGCCACCAGGGAGGCAAGCCGTCGAGCTGGTGCCATCGGTCCTGCCCCCGTCGCTTCGGATCGTCCACGACAGCCTCGACCCACGGGGGTATCCGCTTGAGCGTTTGCCGACTTCGATCGGTGGACGTTCCGGAGCCTGCCCTCCGGAAACAGCGGTAGCATCCGGGGCATGGGCACCGGACAGGCGCAGGCCGTCCCGGGGCGCGCGCTCCGCAAGGACGCGCAGCTCAACCGGGTCGCCCTCCTCCGTGCCGCTGCCGAGGTGTTCGCGCTGGCCGGGCTCGAGGCGCCGCTCGAGGAGGTCGCCCGGCGGGCCGGCGTCGGCATCGGCACGCTGTACCGGCACTTCCCGACCCGGGCCGACCTCGTCGACGGCGTCCTGACCAGGCCGCTCGACGCGCACCTCGCTGTCGCCGAGGAGGCACTCGCCTGCCCCGACTCCTGGCAGGGGCTGGTCCACTACATGGAACGTTCCTGCGAGCTCGTCACCGCCGACCGCGGCATCGCCGAGATGATGTCCATCCGCCTGCCCGGGTCGCCCGTCGCCGAGCTGGCCAAGGAGCGGCTGCACGAGATGGTCGCCCAGCTCGTCGCGCGCGCCCACTCGGACGGGCGGCTGCGTCCCGATGTCACCACCGAGGACCTGTTCTTCCTCACCTGGTCGCACGCTCGCATCCTCGAGGCCACCGCGACCGTGGCCCCGGATGCCTGGCGGCGGCACCTGGAGCTGTTCGTCGACGGCCTGCGTGCCGAGCGCGCGCACCCGCTCAGCGGCTCGCCCATGACGCGTGCGCAGGTCCAGGTCGCGATGCTCTCCCTCGGCAAGCGCTGCACCACCCGAAGCTAACCGCCCGCCCGCCCGCGTTGATCATGGGCGGATCGCCCCTGTTCCTTGATCCACATGGGCTATTCGCCCATGATCAACGCGGGCTCGGAACTCCCAGGTGTCTCGCAGGGAGTCCGAAGCAATCCTTAACCCCGCGGGCGCACGGTCTGTGCATGGACGACGACGACCCCTTCATCCCAGTCAACGGCCTTCCCCCGTACGACGCCGACGAACCGTACGACGCGTCCGAGGAGCCGGAACCCGCGTTCCGGCCCGACGGCAGGGGGAGGCGCCGCAGGACCCGCAGGCGCCTGCTGGCCGGTGCGTCGGCAGCCGCCCTCGTCATCNCCGGCGCCGCGGTCGGCGGTGCCGTGGTCGGGCTGAGGGCGGCGGGCACGTCCGGGCCGGCGGCCGTGACGACGCCGACCGTTCGCAGGGACCTCGGCCAGGGGCAGCAGGACCCGTACGGCGGAGGCGACCTCGACGGGACGCCGCAGCTCCCGCAGGGCTACTCCGGGCAGGGCGATCCCGGGCAACGGTACGGCGCGACCGGTGGATCGGGCCCGACCTCGACGACCGCCGCCTCTTCGAGTCAGGAGGTCGGGGTCGTGGACATCGACGTGGTCCTCGGCTACCAGGGTGCCAAGGCTGCGGCGACCGGCATCGTCCTGACTTCGACCGGTGAGGTCCTGACCAACAACCACGTCGTGGACGGCGCGACGAGCTTCGCCGTGACGGTCGTCAGCACCGGGCAGACCTACACCGCCAGCGTTGTCGGCTATGACGTGAGCGGGGACCTCGCGGTGCTCCAGCTGCACGGGGCGTCCGGCCTTTCGGTCGCGAGGCTCTCGACGGGCGGTACGCCTTCGGTGGGGACCGCGGTCGTCGGCGTCGGAAACGCCGGCGGTACGGGTGGTACCCCGTCGGCAGCAGCCGGAACCGTGGTCGCCGTCGACCAGTCCATCACCGCGACCGACGACAACGGCAGCAACGCCGAGCAGCTGACCGGCCTGATCGAGACCGATGCCGCGATCCAGGCCGGGGACTCGGGCGGCCCGCTGTACGACGCCTCGGGCGCGGTCGTGGGAGTGGACACCGCAGCGTCGGCCGGGGGGCAGGCTCAGGGCTACGCGATCCCGATCGCTGCAGCGCTGAAGATCGCGGCGCAGATCGAGGCCGGCGACGCGAGCAGCACGGTGCACGTCGGTGCGACGGCGATGCTCGGCGTCGAGGTGGCGGGGCGCTCCAGCGCACTGGTCGAGGGCGTCGTCTCGGGTGGCGCAGCCGCGCGTGCGGGCCTGGTCGCCGGCGACACGATCACGGCGCTGGCCGGGCATACCGTGTCGACGCCGTCCAGCCTCTCCAGCATCGTCAGTGGCGTCACGCCCGGACACNCGGTGGTCATCCGCTGGCTCGACCAGAGCGGCGTGTCGCACCATGCCACGGTCACCCTGACCAGCGGTCCGGCCTTCTAGCACCCGTCACCCCTGTCCGTGCCAGGTCAGGCCCAGGCCTCGGCCCACACGGACAGGTCGACGAACGAGCAGCTGAAGGACTAGGGACGGACGAGGTGGCAGACCCGATGACGCACGGCTTCGACGAGCAGTACTGGGAGAAGCACTGGCAGCAGGCACCGGGCAGGGAGCCTGGAGCCGGGGGGACGATCGAACCGAACCCGTACCTTGTCCGCGAGACCGTCAGCCTGCCCCCTGGTACCGCGCTGGACGCCGGATGTGGTGAAGGCGACGAGGCGATCTGGTTGGCCTCCCGCGGATGGCAGGTGACGGCCGCGGACATCTCCGCCGATGCCCTCGCCCGCGCCGCCGAGCGGGCTGCCGCCCGTTCCGGCGAAGACGGTCTCCAGCGGGACCTGCAGTGGGTGAGGGCTGACCTGACCGTCTGGGACCCCGCCGCGCAGTTCGACCTGGTGACCACGCACTACGCCCACCCGTCCATGCCCCAGCTGGCCTTCTACGACCGGCTCTCCGGATGGGTGGCGCCTGGCGGCACCCTGCTCGTCGTCGGGCACCTGCACACCGCGGGGCACCTGCACAGCGCGGGGCACGGGCAGGAACCACCCGCCGAGGCGTCGGTCACCCTGGGCGACATCACCGCGCGCCTGGACCCGGCCAGGTGGAAGATCGTCACCGCGGAAGAGCACGTGCGTACGCTCACCCCCCCGCGGGCGGTCCGTTCCCCTGTACGACGTCGTGGTGCGCGCGACGCGTCGCTGAGATCCGGTTCAGCCGGCGAGGTCCGGAAGCACCTGGGTCACGAACTCCTCCACCCTCGTGGCGCCCTCTGCGGGCCACCCGCAGACGAGGTACCCGACACCGGCCGCGCGTAACGCCTCGGCGTTCGCGCGGACCTCGCTCCACGGCTCGGACAGGGACAGCGAGGACGCCCGGGTGATCGAGGCCGGGTCCCGGCCGGCTGCGGTGGCCAGCTCGTCCACCGCGGCAGACAGCTCGCGGAAGGCGTCCGGCGACTGGTAGCAGTGCCAGACGTCCGCGTACCGGGCTACCAGNGGGAGGGTGCGCCGTCGCCCGGACCCGCCGATCCACAGCGGCGGGTGCGGCTGCTGGACCGGGGTCGGTCGCAGCTGCGCGCCGGCCAGGCTGAAGACGTGGCCCTGGTAGTCGACGACCTCGCCCGTGAACAGTCGGGTGAAGATCTCCATGCAGTCCTCGAGCCGGTCGAACCGCTCGGCCAGCGGCGGGAAGTCGATGCCCAGCTGGTGGTGCTCGGTCTCGTGCCACGCCGCTCCCAGAGCCAGCTCGAGCCGGCCATGGCTGGCGTGGTCGACGGTGACCGCCTGTGCGGCCAGCACCGACGGGTGCCGGTACGTGACTCCGGTGACCAGCAGACCGAGCCGGATCCGGGAGGTGGCCGACGCCAGCGCCGCGAGCGTCGTCATCCCCTCGAAGCAGTTGCCGGGCCCCTCGCCGTACATGGGCACGAAGTGGTCGAAGCCCCACACGCCGTCGAAGCCGAGGTCCTCGCAGAGGCGGACCCGGCCGAGCAGGTCGTCCCACTCCATCCGTTGCTGGGCGATGTCCACACCGAACCGCATCCTGGTCATGCCAGCGACCGTAGCCCGACGGGCATCCGGCCGGCTTGCCGCTCCTCATCTACACGACGGCGCTGGCTCCAGTGGGCGAAAACCGGGCTGGTTGGTCGGTAGGGCGACACTGACCGACAGAGACGTGGAGCGGGTGACCGGGATCGAACCGGCATGGCCAGCTTGGAAGAACCCTCCGAGCCATCCACGTTCGTCCGTCAGAGTACGTCGTCGCAGGTCAGCGCGGTATGGGC
>JGI24140J50213_10000064_pt1 | contig 41018 bp, 21 predicted proteins | sample BarGraIncu00222A_FD_50213 | JGI IMG/M metagenome (IMG submission 50213)
GACGAACAGGTCGCGGTCATTTTTCTCGTAGACCCTGAGTGAATCTATTTCGAAGCGGCCGGTGAAGATGTTGAGATGGAGGTCTTTGATTAATACTTTTCTGCCAACCAGTTCTTTGCTGTGTTTCTGGATATAGTTTTTGGCATATGGAGGGGCGAATATTGCAAGTGCCAGGGTGATGATTACTAAAACTGACATCAGGACAAGCAGGGTTATTTTTAAAATTCGTTTCATGATGATATCAATTGAGCGTGTTTATTTAGACAAACAAGGGGAATGTTGATTTTGTTTGCGCAAAAAGGCTGTAATGATGAAAATGTAGGGAGGCCCCTATATTTGTGGGTCTCCTTATCGGTAATGTAGATTTTTCTATGGTAATGCCCCGGAGACCCACAAGGGGCCTCCCTACATTTCATTCGTTCGCTTTATAACAATACGTACATTGACATCTTGAAATTAATTGCTATTCCTTGAAGAATGCAACCTTGATCTCTTCGTTCTTGCCGTCAAACTTTAACCAGGCACGATACATGCCGAGGGTATTAAAGGGGGTGGCAATATTCCCTTGTCTGTCGAGACAGATCACTCCGCCTTCGCCTACAACTTCTTTGAGTTTGTGGTTGATGACAAAGTCGGAGGCTTTATCAAGGCTCCAGTCTTTGTAAAGCATCAGGGCTGCAATATCATAGGCTACAACATACCTGATGAAAAACTCACCATGACCGGTTGCCGAGACTGCACAGGCTTCATTATTGGCATAGGTGCCGGCTCCAATGATGGGGGAGTCGCCAATACGGCCAAACTTCTTCATCATCATTCCGCCAGTAGAGGTTGCTGCTGCAAGGTTTCCATCCAGGTCAAGCGCTACTGCTCCCACGGTACCGAACTTTTCCTTTACCTTTTGAAGGGAGTCTTGTTGTTTCATGCGGAGGTAGCTCTTCCAGCGCTCTGGGGTGATGAAATAAGAGGGTTCAACCAACTCCAGTTGTTGTTCTTTGGCAAACTGTTCGGCTCCTTTGCCGGCCAGCATGACATGTTCTGAATGATCCATGACGGCGCGGGCTGCTGTGATGGGGTTCTTAATGATTGTGACGCCTGCAACTGCACCGGCCTTGAGTGTTTTCCCATCCATGATGGAGGCATCCATTTCGCACTTGCCTTCTGCATTGATAACAGCTCCTTTGCCGGCATTGAAGAGGGGTGAATTCTCGAGGACTTTGATGGCTGCTACGACGGCATCCAGTGAAGTACCACCTTTTGACAGAACCTTTTTGCCTTCACCCAATGCTTCGGTCAGGGCGGCTTTTAGTGCTGCCTGTTTCTCGTGGGGAGTGTTTTGAGGATTGATGTCTCCGGCACCACCATGCATGACGATGACGTAGCCTTTGTTCTTTGTGATGGTTGCTTGTTGGGCAACGGCATTCAAAGTGAAAAAGATGATTACGATCGAGGAAAAGATGAAACGATTCATGATAGTATATTTTGTAAAGTAATTGAAAAAAATGTAGGGGCCGCCCTTGTGGTCGCCCATGGAAAATACAGAATTTTATTTGCATTACTTGTGGGCGGCCACAAGGGCGGCCCCTACATCTCATTCATTCGTTAATTAATAANGACAAACGTNATTCATCAACAACATTCTTTTTCAGTTTACTGTGGCGTGAACCATAGGTGAAGTANAGTCCAAGGCCAATGACCAGCCAGATGATGAATCGCAACCAGTTGGTAGTACCAAGCTCTGAGATGAGATACATATTGGTCAGCACCCCCAGAACAGGAATGAGTGACCATTTCCTGATGACCGCTCTGGCACTTATCCAGATTGCAAAGCCCAGAAATATGTAATAATGAACGTTTACTTTAAAGAGAGTCCAATCAGCAAGTGAATGTAACAATGAACTTGTCCTTAAATTAAAGGATTGGATATCAAATACCCCGGTTGAGAATAATATACCAAGTACCACAACCCAGATCGGGATTAGCCACTTCCTACTGTTGAAATAGGTGATGCGAAAACCTCTCTTCACGGTGTTGGGATCTTCATTTTCTTCCATGATGATGACTCCTCCGGCAACGAGGATAAAAGCAAAGAGTGTACCAATACTGGTCAGGTCGGTCATCTCGGTCAGAGTGGTAAACAGTGCAGGGACTCCTACAATGATACCGGTGAGGATTGTTGAGAAGCCGGGGGTCCTGAACTTCGGATGTAGTTTGGAGAAGATCGGTGGGAGTAAACCGTCGCGACTCATGCTCATCCAGATGCGGGGTTGCCCGACCTGAAAAACAAGGATTACTCCTGCCATTGCTATCACTGCTCCCAGTGCGATGAAGCCTGAAAGCCAGTTAAGGTGTAGGTTTTGGAAGGCAAAGGCCAATGGATCTGCAACGCCAAGTTGAGAAGATGGAACCATTCCTGTGAGCACAAGACTCATCACGATGTAAATCACGGTGGTGATGACCAGAACAAGGATCATGGACAGAGGAAGGTCACGACGGGGATTCTTGCATTCCTCGGCAGTAGTTGAGATGGCATCAAAACCAATATAGGCAAAGAACACTCCGGAGACTCCTTTCAGTACCCCTGACAGTCCATGAGGAGCAAAGGGGCTCCAGTTTTTGGGTTGTACATAGAATGCCCCAACTCCTATCACTACCAGCAGGATGACTAATTTCAACAAAACCATTATATTTCCTGCATTCTTGGTCTCTTTGATTCCTATATATACCAGAACAGTGATCAGAACTACGATACCAAAAGCAGGAATGTTGGCAACGAGATGTAATCCAAAGATCTGGGGAGCATTGGTCCAGGCCGAATATGCCTCCTGAAGTTGTTGACTCAGTCCGGATAGTGACACTCCGTGAGCCATCTGTACAAGTGCATCTCTGTGTCCATTAAAAGCACTCAGCCAATCCATGGACAGATATCTTGGGAAATTAATTCCAAAGCCTTGTAGCCATGCTGTGAAGTATTCTGACCAGGATATGGCAACTGCAATGTTTCCTACAGCATACTCCATGATCAGGTCCCAGCCGATTATCCAGGCGATAAGTTCTCCAAAACTTGCATAGGCATAAGTATAGGCGCTGCCACTGATCGGTAGCAAGGAAGCAAACTGGGCATAACATAATGCTGAAAATCCACAGGCCACTGCTGTAAATACAAAGAGGAGAGAAACGGCAGGTCCTCCGGCAGCAGCAGCATTTCCAATCGTGCTGAAAATTCCTGCACCGATAACAGCTGCAATCCCCATTGCTGTAAGGTCACGCACACGGAGGGTACGCTTCATACCTGTATCCTGTCCCTCAACAGTTTGGGCATGATGAATGATATCTTCTATTGATTTTTTCCGAAAGAGAAAGCTATAGTTCACAGTAGTTCTTAGATTTTTTACGAAGATATGTTAAATTAATATTTCATATTAAACTTTGAGTTATTTTAGCCGTCTAAACCTTAACAAAACGTTAAAACAAAGAAAATAACAAATAAAGCAAAGCCCTATGAAGAAATTAAGTATCATTTTTGCTATTCTTATTTTTGGTGCAGGTATAGCTATCATTAGCTGTACCAAAGAAGCAACCCCAACTCCTCCGGCAGTTACAACTGCTACCGATGCTGTTGTTGTCGATAATACAGTAGCTGATCTTACCGGCATTATTGAAGGTTATGAAGCTGTAAATCCTTCTGCTTTTGTTGACCCAACTGCTACTACAAAAGCAATGGTTGTTGATCCAACAACTGTTACTTTACATCCTAAACGTATTGATAGCTGTGCTACAGTTACCTTGACGAAAACTACTGTTGTTACTGCTTCTGTGATTACTGGTGCTACTCTTACTTTAAAAATCGACTTCGGTACAACCGGTTGTTTAGATAAAAATGGTGTTGCCCGCAGAGGAACAATCACAAGTACTTATACTTGGGTTAAGCTGGGTGGATGGTCAAGAACATCTCTCATGAACTTGTATATTAGTGATGTACATCATGTTGGTTATTTGACCTCATCATTTGGCGTAACCGGAGCAAATAACCATGCTTATTTAACAGAGGCTGCTGCTATGGTTGTTACAGCAAAAGATAGTACAAAGAAATCATGGAATTCAAACCGTCAAAGAGAATTAGTAGAGGGAAATAGTCCAACGACTCTTGTTAAAATATGGAAAATAACAGGAAGCTCTGCATTCACAAATGTAGCAGGAGATAAATCTACCTATACAATTTCAGAACCATTATACAGAAAATCAGATTGTAATGGATATGTTGCAGGAACTATAGTTACAGTAAGTACTGCAGGTGTTACTACAACCATTGATTATGGTCCGTTTACCACTTATGCTGCTCTTACTTGCACAACTGGATTTACAATTAAAGTTCCTGCTGGAGCAAATGGAAAAGGTGCTTTTTCTAATTTTATTAAATTCGGAAAATAATTCGTTGAGGTTTTAGTTGCTTAAAGAAAAAGGCCACCTTGTAATGAGGTGGCCTTTTCTTTTTTAGATTATATTAATGTTATGCCTTCGGTACAATTACTTTCTGCCCAGTAAGTTCGTTTGCTGTTTCAATTATTCCCTGGACATCACATCCACAGATTCTGTATAACTCTGAAACTGTTCCCTGCTCAATAAATGTATCGGGAACGCCTAACCGTTTGACGGATGCCTTGTAATTATGATCGTTCATAAACTCGATGACTGCACTACCTAGACCTCCAATGATGGTTCCGTCTTCAATGGTGATCACCTTGTCATATTTCCTGAATACTTCATGGAGCAATGCTTCATCAATGGGCTTGAGGAAGCGCATATCGTAATGTGCAGCTTCTACGCCAACCTCTGAAAGGTCTGCACAGGCTTTGGTTACAAGATTTCCGATATGTCCGATGCTCAGAATAGCCAGATCTTTTCCTTCACGTAGTTTGCGACCTGTTCCAACTTCAATCTTTTCGAAAGGCTTTCTCCATCCATCACCAACAACACCCCTACCACGAGGATATCTGATAACAAAAGGCCCCATGTTGTCCAGTTGGGCTGTAAACATCAGATTGCGGAGCTCTATTTCATTCATGGGTGAAGAAATAGTTAGATTAGGGATGCAACGGAAGTAAGCCAGATCATAAACGCCATGATGTGTTGCTCCATCCTCACCTACAATCCCACCCCTGTCGAGACAGAAAACCACATTCAGATTCTGAAGTGCAACATCATGGATCACCTGATCATAGGCCCTCTGCATAAATGAGGAATAGATATTACAGAAAGGAATCATCCCTGTCGCTGCCAGTCCTGCTGAAAACGTAACGGCATGCTGTTCGGCAATCCCAACATCAAAAGCACGGTTAGGCATCTTGGCCATCATCAGGTTGAGCGAACAACCCGTTGGCATAGCAGGAGTGATGCCCACTATCTTAGGATTTAATTCTGCCAGTTCCAGTATTGTCTTTCCAAAGACGATCTGGTATTTAGGAGGCAGTGTCTTGCATTTCTTATCTTCGATGATCTCTCCGGTCTGAGGATTGAACAACCCGGGAGCATGAAAGGTAGTCTGGTTATTTTCGGCTACAGTAAAACCTTTGCCCTTGACTGTAACGACATGAAGTAATTTGGGTCCGGGAATATTTTTCAGGTCATTGAGGACCTCTGTAAGTTGAACTACATCATGACCATCAACAGGACCAAAGTATCTGAAGTTAAATGATTCGAACAGGTTACTCTTTTTAAGCAAGGTCAGTTTTAATGCATTGCTGATCTGTTTTACTACTGCTCTGGAGTTAGTGCCGTAACGGGTATTTCCACCCATAAGGTACCATACTTTATCTTTAAGGCGGTTATATGTGCGTGAAGTAGTGATGTGGGTCAGATAGTCTTTCATGGCTCCGACATTCTTGTCAATAGCAATACCATTGTCGTTAAGGATGACCAATAGGTTTGCTTTTGAGACTCCTGCATTATTCATGGCTTCGAGTGCTTGTCCACCTGTCATAGAGCCATCACCAATGACAGCTATGTGCTGACGCTTATTGTCGTTCTGAAGTCTGGCCGAAACAGCCATACCCAGTGCTGCTGAAATAGAGGTTGAAGCATGGCCTACACCGAATGCATCGTATTCGCTTTCAGACATTTTAGGAAAGCCACTGATGCCATCTATCATCCTGTTCAGATGGAAAATATCTTTCCTTCCTGTGATGATTTTATGGGCATAAGCCTGATGGCCGACATCCCATATTAACTTGTCGTAAGGTGTGTTGAAGACATAATGCAAAGCTACAGTAAGCTCTACAACACCAAGACCGGCACCAAGATGACCAGGGTTAGTTGATGTTTCATTTATTATGAACTGACGAATCTCATCACAAAGCTGGCTTAACTGTGTTTCTTTCAGCTTCTTTAAATCAGTTGGAGAATATATTTCAGATAGTAAAGTGCCTTGTGTGGAAGCCATAAAATCATTCTTCTTTAATAAACAAAGTTACAATTTTAAACATTAATCAGATCATTTCTGACAAAAGCTTAGAAACTGTTTAATATTTACAATAACCCCAGTTCAAGCAACGCCGCTTCTGAAATCATATCTTTTGACCATTCGGGCTCAAATACGATTTCAACGACTGTATCTTTGATCTCTTCTATCTCATCGGTTACACGAGTTCGAACTTCTTCAGGCAATGATTCTGCAACTGGACAATTAGGAGCCGTGAGAGTCATTTCGATACGGGCTACCAAATCTTCGCCGATATCTATTTTATATATCAACCCCAGGTCGTATATATTCACGGGGATCTCGGGATCATAGATCTGCCTTAAGATATCGATCACCTTTCCTCCCAGCTCGAGTAATTTTACTTTATCTGCCATGTCATTATGCTTTAAATGATGCCTTTGATTTGTAAGCCAATGCATAGAGTTTCATTTGTTTGATCATAGAAACCAATCCATTTGAACGGGTAGGAGAAAGATGTTCTTTCAGCCCTATCTTATCTACAAATCCCATATCTGCTTCCAGAATCTCATCGGGAGTATGTCCCGACAGGGTTCTGACCAACAGGTTGGCAATACCTTTTGTGATTACTGCATCACTGTCACCGGTGAAGTTGATCACTTTACCATCAAATTCTGCACTTAACCATACTCTAGACTGACATCCTTTTATGAGGTTACTTTCAGTCTTGAGCTTTTCATCAATCATCGGAAGCGACTTACCAAGGTCAATTATGTAATTGTACTTGTCCATCCAGTCATCAAATAGTGTGAATTCGTTGATGAGTTGTTCTTCCTTTTCTGCAATAGTCATCGTTATAGTTTCAAAAAGCGTTATAAAAACATCTGCTTTACCTTACGGATAGCAGTCATCATACTGTCAATTTCTTCAAATGTATTATAGAACGAAAAAGAGGCACGCATAGTACCTGTTATACAAAATCTGTCCATTAATGGTTGAGCACAGTGATTACCGGTCCTGATTGCTATTCCGAAATGATCAAGAATTGTGCCAGCATCCAAAGGATGAATACCATCAATCAGGAACGAAATCAGACTTGCCTTGTCAGGAGCAGTACCAATGATTGTGATTCCTCTCTCCTGGATTAACTGTTCGGTGGCATAAAGCAGTAAGGCATGTTCCTGCTTTTCAATGGCTTCCCAGCCGATACCTTCAAGGTAATCAACAGCAGCAGTAAGTCCTATCGCATCAGCTATATTGGGTGTGCCTGCTTCAAACTTATAGGGGACATCATTAAAAGTAGTCTGGGCAAAGCTTACATCTTTGATCATCTCTCCACCACCCTGATAGGGAGGCATCTGATCAAGCAGTTCAAGACGGCCAAAGAAACCACCAATACCTGTTGGACCATACATCTTGTGTCCGGAAAAGCAATAGAAATCACAGCCCAGTGCCTGTACGTCAACCCTGCCATGAGGTAATCCCTGTGCGCCATCAATCAGGATAGGCACATTGTGTTCATGTGCAGTATGGATCATATCGGCAATAGGATTTATTGTGCCTAAAGCATTAGAAATATGTCCAACAGCAACCAGTTTGGTGCGTTCTGAAAAGAGTTCAGCATATGCTTTTTGATCGAGTACACCATTATCGAGTACCGGGATGACTTTCAAAAAAGCTTTCTTCCTCTGACAAAGTAATTGCCAGGGGACGATGTTAGAGTGGTGTTCGATAGCAGAAATGATGATCTCATCACCTTCATTTACAAAGGCCTCTCCAAATGAAAAAGCAATCAGGTTGATAGATTCTGTCGTCCCGCGGGTAAATATTATTTCTGAAGCCGAAGGGGCATTTATCAATGTCGCCATCTTTTGACGGGCACCTTCGTAAGCATCGGTAGCCACCTGACTAAGATGATGCACTCCACGGTGAACGTTTGAGTTGTAATGACTATAATAATCAACAAGCGCATCGATTACCTGTTGCGGCTTTTGAGTAGTGGCAGCATTATCAAAATAGACCAACGGTTTTCCATTGACTTCAACACTCAGTATGGGAAAATCACTTCTGATAGCGGTGATGTCAAAAGGTTTCTTGACGACAAGAGTACTCATTATATGCTATATTTTAAACCAGTTGAATATTCGACAGGTCAATCACACAGGGTGCATTGTGCTGATATTTGCATTGCAGCGCACAGTCATCACAGGTAGAAAGTTCACCACGAAGACGTTTCCTGATCATTTCATTGATACGTTCTCTCAATATAGGTATGTTAATCAGGTTGACAACCTCACCGGCAAAAGCAAATAACAACAGGACGCGGGCTTCGTCTTCAGGAATACCTCTTTGGCGCATATAGAAAATGCCGGACTCATCCATTTGTCCTACCGTGGCTCCATGTGAACATTTAACATCGTCAGCATAGATCTCAAGGAAAGGTCTGGTGTCCATAGTTGCCTTATCGGTCAACAGGATATTCCTGTTCTTTTGATAAGCATTGGTGTGTTGTGCATCACGACGTACCATGACATGACCATTAAACACTCCACTTGAATGATCATCAAGAATTCCTTTGAAGAGTTCGTTGCTGACAGAATTTGGTTTGATATGATCGATAAAGACATGGTTATCGATGTGCTGATTCTTACCAACAAGGAACAGACCATTGATATTGGCAGTACAATGTTCACCGTCAATTGCGACATTGATATTGTTTCGGATCATGCCTCCATTCAGTGATATGGCATTACTCGAGAGTTCGCTATGATCTGCCATGTGGAAGCATATGGTATTTACCAGCGCGGAATTATCGTCTTTATTCTGAAGCTTATAATGATCAAGCTTTGCATGTTCTCCAAGGGCTATTTCTGAAACAGTGTTAATAAAGCTGTCGCGATGATCAATTGAGTCGTCACACTGTACCAGTTTCAGGCTGCTGTTCTTTCCCAACACGATCAGATTGCGTGTCTGAATAAAGATATCCTTAGGAAAATTCACCACATTAACAATCTGGACTACATCTTCAACCTGTACATTGTCGGGCACATAGATAAAGAATCCATCCAGAGCAAAAACTGTATTCAGAGCATTCAATCCGTTATCATCAATAGGTGCATAACGACCGTAATGTGCGTTGAAGATTTCGGGATAGGCTTTCATGGCACTGGCCAGACTGCCTATGATCAGACCGTTCGGATAAACCCTGAGGGGTTGACCCTGGTGGACAAACCAGCCATTAAGCTGGGTAACGAGTAAAGTATCAAAATGGGGAATTTCACATTTAAAGATATCATCTGCGTTCACATCTTCTTCAATGGGAACGAGAGAAAGTCCGTAATTGTGCGACAATGCTTTTTCCAGAGAAGTCCCTTTCCAGGCTTCGAGTCCCACGTGAGGAAATCCCAACTTGCCAAAATGGGTAAATGCCTTCTCCCTTAGTTCAGTAACAAATGGAAGATCACCTGCTGCAATCAACGAGCGGTTGTTCTCATAGACGCTACACAGCTTCTCTTTCAGTTCAAATAGTTCATTCGTAGTTTCCATAATTCTGTTCTTCTGAAGCCAATGTTATTTGACCACTACATCCTTAAGCCATTCATATCCTTTTTCTTCGAGTTCCTGAGCAAGCTCACGGCCACCCGACTTAACGATACGTCCTTCATAGAGTACATGTACAAAATCAGGAACGATATAATCGAGCAATCTTTGATAATGGGTAATCAGAATAAAGGCGTTTTCCTTAGTCTTGAGTTTGTTCACTCCATTCGCTACAACTCTCAGCGCGTCAATATCCAATCCCGAATCGGTTTCATCAAGGATAGCTAAAGAGGGTTCGAGCAGTGCCATCTGGAAGATTTCATTCTTCTTTTTTTCACCACCTGAGTAGCCTTCATTTACTGAGCGGCCCGACATCTTTTCTGTGATCTCTACCAGCTGTCGTTTCTGTTCGACTTTAGCCAGCAGCTCCTGAGCAGGAATAGGATCGCGTCCGTGATATTTCCTTTGTGCGTTCATGGCAGCTTTCATGAAGTTGGTCATGCTTACGCCCGGGATCTCTACCGGATATTGGAAGCTTAGAAATATACCTTCACAGGCACGTTCTTCTACGCTAAGGTCAAACAGGTTCTTGCCTTTGTAGGTAATCTCTCCTTCGGTAATATCATACGCACTGCTCCCTGCAATAACATTGGCAAGCGTACTTTTTCCGTTTCCATTGGGGCCCATGATAGCATGTACTTCACCTGCATTCACTTCCAGGTTGACCCCTTTTAATATTTCCTTACCGTTGATTGAAACCTTTAAATTTTTGATACTTAACATCATGATCGATCTTATTGAGTTGATCTTACAGATCTTTTGATTTATTTAAAATATACTGTTCGTTATGATTAACCTACACTTCCTTCGAGACTTATCTGAAGTAACTTCTGTGCTTCGATAGCAAATTCCATCGGAAGTTGTTTCAGTACCTCTTTGGCATATCCATTTACAATCAGGCCGATTGCATCTTCTGTGCTGATACCTCTTTGATTACAATAAAACAACTGATCTTCTGAAATCTTTGAAGTTGTAGCCTCATGTTCAACGATAGATGTTTTATTTTCAACCTTTATGTATGGATAGGTATGGGCTCCACATTTGTCACCCAGTAACAATGAATCGCATTGGGAATGGTTTCTGGCATTCTCTGCCCGCTTGATAATCTTAACCAGCCCCCTGTAACTATTATTGCTCTTGCCACCCGAAATACCTTTGGAAACAATGGTACTGCGTGTGTTCTTTCCGATATGAATCATTTTGGTTCCGGTATCTGCTTGCTGGTAATTATTGGTTACAGCAACAGAATAAAACTCTCCGACAGTATTGTCACCCAATAATATCACACTTGGATATTTCCATGTAATGGCAGAACCTGTCTCAACCTGTGTCCAGGAGATCTTGGCTCCGTTTCCTTTGCAGATTCCACGCTTGGTTACGAAGTTATAAATACCACCTTCACCCTTCTTATTACCGGGATACCAGTTCTGGACAGTTGAATATTTTACGGAAGCATCTTTCAGGGCAACGATCTCTACTATGGCAGCATGCAGTTGATTTTCATCACGCATAGGGGCTGTACAGCCTTCCATGTAACTGACATAAGCCTCTTCGTCTGCAATGATCAATGTTCTTTCGAACTGTCCGGTATTCGCAGTATTGATTCTGAAGTAAGTCGACAGTTCAATAGGGCAACGAACTCCTTTGGGGATATAGCAAAATGAGCCATCACTGAATACGGCAGAGTTGAGTGCGGCAAAGTAATTATCATCGGGAGGAACCACGCTGCCCAGGTATTGTTTTACCAGGTCAGGATGATTCTGCACGGCTTCACTCATCGAGCAAAAGATAATTCCCTTCTTTGAAAGCGTTTCCGAGAAAGTAGTTTTAACAGAGACACTGTCAATCACAGCATCAACAGCAACTCCTGAAAGGATCTTCTGTTCCTCGAGTGATATGCCAAGCTTATTGAAAGTTTCAATCAGTTCCGGGTCAACCTCTTCGATACTTGAAAGCTGCTTTTTCTTTTTGGGAGCCGCATAGTAATAGATGTTCTGATAATCGATGGGAGGATGTGATATATGGGCCCAGGTGGGTTCTGTCATCGTCAACCAGTTCCGATAAGCCTTCAACCTGAATTCCAGCATGAACTCAGGCTCATTCTTCTTCTGTGATATAAACCTGACCGTATCTTCAGAAAGGCCAATAGGAGCCATCACCATTTCGATGTCGCTGGTAAACCCATATTTATATTCACTCTGCGCAATTTCTTTCAGCAGGCTATTCGATTCTTTTTCCATATCTTAAACAATTCTCAGATACTTATTAAGATTTAATAAATTTAAGAGTACAAAGTTAAAAAATTATGCTTTCTCTTCAAAGCATAATTTGGGATTTAAACATAGAAGTACCTGAATTGTTTTTTTATGCTTATAGATCCAATCTAAATGGGTCGATAATGTTCTGTTAATGCATACTTTTCGATGTGTGAATAATGTAACTTTTCTTAAAAATTCTGTAACGCAAACCTAACTGCGTAGGCTTAACTTAGTAGCCTGAAATTAATTACTCTTTATGCGATTAGAGATATCAATCAATGAGGTTAAGGAGGTAATACAAAATTATTACCATCTACATGTTGGCATAAAAAATGTAGGAGAAGACAAGATCAAACTCTCATATTATGGTTCTATCGTCTTGTCACTAAAAGAGATTAAAAATGATGAAGTTGTATTCTCTTATGAAATCAACGGTTTTGTTGCATTAATGGCAAAAGGTGTTCACTATTTTCTAAAAGAGAAAGTTGAATTTGATCCTCTTGAATGGAATACCGATGCAAAAGAAGTGACTTTTGATTTGAAGAAGATAAAGGAACTGAGAGAGGTCATCAATTTCTTATATATTTCCGAAATACATTTTGCTGATGAAATCATTTTACTGGAGTTAAGTGTTAAAAGTAAAGAACAAAAGAAATTAAATGAATAAAGTACGCTCAGTTTTTAAATGGACTCTTAAAGCTATCCTGTGGGTGGTAGTTGTCTTCGTGCTTATATTCATCATCGTGGCCGGCTTAATCCAGATCCCTGCCATTCAAAACAAGATCATTCATTCGATTACTTCCTATGTCAGCAGCAAGACACATACCCGGGTAGAAATAAAAAACATCAACATTTCTTTCCCAAAATCAGTTGTCATAAAAGGACTCTTTTTGGATGACCTTCAAAAAGATACTTTGTTGTATGCGGGTGAAGCCAAAGTAAATATAGCTTTCAAAGATCTATTAAAGAGTAAGATCAACATCAAAAGTTTCTCACTTGAAGGTGTAAATCTCCATATAAAGCGTAGTGCTACAGATTCTTTGTTCAATTATAATTTTCTGCTGACAGCATTCAGCAGTCCAACCCCACCGGGAAAAGTTACTCCCACAACACCTTCTAAATGGACCTTCAACATGGATGAGGTCAGTTTAATGAACATTCGTCTCCATTATGATGATGCATATGGAGGAATGAATGTGGCAGCAACTCTAGGGAAAATGGATTTGAAAATGAAGGCAATCGATTTGGATAAATCCTCATACAGTATTAACGAAATGTTGGTTGAAAGCATGCATGCTGATGTAATGATGGATAAACCTTCGGATGCTTCTGCCGCAGTGAAAGTTCAAGCCTCAACTTCAGTGTTGCCCAAACTGTTGGCCGCGAAGATAAGGATCAACAATTCAACCATAACTTATGGAAACAGGGAAAGTCAACAATATATCAGCGCAGTAATCAAACAGTTTGAATTAAAAGACGGCGCTGTCGATTTGCAAAAGGAAACAGTAACCCTTGATAAAATACAACTTTCAGGTAGTGAAATCAGTTATAAGACCAGTGCACCTGCTCCAATAGCAATTACTAAACCTGTGCCCGTTACAACGGCAAGCAATTGGACTGTTGCAGTTAACAGTATCGATCTGGATGATAACACCCTTGTTTATAAGTCTGGGAATAAACCAGCAGTAAAGAATGTATTTGATGCAGATAATCTGAATTATAAACATCTAACATTAGTAGCTAAGAATCTGAATTACTCCGCTGATAAGACTGTGATATCGATCAATAAATTCAGCGCCATAGATCAGAATAACTTTTCTATCACCCATTTTGAAACCGATTTCAGTATGGATCAACACTCCATGACTGCTCTTAGACTGAAGGCGAAAACCAACAACTCTTCCCTCGATGCTGAGTTTCATTTGCAGTATTCTTCTTTAAAAGCACTGGCGGATTCTTTGCCAAAAGTATTCATGAATCTGAGCATTATAAATGTGAGCATAAGAAATTCCGATATTCTTTATTTCAACCCACAACTCTTTAAACAACCCTTCTTTAAAAACACAGCGAACATCACTTTCGTTTCAGGAAATATTAAGGGGAAGGTGAACAATTTGAAAGGAAAAGATCTCTTTGTCAAAACAGGAACCAATACCGTATTAAGAACTGACTTTAGTATTACGGGATTACCCAAAATAGAGACTGCTTATTATGATTTCCCAAACCTTAAATTAATATCAGGGAAAAAGGATCTTAAAATGATGGTCGATACCTTATTACCCAACAGTATTGAAATCCCCGATAACATGAAATTGGAAGGCTATTTCAAAGGGCGGATCAAGTCATTTGAAACAAACATGGGACTGACCAGCACCTTTGGAGATGCCCATATCATTGCAACAATAGATCCAAATGAAAACTTCAAAGGCAATGTGAAAATCAGCAGTTTCGATATGGGGAGATTTTTAAAAGACACGGCCATGTATGGCCATGTTACGATGACTGCCGAAGCCAACGGTCATGGACTGGATGCCAAAACGATCAAGGCAACGATCAAGGCCAACGTCTCTCAGATCTCCCTGAAGAAATACAATTATCAAAACCTCGCAGTGGATGGTACTATCAACGGAGAGGGTTTCGAAGGGAAAATAAATCTGAAAGACCCCAATGCAATAGTTGATTTTGATGGAATTGTAGATCTCAATCCAAACCGGGAGCGCTATAAGTTTACAATGAATGTTGAAGGCGCTGATCTTCAGAAATTAAAACTCTCAACTGTCGATAAACGAATAGGCCTTGTTGTGGTTGCCGATTTGAAAGGAGATGCTGTAAATAAACTGACTGGAAATGCCGGCATCTCGAGAATAATCATTGCGCAGGATGGGAAGAAATACTTTCTCGACACTTTATTGCTTGCCTCAATCAATGAGCCCACTCAAAAAAATCTAAAGAAAAGCAGTGCACTCATAGATATCAAATACACAGGAATCACCTCTCTTGCTGACCTCTCGACTGAACTCACCCAATTCTTTAATGCCTATTTCCCAATCACAAACAACACTCCTGTCAGCAAGACTACTGCCCAATCGAACTTCAGTTTTGAGATTCAGCTTCGAAATCATCCTATTATTGCACAGGTCCTGATGCCACAGCTAACGGCTTTCGAGCCCGGATTAATCAAGGGAAGTTTTGATGGTCCCAAAAAGGAGTTGAAACTTAATATGGTGATGAATAAAATCGTCTATGGAACAACTGAAATAAACAATCTTGTTGTAGATCTCAATTCAAATCCAACCACGCTAAACTATAAAGTCTCAAGCAGTAACATTGTAAATCCTCAAGCCAAACTGGATAACCTGCTTTTTGATGGCAAGGTTGAAAACAAAACCATCTTTGCAAACCTCTCATCAATTGCAGCCAACCAATTCAAAAAGTTTCAGATCAGCACTCTGATCACCAAAGACAAAGGCAACTACAAGCTTACGCTCGATCCAAAAGACTTTTATCTGATGAATAACCATTGGGACGTCACTCCTGATAACTATATAGAATTTGGTGGTGCCGGATTTATGATCCATCATTTCTTTATCAGCAATGCCGGAAGCCAGATCAATGTCGCTTCTGTTCATGATAAGTTCAACGATGATCTGAACATTGGCATAAAGAACTTCAGACTGGATGATATTTCCAGAATCATACAGAAAGACACCACACTAGTAAAGGGCAATGTAGATGGAAACGTATTGCTAAAGAAAGTAAATAACACTTATGGAATTATTGCAGATGCCAAAATAACCGGCCTGATTGTGCGAGATGTGCCCATTGGAGATCTGACACTAAAGGCTGACAACCCGACATCCCAACGGTTTGATATTGATCTGAACTTAACCGGTGCTGATAACAACCTGACAGCAAAAGGCTTTTATATCCCTAATGGAGGTGCAAATTCAATCAACATAAAAACAGATATTCAATCGCTATCTATGAAGACTGTACAGGCATTTTCGATGGGACAAATTATAGAAGCATCCGGAAAGGTGACAGGAAATATTCTGGTTCAGGGAAATACAGCCTCACCAGACATAACAGGAGAACTGGCTTTCAACAATGTCTTTATCAAACCGGCAGTGCTCAATAACCGGTTAGAACTTAAAAATGAAAAGATTCAACTAAAATCAGATGGACTCTATTTCAATAATTTCACCTTCTTAGATGTTGATCAGCATAGTGCCATCATTGACGGGACAGTCAAAATGAAGCAGTTCAGCAACTTCATTTATGCCTTGCACGTCAATTCAACAGACTTTTTATTGTTCAATTCTACCGTGAAAGACAACAAAGTATTCTTTGGCAGGATGGTCATAGACAGCAAGATAGATGTCAACGGACCCATGTCACTTCCTGTTATCAATGGAAGAATCAAGATGAAGAAAGGTTCAAACTTTACCTTTGCTGTTCCCGAAGACGAGCTCACTTCCGACAAAGGAGAAGACGTAGTTGAGTTTGAAGATCTATCAAAACAAAATTCCATTTTGTCTGATTCAAAGAAAAAGATAACTCAGAAATCAGGTTTTTCCGGTTTTGATCTCTCCTCGATCATTGAAGTAGACAAACAGGCAACCTTAAGACTTTTAATGGACCCGGCTTCAACAGATTCTTTGGTCGTCAGGGGTGAGGCTGCATTAAGTCTCATAATAGACCGAAGCGGTAAAATGAGCTTAACAGGCGCTTATCATTTAGATCAGGGAAGTTACCTCGTCTCTTTGGAATCTGTCATCAAAAAGAAATTTGATATTAATGCGGGAAGTACCATTATCTGGAATGGGGACCCTCTGGATGCCGATATTTCTATAAATGCGACCTATACTGTCCAGGCCGCACCCTATGACCTTGTGGCGACGCAGATGTCGGGACTGAGTGATGCGGAAAAAGGGGGGTATAAGCAACGCTATTATTTCCTGATATTATTGAAGTTACGAGGCGCAATATTACATCCCGTGATCAGCTTTGAAATCCAGTTGCGTCCTGAGGACAAAGGGATTCTGGGAGGTGCGGTGAATCAGAAACTGAACATGTTGAACGATGATGCCTCAGCCCTGAACAAACAGGTTTTTGCCTTGCTGGTATTGGGTCGGTTTGTACAGGAAAATCCCTTCCAAACAGAAGCAAGCAGCACATCAACGATTGTTCGCTCTACAGTTGGCACTTTTCTTTCGGCTCAACTGAACAAGCTAAGCTCAAAATATGTTCCGGGTGTTGAACTGAATTTTGATGTTCAATCTTATGATGATTATCAAACCGGACAGGCACAGGGAAGAACACAGGTGGCATTAGGCATTAAAAAACAACTATTCAATGAACGGTTATCGGTTCAGGTTGGCGGCACTGTAGACGTGGAAGGCGAGAAGGCCAAACAAAACTCGGCAAGCAGCATATCCAGTGATGTAACGGTAGAATACAAATTGTCTGAAGATGGCCGGTTCCTGGTTAAAGGTTTCAGGCACAATCTCTACGAAGGTGCCATCGAAGGTCAATTGGTTGAAACGGGCATCGGAGTTGTCTATGTGCGCGATTTCAATAAGTGGAAATCGTTTTTCAAGTCCACAATAAGGAAACCCAAAGTATTGACAAAAACCACAAGCAATGATACGATCTCGACTAAATAGATATTCCCTGATTCTGATCTGTCTGCTAATGACAGCTTGTAGTGGTTTAAATCTTTTACCAAAAGATGCGAAGCTCTATACCGGTGCGACAATAAAACTGGAAACCACGGATAAAATCAACACCAAACAGATCAAAGCCATTGCTGAACCTGCACTCCGTCCGGTACCGAATGGAAAGTTCCTGGGCACCCGTTTTAAAATGTGGAAGTATCTCTCGGCTGGAGAAAATCCAAAGTCGGGCTTAAAAAAGATGTTTAAAAGAACAGGTGTTGCACCTGTTCTGATCAGTGATGTAAAGCCTGTAGTTACTGCTGCCATTATTGATGCAAGATTATTCAATAATGGGATTTTCAAGAGTTATACCGAGTATAAAATCGTTGAATATAAGCATACAGCAAAAGTGATTTACACGAGTCACATTCACAAACCCTATGTCATAAAAGCACTTACTTATGCCATTTCAGACGATAGTTTAAGTCAGTTGATTTTAAAAGACAAGGACAAATCACTCATCAAACCAGGCGGTGATTATAGCCTTGAAACTTTAAAAATCGAAAGGGACCGCATTGATGCTTTATTAAAAAACAAAGGTTACTTCTACTTCAATCCTGACTATCTGTTATTTAAAGCCGACACTTCGGATAAAGATCATACAGTAGCTTTCAGACTCACTTTAAAAGACAGTATTCCACCCAATGCCCTTACTGTCTATCGCATCAACAAGGTCTACATCGATCAGAATTATTCCATACGACGTGAAAATCCGGACAGTATAAAGGCAACCATCGTTTATCAGAACTATATATTTTATGGCAGAGATTCAGCAATGAACATCAAACCCGCAGTTATCTTAAGATCGGTTTATCTGAAGAAGAACGATATCTATTCACGGCAGAATCATAACATTACACTTAACCGACTGATGTCGATGGGCAACTTCAAATTTGTCCAGATTAAGTTTTCAGACAGTGATACAACAGCCCCCGGCTATCTTGATGTGAATATTTTAATGACCACTATGCCCAATCACACCTTCAGGGCAGAACTGGATATGGTCTCAAAATCTAATAATTTCACTGGGCCACGACTTAATTTAAGTTTTCTGAACAGAAATACTTTTAGTGGGGCCGAATTGTTGAATCTGAATATGGCCGGCTCTTTTGAAGCACAGTTAAGTGGAGCAACTAAGAATCAGTTCTCTTACAACCTCAATCCACAGGTCGAGTTGACATTCCCAAGGTTTATTACACCATTCAATATCAAGCGTTCAAACAGTTTATATATCCCCACAACACGATTTTTATTTTCCTATAACTTTCTGAAAAGGGTCAACTATTTCAACATGGCCACCTTTCAATTCATTTATGGCTTTAAATGGAAAGAAAATATAAGGAAAGAGCATGAATTCAATCCAATCAATGTCAGCTATACCACAATCACAAACCGGAGTCTGTTATTCGACTCCCTGTTGCATGCCAATCCTTTTCTGGCGAAAAGCTATGAAGAGCAGTTTATTGCAGGGGGGAATTACTCATTTACCTACAACGAACTAACATCGCCCGGAAAGAAGATCCAGTACTATCTCTATGCCACCGCCGAAACTGCAGGGAATATGTTCTCACTAGTGAAAGCAATCAGCGGGAAAAAGCCAGCATCAGATAATCCGGCCCGGGTAGCAGGATCGATCTATTCTCAATATGGAAAAGTAAGTGTAGATGCGAGAGGGTTTCTAAATTTTCTGGATAAGTCCAAACTGGCCATGCGGTTCTTTGCTGGATATGCCCAGCCATTTGGCAACTCCAATATCATGCCATATACCAAACAGTTTTTCAGTGGAGGTCCAAACAGTCTGCGCGCCTTCCAAATCAATTCTGTAGGACCGGGAGCCTTCTATCAAAATATCGCCAACCGGGGCTTTTTGCAACTGGGAGGCGACATCAAGCTTGAAATGAATGGGGAATATCGCTTCCCTATTTATAGTTTCCTGAAAGGAGCCATGTTTGTCGATGCCGGCAATGTCTGGCTGGAGAAATCAAGTCCTGCCAATACAGGCAGTCCGTTTATGTTTTCCACATTCATGAGTCAGGTGGCAGTGGGAGCAGGCGTTGGTTTGAGGGTCGATGTATCCTTTTTTATACTCCGTTTTGATCTGGCAGCACCTTTAAGAAAGCCCTGGCTTGAAAACACTCCCCGTTGGGTTATCAACCAGATTAACATCGGTAGTCCGGCATGGAGACGCGACAACCTGGTACTCAATATAGCCATCGGATATCCTTTCTAATCACAGTTACTTGCCTTATCTCAAATCAGTTAAAATGAAAAACTCAAAACTTCATAATGTCATTATCTTATTGCTACTATCATTATTTGTCACATCATGTGATAGATTACCCGGCATCTTTGAATTAGGAATGGGCTGGAACCTTTTTATCGGTATGGCCGTTTTAGTTCTGATCATTGGAGTTGGCATGAAATTAAAAAAGCATTAATATTTGTTCCTGACAAGTTAAAAATCAATTTGTTGTCAATTTTTAAAATTTATGCCTTAATTTTGTATTACAGTAACACCTTAAAACAGCTATCTGATGAAAACATTTTGCAAGAACCCATCCGTGAAATATTACTTAATTATATTACTCATACTCTTCCCTTTGTCAACACTTCTGGCCCAAACCAATAAAGGTATGTCGGGTGTGGAGATCGTTAAAACAACTACTCAGGAGGTCTTAGACGTAAACATAGGTTTCTTTGTGGAGTTCAAAAACACTAATGAAGAAACAGTTGACGCCCTCAAATACACGGTTACCTATTACGATGGTTTTGATGAAAAGATGGGTGAGAAAAACTTTAAATGGCAGTCGGGCAATATCATAAAGAGTATTCAGGCAGGCAAAACAGCTAAAGATTATCACGCCAACTGGATCAAAGGGGCCAACAAAATCAAAGTGGTCATCACCCGTGTTCACTTCGCCGATAAGAAAGACAACTAACCCTTCTTCCTGAAGTCTTAATTCTTTCAATTTCGTTTTATCATTCCTTCATGACTTCCGGATCACTCCCGGAATCAGTATTTAAGAAAGGTATACAATTCCTGTTTGTAGAGCAATTATAGAGCACCTGTTCAGCACGTGTTCAGCACCCCCCTATAGCTGAACAGGTGCTGAACAGGTGCTCTATATGTGCTCAATATGTGCTCTACAGGGATGGTTTGTATTCCGGCTTTATAGGCTGTGTTTTCTCTTCATCTCTGCCTAGTGTCACAATTATTAAACCAGGTTCTTAATTTGGCCGGATCAGCATCCGTGCACCTTCTGAATGAGCATTAAACTCTGGGGCATACATGCTTTGAACTGAAGTGATACCGGTTGAGAAATTACCGGGTTGAACAACCCGCAGCCTGTATTCAAAAACATAGCTTCCTTTTGCCAGATTACTGATAAAGAAATTAGTAGCCACGTCTTTTGTCACCTGGTAATAGTACAATCCATCCTGGAATTTAAAGGAAGAGATCACATCAATAGGCTCGGTCCCTGAAGGACGCATGTCTTTTAACTGCACGTATTCAAAGTCACGTCCTGCCTTCAGATAGACCACCACCTTTAAAAGGTCTCCAGTATGTGGCAGGTGCTGTGCATCGACAGCCGTCAATACCGGCCCGGTATCCGTTTGTTTTTGGATGAAATATTTCCGCTCCAACTGGATATCTGTTTTCGAGGAGGGGATCTTGTCAAGGTTCTCGAGATACTGCCAGTGAATTGCTCCCCAACTGATTGTTTTCCCGTTGTTCTGAATGTCAACTTTACTCAAAGCCGGTTTTATCTGCTCATCCGTCCACGCGGTTTTAATATATCCGGTTCCAACATCGGCTTTGACATCTGGTTTCAACTCTTCCAACGACTTACCACCCAACTTGATGACCGATGGACCACTGTTCTCAAGCCAGTTTTCACCCTTCATCAACAACGCGTAACAGGCAGCAGAAGTCGCCTTGGTGGTCTTCCAGTTGGTGGTTTGTTTATTCCGCAACAGCCAGATCTTCATCTCCTCGACTGCCTTCAAGTCATTTCCTGCCTCGGTAAACAGTTCAATCATCAGGCTTTGTGTTTCTATGGGTGATTGATACCAGTAATACCCCAGCATATTCTTTGCCCAATACATCCCCATGTCATCCGAATGTTGCGCAGTCTCATTCAAAGAGTGAATGATCATTTGAGCTACCTCGGGCTTGTTGTTTCGCTGCATGGTCAGGGCAATCATGGCCTGCTCGTAGATATTCAAACCCACCCATTGCTTTTCAGCCAACTGAAGGTAATTGGCAAGCAATGGCAGATTATCAGTGTTCTCCTTGCGGGAAGTGAAATAGCTTTTGATGAAATAAGAATGAATCTCCATCGAACTGACACTGCGATCTTCGTAGGACTTATACTTCTTTTGAATGTTGGCATCTTCAATCAACGCCTTGTCCAGATAGTTTAACGCTTTATCCGTGATCGACTTTAAAGTTTGATTTTTAGCATCAGCAACATTCAGATGAGTCAATTGTCCGATCCCTTCCAGGATGTGCTGCGTGATGTACCGGTCAGGGTATTCCCCGCCAAACCAAGGGAAGGCGCCACCTGACAACTGTTTCTTCTCCAGTTTATCCAGATTCTGTTTCAATTCGTAGCTCATCTTATTCAGGTCAAAGAGCAGCGCAATCCGTTTTTTCTGTTCCGACTCATTCATTGCATCCTGCAGCCATGGAGTCTCTTCGAGCAGTATCTCTTTGAGTTCCGGGTTCTTTTCCAGGTTAGAAAGTAGCTCGGGACTCTTGGAATTCTTCCATTGATCAAAGACTTGTTTGATGACCGGGAACTTGTTCACCAGATTGGAGGCAAGACTGTTGGCATAATAACGGCTGAAGATCTGTTCTGAACATTCGTAAGGGAACTCCATCATATAAGGCATGGCCTGGATGGCGTACCAGACCGGGTTTTGGGTGTACTCCAGCGTCAGGGTTTTACTCTTGAGTGTGTTGCTGTTTTGGTTGATCAGCTTATCGAACGTAAAGGAACGCTCCTGTCCCGGCCGCACCATCATCGGCATGGATTCGGTCACCAGCATCCGGTTTGGCAATACAGGCAGGGTATTCTCCTCACCGTCGGTAAACTGCCCGGCATCGGCAGTAAGTTTGTACGTGAGGGCTTCCAGACCGGCAGGAATAAACAGTCGGAACGAAATGGCTTTATTGGTTGAAGCAGCCAGGTCAAAGTTTTGCTTCTCATCTTTGGCGTTGATAAGTAGAGAAACAGGCTGCATATTCAAGGCATTAAACAGCTGAATCTGGACTTTTCCCTTGAGCGGAGTGGTTGTCAGATTGACAAGTCTTGCAGAAAGGGTAATGGAATCACCTTCCCGCAGGAACCGTGGCATATTGGCGCTGATGCTCAGTTGCTTTTGCGTGACAATCATCCTTTCCAGATAACCCGTCTGAAGATCCTTTGTATGTGCAAACGCTTTAAACCGCCATTTGGTCAATGCCTCAGGAATAGTGAAATCTATCAGGATCTCACCATTTTCATCCGTTCTGAGTTGTGGATAGAAGAAAGCGGTTTCGTTGAAGTTCTTCCGGGTCTGAATCTGGATAGGTTGTGGTTTAAATCCATTTTTAGTCTTGATGATTATTACACCATTGACTGCTTTGGATCCGTATAAAGAAGTTGCATCTTCACCCTTTAAAACCGTCATACTTTCGATATCGGAAGGACTGAGCATATTGGGGTTGAAATTTTCTATTACAACACCGTCAATTACATATATTGGTTGATTAGCAGTTGTTATACTGCTGTTTCCACGGATATTGATACTTTTATTGCGACCAGATGCCCCAACCATTACCCCAGCCACCCTTCCTTCCAATTGTTTGTCAACATCTTCAGCAATAACCGGTGGAGTGAATCTAACAGATGCTTTTGTTCTTTTTCCATAACCGACAACAACCACTTCATCCAGCGAAGTGCTGGAAGGATCCAAAGCAATATGTAATGTATCTGCTTTGGTAACAATAATTTCTTTTGAATTGTACCCAATATAACTAAACTTAAGCTTGCCATTGACAGGGACCTTGATCCTAAAATTACCTGAAGAGTTTGAAGTTGTAGAAATTCTGGGGTTCATAATTCCAATAGTGACAAATAGCAATGATTGGCCATCACTACTATCGGTAATTTTACCACTTATCTCTACCCCATCTTTTACGAGTGCGGCATTTTTGAAGTATTCTTCTTCGAGTCTCTTATCAATGCGTGCTGTCTGTAGTCGGCGTCGAAGGTTTTCTGTGAAAAAATTATAGCCGTTGTTATAACCGCCATAATAGATGTACCCAAACGTATTCAGGTTTTCATATATACGATTTTTCTGGACATAACTTGTATGCTTATTAACCAGCGGTTGGGTGTTATTCGCCGTTATAAGTTTTTTCGAATTCCATTTATAGTATTCTTCATGATTACTTTGAGAAATACTCAGAATATTCATCCAGTCCTGAGTCGGTGCAAAATCATCAAGGGAAGCATCATAAAGCGTGGCAACCATCTCTGCTGCTTTTCTTTGATTTTCAGGTGAAGATATTTGCAGTTTCCATTGTTCCTTATCCCCGGGTTGCAAAATATCTCTGTAAGTACCCATTTTAATTTTAAGACCTTTTTCAGGCTTGATGATTTGTATATTTTGATAACTGCTGTATACCCTGTTTTGACTCATCATCATAAACTGGACATTGACATCTTTATCTTTTTCGGATATCGGGATCTTAATAGTTTGCTGACCTTTTGGAATATTAAGCCATTTTGAACCCACGATACGCTTGCCTATGTATTTCTCCATCAGTACATTTACAGGCTTGTCTATGCCGATGAGAAACTCTGCTTCCGAACCAGCCTTAACAATATTGTGAACAGGGACTACCCATTTGTCGAAATTGAGCGGTATCGGGTGGTCTACTTTCAGGTTGACATATTGGATGACAGATGTTGTGTCACCTTTATCATTCCTTGCCCTGACAATAATCTTGTATACGCCGGAAGGCTGATTTTTTAAGGACCAAAGGTTAAAATAGGACTGTACAGTATCATTTATCTGAAAACTAACTTTGCTCACTTGCTGACCAATAGGCCAGGTTTTGTAATCATCTTCATTCGCGTATGCATAGTAAGGAAACAGTGTATTAAATTCCTTCTTGTCCATGATGAACTGATCTGGTTTGTCCCATAACCTGTTCTTAAACAGATGGATTTGACCGTTTAACACATAGATCTCTACACTGAGGCTCCCTTTTTGCGGTCTTCCATTTAAATTGTTAATGCCAACAGCTATGCGTGCGGTATCCTGAACCATATATTCCTGGGGAATGTTGGTGCTTAGATCGATATTGTTATCCCCGACTTTAACCAGGATATTGGCTGAATGTGTCTCGCCGGAACCATCTGTGACGTCGCAACTGATGGAATAGCTGTAAATTAAATCTTTTGGATTTTCAGGAATGGTGTATTCAGCTTTAAATTTGATTTGAATATTTCCCTGGTCATCAGTCTTAATGGTATCGGTTTTAATTTCCGTAACGACGGGGCCTTTATAGAAGTTCCGATAAATATTTGCCTGACTTTGTGTGCGGGAGATATGATATACCACTCTGGCCTGAGAAAGTCCGTATCCCGAAAAGGCTTTAACAGTGCCCTTTATTTTTATCGAATCGTTAAGTTTATAACTTTCATTTACGGGCAAAAACGCAACCTGAAAACTATTTCGCTTATACTCCTCGACCTTAACGGCAATGCCTCCATATTTTGTCTTTAAGGTCACATTCCCATTTAGAATATTTAGTGGAATTACAAATGATCCGTTATAAGTGCCAAAATCATTACTTTTTAATTTTAAAGTACTCAGTTGTTTGTAGTTTGCATCCATGAATTCAACCTCAACGTCTTTATTGGGTTTAATTGAAGCTTTTTCTTTGAAAACATTCAGCTGCAATCCTTTAAAGAAAATAGTTTGTCCCGGCCGGTAGATCTGACGGTCAGTAAATATGACAGTCTTATCGTAACGTTTTTCGTTGTTGTAGTAGTTGTAGTTGAGATTAATATATTTGTAATGATTCGTCAGCGTATCATTTTCATAGATTATTTGAAACCCCAAAGATTCTCTTTTTGTGTTATTTGTAATAAACCGACCATATTGATCCGTAAATCCGTTCTTAACTACACGGGCTTCATTACGGTTTTTATATTTAAATATGAAAACACGCGCATTCTTTAAAGGCTCACCGGTTTTTCTGTCCATTACCAGAACCTCAATGCGACCACTTGGATTTCTGCGTGAAATATATGCTATTTTGCTTACTTTAAAATCGGTATAATGAATGAGTGAGGAATCAGCTAATTGTTTATTTTCAATCCAAATCAGATAATTTCCCGGATTCATGGCTTCCAGTTTAAGTTCAGCGCTATGGCTATGGTAATCCTGTGGATCAGGAAGTTGTAACTCTATTGGTTTTGTTGATTCAATGTTTTTCAGGAAAAGAGGAAACCAAAGCGAGAACTTTGGTTCTTTATTACTTGAATAATTAGTTCTCTTTCTATCCTCGTATTGTTTGAATTGCGCCTCGGTAAGGTGGAATATCTTGTAACTTACTTTTTGAATATTCCGATATTGTATTTTTGCAAGGATAGGTTCTCCGGGCATGTTTTCGTTCTCTACAGCGACGGACAATTCCTTCTTCCTGATTTCTTTCATGAGGATTTCTGCATTTATTCCTCCAAGGCTTTCAGGGAAGGAAGATGCGGCTTTTTGAGCATACTGCACGGCTGTCTGTAAACTGTCTTTTTGCTGCTCAAAGTTGGCTAAGGCAACCAAGGCATCAGTGCTGATTGGTTTGGATGAAAATGTGGAAGCAATATTTTTAAGGGCTGTTGTGTAATGGGAGTCATTGTCAGGCAAGGTCGACTTACCATGAAGAAAGCTGATACGTCTTAAGTCCAGATTTGCAAGGGCTTCATCATGATGATGTTGAATGTGGAACAAAGAAGCCTGCTGTAATAGCTGAAGTCCAATGTAATAAGTAGAAGATGTATCGGTTGTTTGAATTTTTAAATCAGCAAAAGTTTGACTATCCCCAAAAAATATTGGATCGTTTATGGTAAAAGCCAGTTTTGGTTTTGTTAAGGCTGGTTCATCTGCCAGGAAAAAATCTAATGCACGGTGCAAAAGAAAATCATACAGGGTTGGACGAAGGTAGCGGGTTGTCTTTTCTCCTGTTAACACGCCATCAAGTACGTCAACTGAAGTCTCTTGTTCCCGTTTAACATCTGATAAAGAGGCCAGATATAAGCGACCGGTTTCATTGATAATCGTTTGCAAGTCCCACTTTGTGAAATCATCTGAGGGCTTTTCGAGATGAGAACGTTGACTGAATTGCCAACGGTTTCCCTGATAATGCTGATAATAAATGTTGGCTAAAAGTGATTGCAATACGGGTTTTACAGGGAAATCTGAATGATCAATATCATGTTTTAAAACAGTGATAATCGTATCAATAGCGTTCTCTTCCAGGTACGACTGAAAGGTCATGCGGTAGATGACGGCCTTGATTTGCATGGGGGCATTCTTCTCTTTGCGGGCCAGCTGATCAAGCTTATCTACTTCATTCAAAGCAGATTTCGGCAAACCAATATCTATGAGCGAATCTATGCGATGGTTGAGTGTTTGATAGTTTTGAGCCGATACGATATTGACGGAGCATAACAGCGCCAACAACACGGATAATCTGAATAACCTTCTTTGTATAGCAGACATGCGTTCTATTTTTATAGTTCTAATAATCATGCAAGTTAGAAATATTTTTAATAAAAAAGAAAACAAAATTTGGTTTTTAAATCATGGTAGGGTGCAGTAAAAAAAGCTTCCAAACTTATATATAGGTAATACTATTCATATTAATAATAATAATTAAATTTCTATGTTGTATTTATATAAGTTAAGAAGCCTTTTTTACCGCACCCTACTATAATTACAACCTGAAAGATTTTCATCTTCTTAAATGGTTATTAAAAATTAAATCAACTTTAGTGGGAAACACGTTAAAAACAGCTATTGAAACGATAAAAGTTTGATAATAAATCGACCATTCTTCGATATCTATTCAAGCACCGGTAACGGATTGGTGACAGATAGGTGTTTGTTAGGTGTTTAATTGGTTTACTGCGTACCAATCAAACACCTATCAGATACCCGACAAATACCAATCCGTTACCAGTGCTTGAATAGATACCTAATAGATGTCGAAGAATGGCAAAAGAATGGTCGAAAAATCAGGATTTTGTTGCGAATTCAGGAGGTTCTTTTTGGAGAAAATAAATGGAATCTACTGCCATTTAATCTAAATCATGATCTGGTTGATGCTATTTAAAATCAATTGCTTTTTCAATAAGGAAATCCTTGATGGTATTATCCTGGCCGGAAATGGTGCCTGACACCATTTATCCTTAACTTTGCAAAATAAATTAAAAAAGAAGCAATGTTTGAAGATCAAAATGCAAAACGCACTGAGTTGTCAGAACTTGGCGAGTTTGGGCTTATCAGCCATATAACCAAAAATGTTAAAATCACGCATCCCGAGACAGTTTGTGGCATCGGTGATGATGCTGCCGTTATTGAAACCAATGGCAAGCAGATGTTGGTTACCTGCGATATCCTGGCAGAAGGTGTGCATTTCGACCTTACCTATTCCCCGTTGAAGCATCTTGGCTACAAGGCTGCCGTGGTCAATATCTCGGATATTGCTGCTATGAACGGAACTCCTAAACAACTCATCGTTGGCATTTCGGTTTCAAACAGATTTTCTGTTGAAGCCATCGATGAACTCTATGACGGGATCCTATTGGCCTGCGAAAGATACAAAGTAGATCTCGTGGGTGGCGACACAACAAGTAGTCGTTCCGGATTGTTTATTTCGGTGACTGCAGTTGGTGAAGTCGAACCGGGAAATGCGGTTTATCGCAGCACAGCCAAAGAGAATAACCTGATCTGTGTATCGGGTGATTTGGGCGGGGCTTATGCAGGACTGTTGTTGCTGGAACGTGAGAAAAAGGCTTTTCAGGCCAATCCTGAGATGCAACCCGAGCTGGATGGATATGATTATGCTTTGGAGCGTCAGTTGAAGCCTGAGGCCCGTATGGACATCATTCGCGACCTGAAAGCAGCCGGGATTCTACCTACTTCCATGATTGATATCAGCGATGGACTTGCCTCTGAAATCCTGCATATCTGCAATGATTCGAAGACCGGAGCCGTCATCTATGAAGAGAAACTGCCCATCGATGCTGTTGTGGCAAGTATTGCCGAGGAGTTTGAAATCGTTCCTGCCGTTGCAGCCCTGAATGGTGGCGAGGACTATGAACTGCTCTTTACCATTGACATGAAAGACTATGAAAAGATCCAGACCATACCGGGTATCACGATCATTGGTCATATTACTGAAGAAGCTGCCGGAGTTAATCTGATGAGCAATTCAGGATCACTGATCACTATCCAGGCCCAGGGCTGGAACCACTATTCAAAAAACGACATCTAACAGTGAGTGAAATCAACAGACAGTGGGAAAAGTTAGAGCCGATCGTACGGTCTCTTCCTGATAATCCGGGCGTTTATCAATACTTTGATGAGCATGGAACCATTATCTATGTTGGAAAAGCCAAGAATTTAAAGAAACGGGTCTCTTCTTATTTCAGAAACGACGCATCCATTTACGGTAAGGTAAGGGTGATGGTGCGCAAGATTTTTGAAATCCGTTACCTGGTTGTGGATACCGAACTGGATGCCTTGTTGCTGGAAAATAACCTCATCAAGGAGTACCAGCCCCGCTACAATATTTTGCTCAAGGACGACAAGACCTATCCATGGATTTGTATCCGCAAAGAGCCCTTTCCGAGGATCGGTCCTACACGCAACAGGGTTAACGACGGGTCTGAGTATTTCGGCCCATACGCCTCTGTGAAGATGATGAATACGATCCTGGATCTGATCCGTCATATTTATCCGTTGCGGACCTGTTCACTCAATCTGAGCAAGCAACTGATTGACAAGGGGAATTACAAGGTCTGTCTCCAGTATCATATTGGCAACTGCAAAGGACCGTGTGAAAAGTTGCAGGACGAAGAGGATTATATGAAATCCGTTTCTGCCATCCGTGACATCATCAAGGGGAACATCAACAATGTGAAGCAGGAGTTGACCAAGCTCATGATGGTTTATGCCGGTGCAATGCGTTTCGAAAATGCAAAGCTGGTCAAGGATAAAATTGATCTGCTCGATCGTTATCAAAGTAAGTCGCTGGTTGTAAATCCTTCAATTCATAATGTGGATGTATTCTCTTACATTGAAGACGAGGGGTCGGCTTATGTCAACTTCATTAAGATCTCCAATGGCGCCATCATTCAGTCGCACACGCTTGAAATAAAGAAGAAGCTGGACGAGCGCCCCGAAGAGCTTTTGATTATGGCCATCGTGGAGGTGAGGGGTCGATATGACAGCAATGCCAGTGAAATCATCGTTCCTTTTGAACCCGAATTAAAACTGCCGGGCACCACATTTACGATTCCTAAGACCGGTGATAAGAAGAAGCTGATTGAACTCTCGGAGCGTAATGCCGATTACTATCGGATAGAAAAGCAGCGTCAGAAAGACCTGGTTGACCCCGACAGACATAAACGTAGGGTGCTCAATCAGATGATGACGGATCTTAGGTTGTCAGAGATGCCTTCTTACATCGAATGTTTTGATAATTCAAACATCCAGGGGGCCTATCCGGTTGCAGCCATGGTGGTGTTCAGGGATGCAAAACCAAGCAAGAAAGATTACCGGCATTACAATATCAAGACTGTCGAGGGACCCAATGACTTTGCATCGATGGAAGAGATCATTTATCGTCGGTATAAGCGATTGCTGGATGAGGAACAACCTTTGCCTCAACTGATCGTTGTGGATGGGGGAAAGGGGCAGTTGAGCTCTGCAATGAAGAGCCTGGAGTTGCTTGAGTTGCGTGGAAAGATCAGTATCGTTGGGATTGCTAAAAAGCTGGAGGAGATTTATTATCCCGATGATTCGATTCCGATGTATCTGGATAAGCGTTCTGAGACATTGAGGGTGATTCAGCAGATGCGTGATGAGGCGCATCGGTTTGGTATTACGCATCACAGGAAACGAAGGGAAAAGGGAACCATCAAGACGGAACTGACCGGGATTGAAGGAATAGGGGATACCACAGCAGAGAAGTTGTTGCGGGTTTTTAAATCGGTGAAGAAGATCAAAGAAGCCGGATTGGCAGAGTTGGAGGCCGCAATAGATAAATCAAAAGGAAAGATCGTATATCAGCATTTCCATCCAGAAGCAGAATAGAGAGAAAGATAATTATTTCACCCCTATAATCATTTCACCCCTTCGGGGTTCTATACATTATTGTTTGTGTTTCTATAATCATGTCATGCCTTCGGCATTCCTCTTCAATCCCGAAGGGATGGAATGATTATAGCAATGATATGATTTCCTGTCTGAACCCCGAAGGGGTGAAATGATTATATCTATTTTTTTCTGCCTTCGAAGACGAGTTTGTAAAACTCGAAAGCTAAAATTACACCAACGGCGTCGGCTAAAAAGTCCAGAATATCACAACTTCTTCCAATAAAGACCCATTTCTGAAGAAGCTCAATGATTCCACCAAGTGCAATTACTCCAAAAGCATAGATATATAAGAGCTTTTTACTCAGGGCTAACTGACCACTCTTGTAATAACTTCCTGCTGCCAGTAAAACAAACAGAAAGCCAAAAATGCCCATATGCACAATCTTATCGGGTTGAAATCGATCCCAAAAAGAAGGCAATACGGGGAAGTCATTTCCGGGCAAACCTGTGAGCAGTAATACAATAGCTCCCCACAGGTATGCAGGCCAGAAATAATGCAACATGACAAACCGGTTAGGTCTACTCATTATGCTTCAGTTAATTTTTTGTAGGCTTCTGCAGAAAGAAGACTGTTAACCTGATCGGCTTTCAGAATCCTCATTTTGATCACCCAGCCTTCTCCAAATGGATCTTTGTTGATTAGCTCAGGGTTTTCAACCAGTGCATCATTAAACTCAACGACTTCTCCGCTGATTGGCATGTACATATCAGAAACAGTCTTCACAGCTTCAATGGTACCAAAAGTTTCTCCCTTTTCAAGTACTTCACCAACTGTTTCGACCTCTACAAATACGATGTCTCCTAATTCGTGTTGTGCGAAATCGGTTACACCAATATAGGCGTCCTCACCATCTACTCTTAACCATTCGTGTTCGGCGGTATACTTTAAATTGTCAATAACCTTCATAATGTTCTCAATTTTATTAGTCGATGAAATATTTAGCAAAATTAGTAATTCTCAAATTATAAGAAGGATTTATTTTTTACCCAAATATAAATAAAACATTCTTAATATAATGCAAGTTGTGAAATTATTGGGCAAGAATAAATGTAATACTCAGTCCACCACTGGTAGTTGAACTTAATGTGGTTATATAAGGTTTGCTGATTGCTTTATCGAAGAAAAACCGTGCATTAACACGTTGGCTTAACTGATAGTCGGCTGAGAAGTTAACTGAAATGAGTTGTTTACCTGCTGAAATCTGGTTGATATCCTGATCGATTCTTCGCAATATTGTCTTGTCATCCTTTAGAGAGAGATCAAGTTTCATGTTAAGATCGCTGCTGACCTTGGAGTTTTTTCCAGTCGATCCTGATGTAGTAATAAACTTCAGGTTCTTCAATTTGTATCCCATACCCAGTAAATATTCATTCAGGGTGATTTCTGTCAGCTGGTTATTTACAAAACTCAGACTCAGGTTGCGCATCCGTCTGAACTCAAGATGAGATGTCAGACTGTTTTTCCAGGTCATTTCTATGCTCAGCAATGGTGCAAATTGTTCTGTGATACTGACAAGATCGATTCTTTTTTGAGAAACATAGTTACCTCCCTGTATGACAGACGGAAACCCATTGACCTGAGCATAATCGAGATTGCTCAGATAGTTTCCAACACTATATGATGAAATGTAACTGTGTGAAAGAGAAATGCTTTGGAAGATATCTTTTAATCCTTCCATATCACTGAGTCCGGTGTATGTAATTCTCCAGTTGGGCAATGGGATCTTTGGGAAGGCATTTGTTGAGACCTTCGAAGGATCTTTTCCGGAATAGGCAGCAATGAATGCCGGTATGAGCACATCCTGAGAAGTAGCGCCGTAACCTGTCGGGAATCCATCCTGATCATAGGTGCCGGGCCAGTTGGGATTGGCATGTGCAAGACGGTTGGCAATCTCAAGCCTGTCGGCCTTGAACTGCTCAAAAGTCGATGAGATATAGTTGTTGTCCTCTTTTTTGAATGCTGTCTTGAACATCATGAAGGTCATGCTGAAGTTCCCGTTGTCCTGTGGGGCCGAAGTATGGAACTGTCCATCGCTTCCTGTCTTAAAGAATTCGGTGTGGTTCATTGATTCTGACCTGTCGGCAGAAATATCGATGATGAAATTGCGCAGTGGTTCCATCCTGCCTTTTATCGTAAGGGTTTTTGTAAAACGGGTTTGGTATGGATTGTTGAGCAGGGTGTCTTTGCTCAGCCAGTTATATGCAACTGCATCGGGCCGAATGTCGCGCTGATCACCAAAGATAAAGCCTACTCCGGGAGCCTGGTCACTCCAGCGGTTACCCATAAAATTGGGGGTAGGAGTGAAGCCGGGAAGCATTGTTGAGTTGTTGCCGGAATAAGAGAAAGTTAATTCTTTGAATGAGAAGAGCAACTTGGCCAACACAACTCCGGCCTTGGCAGGAAAGCTCAGTTCGTCCCAACTCAAAGGATTCATTTTGTCGTTTTTGGGATTTGCTTTCTTGTTAATAGTTGTGACCTTGGGGTTGTTTCCTGAGCCATTTCCTGAATTCAAACCGGGCTCAATTGCCAGGATCTTTTTAAGGAATCCAATCTTATCATACAACGCAGAGAATCTCAATGTTCCATTCAACTGTTTCTGGGCCGAGTTGTCGATCGTATTGCCCAGTCTTGGTTGCAACGATTTTGGTGAAGCAGTCCAACGGAACTGACCGGTATAGCGTGCCGTGCTGCTGATCCAGTTAAGAATTCCCAGTTTGCTAAATGGGAGTGAGTAGTTGGCTGTTGCGGTCTGAATATAATCGGTCAGGGTTCCAAAACGCAGGATTTCATCCTTGATGCTGTCTTTTTGTTTTTGATAAATATCAGAATTACGGTCGATGATACCGAGAGGTTCATTGATATATGCATCTGCATTGGCCTGAACATCAACCTTCAGTGATTGAGACAAATCCCAGAACAGGCTGTAGTTGCGTTTCCAATCCCACTTCTTGAAGTAAACAGGATCGAGCAATACATTGGCATCTCCCTTGTTGCGTACCTGGCTAACATCATATTCTCTGTTCATATCTGAACGGAAAGAGAATGAACGTGGGAACAGATAGAAATTGAAGTCCTTAATGGGCTGGAAAGGTTTAAACGTAGAGAAAGGTTTCAGGTTTGCAAAGGGCTTGAAGTTCTTCGGGTTTCCTGAAAAGTTATAGCCCAAACCACCACGGTAAACCTTGCGGACATCATAATTGATATCAATGTTCCTGTGGGATATTTCGGAATAGGCATATGTGAAATCGAAGTTCTCCGGATCATAAATGTGAGGTTTGGCAGTTGAGTTGACCCTCTCCTTGCGTACATTGATCAGGTTAAAGTTTCGACGGATCGTCAAATCTTCTGACTGGCCTTTCAATGAGTCCTGTTGACTCTTGTTCATGCGTTTCATCTGCTCGGAAAATGTCACATCAGGATTCAATGGATCAAACTCAGGAGTGTATTTGGATTCCGAGTAGTCAAAATGGAGGGGAATATGTACACCTGACTTGGTTGGTAAAAACTTGCCCAACTCCAGATTGGTTGAAAAGTCGATCTGATTGACGGCCTGGATCTGACGTTCATTGACTTTTTTCTCTATGCTTCCAAACCCCGGGGTAGAGTGGAGTCCTGAAAAAGTGAAATCACCTAAATCTGCAAGGTTTGCACTGATACGACCTGTTGCAGCCCATCCTACCTTTTCATTAAAATCTGTCAGGCGCAATTCATCGACCCATATTTCAGCCGACTTGGGCAGACCATCATCTTTATCGTTGACCAGTAATTTCTTGGGGTTCCTGACACCCATCATGAGTGCCTTGATATCGCTGATACTTGGAGTACCAACAACCGTTATTTTATTGGTTCCGATTGGAATAGTAAAAGGCGTGGTCATACTTACACCGGGTACTTTGGCGGCAAGCATATCATCCCGTTTCAGTTTTGCTTCCACAAAATCCTGCAGTGTTATTTCAATATTGTTCTCAGCAGGCCAGATTTTAAGCGGATCGACAACTGAGACATTCCATGGCGTTATGGTCAGTGGTTGCTCATATTCATAATAGTTTCCTGTGAAGTCTGAACCCATCCTGACAAATAGTGTGATATCTCCATTTGCCACCTCTTTGTTGGCAAACATCTTCTCGGCATGGACATACATTTGTATTTTATTATACCTGCGAAAGTCGAATTCGGTAGTCTTGTATGTACCCCGTGAATCACCATCAAGCAGATTGTCAACTTTCATGACCATCGACTGTTCGTTAAGCCGTTGAAGATTGGTGGTTCCATAATTGATTTCACGGCTGATGCCCGGTGGAACTACATAAGGAATGGGCTGACGACTTCCGTTTTCTTCAATACTAACGGTAGATAGTTCAAAACCTGTAGGGTCAGGTACCGGCATGGGTGCATTCGGCACCAGCAGACTATTGTAATACTTTCGCCATTCGCCTCTGACCAGTTCAAACGATGCAAATCTGCAGACAATGTTTTCCTGGAAGTTTTTCATGAACATCCTGATAAAACGAATTGACCGGAAGTCCTGCAAGTTGCCAATTACTTTGTCGGGCTGCTGGATGGGGACTTTAAACTGGTACCATGTGATATCTTCTTTTTTCCCATTGTCCAGAGCAACGTTATGGGCTACGCGAATATCTGCAATATAGTTTTGACCAACATTCATTTTGCTGGGTTGAAGATCTATCTGGTATTGATAATATCTTTCCGACTCCTGTAATGTGTTGTCATGGTTGATGTCTTCGCCATCCGGATAATTGGTTGCCTGAGTCGAATAAATTTCACTGGCCTGCTCGGATGCAGGGGAGTTGCCTTCAACGCCAGTGTATCTCTTGTAGCGTTCCAGAATGCTTCCATAATTAGGATCACTGTCATAGTCAGAACCCCTGAAATAATGATAATCATCTCCGGAAGGATCATTTTCAGCCTGAAGATAAGCAGCAGAAGTTTTTCCAAATAAAGTGGCTATGTTATCAATGTAGGTATCCTTGAAGAAAGTCCTTTCGTCAGCATCAGATAAACCATCTAAACCGACATCCTGGAATTTTCTTGAAGTGGGATTGTTGTCAAAAGTCTGTACCAGGGCCTGAATCTTTGGAACACGTCCCCATATCGTAGTATCTACATTTTTGATATCTGTGCTTGTTGGCAACCCATTTTCAAAACTCTTGCGACCATCTCTCAGCACGTCTTCTGATACATCACCCAGGTTAATCATCAGTTGTCCACCGGTGAGATTTGTTTTATCTGCAAAGGGATCCATCATCCAGAATTCGATGTTCTCAACATTAGCAGCTTCGAAGTCTGAAGTCTCTATCCTGCGCATGATGCCTCCCCAACGGGTTTCGGGTCTGAGTAAATTTCCATCTGAACCAATACCTGATGACAAACCCGGAACACCCTCAACATCATAGTTATAAGGTCCACGCTGTGAAGGATAATATGCCATATTAAGGATCGGAAGATTGACAGGCTGATTGTTGGGTGGATCGGCATTGGGGAAAACCTCGCGCTCTTCCACTGCTCTTACACTATTTGATGACATTTCATTGACATCAATATTCCTTGGTCGGATACTGCTACTGCGGTCATAGAACAAAGGATCGATGATGTACCATGAAAACAACGCCCTGTTGAAGCCATATTTTAATCCTGTTCCCGGTGCGCCTTCAGGGAATAATCCCGGATCTGTTTGTCCCTGAGGAGTTGAGGCGATAAACCACTGCGTGGGATTTTTAAGATCTATGGTCGATTTACTCCCTTCAAAATCATCGATATAGGATGTTCCTGTCTTTCCAACAGCCCTTGAATGACCGGGTAAGAATTGAGCAAACTCACCACTCATCGTTACTTTTGAAGGTGCCTTTGTACTCAGAAACGGTAACATGTCTACCAATCGGGTCAGTAATCGTGAATCATGCTGATAATTGAAATCAAGACCCCAGATCGTGTTTGAAATAGGTTCATTGCCAAAGTTTGTCTTTGGTGTCAGTGGCTTTTCAGAAAGGTTCATGATCGTACCACCAATATTGAAGTATTTATTGAAACGATGGTCTACCCTGGCGCCAACAAGTGTCTGGGTTTGAAGATTAAACAATGCGTTATTTTCCATCGAGATGTTGATGGGAGTGCCCGAATTGAGAATCCCTTCATTGATAATGCGCACCCGGCCAAGTGTATAGTCAACCGTGTAATCAATATTTTCGGTCAGAGGGATCCCTCCTGCGGTTACTTTCACAGATCCCTGCGGGACGTTATAGGCATTCAGGTTGATTTCTGATCCCGATGAAGACTTATATTGCCCTTGCAACAGATATTTGTTTTTATCGGGGTATTGCATAGCACCGCTCTTGGTAAGCGTGTACAATGAATCATAACAGTATTTATCGGCAAGAGTTGGACTTCCCAATTTGGTGCGTAGATATGAACCAAAAGGCTCTTTGACCGTAAAGAAGATCCTTCCGTTACTGCTTTGAATTGTTCCTCCCGCAAAAGATGCACTGTCCACAAAGTCAAACTGTCCGTCAGGTCGTGGGTTTAACTGGTTATCCAGATTATCCAGATTCAATACTTTGATAAGTGGAACGTTTTTGACATTTGTACCACCTTCAGAGAGATAAGTAGTCGGAACACCATTTTCGTTGCCGGCATATAAAATATTGAAAACGAAATCCTGGGGACTAACCCTGTATGCACCGATATTGTAAACATTTTTCATCATCAGATTCCACATCGGAATGCGTGTGTTCAATGAAGTGCTCTTCAATAATTTCACCATCAGACAGCTTGATGAACCAAGGTTTTCATCTGAAAACTCTCCTACCTTATAGATTTTACCGGAACCAATCTGCGTATATTGAAAAGCAACTGCTAAAACCTGATCAGGACTCAATGAAGTATTGAGAGAAATAAATCCTAGCTTACTGTTGAATGTATATTCCGTTGGACTAAGTTTACGGGCAAGTTCTACCTTTTCAAAGTCCAACCCTCCATTCATTCGTTTTGTTGTGGTCAGGTAATCTGAAACAGTATTGATATTGCGCACACTATTGATGGCGAGCCCCTGGATCAGATCATTCGCATTGTTATCGGGGTAGTTGAAAAGTGGGTTCCCATTGATATTCCTATTGAATGGTTGACGTTCAGCCAGATCTGAAAAAGCAACTATATTTCGGTTATCGCTTACTGCAGGACCAACATTGGTAACCCAGACTTCGATCTTCGAAATATTGATATTGGAAGTAATAATCGGGAGTGTCTTTAATGCATCATCATATTTGTCTCTGAAATACTGGGCCAGGAAAAAGTGACGATTTTCCTCATAATCAAGGGCAGTCAGATTGAATTTGCTGGTTTGGGCACCACCTTGTACGGTGATGTTCGAAGTCTTACTTTTTTGCTGCGAAAAGACAGTGGTGATCATCGTCTTGCCAAACTGTAACTGTGCTTTGAGACCAAATAGACTTTGATTTCCGGTGATCAGCGTACTGTTGAGGGGAAGGGTTACATCACCGGCCTCGATCAGTTTGATGATTTCGTCCTCTTTTCCATCATATTTCAGTTTAAGCCGGTTCTCAAATTCAAAAGTGCTTTCAGTGTTGTAATTGGTGTTGAAATCAATCTTGTCGCCAATCTTGGCAGCAACACTCATTTGAATTTTTTCCTTGAAATCAAAATTGGAGACTCTTCGGTTTCTGATACTTAAAGCAGGATTATTGTTCAGGTTCGAGAGCAAACCAAAACTGAGTTCAGCAGATCCTTGAGGTTTAATGTCAATAACGTTACTCCCGAATACTCTCTCAAAGACTTCTCCACCAAATTTCATCTGAGGAACAGGGCGATTAACATCAGTCTGCCCGGATGTTTGTGAGCGCTCATACCAATAATTGCGCAGCGATCTTTCCATGTCATACTGCTGATATTCTTTGAAATCGAGCACGATAGGGCGTCTGAATTCGAAAGAACCAACTTTGCGACGAATGGTGTATTGTTTAGTGAGGGGGTCATAATCAACCTCTTCAGTGATATTGGAAGGATCTTTCAGATAAAGAGGGCTTTTGGTCACAGTGCCACTCAGACTGTCGGATTGATCTTTAAAAGGGAAACGGAGCTTAATAGGCGCTTTTTTAACGGTATCTGTATCGATTGCAGCTTTCGGTGATGCCGGAGTCTGCATCATCACAGCTGCTCTTGAAATCCATACCACAGAAAGGATAAGGAGAGCAAAAATTGAACCTAACAGATATTTTAAAAATCGCTCCAAACTTTTGATTTTGTAAATAGTTACTTTCGTCGAAATATTTTAGAAACTGTGTAAATTTAAACTGTTTCTTACTCTTATTTATAAAATCTTTAATGCTCTTTTAATTAAATCTTCCACATTAAGGGGTTTTTCTTCTGACTTTAAAAGTCTTTCGAGGGTTTTCTCAATAATAGATTTCTGGAATCCCAGCATTACCAATGCTGATAGCGCTTCAGAACGTAACGTATTATTCACAGACATTGGAATATGATCAGATAAATCCTCTTTGTCTATTTTATCCGACAAATCAATCACGATGCGTTGTGCTGACTTAATACCAATCCCTTTAACTTTTTGCAACGTAGATGCATCGCGACCCGAAATAGCTTGTTTAACCTCCGAAGGAGTCATTGACGACAATATCAGCCTGGCCGTATTAGAACCAATTCCCGAAACAGTAACCAGTAGTCTGAACAACCTTCTTTCACTTTCTTCAGCAAAGCCATACAGCAATTGTGCGTCTTCCCTCACGACATAATGCGCCAGTACACGTCCCTGGGTTTGGTCTTTAAGTTTCGCATAAGAATTGAGTGAAATGTGCAGGTAATAACCCACTCCCTGACAATCAACCACTATGAATGCCGGATTGACTTCGGTAAAACGTCCTTCAAAATATTCGTACATTAATCAATTATTATTTACTGACAGGAACAAAAATAACATTTTTCTGACTCTATGAATAGCAATTAAGTGTTACTATGAAATATTATATCACTACTGATCATTCTTGCATGGGAACAACACATTTTGCACAATTGATAAACGTGCCCAATTGAATGATTGTTCACCCGTTTTTAAGGGAATACCCTTATTAAACTATGGAAAAATCAGTTTCATGAATAAATGAGATCAGGCACAATTAATCCCAAATCTGAAATTAATTGTGCTTGACCCCATTTATCTCGCACCCAAATGTCTTTAAACTGTTACCATCTTTTCGGTTTAACAGATTTCATCTTTTCGGTTAAACTGATTTCCTAAAATCCTGTAAGGGTGAAATTATTATAATTCCGGTGTAGGGGTGACCCTGGTGGTCGCCCTCGGATAATATAAATAATCTTCATTGTCCGTGGGCGGCCACAAGGGCGGCACCAACATTCTCTTCAATTCAGTCAAAAAACAATGATACTTCCTAGTCCCGTAGGGACGTCATGATTGTAACAAGGACGATTCCCTCTCCCCAGCCCCGTAGGGGTGACATGATCACAACTTAATATCTGCTGATTTGCAATCAAATTTTTCTTCATGAAATTATCCATTTTAA
>JGI24140J50213_10000065_pt1 | contig 40821 bp, 37 predicted proteins | sample BarGraIncu00222A_FD_50213 | JGI IMG/M metagenome (IMG submission 50213)
GCCCTGGACTTCCGCGCGCCGCTCGCCGCCGCGCCTGCGACCGCCGCAGTCGTCGCCGTGCTGCGCGAGCAGGTGGCCGGGCCCGGTCCCGACCGCTACCTCTCCCCCGAGATCGAAGCCGCCGTGGACCTCGTCCGCAGCGGCGCCCTTCTGGCCGCCGCAGAGACGGTGACCGGCCCCCTCTCCTGACCCACAACCCCGACGATTCGTTTGATCTACGCCCGACAACTGTCAGACCAAAGGACGAAATCATGACCGTCATCTCCGGACCTCGCCCGGTACGCAGCCCGCGCGGCAGCACGCTGACGTGCAAGGGCTGGCAGCAGGAAGCCGCCATGCGCATGCTCATGAACAACCTCGACCCCGAGGTCGCCGAGCGGCCCGACGACCTCGTCGTCTACGGCGGCACCGGCAAGGCCGCGCGCAGCTGGGCCGCGTACGACGCGATCGTCCGGACCCTGCAGGGGCTCGAGGGCGACGAGACGCTGCTGGTGCAGTCGGGCAAGCCCGTCGGCGTGATGCGTACGCACGAGTGGGCGCCGCGCGTCCTCATCGCCAACTCCAACCTGGTCGGTGACTGGGCGACCTGGCCGGAGTTCCGGCGGCTCGAGCACCTCGGCCTCACGATGTACGGCCAGATGACCGCCGGCTCGTGGATCTACATCGGTACCCAGGGCATCCTCCAGGGGACCTACGAGACGTTCGCCGCGGTCGCCGCCAAGCTCGCCGCCCGCGAGGGCGGGCAAGGGCTGGGCTCCGGGACGCTCGCCGGGACGCTGACCGTCACGGGCGGCGCGGGCGGGATGGGCGGTGCCCAGCCGCTCGCAGTCACGATGAACGACGGCGTCTGCCTGCTCGTGGACGTCGACCCGAGCCGGCTGGCCCGCCGGGTGGAGCACCGCTACCTCGACGAGTGGACCGACGACCTCGACGACGCGCTCGCACGGGTGCTGGCCGCCAAGGACGAGCGGCGCGCGCTGTCCGTCGGGCTGGTCGGCAACTGCGCGACCGTGCTGCCCGAGCTGTTGCGTCGCGGCGTACCCGTCGACATCGTCACCGACCAGACCTCGGCGCACGACCCGCTGTCGTACCTCCCCGAGGGCGTCGAGGTCGCCGACTGGCACGCGTACGCGGAGGCGAAGCCGGAGGAGTTCACCGACCGGGCCCGCCAGTCGATGGCCAAGCACGTCGAGGCGATGGTCGGGTTCATGGACGCGGGCGCGGAGGTGTTCGACTACGGCAACTCGATCCGCGGCGAGGCTCAGCTGGCCGGGTACGCGCGGGCCTTCGATTTCCCCGGCTTCGTGCCCGCGTACATCCGGCCGCTGTTCTGCGAGGGCAAGGGCCCGTTCCGCTGGGCCGCGCTGTCGGGCGACCCGCAGGACATCGCGACGACCGACCGCGCGATGCTCGAGCTGTTCCCGGACAACGAGCCGCTCGAGCGCTGGATCCGGCAGGCGCAGGAGAAGGTGGCGTTCCAGGGCCTGCCGGCCCGCATCTGCTGGCTCGGGTACGGCGAGCGGCACCTCGCCGGGCTGCGGATCAACGAGCTGGTGGCCGACGGCAGCATCTCGGCACCGATCGCGATCGGACGTGACCACCTCGACTGCGGCTCCGTCGCGTCGCCCTACCGCGAGACCGAGTCGATGCTCGACGGGTCCGACGCGATCGCCGACTGGCCGCTGCTCAACGCCTTGGTCAACACGGCCTCGGGCGCGTCATGGGTCTCGATCCACCACGGCGGCGGCGTCGGGATCGGTCGCTCGATCCACGCTGGTCAGGTCAGTGTCGCGGACGGTACGGCGCTCGCCGCGGCCAAGCTGGAGCGCGTGCTGACCAACGACCCGGGGATGGGTGTCATCAGGCACGTCGACGCGGGGTACGACGACGCGATCGAGGTCGCAGCGGAGCGCGGCGTCCGCATCCCGATGAGCGAGGGGTGACGGCCACGGACGACACGCAGGCCTTCGACCGGCTCTGGCAGTCCCTGCTGCCGGTCGGGCTCGCGCCGTCGGGCGGCTACCGGCGCTTCGCCTGGACGCCGGCCGACATGACCTGCCGGGAGTGGTTCACCGCCGAGGCGGGTGCTCGCGGCATGACCGTCGAAGCCGACCGCAACCACAACCTCTGGGCCTGGTGGCTGCCCGACGGATGGTCGGGCGAGCCAGTCGACGCCTTCGTCACCGGGTCGCATCTCGACTCGGTCCCGGACGGAGGCGCGTACGACGGGCCGCTCGGCGTCGTGTCGGCCTTCGCCGCCGTAGACCGCTTGCGCAGCAACGGGATCCGGCCCGCCAAACCGGTCGCCGTGGTGTCGTTCGCCGACGAGGAAGGCACCCGGTTCGGGCTCGCCTGCGTGGGTTCACGGCTCACCACCGGCGCACTCGACCCCGACAGGGCCCGCGCCCTGACCGACGACGACGGGTGCTCGCTCGCCGACGCCCTGCGCTCCGCCGGTCTCGACCCCTCGACCCTCGGGCGCGACGACGAGGCGCTGGCCCGCGTCGGCGTCTTCGTCGAGCTGCACGTCGAGCAGGGGCGCGGCCTCGTCGACATCGGCGCCCCGGTCGGCCTGGCGTCCGCGATCTTGCCGCACGGGCGCTGGCGCTTCACCTTCCGCGGGGAGGCCAACCATGCCGGCACGACCCGGCTCGTCGACCGCCGCGACCCCATGCTGGCCTTCGCCGAGACCGTCCTCGCCGCCCGTACCCAGGCCGAGAACCACGGCGCGCTGGCGACGTTCGGCCGGGTGATCGTCGACCCGGGTGCCACCAACGGGATCCCGCTCGAGGTACGCGCCTGGCTCGACTCACGCGCACCCGCCCAGGCGACGCTGGAACGCGTCGTCGACGGCATCACGGCGGCCGCGCACCGCCGGGCCGAGGCGGACGGGACCGCAGTCGAGGTGTCGGCCGAGTCGGTCACCCCGGTCGTCGAGTTCGCGAGCGGCCCGCGCGACCACATCCGTACCGTGCTCGGCGAGCTGCCCGTTCTGCCCACGGGGGCCGGCCACGACGCCGGGATCCTGTCCGGCCACGTACCCACGGCGATGCTGTTCGTCCGCAACCCGACCGGCGTCTCGCACTCGCCGCACGAGCACGCCGAGGCCACCGACTGCCACGCCGGCGTCGAAGCCCTGGCCGCGGTGATGACCGACTGGGTGCGGGGCAGGACGCCGTGACCACGCACCGGTTCCTCTGCGACCACGCGTGGCTCGGCGCCGCGGGTGTGCGACCGGCTGTCCTCGTGGAGGTGTCCGGCGACCGGATCGTCTCGGTCACGCCGGAGTCGTACCGCGCCGGCGTCCCCGGGACGACGCAGCTGCACGGGCTCACGCTCCCCGGCCTCGCGAACACCCACTCGCACGCGTTCCACCGGGCGCTGCGGGGTCGTACGCAGGCCGACCGCGGCACCTTCTGGACGTGGCGCGACCAGATGTACGGCGTCGCCGAGCGCCTCGACCCCGGCTCCTACCTCGCCCTCGCCAGGGCGGCGTACGCCGAGATGGTGCTCGCCGGCATCACCTGCGTGGGCGAGTTCCACTACCTGCACCACGGGCCGGGCGGGGTCCCGTACGCGGACCCGAACGAGATGGCGCACGCGCTCGTGCAGGCCGCGTCCGACGCGGGCCTGCGGCTGACGCTGCTGGACACCTGCTACCTCTCGGGCGGGTTCGCGCGGCCGTTGGAGGGCGTCCAGCTGCGGTTCGGCGACGGCACGGCCGAGCACTGGGCCGAGCGCGTCGAGGACCTGTCGCGCACCTACGCCGACTCGATGCACGTACGGGTCGGCGCAGCCGTCCACTCGGTGCGCGGCGTGCCCGCAGAGCAGGTGCCGACCGTCGCCGCCTGGGCCGCCGGCCGGTCCGCGCCGCTGCACGCGCACCTCTCGGAGCAGGTGGCCGAGAACGAGGCCTGCCTCGCCGCGTACGGACGGACACCCGCGCAGGTCCTCGCCGACGCAGGCGCGCTCGGTCCGCGGAGCACCGTCGTCCACGCGACGCACCTGACCGACACGGACGTCCACCTGCTCGGCGGGAGCGGCACCGGTGCCTGCTTCTGCCCGACCACCGAGCGCGACCTGGCCGACGGCATCGGACCGGCCCGCCCGCTGCTCGACGCCGGCTCGCCGCTCTCCCTCGGCTCCGACAGCCATGCCGTCGTCGACCTGTTCGAGGAGGCCCGCGCAGTCGAGCTGGACGAGCGGCTCGCCTCGCAGCGGCGCGGCCACTTCCGGGCCGACGAGCTGCTGCTGGCCGCGACCCGTGCCGGCCATGACGCCCTGGGCTGGCCCGAGGCCGGCGTCATCGCCGTGGGCGGGTACGCCGATCTGGTCACGGTACGGCTCGACTCGGCCCGTACGGCCGGCTGCGGCGCGACCCTGGAGACAGCGGTGTTCGCCGCCACCGCTGCCGACGTGAGCCATGTGGTCGCCGGCGGACGCGTCGTCGTACGGGACGGCGCGCACACGGCCATCGGCGACGTCGGGCGGGCGCTCGGTCACGCGATCGAGACGCTGACCCGATGACGACGGCCGGGTCGACGACGCCGTCCACGACGACCCTCCTGGACAACATCGGCCAGCTCGTCACCTGCGACCCCTCCGTCGGGGACGGCAGCCCGCTCGGCGTGCTCGGCGACGCAGCGATCGTCGTCGCCGAGGGCCGCGTGGTCTGGCTGGGGCCGGTCCGGTCGGCTCCCGCCGCCGACGTCCACGTCGACCTGGACGGGCGCACGGTCGTCCCCGGGTTCGTCGACAGCCATGCCCACCTCGTGTTCGCCGGCGACCGGGCCGGTGAGTTCGCGGCGCGCATGAGCGGCGCGGCCTATACCGCCGGCGGCATCGCCAGCACCGTCCGTGACACCAGGGCCGCCTCCGACGACGAGCTGGCGGCGGGCGCCACGCGGCTCGTCCGCGAGATGCTCGCGAGCGGGACCACCACCGTCGAGATCAAGAGCGGGTACGGGCTCACCGTGCCGGACGAGGCGCGCTCGCTCGCCGTCGCGCGGCGCCTCACGCCCGAGACGACGTACCTCGGCGCACACGTCGTACCCGCCGAGTACGCCACCGATCGCGACGCCTACGTACGGCTCGTGGCCGGCGACATGCTCGACGCCTGCGCGCCCTACGCGCGCTGGGTCGACGTCTTCTGCGACCGCGGGGCGTTCGACGCCGACGAGGCTCGCACCGTGATCGCCGCCGGGACGGCCCGCGGGCTGCTGCCACGGCTGCACGGGAACCAGCTCGAAGCCGGGCCGGGCGTGCGGCTCGCCGTCGAGCTCGGTGCCGCGAGCGTCGACCACTGCACGTACCTCGTGGACGCCGACGTGGACGCCCTCGCCGGCTCGTCGACGGTCGCGACGTTGTTGCCCGGCGCCGAGTTCTCGACGCGCTCCGCCTACCCCGACGCGCGCCGGCTCATCGACGCGGGCGTCACTGTGGCCATCGCGACCGACTGCAACCCCGGCTCTTCGTACACGTCGAACCTGCCGTTCTGCCTGGCGGTGGCCGTACGAGACATGCGCATGACGCCGGCAGAGGCGCTCTGGGCTGCCACCGCCGGCGGCGCCGCGGCCCTGCTCCGCGACGACATCGGTGTCCTCCGGCCAGGAGCCCGCGCGGACCTCGCCGTCATCGACGCTCCGTCGTACGTGCACCTCGCGTACCGCCCCGGCGTCCCCCTCGTCCGTGCCACCTGGAAGGACGGCGTACGGGCCTAGCCGATGGCGTCCCAGGTGTTGCCGAACCAGCGCTGGACGCGCGCGGACCCGAAGGCCACCTTGTCCGCGACGAGGGCGATGGACGGGCCTTCGAGGTCGCCGACCGGCCGCTGCCCGCTGAGGAACGCGACGTCGACCTTGGCGATCATGTCGTTCCCGAACTCCATGTAGCACACGCCTCGGCCGCCGTACCTGGTCGGCGTCGTGCCGCCCCGCAGGCGGGCGCTGATGGCGGCCGCGACCACGACGGCCTGCCCCTCGGCGAACACGCCGGCCTTGGGAGTGCCCACGCTGGTCACGTCGCCCACGGCGTACACGCCCGGGTATCGCGTCTCGAGGGTGAGCGGGTCGACCGGGATCCACCCGTCCACGGTCATCCCGGCCTCGACCACGACGGCGGGCGCGCGGTGCACGGGTACGCCGAGGAAGAGGTCGAACGGCAGCTCGCCGCCATCGCTGAGCAGCAAGACCTTGCGGTCCGGGTCGAGTGCACGGACGAGCTGGCCCGGGTACCAGCCGATCCCGCGCTCCGCGAACGCGGCGAGGACAGCATCGGAGGCTTGCGGTGAAGGCGGGATCGGTACCCCCATCGGCATCACCAACGACACGTCCGACGAGCCGAGCAGTCCCCGGGCGTGCAGGAAGTCGTGCGTCAGAAGGGCGGTCTCGCTCGGGGCCGGCGGGCACTTGAACGGGGTGGACGTCACGCCGACCACCACGTGCCCGCCCGCGAACTCGTCGAGCACCCCGCGCAGGCCTGCCGCCCCGGCGACCGTGTAGAACTCGTGTCCCGCCTCGACCAGTCCAGGCGTGGCTGCCGGGTCGAGGTCCGCCCCGAGCGCGACGACGAGGATGTCGGCCACCAAGGTCTCGGTGTCGGTCTCGACGACCTTGGCCACCGGGTCGAGCCGTCGGACCGTGGACGGCAGGAACCGCAGGCCGGGCTTGACGACGTCGGCGTAGCGATGGACGACGTGCTCGGCGGTCGTCCGCCCGAACATGACGTCCAGCTTGGAGAAGCCGAACACGAAGCCGTCCGCCTGGTCGACCAGGACCACGTCAGCGTCCTGCCCGAACTCCTCGGAGAGCAGCGTGGCAAGCTCCAGCCCGCCGAACCCGGCCCCCAGGATCACCGTTCGCATGACCGCAGACTAGAGACTGCGAGCCGGTCTTCGTCCCGCGCTGGCCCAAACCGGGGCCGGTTGGCTCACACCGACGGTCGCGCCGGATCAGCCGAGGAGGGCGTCGACGAAGGCCTCTGGCTCGAACGGCGCCAGGTCGTCGGCGCCCTCGCCGAGCCCGACCAGCTTGACCGGAACGCCCAGCTCGCGCTGGACGGCGACCACGATGCCGCCCTTGGCCGTACCGTCCAGCTTGGTCAGCACGATGCCGGTGACGTCGACCGCCTCGGCGAAGATCCGCGCCTGCGTCAGGCCGTTCTGCCCGGTGGTGGCGTCGAGGACGAGCAGCACCTCGGTCACGGGGGCGAGCTTCTCGATGACCCGCTTGACCTTGCCCAGCTCGTCCATCAGGCCGGTCTTGGTGTGCAGTCGACCGGCCGTGTCGACGAGCACGACGTCGACCGTGTCGTCGATGCCCGCCTGCACCGCCCGGAACGCGACGCTCGCCGGGTCGGCGCCCTCCGCACCTCGTACGGTCGGTACGCCCACCCGCTCCCCCCAGGTCTGCAGCTGCTCGGCCGCGGCCGCTCGGAAGGTGTCCGCGGCGCCGAGCAGCACGGTACGGCCGTCGGCCACCAGCACGCGTGCGAGCTTGCCGGTGGTGGTCGTCTTGCCCGTACCGTTCACGCCGACGACGAGGACCACGGCGGGGCTTCCGTCCGTACCGGTCGTGTCGAGCTCTCGAGGCAGGCTCGGGTCGACGAGGGCGAGCAGCTCCTCGCGGAGCATGGCACGTACGGCGGCTGGGTCGGCGACGCCGTCGACCTTGGCGCGTACCCGGAGGCGTTCGACCAGCTGGGCGGTCGGCGCCACGCCGAGGTCCGAGACCAGGAGCGTCTCCTCGATCTCGTCCCAGGTGGCCTCGTCGAGGGTCGATCGCGACAGCAGTGCGAGCAGCCCGAGGCCGAGCGTCGACTGGGACCTGGCCAGCCGCCCGCGCAGCCGTACCAGCCGGCCGGCCGTCGCGTCAGGCGTCTCCAGGCCGGGCAGCGGCACCGAGAGGCCTGGCTCGAGGTCGTCCGGGAGCAGGACAGCAGGCGACCCCTGTGCGGCAGCACGCGCACCCGGCGACCCCTCACGCAGTGACCGTCGCTGGCGGGACGTGAGCAGACCGACCGCCACGAGGAGGACGACGGCGACCAGCAAGATGACGAGCAGCACGGGATCCACGGACCCAGTCTTCCATCCGAAGCCGGTCGGCCCGCCCCCGCGCGTTGATCATGGACAGATGGCCCATGTGGATCAAGGAACGAGGGCCGTACGGCCATGATCAACGAGAGGTGGGGGTGCTCACCGAGGTCGGGACGAGGTCGGGACTAGGCGAGTTGCTCCTCGCGCAGGCGCTGGCTGATCACCGTCGTGACGCCGTCGCCGCGCATCGAGACGCCGTACAGCGCGTCGGCGATCTCCATCGTGCGCTTCTGGTGGGTGATGACGATGAGCTGGCTGGACTCGCGCAGCTCCTCCAGCAACGTCAGCAGCCGGCCGAGGTTCGTGTCGTCGAGTGCCGCCTCGACCTCGTCCATGACGTAGAACGGGCTGGGCCGCGCCTTGAAGATGGCGACCAGCAGGGCCACCGCGACCAGTGACCGCTCGCCACCGGACAGCAGCGACAGGCGCTTGACCTTCTTGCCGGGCGGTCGCGCCTCCACCTCGATGCCCGTGGTCAGCATGTCCGAGGGATCGGTGAGCACCAGCCGGCCCTCGCCACCGGGGAACAGCCGGGCGAACACGCCCTCGAACTCCCGGGCCGTGTCGTGGTAGGCGGCGGTGAAGACCTGCTCCACCCGCTCGTCGACCTCCCGGATGATGTCCATCAGGTCGCGGCGCGTCTTCCTCAGGTCCTCGAGCTGCTCGGTGAGGAACTGGTGACGTTCCTCGAGGGCGGCGTACTCCTCCAGGGCCAGCGGGTTGACGCGGCCGAGGAGCGCGAGCGCCCGGTCGGCGGAGCGGGCCCGCTTCTCCTGCTCCTCGCGTACGTACGGGACCGGCTCGGGCGCCGGAGCCTCGGGGTCGACCTCGTCCCCCGGGGCCGCCGGCGAGGGCGGGACCAGCTGGTCGGGGCCGTACTCGGCGAGCAGCGCCTCCGGGTCGACGCCGTACTCCTCCAGAGCCCGGCTCTCCATGGCCTCGATGCGCAGCCGCTGCTCGGCCCGGGCGACCTCGTCGCGATGGACCGAGCTGGTCAGCTGCTCGACCTCGTGCGCCAGGGTGCGCAGCCGGCTGCGCACCGCCGCCATGTCGGCGTCGATCGACGTGCGCGCCTGTTCGGCCGTGGCCCGCTCGGCAGCGGCAACCGCGAGCGAACCCTCGATCCGGGCGATCGCGTACTCGGCGCCCTGGGCCACCGCGCCGGCGACCGCGAGCTCCCTGGCGCGACGCTCCCGTCGGGCGACCGCTCGTTCGCGGGCGGCACGTTCCTCGACGGCGGCCCGCTCGAGCGACTCGGCCCGAGCGGCGAGGGCGCGGGCCCTCTCCTCGCCGGTGCCGACGGCGAGCCGGGCGTCGACCTCGTCCTGGCGGGCCGACGAGGCCTTGACGGCCAAGGCGTCGCGGTCGTCGTTCGCCGGCACGTCGTCGGTCGGGGCGACCTCGGCGGCCGAGAGCCTGGCGTCCAGCTCCGCGAGCGCGGCCTGGTCCTCTCCGAGCGCGCCTTCCGCGACGTCGAGCGCGGCCTGGGTCCGTTCGGTCTCGTCCAGCGCCGCTCGGGCGGCGGCCCCGAGCCGGCCGAGCTGTTCTGCGACGGCAGACATGCGAGCGTCGGACTCGTGCAGGCGCACGAGCGCAGCCTCGACCCGTTCGGACGCGTCCTGCCGCTCCTGCGTGGTGCGCACGAGCTCGAAGCGGACGCGCTCGGCCCGGTGAGCCGCCTGGGCGAGCCGCTCCGCCGCGTCGTCGACTGCGGCCTTCACCTCGAGCAGGGAAGGCAGCGACGCGGACCCCCCTTGCGCGAACCCCTCGCGGAGCACGTCGCCCGCCCGGGTGACCGCGGTCAGCGACGGCTGCTCGCGCAGGAGGGTACGAGCCTCGGCGAGGCCCTCGACCACGGCGGTACGGGCCAGCAAGGTACGTACGGACGCGGCGAGGCCGGCGGGTACTTCGACGAGGTCGACCGCCGCCGTGGCGTAGGCGGGAAGGGTGAGCGGTGCGTCGCCTGCCCCTGCCGACCCGTCGGACCCGCCACCCACCAGGAAGGGCGCCCGGCCGGCGTCGTCGTCCTTGAGCAGCGTGAGCGCGCCCACAGCGGCGTCGAGCCCGTCGACGGCGACCGCGTCGGCAGCCGAGCCGAGCGCTGCGGCGATCGCGGCCTGGTAGCCGCTGCGTACGGTGACCAGCGCGGCCACCGTCCCCAGCACCCCGGACAGCCGCTCCCCCGCGGCGAGCACGGCGCCGGCGCCGTCCTTGCGGGACAGCCCCATCTCGAGCGCCTCCTTGCGGGCGGCGAGGGCCGCCCGCTCGCGCTCGGCGTCGCGCTCCTCGTCGCGCAGCGCCACGACCGTGCGCTCCGCGGCGTCGAAGGCGGCTGCGGCCCGCTCGTGCTCGGTGTCGAGCCCGACCTCGCCCTCGTCCAGCCCGGCGACCTGCGACTCCAGTGCGATGAAGTCGGTCTGGGCCGCCTCGGCCCGCGCCCGCGCCTCGTCCAGCGAGACCCGGAGGCGACCGATCTCAGCCTCGCGCGTCTCGAGCCGGGTGCGTGCGCTCGCCACCTGGCCGGTGAGCCGCGCAAGCCCCTCGCGGCGATCGGCGGCGGCGCGTTCTGCGGCGGCGACCCGCCGCTCCTCGGCCACCAGGGCGGTCTCGGCCGCGGTGCGCAGCTCGACAGCGGCGGCGAGGGCGACGCGGGCCCGCTCGACCTCGGCGAGCAGGTCGGCCTCCTCCGTCCTCGCCTTCCGGGCGGTCGCCTCGAGCTGCTCGGGGTCGCGGCCGGGCCGGTCGTCGTCCGGCTCCACAGCGAGGATGCGCAGCCGCTGGGAGGCCAGGCCTGCGGTGCCGCGCAGCCGTTCCCGTACTCCGGAGAGGCGGTACCAGACCTCTTGCGCCGACGTGAGCAGCGGCGCCTGGACGGCCAGCGCCGACTCGAGGTCGGCCTCCCGCTGCTGAGCCTCGACGAGAGCGTTCTCGACTGCGGCGCGGCTCTCCCGCAGCGCAGTCTCGTCGGCGATCTCCTGCTCGAACACGGTCCGCATGGTCACGAGGTCGTCGGCCAGCAGCCGCAGCCGGGAGTCGCGCAGATCGGCCTGGACGACCGCCGCCCGCCTGGCGACCTCGGCCTGCTTGCCCAGGGGCTTGAGCTGGCGCCGCAGCTCGCCGGTGAGGTCGCTGACCCTCGTCATGTTGGCCTGCATCGCCTCGAGCTTGCGGAGGGCCTTCTCCTTGCGCTTGCGGTGCTTGAGCACGCCGGCGGCCTCTTCGATGAAGCCGCGCCGCTCCTCCGGGGTGGCCGAGAGCACCTGGTCGAGCTGGCCCTGGCCGACGATGACGTGCATCTCGCGGCCGATGCCGGAGTCGGACAGCAGCTCCTGGATGTCGAGCAGGCGGCAGGCCTCGCCGTTGATCGCGTACTCGGAGGTGCCGCCGCGGAACATGATCCGCGAGATCGTCACCTCGGCGTAGTCGATGGGCAACGCCCCGTCGGCGTTGTCGACCGTGAGCACCACCTCGGCTCGACCCAGCGGGGGCCGACCGGCCGTACCGGCGAAGATGACGTCTTCCATCTTCCCGCCGCGCAGGCTCTTGGCGCCCTGCTCGCCCATCACCCACGCGAGCGCGTCGACCACGTTGGACTTGCCGGTGCCGTTCGGGCCCACCACGCAGGTGATCCCGGGCTCGAAACGAAGGGTGGTCGACGACGCGAACGACTTGAAGCCCCGAAGGGTCAGGCTCTTCAGATGCACGGTCGCGGCACTCCTGGCCAGGGTCGGGGAAGACCGCGGTCAGCCTACCCGGCCTCGCCGGGAGGCTCGTACCGGCGCGCAGGCGCAGCGGTCAGGTGAGCGCAGGCTCGCGATCGCTCGCGAGCGAGAGCAGCTGGTCCTCCGCCACCAGGGCGGTCAGTGCTTCGTTCGCGGCGCGCAGTCGCTCGACCTCGTCCTCGAGGTCGCGGGTACGCCGGCGGAGCCGGGCAAGTTCGGCCACGACGACCGGGTCAGGGCCGCCAAGATGTCCGAGCAGGGCCTTCGCCATCGAGGGTCCTTCTCACAGTCGCGGTGCCTATGGGCGGGGCACGCAGGTGGGTAGATGTCCAGTTAGTGGTGCTCGCTCGGAAAGCCGAGGCGCTCCGGCGGCGACATCGCTTCGTCGACTCACAGGTGCTAGCCCAAGGGTGACACCAGGTCACGAAACGGTCAAGACCGGCACACCCTGCGATCGCCCGTACGGGTGACGCCGGGCAGACTGGCTGGGTGCGCCCCCTCGAGATCCGGCCCTGCCGCAGCGTCTGCACGTGGAGCGACGGCGGCTCGGTCCTGGACGGGTTGCCGCTGTTCGTCTGCGGCGGCTGCGGCTCGGAGTGGATACGCACCCAGGCCTGGACACCCATCGGTGCGGACGGCGTCGTACCCCCCGACGTGGCCGCCGAAGCCGCCCGCCGCCCCCAGCGTTGAGGAGGTGGGGTCAGCGCGGGTGGCGGGGGCGGGGCTGGCACCTCGGGCAGCGAAACGACGACCGGTTCATGAACGGGTCCCGGCGCACCGGGGTGCCACACCGGGCGCACGGGCGACCCTCCTGCCCGTACGCGTCCAGCGAGCGGTCGAAGTAGCCGCTCTCCCCGTTGACGTTGACGTAGAGGGCGTCGAAGGACGTGCCGCCCTGCGCCAGCGCCTCGCCCATCACCGCGCGCACGTCGGCCAGCAGCCTGGCCACCGCCGGACGCGTCATGGTCTCGGTCGCGCGGGCGAAGTGCAGCCGCGACCGCCACAGCGCCTCGTCTGCGTAGATGTTGCCGACGCCGGACACCAGCGTCTGGTCGAGCAGCGCCCGCTTGATCCCGGTATGCCTGCGCCGCAGCGCCGCGACGAACGCGGCGTCGTCGAAGAGCGGGTCGAGCGGGTCGCGCGCGATGTGGACCACCGAGACGGGTACGGCGACCTGGTCGTCCATCGGCTCGACGAGCAGCCCACCGAACGTCCGCTGGTCGACGAACCGCAGCTGCCGGCCCCCGTCGGCGAAGTGCAGCCGGACCCGCAGGTGGGTCTCGTCGACGGCGTCGGCCGGCTGCACCAGCAGCTGCCCGCTCATGCCCAGATGGCCGACCAGCGCGTCGCCGGACGAGAGCGGCAACCACAGGTACTTGCCGCGCCGCTCGGCGGTCAGCAGCCGGGTCCCGACGAGCCGGCCGGCGAAGTCGGCCGGGCCCCCGACGTGCCGGCGGACCGCCCGCGGGTGCAGGACCTCGGTCGCGGCCACCGTGCGGCCGGCCACCCACCGGGCGAGCCCGCGGCGGACGACCTCGACCTCGGGAAGCTCAGGCACCTGCGGCGTCGACGCGCAGGACGGCCCAGGCCGCGGCGGCGGCCTGCTGCTCGGCTTCCTTCTTGCTCCGGCCGGTACCGGTACCCCGGGCGACGCCGGCGACGCGTACGACGGCCGTGAACGTCTTCTCGTGGTCGGGCCCGTCGTCGTCGATGAGGTAGTCGGGGACGCCCAGCCCCACGTTGGCCGTGAGCTCCTGCAGCGAGGTCTTCCAGTCCAGCCCCGCGCCCAGGTGGGCCGCCTCGCTGATGAGCGGGTCGAACAACCGGTGCACGAGCGCGTCGGCGGCGGCCAGGCCGAGGTCGATGTAGACGGCACCGATGACCGCCTCCACCGTGTCCGCGAGGATCGAGCTCTTGTCACGTCCGCCGGTGGTCTCCTCGCCGCGGCCGAGCCGCACGTGCCGGCCGAGGTCGAGGCCCCGGCCCACGTCGGCGAGCGCCCGGGCGTTCACGACGGCCGACCGCAGCTTGGCCAGCTGTCCCTCGGGCAGGTCGGGATGGGCGCGGTAGAGCGTGTCGGTGACGACGAGCCCGAGCACCGAGTCGCCGAGGAATTCCAGCCGCTCGTTGGTCGGCAGCCCGCCGTTCTCGTACGCGAAGGACCGGTGGGTGAGCGCGCGTTCCAGCAGGGCAGGGTCCAGCGCCACGTCGAGGCGCGACTCCAGCTCCGCGTACGGGTGGTGAGCAGTCATCGACCGACCGTCATCGGCTCGGCTGCCTGACCATGGCAAGGACCCGAGGGTCCCGCAAGGACGAGATGGACGTCGGCGGCGGGCGTCGGCGTCGACCACGACCCTCCGGGCTCCTCAGACCGAAAGCACCTGGCGCTTGTTGTACGTGCCGCAGGTCGGGCACGCGACGTGCTGCAGCTTCGGCTGCTTGCACCGGTCGCAGGTGGACAGCGCGGGCGCCGTCGCCTTCCACTGCGAACGTCGGTGCCGCGTGTTGCTGCGCGAGGTCTTCCGCTTCGGAACGGCCACGGCTTAGCTCTCTTCCTTGACGTCGGTGGGTGGAGCGGTCAGATCACGCAGGGCGGCCCAGCGCGGGTCGTCCTGCTCGTGCACGTGCTCGGTGCCAGAAGGCACGTCCGCCAGCCGTACCCCGCACTCGGGGCAAAGACCGGGGCAGTCGACCCGGCACACCGGCTGGAACGGTAGCCCGAGGACCACCGCGTCCCGCACCACGGGCTCGAGGTCGAGCGCATCGCCCTCGAGCCGCGAGGCCTCGTCGTCGTCGACCGCCTGATCGGGGTAGAAGTACAGCTCCTGGAACGGCACCGCGTTGTCGAACGACAACGGGTCCAGGCAGCGAACGCACTCGCCCTCGAACTGCATCCGTGCCGTGCCCGAGACGAGCACGCCCTCGACGACGGACTCCAACCGAAGCTCCAGCTGGATGTCCGAGCCCTCTGGTACGCCGATCACGTCGAGACCGAACTGGGTCGGCGCCTGGACGGTGCGGCTCAGCTCGAGCATCGAACCTGCGCGGCGGCCGAGGTCGCGGGTGTCCACGACGAACGGGGCACGCAGGTCGAGCCTGGACAGCTGAACCCTCCGCAGGGCGTGACGAACCACAGGGCCTCGGACGAGACCGACCCGGCGATCGTACCGGAGCCCGGAAGCGCGCCCAAACCGCGCGAACCGGGCGGACGGGTCGCTCGCCTAGTTGTCCACCTAGTCCCGGATCGCCGGGATCTCCCCCGTCTCGGTGCCGAGCGAGCCCAGGCTCTCCATCTCGCCGCGACCGCGGAGCTTGTCGCGACCCCGGTGCACGGCTGCGAGCGTCTTGTTCAGGGTGATCTCGAACGTCGCCAGCTTCCCGTCGACGTAGGCGTCGACCTGCTGGCGCATCGACTCGGCGTCGTCCTGCGCCTCGGCGCGGATGCGGCTCGCCTCCAGCTGCGCCTGCGCGAAGACCTCGGTCTCGGACACCAGGCGCATGCGCTCCTCGTGTGCGGCCTGGATGATCGCGTCGGCCTCGTCGCGGCCCTCGGCGACGACCTGGTCGCGGCCGGCCAGCAGCTGCTCCGCGAGGTCGAACTCGGCCGGCAGCAGCGCGCGCAGCTCCTCGAGCAGCGTCACCACCTCGGCCCGGTTGACGATGCAGGACGCCGACATCGGCATGGCGCGGGCGGTCTCGACGAGGACGGTGATCTCGTCGAGCTTCTCGTGGACGTCCACGGGCAGCGGTCTCCTCGAAGTTGCCGCAGGCGCAGGTGCTGCGGGTCGTGCTCAGGTCGTGCGGTCGGCCAGCCGCTCGTAGAGGCGGGTGGCCACCACGTCGGGCACCAGTCCGGTCACGTCGCCGCCGTGGGCCGCGACCTCCTTGAGGAGGCTGGACGAAAGGTAACTGTAGGTCGCACTGGTCGGCATGAACAAAGTCTCGACGCCGGCCAGCTGGCGGTTCATCTGGGCCATCTGCAGCTCGTAGTCGAAGTCCGTGACGGCGCGCAGCCCCTTGACGACAGCAGGGATGCCGCGCTCACGGCAGAAGTCCACGAGCAGACCGTGGAAGCTGTCGATCCTGACGTTGGCCCACTGGGCCGTGACCTCGCGCAGGAGGTCGAGCCGCTCCTCCACGGTGAACAGGCCGGCCTTGTTGTGGTTGATCGCGATGACGACCGTCACCTCGTCGAAAAGGGCGGCGGCCCGACCGACGATGTCCAGGTGGCCGTTGGTGACCGGGTCGAACGACCCGGGGCAGACGACCTTGCGCACGATCAGCTCTTCGGCCATCGGTCATCCCTACGGTCGGGCCTGCGGGGGCGGTTCGCTAGCGGCGGCGCGACCGTACCAAAGGGTCGCCTCGCCGTAGCGCCGGGACCGGTCCGGCGCGAAGCCGGGCGGCCAGGCCCACTCCCCGGCCCGCGTCGCCCGCTCGACGACGACGACCGCGCCGGCGGCCAGCCAGCCGTTCGCGCGCAGCTGCTCCAGGACGTCGCGCACGTCCGTGGCGTCGGACACGTACGGCGGGTCGAGGAAGGCGACGTCGTACGGATCGGCCGGGCCGGCTCCCGCGACGAGCCGCTCGACCGCGGCGCTCGAGACCGTGGCAGCGGACCCTCCCACCGCGGCACAGTTGGCCGCCAGGGCGGCGAGGGCGCGCCGGTCGTCGTCGACGAGGAGCGCCGCCGAGGCGCCCCTGGAGACAGCCTCGAGCCCGACCGCTCCGGACCCGGAGTAGAGGTCGAGGAAGCGCTTGCCGGACAGGGTGCCGAGCAACGCCTCGAGGGTGGAGAACAAGGCCTCGCGGGCCCGGTCGGAGGTGGGTCGGGTGCTGGTCCCCGGCGGAACCGAGAGCCGGCGCCCGCCCGAGGAGCCCGCGATGATCCGCGTCACGTCTTGTCCAGGTAGTCGGCGCGGTCGGCGTCGACGTAGGCCTCCAGCGCCGCGAGCAGTGCTGGGTGACCGCGCAGGCTCGGGTCTTCGGCGACCAGCACGGTCGCGTCGTCGCGCGCCTCGGCGATGACGTCCTCGTCGCGGAGCACGCTGAGCAGGCGCAGCGACGAGCGACGGCCCGCCTGCGAGGCGCCGAGGACGTCGCCCTCCCGCCGGGCGGCCAGGTCGATGCGGGAGAGCGCGAAGCCGTCCAACGTCTCGGCCACGGCGTCGAGCCGGGCACGGGCCGGGCTGGCGTCTCCAGGCCCGGCGACGAGCTCGGTGACGAGGAGGGCGAGACCCGGCGACGAGCCGCGACCGATCCGTCCCCGGAGCTGNTGCAGCTGGGAGACNCCGAACCGGTCGGCGTCCATGACGACCATGACCGTCGCGTTGGGGACGTCCACGCCGACCTCCACGACGGTCGTCGCGACGAGCACGTCGACCTGGCCGGCCGCGAACCGCCGCATGACGTCGTCCTTCGCNTCCGACGGCATGCGGCCGTGCATCATCTCGACGCGCAGGTCCTTGAGCGGACCCGAAGCCAGCGCGGGGGCCAGGTCGAGGACGGCTGCTGGCGGGCGCCGCTCGTCGTCGGACGGCGGGAGCTCCGGCTCGTCACCGCCGCCCCCGTCCTCGTCCTCGCCCTCGTTCTCGCTCGCCGCGGCACCCTCGACGCCGATCCGCGCGCAGACCACGTAGGCCTGGTGCCCCGCGGCCACCTCCTCGCGGACCCGTTGCCAGGCTCGGTCGAGGAAGTGCGGCTTCTCCCCGGCAGGGACGACATGTGTGGTGATGGGCGCCCGGCCGAGGGGCAGCTCGGTCAGCGTCGACACCTCGAGATCACCGAACACGGTCATCGCCACCGTACGAGGGATCGGGGTTGCGGTCATGACCAGCACGTGTGGCGGCACCTCGCCCTTGGTCGTCAGGGCGGCTCGCTGCTCGACCCCGAAGCGGTGCTGCTCGTCGACGACCACGAGGCCCAGGTCGAAGAAGCCGACCTTCTCCTCGAGCAGCGCGTGGGTACCGATGACGATGCCGGCCTCGCCGCTGGCTGCGTCCAGCAGCGCCTGCCGCCGCGCCGCCGTACCCATCGAGCCGGTGAGCAGCGCTACCCGCGTACCGGCGTCGGACCCGCCGAGGAGCCCGCGCTCCGCGAGCGGGCCGAGCATGGCGCTGATCGACCGATGATGCTGCTGGGCCAGCACCTCGGTGGGCGCGAGCAGCGCGGCCTGCCCGCCGGAGTCGACCACGGCCAGCATCGCGCGGAGCGCGACGAGCGTCTTGCCGCTGCCCACCTCGCCCTGCAGCAGCCGCTGCATCGGATGGTCGCTGGCAAGGTCGGCGGAGATCACCTCACCGACCTCCACCTGCCCGGCAGTGAGGGTGAAGGGCAGGCGTGCGTCGAACGACTCGAGCACGCCCCCGGCCCGCGCGACACGCGGCGTGGCCGGCAGCGCCCGCGCCGCCGCCCGCCTGCGGGCGAGCTCGACCTGGAGGACGAACGCCTCCTCGAACACCAGCCGCTTCCGGGCCAGCGTGACGTCGGCGAACGCTTCCGGGCGGTGGATCAGCCGGAAGGCGTCAGCCAGCCCGACGACCTGGTGCCGCAGGCGCACGGCTGGGGGAAGCGGGTCGGGCAGCTCGCCGAGCACGTCGAGGACGGCGCCCACGCACTTGGCCAGCCGCCAGGACGGCAGCCCGGCCGTCGCGGGGTAGACCGGGATGAGGGCCTGGGCGAAGGCCGCGGCAGCCTCGGCCGCGGCAGCGGCGCCATCGGCAGCATCGGCGTCGCCGGCTCCGTCCGTCGAGCCCGTCCCGCCCTCGCCCACGAGGACGTAGTCGGGGTGCGTGAGCTGTCGCTTCCCGTTGAAGACGCCGACCTTGCCGGAGAACAGCCCGTGCCGGCCCGTGCGCAGCTCGCGCTCGCGCCACGACTGGTTGAAGAACGTCAGGGAGAGCCGACCCCGGCCGTCGGTCACCTCGACGACCAGCAGGGAACCTCGGCGGCCGCGCATCGGCCGGTTGCTCACGCTGGCGATCTCGGCCATGACCGTGACGTACTCGTCCAGCTGGAGGGAGGCGAGGTCGGTCAGCTCGCCGCGCTCCGCGTAGCGCCTCGGGTAGTGCCTCAGCAGGTCGCCGACGGTCTCGATCGCGAGGCCGCTGCGCAGGATCTTCGCCGTCCGGTCACCGACGACCGTGCGCACCGGGTCGCGCAGCACCGACTACTCCACCCCGACCAGCAGCGGGTAGTGCTGCTGACCGCCTGCGTGCACCAGGACCTCGACCTCCGGGTGGGTCTGCGCGAGATGCCGTTCCAGCCGGTCGGCGAGGTCGGTGGCAGCCTCGACCCCGAGGAGCAGCGTGACCAGCTCGCCCCCGGACATGAGCATCCGGTCCAGGACGCCCTCGCCGGACGCCTCGACGTCGTCGCCGATGGAGACCACGTCGCCCTCGATCAGGCCGAGCACGTCGCCGGGACGGCACACCCCCACCGAGGTCAGAGCCTCGCGGACCGCGGTCGTCACGCTGCCGGTACGGGTGGCCCTCGCGGCGGCGGTCATGGAGACGACGTCGTCCTCGTAGCGCCGCCCCGCGTCGTGCACCGCGAGCGCCGCCAGCACCTGGACAGACGCCCTGGTGGGGATCACGGCCACGCGCAGGCCACCGGCCCGGGCGTACTCGGCCGCGGCCTCCGCCACCGGGACCGTGTCGGCGTCGTTGGGCAGCACCACCACCTCGGGGGCGTGGGCCGCCTGGATCGCCTCCAGCACGTCGCGGGTGGCCGGCCGGTTGCCCGGCCCCCCGAGCACGACCAGGGCACCGCACTGGCGGACCAGCGCCGCCAGGCCCTCCCCCGGCGCGAACGCGACCACGGCCCGCCCGACGTCCCGGCCACGGGCCCGCATCCGTACGACCTGCTCGCCGAAGTGCGTCACCTTGATCCGGTACGGGCGTCCGGCCCGGATCCCCGCCTCCACCGCCGCCCCGACGTCGTCGACGTGCACGTGAACGTTCCAGAGGCCGTCACCGCCGACGACGAGCAGCGAGTCACCGAGCGGTTCGAGGGCCGACCTGAGCGTCGACGTCGCAGCGTCGTCGGCCTCCAGCAGGTACATCACCTCGAACGCCGGCCCGTCGTCGGGCTGCTCGGGTTCGGTCGACTGCCGCGGCTGGGGTACGGCGACCCTCGGCGGCTGGCTCATCGGGTGCTCGCCGGTCACGGCCCGTACGAGGGAGTCGAGGAGGACGGTGAGGCCGCGACCGCCGGCATCGACGACTCCCGCCAGCCGCAGGGGCTCGAGCATGCTCGGCGTACGGTCCAGCGCCTCGTGGGCTGCGGCCGCCGCGGCGCGGACGACATGCGCGAGTGCCGAGTCGGCCTTCGCCGCCTCGGCGTGAGCCGCGTCGGCGGCGGCCCGGGCGACCGTGAGGATGGTCCCCTCGACCGGGTGGGCCACGGCCGCGTAGGCCGCGTCGGCGGCCTTGCGCAGGGCGAGGGCGAAGGTGTCCTTCTGCCGGTCGTCGCCGGCGGCGGACAGCACCTCGGCGGCCGCCCGGACCAGCTGGCTCAAGATCACCCCGGAGTTGCCACGGGCCCCCAGCAGGGCGCCGTGCGCGAGCGCGCGCAGCATCCTCGGCAGGTCGTCGTCGGACGGCCGGGCGTCGAGCTCTTCGATCGCCGACTCCATGGTGAGGTACAGGTTCGTGCCGGTGTCGCCGTCGGGAACCGGGTAGACGTTGAGGGCATCGATCTCCTCGCGGGCCCGGCCGAGGGCGTCCAGGGCGTCACGGCACCAGGCGCGTACCGCGAGCGCTTGGAGCATGGCGGCAGGGTAGTCGCCCGTGCCGACTCGGGCCGCGTCGTCCGTGCCCGGCGGTCGAGTTGGCGTCGGGCGGCGGCCGTCAGGTAATCTGACGCTGCTGATCGAGGCCTACCCGGCTGCACCGGGGGCGTCCAGCATGTCGAGCGCGAGTCTCGTGCGGGCATTTCGAGCGTTCAGATCCGTTTGGGGAGTGTCGACCGTGGCTGCCAACTGCGACGTCTGCGGCAAGGGGCCGGGCTTCGGCAACAGCATCTCGCACTCCCACCGCCGCACCTCCCGGCGCTGGAACCCGAACATCCAGCGCGTCCGCGCGATGGTCGGCAAGGCCGGCAAGACGCCGAAGCGGATCAACGTCTGCACCTCCTGCCTCAAGGCCGGCAAGGTCACCCGCTAGCCCCCCCCACCACCTGTGTTGATCATGGACAAATAGCCCTCTTTTCTTGATCCACATGGGCCATTTGGGCATGATCAACGAAAGTGGCGCGGCGGCGGCGGAAGGGCTAGGCGGAGTAGTGCCGCCAGCCGCCCGGACCCTGGTACGCCCCGGCGGGCAGCCCCGAGACGGTGACCCCGGCGCCGAGCACCACGTGGCCGATCCGCACCCATCCGGCCGGCAGCGCCGTCGCCGACGGGAAGGTCGCCACGAGCGCGTGGTCCTCGCCGCCGGTGAGCACCCACTCCAGCGGGTCCTTGCCGAGCGCGGCAGCCGCGTCGTGCAGGGGGGCGCCGATCTCGAGGGCGGCCACCTCCAGCTCGATCGCCACGCCGGAGGCCGTCGCCACGTGCGAGAGGTCGGAGAGCAGCCCGTCGCTCACGTCGACCATCGAGGTGGCGCCGGCGAGCGCTGCCTGCGGTCCTGCCGCGTACGGGGGCTCGGGCCGCCGGTGCGCGGCAGCGAGCACCCGGGGCGACCGGAACCCGCGGCTGAGCACGGCCAGGCCGCCGGCCGACCAGCCCAGCCGCCCGCAGAGCGCCACCACGTCGCCGACCTTCGCGCCCGAGCGCTTGACCGGCGCCCGACCGTCGAGCGAGCCGAGCGCGGTCACGGAGACGATCACCTGCTCGGCGGCGACCACGTCGCCGCCGACGACGGCCGCACCGACCAGGGCCGCCTCGGCGGAGAGCCCGTCGGCGAGCGCTAGTGCCCACGCGACCGGCAGGCTGGCGGGCGCACCCAACCCGACCAGGAGCGCGACCGGCCGCGCGCCCATGGCTGCCACGTCGGCGAGGTTCTGCGCCGCAGCCTTGTGGCCGACGTCCAGGGCCTCGGACCAGTCCCGTCGAAAGTGCACGCCCTCGACGAGGACGTCGGTCGTCGCCACGACCAGACCGTCGGTCGTACGAACGATCGCAGCGTCGTCCCCGGGACCCAGCTCGACATCGGCCCCGCTGGCGAGCCGTCCGGTGATGGCCGCGATCAGCCCGAGCTCGCCCAGCTCACCGACCGTCTCTCGACCAGCAGAGGTGCCGGACGAGGTGCCGGACGAGGTGCCGCTCCCGGTTGCCATGGCGGCCATGCTGCCATCTCACCGGGCAAGGCCTGACCCGTCGTCGCCACCACGGAGCGGAAGCGATAGCCTCGGCGCGCAGGCAGCCACCCAGCCCCGAGGAGGCACGATCATGGTCGTCCAGGCGTACATCCTCATCCAGACTGAGGTCGGCAAGGCCGCCAACGTCGCCCGTGACATCGCCGAGATCGTCGGGGTGACCCTGGCCGAGGACGTCACCGGTCCGTACGACGTGATCGTCCGCGCCGAGGCCGAGAGCGTGGACGACCTCGGCAAGCTCGTGCTGGCCAAGGTCCAGGCCGTACCGGGCATCACGCGCACCCTGACCTGCCCGGTCGTCCACCTCTGACCAGACCGGCTCGTCCGGCCAGCGTCCGGACCCAGCCCGCAGTCAGGGCCGCTCGGCCACCAGCTGGCGCAGGAAGGTGGTCATCGCCGCTTCGTCGACCGGCCCGATCACGGTCCCGGCGACCCGGCCCCGGGCGTCGATGACCACGGTGCCCGGCGTGCCGTCGCCGGCGAGGGTCGGCGCGAACCCGGTGTACAGGCTGCGGTCGGCGTCGACCAGGCTCGGGTAGGGGATCGAGTACTGCGCCACCATCGCCCGGGCGCCCGCCACCGTGTCCTCCACGTCGATACCCAGGAAGTCCACCGGCGCGCCGTAGGTCGCCGCGGCCAGCCGGCGCAGCACCGGGAGCTCGGCCCGGCACGGCTCGCACCAGGACCCCCAGGCCGTGACCACGGTGACATGACCGGCGTGCGCGGACAGGTCGTACGTCCCGCCGCCGAGCAGCGGGCCAGCCAGCGGCCGCGCCGCCACCCGACGCGACGCGTCGACCGCGATGATCTTGCCGACCGGGTCGACAGCGCCGGTGCTGCCGGAGGCGCTGCCACTGGCCGTGCCGCCGGATCCGGACGCGTGCGCGACGAGCGCGACCACCAGGCCGATGACGACCGCGCCGGCCAGCCACAGACCGGCGACCGCCAGGAACCGGGAACCAGGACGCGTACGGACCGGCACCGCGATCAGCGCAGCCCGTGGCGCTTGCGCAGCGCCGACGCGATCAGCCGGTCGACCAGGGCCGGGTAGTCGAGCCCGGACGCCGCCCAGACGAGGGGGAACATTGAGACCGGCGTGAAGCCCGGGATCGTGTTGACCTCGTTGACCGTGACCGTGCCGTCCGCGCCGACGAAGAAGTCGACACGGGCGAACCCCTCGCACTCGAGCGCGCGGAACGCCTGCGCCGCCAGGTCGCGGACGTGGTCGGACAGCGTCGCGTCGAGATCGGCCGGTACGACGAGCTCGGTCACGTCGTCGCCGAGGTACTTCGCCTCGAAGTCGTAGAACTCGTGCCCGCCGTGGACGCGGATCTCGGCACACACGCTGGTATCGACACCGAGCCCGTCGACCGCCTCGAGCACCCCGCACTCGATCTCGCGGCCGGTGAGCCCGTGCTCGACGACGACCTTGGGGTCGTGCATGCGGGCCGCCTCGATCGCCGCCTCGAGGTCGGCCCAGTCCTTCACCTTGCTGATGCCCACGCTCGAGCCGGCCCGTGCCGGCTTCACGAAGAGGGGCAGCTCCAGGCTGGCCCGCACGTGCGCGAGCGACGCGGCCTGGCGATCGGTGCCCGCCCAGTCGCGGTCGCGCAGCACGACGTAGGGCCCGACGGGGAGCCCGGCACCGGCGAGCATGACCTTCATGGCGGCCTTGTCCATCGCCACGGCCGAGGACAGGACGCCCGACCCGACGTAGGGCACGCCGGCCAGCTCGAGCAGCCCCTGGATGGTGCCGTCCTCGCCGTAGGGCCCGTGGAGGACCGGGAAGACCACGTCGACAGCACCCAGCGCCTCGGGTACCTGCCCCGGGTCGGAGATGACGAGGGCCGCCGCGGTCGGGTCGCCGGCGAGCACGACGGAGCTGCCCGTCGGGTCGACCGAGGGCAGCACGCCCGACTCGATCACCAGGCGGTCCGGGTCGTCGGCGGCCAGCACCCACCGGCCGTCCACCCCGATGCCGATCGGTACGACGTCGTACCGGTCGCGGTCGATCGCGCGGAGCACGCTGCCCGCGCTGACGCAGGAGATCGCGTGCTCGCTGCTGCGGCCGCCGAAGACCACGGCTACGCGCGGCTTGCGGGGCGGGGGCGGCGCGTTCATCCTCGCGACCCTACCGGGCGGCATACTGCAGGACGTGTCCTCTCCCACCGGCGCCGGCGGCCACGATGCCGAGCGCACCGTCTCCCCCGCCACCTTGTCCCCCGCCACCCTGGCCGTTGTCGCGGGCCGGCCGGCCCGGGTCCCCGACGCGCCGTTCAACGAACCGGTCACGTTCGCCTCGACGTACAACGCCGGCGGGGTGCTCGAGTACGGCCGGTACGGGAACCCGACCTGGTCGGCGTTCGAGGAGGCGATCGGCGCCCTCGAGGGCGGCCAGGCGCGCGCCTTCGCTTCTGGCCTCGCCGCGATCTCGGCCGTCCTGTCGCTGCTGCCCGAGGGCGCCGTGATCGTCGCGCCGGACAACGCGTACTCGGGGACGCGGTCGCAGATCGACGAGCGGGTGGCGGCCGGGCGGGCCACGGTCCGCCTCGTGGCGGTCGACGACTCCGCAGCCGTCGCCGCGGCGACGGTGGGGTCGGACATGGTGTGGCTCGAGTCGCCGACCAACCCCAACCTCGACGTCGCCGACCTGGACGCGGCGGCCCGGGCCTGTGCCGCGGCGGGCGCGCTCCTCGCCGTCGACAACACCTTCGCCACACCCGTGCTCCAACGGCCGTTGGAGCACGGCGCCGACATCGTCGTCCACAGCGCGACCAAGCTCATCGCCGGCCACTCCGACGTCGTGCTCGGTGTCGTGGTCACCCGCGACGAGACCCTGCTCGCCCGCATCGACACGCACCGGCGGCTGCACGGGGCGATCCCCGGTCCGATGGAGGCCTGGCTGGCGTTGCGCGGCCTGCGTACCCTCGCGCTCCGCGTCGAGCGAGCTCAGTCCAACGCGACCGACCTCGCGAAGCGGCTCACCGCGGACCCGAGGGTCGACAACGTCCGCTACCCCGGCTTCGGCGCGATGGTGTCGATCGAGGTGGCCGGTGGCGCCGACGCGGCCGACGCGCTGGCCGGCAACGTGCGGCTCTGGAGCCACGCCACGAGCCTCGGCGGTGTCGAGTCCAGCCTCGAACGCCGCCGCCGGTGGCCGTCGGAGAGCGACGCCGTCAGCGACTCCCTCGTCCGCCTGTCGGTCGGCATCGAGGACGTCGAGGACCTGTGGGCCGACCTGGCGCAGGCTCTCGGCTAGCCGGTCCGGCTACTCGGACTTCGCATCCCGGGTCATCAGCATCCGCGCCATCTCCCGGGGCGCCAGCCCCTCGTGCACGGCCTGGACCACGGCGTCGGTGATGGGCATGTCGACGCTGCGCGACACAGCCATCTCCAGGATCGGGCGGCAGCTCTTCACGCCCTCGCAGGTCTGCTTCATCGCTGCCGTGGCCTCAGCCGGCGTCATGCCCTGCCCGAGGTTGAAGCCGAAGGTCCGGTTGCGCGACAGCGGAGAGCTGCAGGTCGCCACGAGGTCACCGAGGCCGGCGAGGCCGGCGAACGTCAGCGGGTCCGCACCCATCGCGACGCCCAGGCGGGTCATCTCGGCCAACCCTCGGGTGATCACGGAGGCCTGAGCGTTCTCGCCGAAACCAAGGCCGGCAGCGACCCCGTTGGCCAGGGCGATGACGTTCTTGACCGCGCCACCCAGCTCGGTCCCGACGACATCGGTGTTGGTGTACGGCCGGAAGTAGGCCGTGAGGCAGGCCTGCTGCAGCCGCTTCGCGTTCGTCTCGTCGGTGCACGCCACGACGGTCGCGGCAGGCTGCCGTTGCATGATCTCGCGGGCCAGGTTGGGACCCGACACGATCGCCACCCGGTCGGAGTCGACGTCGGCCACCTCGCGGACGACCTCGCTCATCCGCTTCGTCGTACCGAGCTCGATGCCCTTCATCAGACTCACCAGGACCGCGCCGGACGGTACGAGCGGCACCCACCGGGCGAGGTTGGGTCGCAGCACCTGCGACGGGATGGCCAGCACCACGAAGTCGGCGTCGCGCATGGCCTCCGCCGCGTCGCCGGTGGCCCACAGCGTCCGCGGCAGCTCGATCCCCGGGTGGTAGGCGGGGTTCTGGTGGATGCGGTTGATCTCGGCAGCAAGGNCGGCGTCCTTGCCCCAGAGCACGACCTCCGTACCCGCGTCGGCCAGGACCATNGCGAANGCGGTCCCCCACGAGCCGCTGCCCATGACTGCTGCCTTGGTCATCGCGTCATCGTCCTTCCTTGCGGCCCGGTGCCCGCCGCTTGCCGTCCAGCTGGTACTGCACGTGCGCGTTGCCCGTGCCCGCCCGCCCGCCTTCGCGCGGGTCGACGCGGACCGGTGGTGCCTGCTCGCCGCGGATGTCCTCGACGAGCGCTGTGACCGCGGCCATGATCCGTTCGGTGGCCTCGTGCAGCGCCTGCGAGCTCGGGGCGACGCCCGGGTCAGGCTCGAGGTCGGAGAGGTCGACCGGCGGTCCCAGCCGGACCTGCATCGTCTTGCGGGGCACCAGGTGCGGCCGTTTCGAGTACGGCGCCAGCAGGTCCTGCGGTCCCCAGGCCGCCATGGGCAGCACCGGGCACCCGGTCGTGAGGGCGATGCGGGCGGCACCGGTCTTGCCCGCCATGGGCCACAGCCTCGGGTCGCGGGTCAAGGTGCCCTCGGCGTAGACGACGACGCACTCCCCGGCCCGGACCGCAGCCACCGCGTCGCGCAGCGAGTGGCCGGCCTCGTGGGTCTCCCGGTAGACCGGGATCTGCTTGGCCCCCTTCAAGATCCGGCGTACGAAGAAGACGTCGAACAGCGAGGCCTTGGCCAAGAACCTGGGCAGCCGGCCCTGGTCGTACAGGTAGTGCGCGACGACGAGCGGGTCGGCGTGGGACACGTGGTTCGGGACCACGACGACGCCGCCCTCGCGCGGGAGGTAGTCGGTCCCTCGCCAGTCGCGACGGGTCGTGAGTGTCAGCAGCGGGCGCAGGATCGAAGCGGCGAACGCGTACGCGGGCTCCTGCTTGCGTCGCGCCATCCGTCCATCCTCCCGCCGCCCCATCCTTGTGTCGAGGCGGCGACCTCTAGGGCCGCAGCAGGGGATGGCAGGATCGTCGGCATGGGCGACTGGGTTCTCGTCATCCCGGTCAAGCGGCTGTCGATCGCGAAGTCCCGGCTCGAGTCCTTCGCGGGTCGGCACCGGGCTGCGCTGGCTCTGGCGTTCGCCGCCGACACCCTCGCCGCGGCCGCCGCCACCCGGGGCGTCCGCGGCGTGGCCGTCGTGACCGACGAGCCGGACATCGCCGAGCTCGCGCGGGCCCACGGCCTGCTGGTCGTCGGCGACGAGCCTGACGCCGGCCTGAACCCGGCTCTCGTCCACGGTGCCGCGATCGCCCTCGCACGCTGGCCGGGCGCCATGGTGGCGGCGCTCTCCTCGGACCTGCCCGCGCTTCGGCCCGCGGAGCTGGCCCTGGCGCTGGGCCTGGCGGCGGAGCCCCCTCAGACGTTCGTGGCGGACACGGCTGGCACGGGGACGACACTGCTTGCTGCGCAAGGCCTCCCGTCGTTCTTGCCGCAGTTCGGCCCGGCGTCCGCGACCGCGCACCGCAGGTCAGGCGCGCACGAGCTCACTTCCCCCGGGCTGGCCTCGGTCCGCCGCGACGTCGACACCGAGCAGGACCTGTACGAGGCCGTGGCCCTCGGCCTCGGACCGGCCTCGGCGGCCGTCGTCGCCCGCATCGCCCACTAGCTCCCGTACAGCCCCCCACCACCACCACCCCTACCCGCGTTGACCCCACCCGAGTTGATCATGGAGTTGTTGGGGGATTCCCTTGATCGACTCCCCCAACAAGTCCATGATCAACGCGGGTGGGGGTGGTGGTGGGGACGGCAGCCGGCCCGGTACCCCTGGACGGGGTACCGGGCCGGTACGTACCGATCGGAGCAGGCAGTGCCTGCCGTTCGATCAGGCCTTCTTGGCCACCCGCTTGGCGGGCGCCTTCTTGGCGGGCGCCTTCTTGGCCGGCGCCTTCTTGGCCGGCGCGGCCTTCTTGACCGCAGCCTTCGCCGGAGCCGCCTTCTTCACAGCCGCCTTGGCGGGCGCGGCCTTCTTCACAGCCGCCTTGGCCGGCGCGGCCTTCCGTACGACCGCCTTGGCGGGCGCGGCCTTCTTCACAGCAGCCTTGGCCGGCGCCGCCTTCTTCACAGCNGCCTTGGCNGGCGCCGCCCTCTTCACAGCCGCCTTGNCGGGCGCGGCCTTCTTGACCGCGGCCTTGACCGCAGCAGTCTTGGCCGGAGCCGCAGCAGCGACCTTGGAGAGCTTCTTGGCGCCGCTGACGACAGCCTTGAGATCTGCNCCCGGACGGAACTTCGGGATGTGGGTCTTCTTCACGCGCACGGTCGCCCCGGTACGCGGGTTGCGTGCCGTACGAGCGCCGCGCTCGACCTTCTCGAAGATGCCGAAACCGGTGATCGCCACCTTCTCCCCGGCGACGACAGCGCGCGTGATGGTGTCCAGCAGCGCGTCGACGCTGGTCTGGGCCTCTCTCTTGCCGACGCCGAGCTTGCCGGCGAGAGCGTCGATGAGCTCGCTCTTGTTCACTGCTTCTCCTCGCGAAAGTCTGATCGCCGAGCCCTTGCTCGGCTCAGGGCGACGCTATGCGCAAACGGACGCGGAGACAAACACCTGGCGACCAGTTCGTCCTTGTGTCGCAACAGATTTTCAGGACACCGACGTCGTCCTGGGCAGGAATGACGGTCGTGAAGACTCGAATTCGGTGATGTCCGGCTCGTGCCGCAGGGTCAGACCGATGTCGTCGAGGCCCTCCATCAGCCGCCAGCGGGAGTAGTCATCGAGGTCGAAGGGCACCGCGACGTCGGCCCAGCGGACCTCGCGCGCGGCCAGGTCCACCGTCACCTCGAGCGTCGGGTCGGCTTCCGTGGCGGCCCAGATCTGCTCGACCTGCTCGGCCGGCAGCTCGACCGTGAGCAGCCCTCCCTTCAACGAGTTGCTGCGGAAGATGTCGGCGAACCGCGGCGAGACGACGACGGTGAAGCCGTAGTTCTGCAATGCCCACACCGCGTGCTCGCGCGACGAGCCGATGCCAAAATCGGGGCCCGCCACCAGGATCGTGGCTCCGGCCCGCTCTGGACGGTTGAGGACGAAGTCCGGGTCCTGCCGCCAGGAGACGAACAACCCGTCCTCGAACCCGGACCGGCTGACCCGTCTCAGGTAGACAGCGGGGATGATCTGGTCGGTGTCGACGTTGCTGCGGCGCAGCGGGACGACCCGACCGGTCTGCGTGACGAACGGTTCCATCAGGACTCCTGCGAGACTAGGTCGGCCGGCGACGCGAGGTGGCCGAGGACGGCTGTGGCAGCGGCGACCTGCGGCGACACCAGGTGGGTGCGACCGCCCTTGCCCTGGCGGCCCTCGAAGTTGCGGTTGGACGTCGAGGCGCTGCGTTCTCCCGGGGCGAGCTGGTCGGCGTTCATGCCGAGGCACATCGAGCAACCCGCGCCCCGCCACTCGGCGCCCGCGGCGATGAACACACGGTCAAGTCCCTCGGCCTCGGCGGCCAGGCGTACGCGCACCGACCCCGGGACCACGAGCATCCGTACCGACCCGGCCACGTGCCGACCCTCGAGGACGCCGGCAGCAGCACGCAGGTCCTCGAGCCGGCCGTTGGTGCACGAGCCGAGGAAGACGGTGTCGACGGCGATGTCCCGCAACGGCATGCCGGCCCGAAGGCCCATGTAGTCGAGGGCGCGCTGGGCCGCCGCACGATCCATCGGATCGGTGTACGAGGTCGGGTCGGGCACCGTCGACGCGATCGGAGCACCCTGCCCCGGGTTCGTGCCCCACGTGACGAAGGGGGTCAGCGTCGTCGCGTCGACGACCACCTCGTGATCGAAGACCGCGTCGTCGTCGGTCGCGAGTGTCCGCCACCAGGCGACGGCGTCGTCCCAGTCGCTCCCCTGCGGGGCGTACGGCCGGCCGGACAAGAAGGCGAAGGTCGTCTCGTCGGGCGCGATCATCCCGGCTCGGGCCCCGGCCTCGATCGACATGTTGCAGATCGTCATGCGGCCTTCCATCGACAGAGCGCGGATCGCCTCTCCGCGGTACTCGAGGACGTAGCCCTGGCCACCACCGGTACCGATCTGGGCGATCACGGCGAGGATCAGGTCCTTGGCCGTGACGCCCTCGGGCAGCCGGCCGTCGACGGTGACTGCCATGGTCTTGAACGGCTTGAGGGGCAGCGTCTGCGTCGCAAGGACGTGCTCCACCTCGCTCGTCCCCATCCCGAACGCCAGCGCACCGAACGCGCCGTGCGTGCTGGTGTGCGAGTCGCCGCAGACCACGGTCATGCCCGGCTGGGTCAGGCCGAGCTGCGGGCCGACCACGTGGACGATGCCCTGCTCGACGTCGCCGAGCGGGTGCAGGCGCACGCCGAACTCCGCACAGTTGCGGCGCAGCGTCGCGATCTGCTCCCGGCTGACCGGGTCGGCGATCGGCTTGTCGACCTCGATCGTGGGGATGTTGTGGTCCTCGGTGGCGATCGTCAGGTCCGTCCGGCGCACCGGGCGGCCGGCGGCGCGGAGCCCGTCGAACGCCTGGGGACTGGTGACCTCGTGGACCAGATGCAGGTCGATGTAGAGCAGGTCGGGCTCGCCGTCGGCACGTCGTACGACGTGGGCGTCCCAGACCTTCTCCGCGAGCGTGCGTCCCATGTCAGACCTCTCCGAGCTCTGTGTTGATCACTGCTGGCGTCTCGCATGTCGAGACGGTAGTATCGGTACATGGACAACAGTAGCGGAGTCGGCGTCCTGGACAAGGCCGCCCTGGTGCTCTCGGCCCTGGAGCCCGGACCGCAGACGCTCGCCGGGCTGGTGCAGGCCACCGGCCTGGCCCGGCCGACCGCGCACCGCCTGGCCGTCGCGCTGGAGCATCANCGCATCGTCGCCCGCGACCTGCAGGGCCGGTTCGTCCTCGGCCCGCGCCTTGCCGAGCTGGCCGCCGCGGCTGGCGAGGACCGGCTGATCGCGGCCGCCGGGACGGTCCTCACCTGGCTGCTCGAGACCACCGGCGAGAGCGCGCAGCTCTACCGCCGGCAAGGGGACGAACGCATCTGCGTGGCCGCCGCCGAGCGCGCCCACGGGCTCCGCGACAGCGTCCCCATCGGCAGCGTCCTGTCCATGCAGGCCGGGTCGGCAGCCCAGACCCTGCTCGCGTGGGAGGAGGCCGACCGCCTCCACCGCGGGCTCGTGGGCGCTCGCTTCACTGCGACGATGCTCGCGGGCGTGCGCCGGCGCGGGTGGGCGCAGAGCGTCGGCGAGCGCGAGCCGGGCGTCGCCTCGGTCTCGGCACCCGTGCGCGCACCCTCCGGTCGCGTCGTCGCGGCGGTCTCGGTGTCCGGCCCGCTCGAACGGCTCACCCGCACGCCGGGTCGGCTGCATGCCGCCGCNGTCCTCGCAGCCGGCAACCGGCTCAGCGAGGCCCTGCGCCGCAACCCCTGACCGGATCGCTCGGCAGAGACTGGGCAAAGACTCGGCAGACGGGCGGAAAGGACCGGCCCCGACCCGCAGGTTCGCAGGTCGGGGCCGGTCTCTCGTGCCGTAGCCCCGACGGGATTCGAACCCGCGCTACCGCCTTGAGAGGGCGGCGTGCTAGGCCGCTACACAACGGGGCCGCTGGGGTACCTGGACTCGAACCAAGACTAACGGAACCAGAATCCGTCGGGCTGCCAATTACCCCATACCCCATGGGTTGCACCGACGCGCCGGCGCACGCTTGCAAGCGTGCACCGTCGGGACGAGCGTGGTCGAGGGTACCTGATGGCCGCGCCCGGCATCAAAGCGCCGCAGCTCCCCGAGGGCCGCCGGTCACGCCACCCCCGTGACCAGGTCGACGAGCTCGAGCAGCGTACGCACGACTGGGACGGTGTCGGTGGCCGTCGCGTCCGGAGGCGGCCGGCGCCCGACAGGATCGGCTGACGGCCGGTCCAGCCATACGCCGAGCAGCCCGGCGTCCCGGGCCGCGGCGGCGTCGATCGCCCAGCGGTCGCCCACGTGCAGCGCCTGCCCCGGCTCGACGTCGAGCGCCCGGCAGAGCGCCCAGAACGGCTCGGGGGCCGGCTTGGGCGCCCCCACGTCCTCGATGCCGAGCACCGCGTCGAAGCGGTCCAGCAGTCCGACGATCTCGAGCTTGCGGCGGGTGAACGTACCGCTGACGTTGGAGAACGCCCCGAGCCGCAGCCCGGGCACCTGGCGGACGAGCCGGTCCAGCGTGGGCAGCACGTCGTCGAAGAGGACGAGGGCGGCCTCGAAGCCGGCCACGTTGCGCGCCACCCAGGCGTCGGCGGCCTCGTCGTCCATCACCCGTCCGGTCATGTCGCGAACGCGCTCGCGCCGCTGCTCGTCGAACGTCAGCTCGCCGCCCAGGTAGCGCGCGTAGTGCGTGTCGACCAGATCGTTCCAGCGAGCCAGGGCGGCCGCGTCGGCGACGAGCCCGTCCGCGGCGAGGACGGCGTCGAGCCCGGCCTGCTGCGCGACGTCATGGTCGACCAGGGTGCCGTCCACGTCGAACAGGACGGCGCGCAGCGTCACCGGGCTGTGCGGGTCAGCCGGTCGCGCAGCGAGACGATGCGGGCGAGCGACAGCTCGGCGCCGAGCAGCTCCATCGACTCGAACAGCGGCGGCGCCACCCGGCGTCCGGTCACGGCGACCCGTACCGGCGTGAACGCGGTCTTGGGCTTGAGCCCGAGCCCGTCGACCAGCAGCTCGCGCAGCGCCTGCTCGATGTCCGGCTGCCGCCAGTGCACGAGGGCACCCAGCGTGTCGGCCACGACGGTGAGCGTCGATGCCGCGTCCTCCCCCAGTGCCGCGACGGCCTCGTCGTCGACCGAGAACGCGGCCGGGTCGACCACGAAGAACCCGAGCATGCCCGGAGCCTCCTCGAGGACGGTCATGCGGTCTCGTACGAGCGGTGCGGCCGCACGCAGGAGCTGCAGCTGCTGCACCGACGGTTGCGCCGGGAGCGCGCCCGAACCCTGCAGGAACGGGACCACCCGCTCGGCGAGGTCGTCGTAGTCCAGTGCACGCATGTGCACCCCGTTGATCGCCTCGCACTTCTTGAGGTCGAAGCGGGCCGGGTTGGTGCTGACACGGCCAAGCTCGAAGGCCGCGGCCAGCTCGGAGAGGCTGAAGATCTCGACGTCGTCGCCCATCGACCAGCCGAGGAGCGCGAGGTAGTTGAGCAGGCCTTCGGGCAGGAAGCCGCGCTCGCGGTACAGGTTGAGCGACGACTGCGGGTCGCGCTTCGACAGCTTCTTGTTGCCCTCGCCCATCACGTACGGGAGGTGGCCGAACTTCGGCGTCGCCTCGGCGACCCCGATCTGGACCAGCGCGCCGTACAGGGCCAGCTGGCGCGGTGTCGACGAGAGCAGGTCCTCCCCGCGCAGCACGTGGGTGATCCGCATCATCGCGTCGTCGACCGGGTTGACCAGCGGGTACAGCGGCTCGCCGTTGCCCCGCACGATGACGAAGTCGGGCACGTGCTCGTGGGCGAAGCTGATCGGGCCGCGGACGAGGTCGTCCCACTCCCAGGCCTGGTCGGGCATCTGCAGCCGCAGGACCGGCAGCCGGCCCTCGGCGCGGTAGACGGCGCGCTGCTCGTCGGTCAGGTCGCGGTCGGCGTTGTCGTAGCCCAGCTTCGGGTCCTGCCCCCTCGCGCGGCGCCGCTGCTCGACCTCGTCGGGCGTGGAGAACGACTCGTACGCGAGCCCTGCCTCGTGCAGCCGGCGTGCGACATCGGCGTAGACGTCCAGTCGCTGCGACTGACGGTACGGGCCGTACGGGCCGCCGACCTCCGGACCCTCGTCCCAGTCCAGGCCGAGCCAGCGCAGCGCCGCCAGCAGCTGGTCGTAGCTCTCCTCGGTGTCCCTGGCCGAGTCGGTGTCCTCGATGCGGAAGACGAACGTCCCACCGGTGTGCCGTGCGTAGGCCCAGTTGAACAGGGCGGTACGGATCATCCCGACGTGCGGGTTGCCCGTGGGCGACGGGCAGAACCGCACCCGAACCTGGTCAGTCACGGTCGACCACCGGGTTGCTCAGCGTGCCGATGCCCTGGATCGTGACGTCGACGCGGTTGCCCGCGACGATCGGCCCGACCCCGGCCGGGGTCCCCGTCAGCAGCACATCACCCGGGAGCAGCGTCATGACGGCGCTGGCGTAGGCGATCAGCTCGGCCACCCCGCGGAGCAGGTCGGACGTCCGCCCGGACTGGCGCAGCTCTCCGTCGACCCGGCACTCGATCGCGAGGTCGCCGGCATCGAGCTCGGTCTCGATCCAGGGACCGAGCGGGCAGAACGTGTCGAAGCCCTTGGCGCGGGCCCACTGGCCGTCGGAGCGCTGCAGGTCGCGGGCCGTCACATCGTTGGCGCAGGTGTACCCGAGCACGGCGTCGAGCGCGCGCTCGACCGGTACCCGGCGGACGATCCCGCCGATGACGACCGCCAGCTCGGCCTCGTGGTGGACCTCGGTGCTGAGGGCCGGCAGGGCGATCGCGTCGCCAGGCCCGATCACCGACGTCGACGGCTTGAGGAAGAGGACAGGGTCGGCGGGCGGCTCGTCGCCCCCCATCTCGCGCACGTGGTCGGCATAGTTCTTGCCCACGGCGACGATCTTGCTGCCCACGACCGGGGCCAGCAGGCGGACGTCTGCCACGCGATGCTGCCCCGTTCCCCGCTCGAACGGCGGTAGCGGGAAGCCGGCCAGCTCGGTGATCACGGCATCGGGTCCCGACGGGTCGCCGTCGATCACTCCGTACCTGGGTGGCTGTTCGGCTGCGGAGAACCTGGCGATGCGCACGAGGGGCAACGTTACCGGCCGACCGGGCGAGCAGCCGACTCAGTCGATCGGCCGACCGGCCCGCAGCAGGCCGTAGGCCACAGCGTCCTCGAGGGCCATCCACGACGCCGCGATGACGTTCTCGTGCACGCCGACCGTGTCCCACTCGCTGGTTCCGTCCGAGGTCTCCACGAGGACGCGGGTGACCGCCCCCGTGCCCTGCGACCCCTCGAGGATGCGCACCTTGTAGTCGACCAGCTCGAGCCGTTCCAGCTCGGGGAAGGTACGCGCCAGGCCGAGGCGCAGCGCCGCGTCGAGGGCGTTGACCGGTCCGTTGCCCTCACCTGTCGCCACGATGCGCTCGCCGGACGCGTGGATCTTGACGGTCGCCTCGCTGCGTACCGTCCCGTCCGGCCCCTGCTCCACGATGGTCCGCCATGACTCGACCGAGAAGTGCCGCCTGCGCTCGCCTTCGACCTCGTCGCGCAGGAGCAGCTCGAAGGACGCGTCGGCGGCCTCGAAGGTGAAGCCGCGCGCCTCCATGTCCTTGACCCGCTCGACGACCCTCGCGAGCACGTCGCGGTCGCCGGCCAGGTCGTAGCCCAGCTCGCGACCCTTCAGCTCGATGGACGCTCGCCCGGCCATGTCGGACACGAGCATCCGCATGTCGTTGCCCACCGCCGCCGGGTCGATGTGCTGGTACAGCATCGGGTCGACCTTGACCGCGCTCGCGTGCAGCCCGGCCTTGTGTGCGAAGGCGGACAGCCCGACGTACGGCTGGTGCTGGTTGGGTGACACGTTCGTGACCTCGGACACCGCGTGGGCGATCCGGGTCATCTCGGCCAGTGCGTCGTCGGGGACGACGCGACGGCCCTTCTTGAGCTGCAGGTTGGCCACGACGCTGAACAGGTTGGCGTTGCCCGACCGCTCCCCGTATCCGTTGGCGGTGCCTTGCACGTGCGTCACACCCGCGTCCACGGCGGCCAGGGTGTTCGCGACGGCGCAGGCCGTGTCGTCGTGGCAGTGGATGCCCAGCCGGGCCTCGGTCGCCTCGAGCACCTGCGCCACGACGTCGGCCAGCTCGCCCGGCAGCATGCCGCCGTTGGTGTCGCAGAGCGCGACCACGTCGGCGCCGGCCGCGACAGCCACGCGGACGACCTCCAGCGCGTAGGCGGGGTCGGAACGGTAGCCGTCGAAGAAGTGCTCGGCGTCGAGGAACACCCGCTGCCCCTCGGCCCGCAGGTGGGCGACCGTGTCGCGGATCATCGCGAGGTTCTCGGCGAGCGTCGTGCGCAGCGCCAGCTCGACGTGGCGGTCGTACGCCTTGGCCACCAGGGTGACGACCGAGGCGCCGGACTCGCGCAGCGCGACGACGGTCGGGTCGTCCGCGGCTACGCCACCGGCTCGGCGCGTCGACCCGAACGCGGCCAGCGTCGCGTGCTTCAGGTCGAGCTCGGTACGGGCCCTCGTGAAGAACTCGGTGTCCTTCGGGTTGGCTCCCGGCCAACCGCCCTCGATGAAGCCGACCCCGAGCTCGTCCAGATGCCTCGCGATCGTCAGCTTGTCCGCCACGGTCAGCGTGAGGCCCTCCTGCTGGGCACCGTCCCGCAGCGTCGTGTCGTACACGTGGAAGGTGTCGTCCACGAGGTCAGCTCCATCCTGCGAGAGTCGCGCGCCGTGATGGCCGCAGAAGCGCCAGCAAAACAAGAAAGCCCCCCACGACGTGGGAGGCTGCGCGGCGGGGTCGGACCCCGACGCGCTCTAGCTAATGATCAGCGGGCTGTGCACGGGTCGATTGTGGCACACCTCAGCCGGCGAGGTCGACCGGCCGCACCCAGCCGTGCAGGTCCGGCGCGGCTCCGGTCTGGATGTCGAGCAGCGCGGAGCGCAGCCGCGTCGTGACGGGACCGGGGCTGCCGTCGCCGATGGTCCACTCGTGGTCGACCGACTTCACGGCGCCGACCGGCGTGATCACCGCGGCCGTCCCACAGGCGAAGACCTCGCTGATGTCGCCGGACGCGTTGCCCGCCCGCCACTGCTCGACCGAGATCCGGTCGGTCGACGCGGTGTAGCCGAGGTCGCCGGCCAACGTCAGCAACGAGTCACGCGTCACGCCGGCCAGCAGCGAGCCGGTGAGAGTCGGCGTCACGATGGCGGCCGAGTCGCCGGAGCCGCGGACGAAGTACATGTTCATCCCGCCCATCTCCTCGACCCAGCGGTGCTCGTGGGAGTCGAGCCACACCACCTGGTCGCAGCCCTTCTCGGCGGCCTGCGCCTGAGCGATCAGCGAAGCCGCGTAGTTGCCGGCGAACTTGGCCTCGCCCGTCCCCCCGGGCGCCGCCCGGCTGTACTCCTCGGACAGCCAGACAATCACCGGCTTGAGGCCCCGCGGGAAGTACGCGCCCGCAGGCGAGGCGATCAGCACGTACAGGTACGAGGACGACGGGCGCACGCCCAGGCCGACCTCCGTGGAGAACATGAACGGCCGCAGGTAGAGGGACTTCTCGGCCCCCGACGGCACCCAGTCCTGGTCCTGCGTCACCAGCGCCTCGATCGACGCGAGGAACAGCTCCTCCGGCAGCTCGGGCATCGCGAGGCGATGCGCGGACCGCTGGAACCGCCGGGCGTTCTGCTCGGGACGGAACGTCGCGATGCCGCCGTCCGGCTGCCGGTAGGCCTTCAGGCCCTCGAAGATCGCCTGCCCGTAGTGGAGGACCATGATCGCCGGGTCCATCGAGAGCGGCGCGTAGGGGACGAGCTGGGCGTCGTGCCAGCCCTGCCCGGCGTCCCAGGCGATCGTGACCATGTGGTCGCTGAAGAACCGGCCGAAGCCCGGCTCGGCGAGGCGGGACTCGCGCTCGGCTGCGGCGAGCGGCGTGCCCGTGGGCTTGAGTGCGATCAGGTCGGTGCCGGTCATGGCAGCCACGGTAGCTAGCGGACGGCACCGCTGGCGAGTGCGTCTCCTATGGCGGACGTAGTGCGCTCCGCACCGCCGACCCTGCCGGCGACATCGGCGGCCACGGCGGCGTCGACCGCAGCGGCCGCTGCGGGCTGGCCCACGTGGTCGAGCAGCATGGCCACGGACAGGACGGTCGCTGTCGGATCGGCCTTGCCCTGGCCTGCGATGTCGGGCGCGGACCCGTGCACCGGCTCGAACATGCTGGGGTTGTGCCGACTCACGTCGAGGTTGCCGCTCGCGGCCAGCCCGATGCCTCCGGCAATCGCTGCGCCGATGTCGGTGATGATGTCGCCGAACAGGTTGTCGGTGACGACGACGTCGAACCGCTGCGGCGCGGTGATGAAGAACATCGCCGCCGCGTCGACGTGGACGTAGTCGGTCCGAACGTCGGGGAAGTCGGGGGCCACCTCTGCGACCGTGCGGGTCCACAGGTCGCCCGCGTGGGTCAGCACGTTGTTCTTGTGCACCAGGGTGAGCAACCTGCGCGGGCGCGCAGCCGCGCGGGCGAAGGCGTCGCGAACCACGCGCTCGACGCCGAAACGGGTGTTGAGGCTCTCCTCGGTGGCGATCTCGTGGGGCGTGCCCTTGCGCAGGAAGCCGCCGGAGCCGGCATAGGGCCCCTCGGTGCCCTCACGGACCACGACCATGTCGATGTCGCCGGGCTTGACCCCGGCCAAGGGCGTGCTGACCCCGGGCAGGAGCCGTACGGGCCGCAGGTTGACGTGGTGGTCCAGCTCGAACCGGAGCCGGAGCAGCAGCCCGCGCTCCAGCACGCCGCTCGGGACGGACGGGTCGCCGACGGCGCCGAGCAGGATCGCGTCGTGCCCGCGCAGCTCCTCGAGCACGGAGTCGGGGAGGGTCTCGCCGGTCGCGTGCCAACGGCGGGCCCCGAGGTCGTACGCGGTCGGATCGATCGTCAGGCCGTGGGCCGGCGCGACCGCATCGAGCACCTTGAGGCCCTCGGCGACGACCTCGGGGCCGATCCCGTCGCCGGCGATCACGGCGAGGCGGAGCGAGGTCGCCCCCGACGTCCCGGCTGCCATCGTCGCCCTCAGCTCTCGAGGTCGACGGCGCGACCGGAGTGGGCGCCGATGGCCGAGATGATGCCGGCCATCGTCGGCTGGGGCACGGCGGAGTCGACGGTCAGGGCCATCAGGGCGTGCCCGCCCCGCTCGTCGCGGCTGACCTGCATGCCGCCGATGTTGATCCCGGTGTCGCCGAGCAGCTGGCCGACCGCACCGACGACCCCTGGACGGTCGTGGTAGCGGAAGAAGGCCATGTGCTCGGTCGGCAGCAGGTCGACGTCGAAACCGTTGATCTCCACCAGCTTCTCGATGCGCTTGGGCCCCACGAGGGTGCCCGACACCGAGACGACGTCGCCGTCAGGCAGCGTGCCGCGGACCGTGAGCAGGTTGCGGTGGTCGGGGCTCTCCTCGCTGGTGGTCAGCGCGACCTCGACGCCGCGCTCCTTGGCGATCAGGGGGGCGTTGACGTAGGACACCGAGTCCTCGACGACGTCCTGGAAGACCCCCTTGAGCGCGGCCAGCTCCAGCACCGACACGTCATGGGCCGCGATCTCGCCGCGTACCTCGACGTCGATGCGCACGGCCACCCCGCCGGCCAGCGCCGAGAAGATGCGGCCGAGCCGCTCGGCGAGCGGGAGCCCCGGCTTGACGTCCTCGGCGATGACGCCGCCCTGGACGTTGACCGCGTCGGGCACGAGCTCGCCGGCAAGGGCGAGTCGTACGGACCGGGCGACCGAGATCCCGGCCTTCTCCTGGGCCTCGTCGGTGCTGGCGCCGAGGTGCGGCACCGCGACCACCTGCTCGAACGCGAACAGCGGGCTGTCCGTGCACGGCTCCTTGGCGTAGACGTCGAGGCCGGCACCTGCGACGCGGCCGTCCTCGAGGGCGCGCGCGAGCGCCGCCTCGTCGACGATGCCGCCGCGGGCCGCGTTGATGATGCGCACCGTCGGCTTGACCTTGTGCAGCGCCTCGTCACCGATCAAGCCGACCGTCTCCGGCGTCTTGGGCAGGTGCACGGTGATGAAGTCGGACTCGGCGAGCAGGTCGTCGAGGGTCACCAGGCGTACGCCGATCTGCGCCGCGCGCGACGGCTGCACGTAAGGGTCGTAGGCGATGACCCGCATGCCGAACGCGGACAGCCGCTGGGCGACGAGCACGCCGATGCGACCGAGGCCGACGACGCCCAGCACCTTGTCCTGGAGCTCGACGCCGGAGTACTTCGACCGCTTCCACGCGCCACCCTTGAGGGACGCGCTGGCCGGTGCGATGTTGCGCGCCACGGCGATGAGCAGCCCGATGGCCAGCTCCGCGGCGCTCACGATGTTGCTCTGCGGGGCGTTGACGACCATCACGCCGGCCTGGGTGGCGGCGGGCACGTCGACGTTGTCCAGGCCGACACCGGCCCGGGCGACCACCTTGAGCCGGCGCGCGGCCGCGAGGGCCTCCGCGTCGATCTGCGTCGCGCTGCGGATCAGCACGGCGTCGACGTCGGCGAGGGCCGGGAGCAGCTCGGCACGGTCGGCGCCGTCGCAGTAGCGCACCTCGAAGTCGGGGCCGAGGGCCTCGACCGTGGCCGGGGAGAGCTCCTCGGCGATGAGGACGATGGGCTTGGGCACGGAAGCACTCCTGGGTGGTCAGGCGGCTTGAGGTGACGGCGCGATGGACGGTGACCGAAGTCTACCGACCCCCTTGTGAAGCCCTTCACAACGTCCGGCATTCAAGACGCCGACCCCTGCTGGCTCTCTCCAGGAAGTGTCGTCTGGTGGTGCCGGAGCACCACCAGACGACATGCGCCTCGGCGCTTGGCCCTTAGACCTCAGCCCTCAGCCCTCAGC
>JGI24140J50213_10000066_pt1 | contig 40683 bp, 39 predicted proteins | sample BarGraIncu00222A_FD_50213 | JGI IMG/M metagenome (IMG submission 50213)
CCCTAGCCAGTCGAGACCAAGGGACCCGATTGCCTCCCGTTTGACAAGTAGTCACCCGGTCGCCGGCGCGGAACCTGCTGACCTGGTCGCCGACGGCAAGGACGGTGCCGGCGCGCCCGGTGCAGCGTGTCGCCGCCTTCGATGCTGATCGCCTGAACCCGCACGAGCACCCCGTCGGCGGGCACGGCGGGATCGGGGACGTCCTCGTAACGGAAGACCTCGGAGCCGCCCGGGTGGTAGTAGACCGCGGCCTTCATGTCTGCTCCCGCCCGGTCGGCGGACGCTGGCAGGGAGCTCTGATCTGCGTGGGGCTTGTCATGGCTTCGTTGCGCGGATGGACGCGCTCATCACGACGCCGTCGAGCTCGTCGATGGTCGATGACACGTCGATGTCCGGGGGCAGGAGCGCCGGGTCGAGCTGGCTGGCCATGGACTCGAGATCTGTTCGGTGGATGGTGTTGGTGGGCTGGATGTCGACGTGCTCAAAGCCGNCGGCGCTCAACTCCTCGCGGAATTCCGCTTCGGGCAGTGCGCCGGCGATGCAGCCGGTCCACAGCCCCATGATCGCGGTGAGTCTCGGTGGNAGNGGCCGGCTCAGGACGATGTCGGAGATGGCCAGGCGCCCGCCGGGGCGGAGCACGCGGAAGGCCTCTGCGAGGACGGTGCCTTTGTCGGCGGCCAGGTTCAGCACGCAGTTGGAGATAATCACGTCAACAGATGCGTCCGGCAGCGGGATGTCCTCGATGGCGCCGAGCAGGAACTCAGCGTTGGTGACGCCGGCATCGGCCTGGTTGCGCTGAGCCAGCTTGTGCATCTCGGGGGTCATGTCCAGGCCGTAGGCCGTACCGGTCGGGGCCACCCGGCGGGCTGAGAGCAGGACGTCGATCCCACCGCCGGACCCGAGGTCGAGAACGACCTCGCCGGGGCGAAGCTCGGCACGCACGGTCGGGTTGCCGCAGCCCAGTGAGGCGACCAGTGCTGCCTCGGGGAGCAGCTCTTGGTCTGCAGCATCGTAGGCCGAGCGACCGAAGGCGTCCGGACCCTTGGCTGGGTCGTTGCCCGGGTCGCCACAGCAGCTTGCGTTGCCGGCTTCGCGAGCCGCCTGTCCGTAGTGCTCCCGAACCACCGAGCGGAGGTCGTCTGCGTCATTGAGGGTCATGTCATGCTCCCGTTGTCAAAGAAGTGGATGGATCTTTCGCCAGAGCAGCCAGCAGCTCGAGTGGGTCGGCAACTGCGGCGCAGCACAGGGAGTAGACGTTGCTGCGGCCGTGGGCGGTGACCGTGACGAGGCCGTTGTCGCGCAGGCTCTTCAGGTGATGGCTGACCAGGGTCTGGGCCAGGCCCGTGGCGGTCGTGAGCTCGGTGACCGATCGGTCTTGCTGGGCGACTGCGAGCAGGATCGCCAGCCTGTTCTCGTCGGAGAGGGCCTTCATCACGGGGGCCAGGCGCCGGGCCAGCTCAGTCGGATCGTTCACGCGCTTAGAATATGCACCAGTCGTAACTGTTGTCAATAGCGAATGTTGGTTATTGCTTTCTCCTTCCCGCCCGTACGCACCGGCGGCTGACAGCGCCCGTGCACTGCTCTCAGATACCGCCCGGATCCAGGAGTTGTCAGATCGAGCGAAGATGTCGGGTTCGATGGAGTACCCAGGCCTCCCCATCTTGTCGCTCGCGCTGGACGAAGGGCCCGTGGGTGCGCGGTGACCACGTTCCTCTGCTCGGGCTGGCGCTAACCGGATCTTCGTTGGGCATCGACCCACGGAGACGGCGTCCTGGTGCGCCTTGAGTGACAGGCCAGCGGCGCCCGCCGGCCTGTCCGCATGCCACGTGCCCCGGTTCGCGGGGCAGGGGCTTTCCCTTCAACACGTCACGGCACAATTCTCCCTGTGTCGCCGCGAACCGACGACGCTCACCTGCGCAAGGTGTTGGCGAACTTGGAAATCACGTCACGCACCCAGCTCGCCCGCCCGCTGCTCAACCGCTGAGATCCACCGATCGAACCGACCGCACCGCCGAACGGACGGAGAATGCGTGGGCCACGGCCGCTGCACACCGGGATGGCTCAGGCCGTGGCCGGCAGCGTGACCCTGCCCAACGCTGCGTGATCAAGGATGCCAGCCACCGGGACTGCCAGGACCGCAGCGCACAACCCACCGTGCAGGAGGTCTGGGCTCCGGCCGAGAAGGGTGGCGGTGGCGCGAGTCTCGTTGTCGATGCCGTGCGGCACGCCGACACCTTGACTGTTCGAACGGGCACGACCCGTCTAGGCCGCGATCCCGAACTCCGAGCGGCCCGATCCTGCGCGTCGCCGAACCACGACTGCATCCCGGATGACAGCATCGGGCCCTACCCGCGCACCGCGCCCGATCACGACGTCGGACCCGACCCTTGCCCCGGTGCCGATCCACGTCTCGTCCTCCACCCGCGTGCGCGGGCCCAGGTGCACGTTCCCGGCGACCACGACGTCCTGCCCGACGATCACGTCGAGATCCAGCCAGCTGCCGGCACCGATCCGAGAGCGGTCGCCCACCTGCGCGCCGGCTTCGACGTAGGCAGTGGAGTCCACCATCGCACCCTCATGCACCCGCGCCCGCGGTGAGACCAGCCCGCCGCCGTTGGCGTGGCGCACGTAACGCACCACCCGTCCGTTGTCATCCTCGAACTCAACAGTCGCTGCCATGCACCCTCCGTCTCTCAATCCTGCTTCTGGCTTACATAACGTAAGGAAGACCATGAGGATTCCTTCGCGCCGGTGGCCGCGACGTTCCAGTCGCGCACCTGTCGCGGCCTCCTGAGCTGCCCCGGTCGCAGATCAAGTGGTCAAGGACCGCGCCGCGGCCAGAGGCAACTCATCAACGGACCCCCTCGGGAGCGCATCTGCCTTGTTCGACCCATCTGACACTCCCCCAGCGCGGTGTACTCGCCGTGGGCTGGCCCGTCACACGAAACGGGGCCGCGGACAAGATGCGTCCACGGCCCCTCCTGACGCTCTGGCGTCCTTACAGCTTGGGCAGCACCGGCGTGTGTTCGATCTGAACGGCCTGCAGCGCCTGCGGGTTGAGGCCGAGCAGCTGAAGAATGCTCGGAGCGATCTGCGTGGTCTGCACTGACGCATTGCTGACCGTCTGATGAGGAACACCTGCCCCAGAAACAACCAGTGCGACGTCACGATCTGCTCGTGCCGCGCCGCCATGCTCGGCAATCTTCTTCACGTTGCCGGTGTAGACCACACCGGGCTGGGCGATGCCGATGAGGTCCGGCGCGTGGCTGTCGCCGTTGGCTGCGCGTACCAGTGTGTCAGCTGCGCTGCCGGTGTACACGCTGGTCAGGCCAGATGTCTTGACCGTTGTGGAGTACACCCCTTTGGCGTCCGTGGCCACGTTCGCCGGCGCGTTGTGAGTGAGCAGGTAGTTCTTCGCGAAGGCCAAGGCATCCCCATGCCGATCCGACAGGGACATCAGGATGCCGTCGTCATCGACGGCGAAGGCGACCAACGATGCCGCTTTGGGGTGCCGGGCTGTCCAGGCGGCATTGATGTTGGCGATGATCTTCGAGTCATCGACACGCCGTAGCGTGCTCAAGTCCTGCGGGGACTGTCCGTGCTTGGCGGACACGATAATCGTGGTGCTGGCGTCCAGCCCCTTCACGTGGATCTCATTCTGGAACGTGGCGACCTGGGCGTCTATATAGTCCAGCGCGCGGGAGAGCAGCGGCCCAGGGGTTCCGTCGGGCTTGTACCCGCCGGCCAGCCCGTCAGAGGCCGGCAGTTTCTGCGCCGTGGAGATCGTCTGGAAGTTCATCCCGAATATTGCGGGGGTGCCGACGTGGCGGGTCCCGGAGTGATCCATGCCGTCGATCTCATTGACGATCGCGGCAACCTTGATGCTGTCGTAATCCATAGTCAGCGCGTTGTCGGTGGTCCAGTCGTTGCCGGATGCGTCCGCGACGCTGTTGATCTCGGGTGTGAACAGGTCCTGCACGCCGGTTCCGGACGGGCCGCCCACGATTTCATAAGCCGCGTGCTTGTCCGACCAGGCGGTGCCTAGTCCTCGCGCGCGGGCAACCTCGAAGACGGTGTTCACTTTCAGATAGTTGTGCGGGTACACAGGGGTGCAGGTGGCCGGGTTGACCGGTAGCGCCGCCGGGTCCAGCAGGGACTGCGGCGTCGGCGTCATCTTCAGGATGGCCTTGGTGATGGCGGCGGAGTTCGCCAGCGTCTGGGCTGTGGTGTTGGTCGGCAGGCTCGTGAGTGCGGGCGCAGCCAGCTTCTGCCCTGCATCAAGGGTGATCGGATTCTGTGACCGATCAGCGGCCTCGGTCCAGGCCACCTCAGTGCCGGGAGCCGCCGCACTGCAGTCGATGGTGCCAGGGGCGAGCAAGGCGTGGTTGTAGGTGTCGTCGTAGTACACGCCCGTGGTCCCGGGGCCGCCACCGGTCAGCTGGGCGACCATGCCCGGGAACGAGTCTGAGGGGAAAGTGGTCTGGGCTGCGGTGTAGTTGGTTCCGTTGGTCTCCAGCTTGGCCAGCGCAGAGTTCGGATGCTTGGCGACGTAGTAGGCAAGGTCGTTTTCATGTAACCCGTCAAACGACAGGAGCAAGACGTGTTTAACGGGAGTCTTCTGAGCCGCAGCAATGGCACTGGGAACGGCTCCTATGCCGAGCAGTCCGATGCTGACTCCTGCGGCAACAGCGATGTAACGACGTGACATAACCCCTCCTCGGGCTGGCCACGGTGGCCAACGCGAGATCAGTTCTACTGAGCGGCAGTGGGGTCGCCACCGCTTTCTGGCATCGTCCACCCAAACGCCAGGTGAACAACGCGAGCCAGCACACTGGACCGTGCACGGTGGTCCTGACGGACCCGCAACCCCTAAGGTCCGACGATCCCCAAACCCTCATGCTCGCCTCAGGCCAGGGGTTCACCACGTGCCGCGCGTGTCCGCATGCTCCCGCAAGCCCACCTGGTCTTCGTCAGCAAATCGCCGCGGTGTGTTCACCACGGAAATGCTCACCCTGTGCGCACACATCATGGCTAAGGTGTGTAGGACTTCGACGCGACCTTGCCGAGTTTGGAGAGGACGACCATGTTCACCTGCGTGTGCAGTACCCGCCGAAGGTGGCGCCGTCCCACCTGGCCAACTCCCACCAGGGCCTCTCATCGAGGCGCCTGCGACAGGACCTCGCTGACAGGATCAACACGGCTGCGATGCACGGCTGGTTCTGGTTCTGGTCCCGGTCACACTTCGCCCGATCGGGTGGTGGCCCGCCGCGCAGCCTTGTCGCCGACGTGGCTAACGAGAAATGGCCCGGCCAGTCAGAACGTACGCCACGCCGGACGGGACAGGGTTTCCGCCCTCGATCACCGATGAAGACTGGACTGCAGGTCTCGGACTTCACCTGGCCCGGTGCTCCTGCCAGCATCGGGCCCACCTTCGCCCGGATCGCCCGCAACGCCGATGAGGCGGGCATGGCGAGTCTTTGGGTGATGGACCACTTTTTTCAGATCCGGACGATCGGCCCACCAGAGCACGAGATGCTCGAGGGCTACGCGGCGCTCGCCTACGCCGCGGGCCTCACGAAGACCATCACGCTCGGCACCCTGGTGACCGGCGTCACCTACCGCCATCCCGGGGTGCTCATCAAGACCGTGACGACCCTGGACGTTCTGTCGGGCGGCCGCGCCTGGCTGGGGATCGGCGCGGCGTGGAACGAGCAGGAGCACCGCGGGCTCGGCGTGCCCTACCCAGGAACGTCCGAACGCTTTGAGCGGCTCGAGGAGACGCTGCAGCTCGCGCAGCAGATGTGGGCCGGCGACGACAGCCCCTTCGAGGGCCAGCACTACCGGCTGGAACGACCGCTCAACTCCCCGCCTGCCCTTTCCAGACCCCACCCACGGATCCTCATCGGCGGCGGCGGGGAGAAGAAGACGCTGCGGATGGTGGCGCAGTATGCCGACGCGTGCAACATTTTCGACATGGGCCCTGACGGGGTGAAAGCGAAGTACGACGTGATCCGCAGTCACTGCGAGACGCTGGGCAGGGACTACGCCGACATCGAAAAAACAGTGCTCAGCAGGGTCAATCTCGCCGAGGAGAGCATCGACGAGGTGGTGGAGCGGTTAGGCCGACTGGGTGCCATCGGCACCCAGCACGTCATCATCAGCCTCGCCGGGGTCCACGAGGAGGGCGCCTTCGAGAAGGTGCCCGACCTGGTCGCTCAGGTGAACGCCCTGCCATGACGTTCGCCGGCACGGTCGTCGTCGGTACAGGGTTTTAGGAGCTCGTCGCCCGCCAGTGAGCGGACCCCGGCCGACAAACGGGTGCTCGTTGTCGAACACGGTCGCGTGCCGACCACGGCAGCCAGAAGCTCTGGCCGCTGCGAGGGCATGGGCCGCAGACCTGGGGGCCCGGCAGCGTTCGGGTCGCGGACCCAACCCAGCGGGCGACAACAAACGCAATGGCATCCACGACGTCACCGACGTGGGTGAGGTTACCGACCCTCTGGTCGCGACCTGCGTCAGCCTGCCCCGTCCAAGGACTGCTCGTTCTTGCCGCCGATCCATGACCAGGCGTACTTGCCGTCATCCACTGCACGCCCGGCCTCGCCGAGCTCGAGGGGCTGGAACGTGTCAACCATGACCGCAAGCTCGTCGAAGTACTCGACGCCGACGGAGTGTTCGTACGCACCTGGCTGTGGGCCGTGCACGTGACCGCCCGGGTGCACCGAGACTGAGCCCTTGCCGATGCCAGACCCCTTGCGTGCCTCGTAGTCGCCGACGACGTAGAACATGATCTCGTCGCTGTCCACGTTCGAGTGGTAATACGGGACCGGGATCGAGAGCGGGTGATAGTCAACCTTGCGCGGCACGAAGTTGCAGATGACGAAGTTGTGGCCCTCGAACACCTGATGAACCGGTGGTGGTTGGTGAACGCGGCCGGTGATCGGCTCGAAATCGCTGACGTTGAAGGCATACGGATACAAGCAGCCGTCCCAGCCGACGACGTCAAGCGGCTGGTGAGGGTAGAGGTAGATCGTGCCCGTTATCCCGCTCGGTCCGTTGCCCCGGTGCTTGATGTAGACCTCGGCCGGTTCGTCGGCCAAGATGCCGGCGTCCTCGGCCAGCAACGGCCCCTGTGGTACCCGCAGATCACGCTCACAGTAGGGGGCGTGCTCGAGGAGCTGACCATACGTGCTGAGGTAACGCTTCGGCGCAGTGATGTGCGAGTTGGCCTCGATGCAGTAGGCGCGCAACGGTTGGCCGGCGTTGGGNATCCACCGGTGGGTTGTCGACCGGGGAATGAGCAGGTAGTCGCCGCTGACCACCTCGAGACGGCCGAACACGGTTTCGACCCGAGCACTGCCACTTTCGACGAACACGCACTCGTCACCAAGAGCATTGCGATAGAACGGGCTTGGTGTGTCAGCAACGACGTAGGAGATTCGCACGTCACCGTTGCCCAGAACCAGCCGGCGGCCGGTTACCGCGTCAACCCCCCGCCACCCATCATCGACGAAGAGGTCGTGAAGCTTGAGGTGACGCGGAAGCAAGGGACGGTTCGGCGTCGTCGCCAGCGACTCCCCGAGGTCCCACGCTCGGGCATCGCTGATGGCGGACGGCAGGTTGCGGTGATAGAGAAGCGAGGAATCGGAGGAGAAGCCCTCCTCACCCATCAGCTCCTCGTAGTACAGACCACCCTGCGGGGTGCGGTGCTGAGTGTGCCGCTTTGGCGGCACGTGGCCGATGCGCTGGTAGTGGGCCATGGGTGTCCTCGCGTCATTGGCGTCCGTTAATCGGACGCCTGTGTGGATTCCGACCAACACTCCAGTAACCTTCCTGCCATGTCAACGCCCGACCAACCCGTCGGCACTCAGGCCGAGCGCCCAGCCGAACGGGCCCTGTTCCGCGCCTTGTTCGACGACGCGGCGGTCTTTCCGCCGGGACTTGCCATCCTCCCCCGGGCTGTCGCGGATCACCTGGCACGACAGTCGAGCTCGTACGCTGATCTGGTTGGTCCCCTGCTCCTGCCAGCCTCCGCGATCAAGGACCTCCTTCGCCTCAGACGCCGCCGGCGGGTGGACGTGGCCCTGATCGGCCGTCCGGGCACCGACCTGTCTCTCGTGGCCGATGCCCGCTCATGCATCGGTCGGGATCCCGCCGTGACGCTGACCGGCGTCGAGGTCGGCTGGTCTGCACAGTGGCGCCAAGCCTTGGACTGGGGCGTATCGCTGTCGATTGAGGTGCCACCCGGCACTGATCAGGAGCGCGCACTGTCCGAGCTGCGGGAGCACACCGCCGGGCCCAACCCTGTCCGGGCCAAGTTCCGGACAGGGTCAAGCCCGCAAACTCCCGTCCCGACCCTGTCCGAGCTGGCGATATTCATCCGAGCCGCCGTCGACCATGACCTCGGCTTCAAGCTAACCGGCGGGCTTCATCACGCCTTCAGCCAGACGACCCCCGATGGTGAGGATCAGTTCGGGTTCCTGAACGTCATGGCGGCCACCCGTTGGGCACTGGCCCACGGAGCCGAAGTCCCTGAGATGGAGTCGATTCTGTCTGAACCTGATCCGGCTCAGATTCTGGACATCATCACTCGGATGAGCGAGGCGGACGCGAGCGTGGTGCGGGCGTTCTTCACGACATACGGCTGTTGTCGTGTCATCGACCCCATCGGCGAGCTCGCGTCCCTGCGCCTGATCGAGGAGACGACGGTATGACGGCTTCCTGGCTCAACCTCCCCCCAGAGCACCCCTTCGGACTGGCCACGCTGGCCTATGGGGTCTTCTCCACCAACGACCCCGACCTGCGGCGGGTTGGCGTCCGGATCGGGGACTTCGTGCTCGACGCCGCAGCGGCCGCTGAGTTCGTCGGCATGGAGTCGGGCATCTGCTGGGCGCAACCGAGCCTGAACCACTTCCTGTCCCTCGGCCGTCCGGCATGGACTGCAGCCCGCGACTGGCTGATAGAGGTCCTTTCCAACCCCGCCCACCGGGACGGGATCGAGCCGCACCTGATCCCCATCGCTGAAGTGACTCTGCACCTTCCCATCGAGGTTGCCGACTATGTCGACTTCTATGCCAGCCAGAACCACGCCACCAACATCGGCAAGATCTTCCGCCCGGACGGTGCGGCCCTGACCCCTAACTGGAAGCACCTGCCCATCGGCTATCACGGTCGCTCCGGCACCGTGGTCGTCAGTGGCACCGAGATCATCCGACCGATGGGCCAGTCCAAGACGCCCACCGAGGCGGCGCCGACCTACGGCCCGAGTGTCAAGCTCGACATCGAGGCAGAGCTCGGCTTCATCGTGGGCGACAGCACCGTGCTGGGCAGCCCGGTGGGGATCGACGACGCCGCCGACCACCTCTTCGGGGTCGCTTTGTTCAACGACTGGAGCGCCCGGGACATCCAGGCCTGGGAAAGCGCCCCCCTCGGCCCGTTCCTGGGCAAGTCGTTCGGCTCGAGCCTGGGTGCCTGGGTCGTTCCCATGGAGGCGCTGTTCACCGCCAGGGTACAGCTGCCGCCACAGGATCCCGAACCACTTCCCTACCTGCGTGGTGCCAACCTCTTCGGCCTCGACATCCGCCTGGAAGTGCGCATCAACGGCACCCTGGTGTCGAGGCCGACCTACGCGGGCATGTACTGGTCNGCGACGCAGATGCTTGCCCACATGACGGTCAACGGCGCGAGTCTGCGCAACGGTGACCTGTTTGCGTCCGGCACGATCAGCGGCGCCGAGAAGAACACCCGCGGCAGCNTGATGGAGCTCACCTGGAACGGTCAGGAGCCGCTCACCCTCGAAGATGGCTCGACCCGCACCTTCCTGCAGGACGGTGACACCGTGACGGTGACCGGCTGGGCTCCTGGCCCGGATGGCTCCCCGATCGGTCTGGGCGAAGTCGTCGGCACCATTGCACCCGCTCGCGGCTCAACGAGAACACCCCGCCGGCCAGGCCTGTGAGGTCCTAGAGGTTGCCCCGACGTTCCTGCTCACGCTCGATGGCCTGAAAAAGCGCCTTGAAATTGCCCTTGCCGAAGCCGAGCGAGCCGTGGCGCTCGATCATCTCGAAGAACACTGTGGGGCGGTCGCCGATGGGGCGCGTGAAGATCTGCAGGAGGTAGCCGTCTTCGTCGCGGTCGACGAGGATGCCGCGGCTCTGCAGCTGCTCAATCGGGACGCGCACCTTGCCGATGCGCTCGCGAAGGGCTGGGTCCGCGTAGTACGAGTCGGGGGTCTGCAGGAACTCCACACCCTCGGCGCGCATGGCATCGACCGTGGCCAGGATGTCGTTGGTGGCCAAGGCAAGATGTTGCACACCGGGGCCCTTGTAGAACTCGAGGAACTCGTCGATCTGGCTCTTCTTCTTGGCGATCGCCGGCTCGTTGAGGGGGAACTTGACCCGGTGNTTGCCATTGGCGACCACCTTGCTCATCAGCGCTGAGTAGTCGGTGGCGATGTCGTCGCCGATGAACTCAGCCATGTTCACGAAGCCCATGACCTTGTTGTAGTAGCTCACCCACTCGTCCATCCTGCCCAGTTCGACGTTGCCCACGACGTGGTCCAGCGCCTGGAAGATCCGCTGCGGTGCACCGTCTCGCTTGGCGAAGGCGGAGGTCCGCTCGATATAGCCGGGCAGGTAGACGCCGCCATAGCGGGAGCGGTCAACGAGGGTATGTCGGGTGTCTCCGTATGCCGCGATGGCACCCATTCGGATGGTGCCGTGCTCGTCGGTAAAATCTTGTGGCTCCTGCAGGATCGTGGCCCCGGCAGAGCGCGCCTGCGTGATGCACCTGTCGACATCTGGCACCTCGAGGGCGATGTCAGCGACGCCATCACCGTGGACGCGGTGGTGGTCTAGCAGGGGGCTGTCGGGGGCAACGCCGCCCTTGACGACGAAACGGCAAGAACCGCTCTGGAGAACGAAAGCCTTGTGGTCGGGGTTGCCGGTCTCGGGACCGCTGTAGGCAACCAGCTCCATCCCGAAGGCGGACTGGAAGAAGTGCGAGGTCTGCGTAGCGTTGCCGACCACGAAGACGAGGGCGTCCCATCCGGTCACGGGGAACCGGTCGTGGCTCTGGTCATACTCCACCAGGCCAACGAGCTGCTTGAGCTGGTCGAGGTCGAGATTGGCGTGACGCTCTTCGGACGTGAGGGTGATCGTCTGACTCATCACCGTACTGTGATGCAGGCTCGTGGCGCTGTGCAAAGGGTCCTCTGTCAAGTGGTCATACTGCATACTTTGTGCGCTCTTGATGCCAGTTCTCTATACAATCTGTCCATGCACTTGGACGATCTTGACACCCGCATCGTCAGCACCTTCATGAACGACCCGCAGATCGGTGTCCTCGGCGCCTCCCGACTGCTTGGTGTGGCCCGGGGCACGGTGCAGGCGCGGCTCCACCGTCTCCAGGAGCGCACAGTGCTCAGCACCTTTGCGCCCCAGGTGAATCCGGGCGCCATGGGATATCCCGTGACGGCGTTCTGCACCCTGGAGATCCGACAGGGCCGCGGTCACGGCCCGGTGGTGGCCCATCTGACCGACATCCCCGAGGTGCTCGAGGCGCACACGATCACGGGCCCCGGGGACCTCCTGATCCGGGTGGTTGCCCGGGACAACACTGACCTGCAGCGCGTGATTGACCTGGTCGTCGACGATGGGCACGTGATCAGGGTGTCCACTGTTATCGCGCTTGCGACCCAGATCGATCACCGGACCCTGCCACTGGTCTTGAGCGCCGGCTCGGCAAAGAGCTGAAGTCACCGCCGCGGCAGCCGAGCTCGCCTGCGGCTCACGGCCTCGAGTCCCACGACGTCCGCCATCGCAGCAGTCGTTCGACGTGCTCGGGCTGGAGCCGCCATCAGGGAGAACGTCTGCCGTCCGGCGGCACACACTGCGCCAGCCAGGTGATCCCCGGTCCCAAGCGGATCCGACCATCCTCACGACGTGTGACGAAGTCTTTGACCTCGAGGGTGGCAACCAGCCGGTAGACGATCGACCGCCCAACACCAAGGGCCGAGGCCAGCTCAGTGACGGTCATACCGTCTGTGTCCTCGCGGGAACCCAACAGTTGCAATACCGTCAGCCCGCGGTCCAGCGTCTGGGAGGTCTCACCTCCGACACTCCTGCTTCTGGATGTCACGGCCACGGCCCAACGCTATCCTCGGTCGGTGACGAGCGGGATGGGTCTTGTGACAGCAGACAACCCGCGCGNTGGCTCTCTGGGTGCGGTCGAAGGTCTGGGGCCGAATGCCCGTGGACGACAGGGGCTGGCAGCCCCGCAATGCGGGGTGCTTTGAACTGCCTCCGATCTGACCGGGAGCCCGAGGTTTTCGGCATGGTGGTCTGCGTTAAGGCCGTGTAGCGTCTGACGTGCCGCGTCGCCCAAGACCTAGGTGGCGCACGTTCTTCCACATGCCGCTCCCGACCCTCGGTGGCCCGTGTCCTTCGATCAAGGACAACCGAATCGAGTGCGACATGAAGCAGCCACCTCCCAAATCAGGCATCACCTTCACGCGACCTTCCCCGTGGGTCTGGTATGTCAGCTTCGACGGCAAGCACGTCGCAACGGTCAACGGCGACATCTCGTGCGGCTTCATCGCCAGGGACCTCGACCACCACTGGATCGGTCATGGCTACATCAGTGCCGAAGACGCCATCCAAGCCTGCGTTCCCGTGACGGACAGTCATCCTTTTCAGAGCCAGAGACGAGGAACCGGTNCGCACGGTCATCTTGGGATGTCAGGATCTGACTGATATCTGGATCTGACTAATGTCCCTTTGCGCACGGCCACTGTGGCCTCGACCAGGACGTGCCCCGCCACGTCGGCCCTGCGTAGATATCGCCTCGGCTCGTCGCCGGTTGATTCGGGACGCTTCCCATTTCCACCGAAATGCGGGCCTGGACCTCAGCAGGAGCTGGGGCCACCAGGAGCACCCCGAGGTGATCGGCCGATGTGGCGCACGATATCTTGCTGCCTTCCCCAGACCCACCAGAAAGCTGGTCATGGACAAAGTCGTCGTCAGCGCAGCCGAAGCCGTCAGCGAGATCGTCAGCGGCTCATCACTTGCCGTGGGCGGATTCGGTTTGTGTGGTGTCCCCAGCGTGCTCATCGAGGCCCTTCATCACGGCGGCGTCACCGATCTGGAGGTGGTCTCCAACAACTGCGGGGTGGACGAGTGGGGGTTGGGGATCTTGTTGAGGGACAAACGGATCCGCCGCATGGTGTCTTCCTACGTGGGCGAGAACAAGGAGTTTGAGCGTCAGTTCCTGGCCGGGGAGCTGGAGGTCGAGCTCACCCCTCAGGGAACGCTCGCCGAGAAGCTGCGAGCCGGCGGGGCCGGTATACCGGCGTTCTTCACCGCCACCGGGGTCGGCACCCAGATCGCCGACGGCGGTGTGCCGTGGAGACATGCGCCCGACGGGTCGATCGCGCTGTCGTCGCCGGCCAAGGAGACCCGCGAGATGGACTGGCACGGTAGGAAGCTGACCTTCGTGCTGGAGCACGCGATCACCACCGACTTCGCCCTGGTTCGGGCATGGAAGGGCGACCGTCACGGCAACCTGGTCTTCCGCCAGTCCGCCCGCAACTTCAACCCGTTGGCGGCCATGGCCGGCCGGTGCACCATCGCGGAGGTCGAGCACCTGGTCGAACCAGGTGAGATCGACGCCGACGCGGTCCACCTGCCTGGCATCTATGTCCAGCGGGTCGTGCCAATGACCCCCCAGCAGGCGGCCGACAAGCACATTGAGCGTCGGACCGTCCAACCCAAGACCAACCCAGCAGCCGGAGGCTCAACGTCATGGCACTGACCCGCGAACAGATGGCCGCACGTGCCGCTGCTGAGCTGCACGACGGTGACTACGTCAACCTCGGGATCGGCCTTCCGACGCTGGTGCCGGAGTATGTCCCCCACGACGTCGAGCTGGTTCTGCAGTCCGAGAACGGCATTCTGGGCGTCGGGCCGTATCCCGTGGACGGCCAGGAGGATCCCGACCTGATCAATGCCGGCAAGGAGACGGTCACGCTGCGTAAGGGTGCCTCCTTCTTCGACTCGGCGACCAGTTTCGGGATGATCCGCGGCGGCAAGGTCGACGCGGCCATCCTAGGCGCGATGCAGGTTTCCGCTGACGGTGACATCGCCAACTGGATGATCCCCGGCAAGATGGTCAAGGGCATGGGCGGCGCCATGGACCTGGTCCATGGTGCCCAGAAGGTCATCGTGCTCATGGAGCACGTCGCCAGGGATGGCAGCCACAAGATCGTGCAGGAGTGCTCATTGCCGTTGACCGGCAGGGGTGTCGTTCAGCGCATCATCACCGACCTGTGTGTGATGGACGTCACTACGAACGGACTCGTTCTGCGCGAGCTGGCCGACGGAGTCACCGAAGACGACATCCGCGCCGCCACCGGACCGGCCTTTACTGTCGACCTGCAGCCCGTCGGAGCCTAGACGCGGCAGCGCGGCACTCCCGCGTGCCGGGCCAGAACCACCAGTGGTCAACGACCCGGCGACCGGCACCGTGGCGAAGGCGTGGAGGGCTTCGGAACGAACAGGTGTCGCACTGGTGCGCCCAGTCAGCGGTGCGAGCATCGTGGTGCCCAGCCGAGAACCGACGTCTGTCGCCTGGGTGAACTCGTGGCCACGCTGATCCCGGCTTCCAGTCTGTGCCCAGTCTCCTGACCATCGGGAGACTGGGCATGTGCCACGTCATGGGCCTTGGGTCGCGGCCGTCATCCTCAAGGTTTGTGGTCATACTGCACCGACCATCCAGATGAAGGGCACCACTCTTGCCTGATTCAGTGACCGAGGATCTTTCGGCTCCCATCCAAGCCAAAGACCTTCAGCCATGGCCCAACGCTGGGGGATGTGCTGGCCGTATCGGTCCGCACCGTCCTGCTTGGGTTCGCACGCACGGTGGTGTACCTGGTNGTCATGGCCGCTGCTGCCGCCGCCGCGGCCGCTGCGGATGCTGCTGCTGCCGCCACCGCGGACGCCGCCGCCACCGCAACTGCCAAGACCGCCGCGGCGGCCGCAGCCGGACTTACGGTCAGCGCCACCAGCTCAGCGCGCGAGCCGTTGAACAGGTTCATGTCCAGACTGGAACTCGCGCCTGTTATTCGCCCCGAGTCGGTGAACTGCCAGAACATGAAACTCTTCCAGCCTCCAACCATTTCGGGTGATGGGACTCCATAGTTAGCCAACCACAGAGGGTAGGACGCGAACCCTGCAGAGTTCGCCATGGCCTGCCTCCAGAAGCCCGGATTCGTGTACAAGATCGGGGTGCGGCCCGTAAGCAGCCTCACCTGGCTCAGCCAGACATGGGTCCACAGAGACAGCTGCCCCGGGTTCAGGGTCCCGGCGACCTCGAGGTCTAAGACCGGTGGCAGGTTACCCGGCCCCTGCAGCATGCCCACGGTGCTGCAGTAGCTTCTGGCCGCCCCGTACGCGCTGAGGAAGATCTCATCGTAGGTCCCGCCGCTGGGCCGGGCGAAGTGATATGCGCCCCGGGCCAGGCGGCCGCGGCCTGCCGCGGCAAAGTCTGAGGCGAATGCGGGGTTGACATAGCCACCGCCTTCGGTGGCCTTGATGAAGACAAACGACGCCCGGCCGACGTGGTGCATGGTCCACCAGTCCAACCTTGAGCCGTTGTCGTGGTTGTTGCTCGACACGTCGGGGCCGATAACTGCGGCGGACGCCATCCCCGCACCGGTCAGGGTTAACGCCGCGACCAGCCCAAGCGCAAGGGCGGCGCGCAGCAGGAATGAGCGAGGGCTGGTGCTCAGGGCGACACCACGACGCATCAGAGGCGCCCCCGCCGCGAGCGGGTGTCCCGGCAGCAGGTGCGGCCCACCGGCCAGCATGATTTTGGGCACCAAGGAATAGTCGGGGTCGCCATGGACGTCAAGCTCCTTCTGTGTTGATGACACAACACAGATCAAGCGTTCGCCACGAGCAGCAATCCGTGCTAGGTGAACTTCAAGACTGGCGGTCGTGGGCTTTGCGCGTAGGGGTTTTGACCAAATCCCGAGCAAGTCGACAGGTCACCGGCACGATGACGCGTGGCAGCCCCTCACCGGCTCCTGAGCACGAAGCGCCCGCCAGGTGCGCCCGTTTCGCCTGGTATCCCTGCCTTTGTCCCCTTCCCCAATGCGCCGCCCGGGAGCATGCTGATAGACAGCCGAAAACCCACCATCAGCATCGGAGGACGTCATGAAGGCACAGGTCGGAGACCGCATTATTCTGGCGGGCACGAGGGTTGACGACCCTGTGCGCGACGGTGAGGTGCTGGAGGTCAAGGGAACTGACGGGGCCGCGCCGTACACGGTCAGATGGAGCGACGGCCACACCGGTCTGGTCTATCCAGGACCCGGCGCCATCATGAGGGTCGAAAGCGGAACCGGTGAGCGGGGGCGATCAGAGGACACGGGCAGTGCTGCGACCTCCAAGACCTGGCGCGTGCAGGTTTCGGTGGTTGAGACCGGGGACAACACCCGCGCCACAGCCCTGCTCATCTCGGACCAGCCAGGTGACTTTCGAGCCCATGGCGACAGCCACCGGAGCCCCGCCGACGAGCTAAAGGGTGCGATCGGTGACGAGGTGGCCGTGGCCAGAGCTCTTCGTCACCTCGCAGACCTACTGCTGGCGCAAGCCGAGTCGGACATCGAGGCCGCGACGGGTACAGATGCCTACGTGCGTCCGCTCTAGCGCGGCGCAGCCCTCCCGGATGACCTGAGGTGATGCCACGGCCGTGACCAGGAGCCCTTGGCCGGCCGAGGCTTAGGGACCGTACGCCGTCTTGACTGCTCTGCGAAGCGCGGAGCGGGGCCACCGAACGGCGAGCAGGATGATAGCGAGCAGGCTTGTGCCGGCACAGACCGCGACGGCAGTGGCTGGGCTGGTGCGTTCGGCCAGAGCACCCGCGACCAGGAAGGCGGCGCCACTGGCCGCCACCGAGAGTGCGCCACCGAGACCGAAGACCCTGCCACGCATGTGATCGGGGACGACCAGGGAGAAGGTGGACTGTAGGGGCAACATAAAGGCCTGCAGCACCCCACACACGAACCACAGCAGCCAGGTGATCGGCACCGGCGGGGCGAACACGGTCACCAGCAGGGGCAAGGGCATCAGCAGCGCCATCACGATGATGCGGGAGTTCTGGCGGTCGGGCCGCCAGCGCCCCACCATGACCAGGCCAACCACGGCCCCGAACACGGGAGCGGCCATCAGCAGACCACCGAGGCGAGTTGACCCCGACTGGTCTTGTGCATAGGCGATCGCCACCGCCTCGGGCGCCGCGGTCGCCACTACCGAGCACAGGCTCAAGGCAAGCAGAGAGACCAGGACCGGGTGCCGGAAGAGAGACGTGGCACCTTCGCCGATGTCATGAAAGAACCCGACAACCCCGGCAGACGGTGATCCTCGCACGGCCTGTGCCGAAACGACCACGGTGATGACCAGGGCCGAGAGCAGGAAGGTGACGAGGTCGAAAACCAGTCCCTGAACGGCTCCCACCCAGGCCACAACAAACCCACCAAGGGTCAGTCCGATGGCCTGGTTGATCTGCTCACTCATGGTGCCAAGGCCCAAAGCGCGGGCGTAAAGCAGGCGATCCGTGAAAAGCTCGGTCATCAAGATCTGGCTGGAGGGGACGACCGGCCCGCCCACCAGTTCGATGAGGAAGAGCAGGGCGAACACGGCCCACAAGGGTCCGTGACCCTTGCTATGAGGGGTCTGGTCCAGAGCAGCCATCCTCATCGCGAGGATCAGAGCCCCCACCAAGACTGCCCGCATCAGGTGCGCGACGATCAGGACATGCTTGTACGGGACACGGTCTGAGATTGGCGCGAGCAGACTTCGTCCGAAGACACTCGGCAGGAGACTGACGGCGAAAGTGGCTGCGGCCGCAAACGCCGACCCTGTCTGATCCAGAACGAAAGCCGCAACGACCACCCTGGCCAGGTAGTCGCCCCACGTCGACATGGCCGCCGCGAGGAAGAGCGCCGGGTACCCGCGAGTCTTGAAGACCTCCGAGTACGGAGGCAAGCCGTCGCCTCGACCTGGCTCCTGAGGGGTCCCGTCCATCACAGCGCCGCTTTCACTTCCGCGACTCGTAGAAGCTGAGAACCACGGCGGCCCGAGCACGCCTCGCCAGGCGCCGGTATGCCTCAGCCAGCTCAGCGCCCGCCCCAGCCTGGCGACCGACGATTCGTCCGATACCGTCGGCATCTCGAAGGTCGCTGGGGAGCGCGTCAACGGGGCGGCCGCGCCACAAGACCGATGCGTTACGCAGCGATGAGGCAAACTTCCAGGCCTGCGTCATGGTGTCGACATCGGCGGTCGGAATCAAGCCTGCTCTGCCGGCTGCGGCCAAAGCCGCCAGGGTCCCGGTCGTGCGCAGATCCTCGACCTCGTAGCCGTGGCGAAGCTGAACCAGCTGCACGGTCCACTCCACGTCGGAGAGCCCTCCCAGACCCAGCTTGAAGTGTGTCTTCGGGTCCGCCCCACGTGGCAGACGCTCGGACTCCATCCTCGCCTTGAGCATCCGGATCTCCCGTACCGCGTGTGCAGACACTCCACCTTGCGGCCAGCGGATCGGGTTGATCAGCTCGCAGAATGATCTCCCCAGGTCCGCGTCACCGGCCACCGGCGCCGCCCGCAGCAGAGCCTGAGCCTCCCAGGTGAGCGACCAACGCTGGTAGTAGGCAGCGAACCCCTCGAGTGAGCGAACCATCGGTCCGCTCTTGCCATCGGGCCGAAGATCCGGGTCGATGACCAGCAGTGGGTCCGGACCGGCGGCCCCCAGCAGATGCCTGATCTCCTGGACGACCAAGGTGGCCTGCTTCTGGGCGTCGCTCTCGTCCACGCCGTCGTCGGGACGGTGAACAAACATGACGTCAGCATCCGAGCCGTAACCCATCTCGGCGCCGCCAAGGCTGCCCATCCCCACGACGAGCAGTCGCGTGCCCAGGGGCCGCCCGGTCTCGTCCTGGACCCGGTTGGTGGCGACCTCGACTGCGGACTGCAACGTGGCACAGGTCACGTCAGTCAGCGCCGCGCCCACGCCGGCAAGGTCCAGTACTCCGGTGAGATCAGCCACTGCGATCCGGAAGAGCTCCAGACGCCTGACGACGCGGGCAGCCGTCATCGCGTCGTCGGGTGTCTTCTTGCGCCGGGTGGCCGCCCGCATGGTGGCCAGCAGCGCCGCGCGGCTGCGAGGTGTCAACCCTTCGACATCTCCGAGCATCGAGACGGACTCTGGCGAACGGATGAGCAGGTCCGCGGCATAGCGGCTTCGGGCCAGGACGTGGGCCAGGCGTTCGGCTGAGCTGCCCTCGTCACGCAGCATCCGCAGATACCACGGGGTCGATCCCAAAGCGTCACTGATCCGCCGGAAAGCCAGCAGCCCTGCGTCAGGGTCTGCCTCGTCGGCGAACCAGCCGAGCATGACCGGCAGCAAGGTTCGCTGGATCGCCGCTCGCCGGCTGAGTCCTCCGGTGAGGGCCTCAAGGTGGCGCATGGCCCCTGCCGGGTCGCGAAAGCCCAGGGCTGCCAGGCGTTCACGTGCAGCCTCCGGGGTCAACCGGGCTTCTGTACTGCTCAACCTGGCAGCGGCGATCAGCAACGGCCGGTAGAAGAGCCGCTCATGGAGTCGGCGCACCTCGCGAGCCTGCTGCTGCCATTGCTCGACCACCGCCGATGCCGGGTCGCTTCGATGACCGATGGCTCGCCCGAGCCGCCGCAGATCCGCCTCGCTACTGGGCATCAGATGAGTCCGCCTCAACCGGAAGAGCTGGATCCTGTGCTCCAGGGTGCGCAGCAGCCGGTAGGACTCGTCCAGAACTGCCGCATCCTCGCGCGCGACGTACCCGCCGCGGGACAGAGCTGCCAGAGCCTCCAGGGTGGTACCCGACCTCAGTGACCTGTCCGTGCGACCGTGGACGAGCTGAAGCAGCTGAACACTGAACTCGACGTCACGCAGACCGCCCGGGCCGAGCTTGAGCTGCCGTGCGGACTCAGCTGCCGGGACATGCTCCTCCACCCGCCGGCGCATCGCCTGGACGTCCTCGACAAAGTGCTCACGACTTGCCGCCTGCCAGACGAGTGGACTGACCGCATCAAGGTACTCGCGGCCCAGGCTCAGGTCCCCCGCCACCGTCCTTGCCTTAAGCAGTGCCTGAAACTCCCACGTCTTGGCCCACCGCTGGTAGTACTGAAGGTGGCTGGCAACCGTGCGGACCAGCGGTCCGTTCTTGCCCTCGGGGCGCAGAGCTGCGTCCACCGGCCACAGTGTCCCTTCAGCGGTGGATGCCGAGCAGACCCGAATAAGAGCTGTCGCCAACTGGGCGGCGATGGTGAGTGCGGCTCGCTCGTCGGCGGCCGCCCCGCTGGCCGGCTCAGCCACGAAGATGACGTCGACGTCGGAGACGTAGTTGAGCTCGCCTCCCCCGCACTTGCCCATGCCGATGACCGTGAACCGGCAGCCTTGCGCGCTCTGGCCGACCTCGGCCCGCGCGACCAGCAGGGCAGCCTCCAGCGCGGCGGCGGCAAGGTCGGCCAGCGCGGCCGCGGTATGCGGAACCTCCTCGACCGCCTTCTGCGCAGTCAGGTCCAGTGCCGCGATACCGAGCAGCTGACTGCGGTAGGCCACCCGCAGGGCGTCATAGGCTGCCACGGTTCCCGCGCTGGTCAGCGTCTCGTTCACGGCATCGACCATCTCGTCGCGGCGTTGTTGGGCAGTGCGGCGCGTGGCATCGGTGACCGCGCGCCAATGACCGGGGTGAGTCACCAGGTGGTCGCCCAGTGCGGAGGATGCCCCGAGCACAGCCAAGAGTCGGTCACGGCCGGCGCTGGCATGGCGTAGCGCGGCGATCATCTCGCCTTGGTCGCCCTCGTCGTCCAGGTCCGCCTTCCCCAACGACTCCATCAGGCGCACGAGACCAAGCAGGGCCAGATCAGGGTCTGCGACCTGACTCAACGCGTCCGGCAGGCCGTCACCAAAGACCTCGTCCAGGGGATCAGTCAGTCCGGCCAGTGCCGGATCATCCAGCAACGCGTCGGCGCGAGCCGGTTCGGCAAACCCCAGCCGCGCAAGCCGCCCCGCTCGGCTGCCGGACCTCGCGAATGCGCTCACCCGGTCCAACTTACCGAGCGCGGTGCCAGCCGCGCCCATGAGTGGCTACAAACGAGGCAGATATCGCTCGAGCTCGAAGGGGGTGACCTTGCCCTTGTAGTCGGCCCACTCCGCCCGTTTGTTACGCAGGAAGAAGTCAAAGACGTGCTCACCGAGGGTTTCGGCCACCAGGTCCGACCCTTCCATGGCGCCGACGGCATCGATTAACGACGCAGGTAACGGCTGGATGCCCATCGCCCGACGTTCGCCATCGGTCAAGGTCCACACGTCGTCCTCGGCCTCCTCTGGCAGCTCGTACCCCTCCTCGATCCCCTTGAGCCCCGCCGCGAGCAACACGGCGAAGGCGAGATAGGGATTACACGCCGAGTCCAGCGACCGCACCTCCACGCGAGTGCTCTGAGGCTTGTTGGGTTTGTGCATCGGCACCCGAACCAGAGCGCTGCGGTTGTTGTGACCCCAACAGACGTGAGCCGGCGCCTCTCCCCCGCCCCACAGTCGTTTGTAGGAGTTGACCCACTGGTTGGTGATCGCGCTGATCTCGGCCCCGTGATGCAGCAGGCCGGCGATGAACTGCCGGCCAACCTGGCTCAGCTGGTAAGGCGCCCCAGCCTCATGAAAGGCGTTGCGGTCGCCCTCGAACAGCGACAGGTGGGTGTGCATCCCGGAGCCGGGGTGATCGCTGAAGGGCTTGGGCATGAAGGAGGCAAAGACGCCCTGTTCCAGAGCCACCTCTTTGATGACCGTCCGAAAGGTCATGATGTTATCGGCCGTCGAAAGGCCGTCGGCATAGCGAAGGTCGATCTCGTTCTGACCTGGGGCCATCTCGTGGTGGCTGAACTCGACCGAGATGCCCATGCTCTCCAACATCGCGATGGCGGCCCGCCGGAAGTCGTGTCCCGTCCCATGCGGCACGTGATCGAAGTACCCGGCCTGATCCACCGGAACAGGCGACGCGCCAGCCTTGATCGGCTGCTCGAACAGGAAGAACTCAACCTCGGGGTGGGTGTAGAAGGTGAACCCAAGATCGGCAGCCTTGGCCAGCGCCCGTTTGAGGACGAACCGCGAGTCGGCAAAACTCGGGGAGCCATCGGGCAACATGATGTCGCCGAACATCCTGGCGGTGCCGGGGTTCTCGCCACGCCAGGGCAGCACCTGAAAGGTCCCGGGGTCGGGTTTGACCAGCATGTCGGCCTCGTAGACCCGGGTGAAGCCCTCGATGGCACTACCGTCGAAGCCGATGCCCTCGGCGAAGGCACCCTCAAGCTCTGCTGGGGCCACTGCCACCGACTTCAACTGCCCCAGCACGTCGGTGAACCAGAGCCGTACGAAACGGATGTCGCGTTCCTCGATGGTGCGTAGGACGAACTCCTGCTGACGATCCATAGCGCGATCCTGCCCTAACAGTGTTTCGTACGGGTTAAGAAACCCCGGCTGCCCCGCAGGCGGCCGGGCACCTGAGTGACGCAAGAGCCGTTCTGTGCGGTCTGGGATCGCCGCCTCGCCACTGATACTGCTCAGGCGGCAGCCCGCGAGAACCCGCAGAGGTGGCCTGCGGGTGCCGGCAGGAATCACCGCCACTCACGCCGCGAGCACCTCAGATCTCAGAACATCTACATCTCGAGCACGCGCCGGGCCGCGTTGTGACCGGGTATCCCACTGACTCCACCCCCGCGTCGCGCACCTGCCCCACAGACCAGCAGCCGTTCGTATGACGTCTCGACTCCCCAGGTACCCACGTCAGCCGCGCTCTGGGCCCAGGGCCACTGCAGCGACCGGTGGAAGATGTTCCCGCCGGGCAGCCCGAGATCGACCTCGAGATCCAGGGGGGTCCTTGCCTCGAGACACAGCTCACCGTTGTCGTCACGCATGATGAGGTCCTGAATCGGATCGGCCAGGACGCAGTTCACCGACCTCAGCACCGCAGCCAAAGCCACCTCCCGCTGGGTAGCGTTGTCGCCCCGGAAGAGCCGCGCGGGCAGGTGCAAACCGAAGAGCGTCAGGGTCTGGGCCTCGGTGGCAGCCAGGTCCACGCCGAGGATGCTGCGGTCCGACAGTGAGTGACAGTAGATCTCGCAGGGAACCAGGTTCGGCACCTGACCCGCCAGGGCGGTGGTGTACGCCTGCTGAAGCTGGCTGTAGCTCTCGTTGATGTGAAAGGTCCCGGCGAATGCGGCCCGAGGGTCGACTGAGGTGTCCTTAAGGCGCGGCAGGCGCGAGAGCATCATGTTGACCTTGAGCTGAGCGCCCTCAGGGGCCTCTTCTGTTTGGATCGGTTCGGCCCCGGCCGCAGCCAGGAGCCCGTTAAGGACGACCGGGGCGAGGTTGCTCAAGATGGTGGATCCCGTCGCCGACCCACCACCGGTTCCATCGCGCCAGACCACAGTCCCGCACGGGTCGACCTGCGTGACCTCAGCACCGGTCAGGATGACCGCCCCCGCTGAGATCGCGGCAGCTGCGAGGGCGTCGCTGACCGCGCCCATACCGCCAACCGGCACATCCCAGTCTCCGGTGCCGTTACCGATCAGGTGGTAGAGAAAGCAGATGTTCTGGGCGAGAGACTCGCTGCCGAGGTCGGCGAACGTGCCGATAAGTGCGTCTGTGGCCACAATCCCGCGAACAGTGTCATTGCGGAACGTCGAGCCCAGCAGCTCACCGAGCGGGCTGATCACCAGCGAGGTCCACAGATCGTCGTCCGCCACCAGCTCGCGAACCTGCTCCTGAGAGCGCAATGGCTCCAGGACTGTCGGAAAGACCCGTTCGGCCAGGGAGGTCATCCGGCGGTAGAAACGCTGCCACTGGTCGAACTCCGCGCCCGAACCGGTCAGTTTCGCGAACGCTGTGGAGTTGCCCGCCTGGTCGTTGGTGTCGATCAGCAGACCGGTGGCGGGATCGGCGGGCAACGGGGTGAAAGAGCTGTAGCGACGGCGAATCAGTGCCAGGCCAAGACCGAGATCGGACATGACCTGGCGCGGCATCAGGGACACCAGGTAGCTGTAACGGGACACCCTCACGTCAACGCCCGGAAAAGCCCTGGAAGAGATGGCAGCGCCCCCAACGTGATCGGCGCGCTCCAGCACCAGAACCCTGCGCCCGGCCCGGGCCAGGTAGGCGGCGGCGGTCAGCCCGTTGTGACCGCCGCCCACGATGATGTCGTCGTAGGTAATCATCTGCCTGACCCTAAGGCAGGACGCAGGTCGTGCAGCGGGCTCGCTCCGTCCGGGTCTTTGCCGTGGCCCTCGCAACCACCAGCATGTTCGGGCGTGGCACCGACTCGCACAGGACCCCACACCAACAGGGTGAGCACTATCGCCCGGATAATCAGGATCTGCCCACCAGCACCTGCAGGCATCCAGCATCACGGTGGTAGATAGGCTGCCGCTATGGCGCAGATGCGACTGGCCCTGGCCCAGATCAACCCCACCGTCGGCGACCTGGGCGGCAACGCACAGGCGATCCGCCAGTGGGCTGACAAGGCAGCCGCTGCGGGCGCCCACCTGGTGGCGTTCCCGGAGATGATGCTCACTGGGTATCCCGTGGAGGACCTGGCACTGCGTACCTCGTTCGTCGAAGCGTCACGGGCGGCGCTGAAGAAGCTTGCAGCCGACCTGGTCGCGGATGGTCACGGCGACCTGCCCGTCGTGGTCGGCTACCTTGACCAGGCGCCCTACGGCCTGACTGAGACGAACCGGCCGCTGCCCCAGAACTGCGCCGCCGTACTGCACCGGGGCCAGGTCAAGGCTCGCTACGCCAAGCACCATCTGCCCAACTACGGCGTCTTCGACGAGTTCCGGATCTTCGCCCCCGGCCGGGACCTCACGGTGGTGCGCATCGGCGATGTCGACGTGGCCATCGCGATCTGTGAGGACCTCTGGCAGGAAGGCGGACCGGTTGCCCAGACCCGCAAGGCTGGTGCGGAACTGCTGCTGGTGATCAATGGGTCGCCCTATGAACAGGACAAGGAAGACGTCCGTTATGAGCTGGTGGCGCGTCGGGCCGCTGAGGCCGGCTGCACTCTGGCATACCTGAACATGGTCGGGGGTCAAGACGAGCTCGTCTTTGACGGGGACTCTTTGGTGGTCGACGCCACCGGCAAGGTCCTGGCACGCGGACCGAAGTTCGACGAGGAGCTGCTCGTCGTTGATCTGGATCTTGAGCCGAGCACCGTGAATGTGAACGACTCCCGCAGTGACGGAGTCGTGCACGTTACGATCAGTGACACGCCCACACCGGCGTATACCGCCCTGCCGGCCAGCCTCGCACCTGCCCTGGACCCGGTCGGTGAAGTCTACCGGGCGCTCCAGCTGGGACTGCGCGACTATGTCCGCAAGAACGGGTTCAGGTCGGTGTTACTCGGGGTCTCCGGGGGCATCGACTCGTCGCTGGTGGCCACCATCGCTGCGGATGCCTTGGGCGGAGAGAACGTGGTGGCGATCAGCAACCCCAGCAAGTACTCCAGCCAGGGCTCCCAGGACGACGCCGCCGAGCTGGCAGCCAACCTTGGCCTGGACTACCGCGTTATCCCGATCGAGCCGATGGTCAGCGCCTTCCTGGACTCGGTGAAGCTGACCGGAGTGGCCGAGGAGAACCTCCAGGCCCGCGTCCGCGCCGTGATCTGGATGGGCCTGGGTAACCAGGAAGGGCATCTTGTTCTGAACAACAGCAACAAGAGTGAGGTCTCGGTTGGCTACTCGACCCTCTACGGCGACAGCGTCGGCGGATACTCGCCCCTGAAGGACGTGCCCAAGTCGATGGTGTGGGACCTTGCGCGGTGGCGCAACGCCGAGGCCGAGCGCTGCGCAGACAAGCCCCCCATCCCCCTGGCCTCGATCAGTAAGCCGCCGTCGGCCGAACTGCGCCCCGACCAGGTCGACCAGGACTCGCTTCCGCCGTACGCGCTTCTCGATGAGATACTCGACCGCTACGTCCAAGGAACCCAGGACCGGTCCGCGCTTGTTGAGGCCGGGTTCGACGCCGCCGTCGTCGAGCACGTGATCGGGCTTGTCGACAGCGCCGAGTGGAAGCGTCGCCAGTTCGCCCCTGGCCCCAAGATCTCCTCACTGGCTTTCGGACGTGACCGGCGTCTGCCGATCACGAATCGCTGGCGCGAGCACTACTGAACCCCACTCAGCGACCACTACCGCGCGCCGTCACCTCCGGCCGAACCTCAACCTAGGAATGCACGCTTCTGCTTTATCTCAACCTAGGGACAGCGATCTCGCCGTCCACACAAGGAGCCTGACCGATGAGTGAACAACCAGCCCCATACGGAACCGGCAGCGTATCCGGATCGGCCACCCCATCCCTCAAGCGCATCCGCATCCCGCACCTGCAGGCGATGAAAGAGCGGGGCCAGCGATGGGCGATGCTCACCGCGTACGACCAGTATGCCGCCGAGATCTTCGACGAGGCCGGCATTCCCGTTCTCCTGATCGGGGACTCAGCCGCCAACAACGTCTACGGGTATGAGACGACCGTGCCGGTCACCGTGGACGACCTGATCCCCTTGGTCCGAGCCGTGACCCGCTCGGCCAAGCACGCCTTGGTCGTGGCCGACCTGCCATTCGGGTCCTACCAGGGCAGCCCTACCCAGGCACTGGCCACAGCCACCCGATTCATGAAGGAAGGGCTGGCTCACGCGGTCAAGCTCGAGGGCGGACGGGCCATGGTTCCAGAGGTCGAGCTTCTGGTGCGGGCGGGTATCCCGGTGATGGGGCACATCGGTTTCACGCCTCAAAGCGAGCACGTCCTGGGTGGCTATCGCATCCAGGGGCGCGGAGAATCGGCGGACGCACTGGTCGAGGACGCTCTCGCCCTGGAAAGGGCCGGAGCATTCTCGGTCGTCATGGAGATGGTGCCGTCATCGGTGGCCGCCCGGGTCACCGAAGTGCTCCGCATCCCCACGATCGGGATCGGAGCCGGGCCAAGCTGTGATGCCCAGGTGTTGGTCTGGCAGGACATGGCCGGCCTGCGCGGCGGCAAGGCACCTCGCTTCGTCAAGCGGTACGCCGACCTGCGCACCAGCCTGGGTGACGCCGCCCGCGCGTACGCCTCAGACGTCGTAGGAGGGACCTTTCCTGCGGCGGAGCACTCCTTTGAGGACTAACGGGCCACTGAGGTCGCGCGGGTACCAGACAGACACCACGTCTGCACCCAACCCCTGACGCGCGGGGCGGGCAGCCTCGGTCATCGGCTGGTGACGGGTCACAGGGATCCCTTGACGGACTCCTGGCGGCGGGAATAATCGTCGCGGGGCCTTCCCCTGCGGCGGCGCGCAGGCCCCGAGCGCCATGATCCCAAAATCACCTGACCCGGGGATTGTGGAATGCTGCTCATCTTGATGTGCTGAGTGTCTGGATATTTCCCCTAGCCGCCCGGACGCCCGGGCGGAACGGATCGAGGTCGCGATGACAACAGCAACGGAATCCGGCGAGGTTCCAACCGAAGGCGCCAAGGGTGCCCCCGTCATCGAAGTGAGTCGGGTGGTGCCCTTTCCTATCGACAAGGTCTGGCAGCTCCTGACCACCTCGGCCGGGGCGGAGGCTCTTCTGGGCAAGGGTGCGAAGCTCGGCACCAAGGGTGAGCCGTGGCACAGCGCGGACGGCAGTTATGGGGTGATGCGCAGCTACCATCCGATGGAGCAGATGAGACTGACCTGGCACGCGGATAAGCACGCGCCCACGACGCTGATCGACCTCAGGCTCACCTCTGAAGGTGCAGGCACACGCCTCGAGCTGAGGCACGAACGCCTTGACGACGTAGCCCTCGGCCAGAAGTTGCCGCAACACTGGGATGATGCCCTCGACCGGATCGGCCGGTCAGCGCCCTGAGTTCTGGCCCGCCTGGGGCGCTCAGTCCTGTAGGCCTTTGTCGTCCCAGGCCCTGTCCTCGGCATCCCACCGCTCGGTGTTTTCCTTGGCATGGGAGAGGGCCTGCTCAGCGGCCGCGTACGTTTCGAACGGCCCCATCAGCCGATCCACCGGACTCTTGTTCGCGTCGTCCTCGACCGCCCCGGTAGTCACGTTGAACCAGTAGGGCATGAAAACCTCCGTGTAAGTCAACTGAGCAGGCCTTGCCTAGACTTCACACTATGTCGATCACCTACGCAAGCGTGGCGCCGGGGGCACAAAGCAGGCGTCGCGCCGTGCCCTCCTCCATTGCCCGGCCGGAGTACGTCGATCGGCCGGCACCTCAGAAGTTCACCGGCTCAGAGGTCAAGGACGCCGAGACCATCGAGAAGATGCGGGTCGCCGGGCGCATCGCCGCTCGGGCGATGGAGGCCGCTGCCGCGGCGATCGCACCGGGGGTCACCACGGATGAGCTTGACCGGATAGGCCACGAGTACATGCTCGACCATGGCGCCTACCCCTCGACGCTGGGCTACCGCAAGTACCCGAAGTCGCTGTGCACCAGCGTCAACGAGGTCATCTGCCATGGCATACCCGACGACCGCCCACTGCAGGACGGCGACATCGTCAATATCGACATCACCGCGTACATCGGCGGGGTCCACGGAGACACCGATGCCACCTATCTCTGCGGTGATGTCGACGAGCAGTCCCGGCTGCTGGTCCAGCGCACTCATGAGGCCATGATGCGGGGTATCAGGGCCTCAAAGCCCGGTCGCGAGATCAACGTGATCGGAAGGGTGATCCAGAGCTATGCCAAACGCTTTGGCTACGGCGTGGTGCGCGACTTTACCGGGCACGGCATCGGCACTGCGTTTCACTCTGGGCTGGTCGTCCCGCACTATGACGCGGCGCCGCAGTACAACACCGTGATCGAGCCGGGAATGACCTTCACCATCGAGCCCATGCTCAACCTGGGCACCGTGGAATGGGACATGTGGGACGACAACTGGACCGTCGTCACCAGGGACCGCCAGCGCTCCGCCCAGTTCGAGCACACCCTGTTGATTACCGACACTGGGGCGCAGATCCTCACCCTGCCCTGACCGCACCGCCTCATCACAACCGGAAGGCCCTCCATGCCCACCACGCATCACCCGCTTGGTATCGACATCGGCGGCAGTGGCATCAAGGGAGCGCCGGTGGACCTGGCCACAGGCCAGTTCGCCAAGGATCGGAAGCGCTTTGAGAACACGAAGCTGTCGTCACCGGACGCGGTAGTCGACATCGTCGTACAGATCGCAGAGCACTTCGCCGACGACACCGGGGACTCCCCCATCGGCGTCACGCTGCCAGCGGTGGTAACCGACGGCGTGGTGCGTACGGCAGCCAACATCGACTCTGCCTGGATCGGCACCGACGGGCGGAAGCTGTTGAGCGAGCGGCTCGGCCGACCCGTCACGGTGGTCAACGACGCCGATGCAGCGGGGCTGGGCGAGCTCCAGTACGGGGCCGCACGAGACGCCGGCGGTCTCGTTTTGGTCAGCACTCTGGGCACCGGTATCGGATCCGCCTTGTTCTACGACGGTGTGCTCATCCCCAACTCGGAGCTCGGGCATCTGGAGATCGACGGCCACGAGGCTGAGCACCGCGCGGCCTCCCGCGTCAAGGACGAGAAGAACCTGTCCTGGCATGACTGGGCCGAGCGTCTACAGCGGTACTACTCCCACGTCGAGGACCTGCTCTGGCCCGACCTGATCGTCGTCGGTGGGGGCATATCCAAGAAAGCCGACAAGTTCCTGCCTCTGCTGCATTTGCGTGCCCCGATTGTGGCCGCTTCGCTTCAGAACTCCGCGGGCATCATCGGGGCTGCCTGGCTGGCAACCAACACCACCGGCACCGGGCGCAAGCCCAGCACCCGAGTACACCGTCGCGCGACGGGCTCTGCCTAGCGGATACGGGAAAGGTCGGCAAGTAGCTCCGGGGCCCGACGCTCGTAGATCCTTGCTCCCCACGACGTCCCCAGTCCCAGCGCTGCAGACCCCAGAACGAGCGCCAGTCCCAGGCACAACCAGCCCATCCAGACATGGCCGATCAGCGCCCCGAACCCGATACCGATCAGCGGAAGGTTCAGCACAAACACCGCAGTGCCGGCCACCGCCTGAACGGCCACCGTCAGGGCCGACGAGCCCGGCGGCGCCCCGAAGGGGTTCTCACCAGGGCCTGGCACGGGATAGGGCTTCAGTGCACTCATCACACTGGCCACGCCGAAGCCGGTCAGCAGGAATCCCAGACCGATGCCGAAAAGCGCGGGCCACAGGCTCCATCGGCCGGTCAGCGCGCAGCCCAGACAGGTGTAGCCAGGAAGCAGGACCGAAGCCGCCATCGCCGTGGGTGCCAGCCGTCCCAGACGGTCCGCGCGACCGGACACGCCGGTAGCGACGTGTGCCCAGAAGGCCGTCCCGTCATAGGCGATGTCGTTGTGCATGCTCCATCCGAGCAGGAACCCGGCCGTGGGCGCCATGGCCAGTGACCAGAGCCTGCTCCCGCCGCTGAGCGGAGCAAGCAGCAGACCCAGTGGCAGCAGGAACATCATGGCCACTGAGCTGATGTAGCGGGGGTCCCGCCGCCATGAGGTGATCGAGCGGGCGGCTACCGCCCCGGCGGGGGTGGCGGGCGTTCTGCCGAACCACCCGAGGCCTGCACCGCGGGTGGCCGAGCGATCGCTGGTTGTTCCCCGGGGGTTTTCCAGGGCATTGCGCAACAGGGAGTCCCACGCCAGCAAGGCAGCAGCCAGGACGACAACCGCCAAAGCCAGCCGCAACAGCCCGGAGCCGATCGCGCCCTGCACGATGTCGGCAGGGGCGGACCAGGCAAGGCCCAACGGTGTCCAGCCCAGCACGTCGGCCAGGTGATGCAACAGACCGGGGGTAGCCAGGCGCTTGATGATCGACGAGCCGACCACCCCGAAGCCCACCGCCAGCAGGAGCACCAGCACCGAGACCGCCTCCCGACCCCTGCGATGTCGGGAGGCTGCCGAGAACGCCGTAGAGGTCACCCGGCTCAGCGCGACGCAGGTCAGAACCGCAACGGCCGCCGCAATCGGCGCCACCAGAATCGCCAGAAGAGAACGCGACCAGGTGACCACGGTTGCCAGGCCCAGGATCGTGGTGACCGCGGCCGGGACACTGACCAGGGACGAGACCAGCAGACCAAGAACCAGCTGACGGCGAGGAACCGCAAAGGTCGCGAAACGAGCGGGGTCCAGAGTCTCGTCGATGCCATAGGCAATCACCGGGAAGACCACCCAGCCCAGAGTCAGGGCGCTGCCTCCGATGACGACCACGGTCCGGGCGACGTCGCTGGGCACGGCGATCCTCAAGCCGATAAGCCCGGACACCACCACGGCGAGCACACTGAGCCCGTATAGCCCCCCAATGACCAGACCCACCAGCTGAGGGGTGCTTCGCCGCAGCCCGTTTCGCAGCAGCTGCCACTTCAGTCCGACGATGAGCGCAACCACGCCAAGCCCTCCCCGACATCGGCCCGACCGCCGACGAGGTCAACGAACCGCTCCTCCAGGGTCATCCCCGAGCGAACCTCGTCCAGCGTGCCAACAGCGCGAATCTGCCCCCCCGCCACGATCGCGACCCGATCACAGACTCTCTGGACCAGGTCCATGACGTGGCTGGACAGGATCACGGTGCCACCGGACTCGGCGTAGCCCGAAAGGATCTGGCGGATGGTCGAGGTCGAGATCGGGTCCACAGCTTCAAACGGCTCGTCGAGCACGAGCAGTCTCGGAGCATGGATCAAGGCACAGGCCAAAGAGATCTTCTTGGTCATTCCGGCCGAGTAGTCAACGACCAGCGTCCCGCCCTCTTCGTCCAGACCCAGCGCCTCGAGGAGCTCGTGGGCCCGTCCGACAACAAGGGAGCGATCCATGCCGCGCAGCAAACCGGAGTAGCAGATCAGCTGGAAACCGGTCAGACGGTCAAAGAGCCGGAGTCCGTCTGGAAGGATGCCGACCAGCTGCTTGGCCCGGACAGTGTCGGACCAGACATCGTGACCCATGACATGGGCGGTGCCGGCGTCTGGGCGCAGTAATCCGGTAGCCATGGACAGTGTGGTGGTCTTGCCCGCGCCGTTAGGGCCCACGAAACCGAAGAACGACCCGCGTGGAACGTCCAGGTCGAGACGGTCAACGGCGAGCGTTGAGCCGAACGCCTTGGACAGCCCGCGCAGGCGGAGCGCAGCAGCCGTACCCCGGGATGTCATATCTGACGTTAACAATCCCGGGCCGTCGATGTATGCGGCTTGGTCCAGGGAGCTGACTTCGGCTCAGGTGAAGTCGGCGGCGATGCCATCGGCCAGGTCGCGCACCTTCATGCCATCGGGTCCGAACATCTTGACCTGGGACAGATAAAGCTCGCGGCCGACCGCGCTCAACAGGGCGTCATGGATCGGGATGCACAACCGGGGACGGATCCGCTGGGCGAACGCGATGGTGTCCCGACTCGCCGTCCACGGCGCATTCAGAGGTAGTGCCAGGATGTCGATCTGCCCGGGCTCACCGTCGTAGGCGTCACCAGGATGGAACAGGCTCGGCTCCCCTTCGGCGCGTATCACCGCACCCAGATTGCCGACACGGGGCAGTGCCTCGTTGATCAGCGCATGCATCTGTCCGACCGGAGTGATGTCCACCGGCCCGAAGGTCAGCGTCTTGTCAGCGACCGTGTACTCAGCTCCGATCCCCGCCTTCTCCATCACGAGGGCAGCCTGCGGCTCGGCATACAGCCTGGCCTGCGGATTGATCTCCAACAGCGCCGGAAGCCTGGGCAGATCAAGGTGGTCGCCATGCTGATGGGTGACCAGGATGACGTCGAGCTCGGTCAGGTCCACGGCCCCTGGTGAGAAGGCACCGGGGTCGATCAGGATGCGCTGGCCGCGGGCCTGGACAAGCAGACACGAATGTCCGAGATAGGTGATCCTCATGCTGGCAACCTAGCGCGGACGGTGCCGGGGTATCCACCCTTCCTGGCACGGTGCGACAGGCTCGGAGCTCCCCCGGTGGGTGCCGAGCAGTGCACCCGATCCGCCAGCCCGGGCACCTGCGCCGGCTGACTTGAGAATCTCCCCGGGAATCAGTCAGCCTCGGCCGCCACGACGCGGCGACACCGGTGCCCGGGATCCGATTGCGTGCCCAAACGGACATCGGCCCAGGCCACCGGCTGGTATCTGAGGCGGCGAGCCCTCGGCCCGCGAAGCTACCTTCTCCGCCGATGCTGGTACCCCGTCGGGCGGGCCTGCATTTGTGGGTACTGAGCTGAACCACGACAAGGACCTCTGTGACACACGGCGCTCATTGACGCCCACCACTTCTTGCGAGAAGTTGTATGGAGCCGCGAACGCGAGCCTTCGCCACGGTATGCACTACGTTGGGACGGATATGTCAACCGAACTCCTGAGTGAAGCCTTTGGCCGGATCAGCGCGGTGGTGCATTCTGCGCTGAACGGCGCGAGCATGGACGTGCTCACGTTCCGGGTGGATCCGGGCGCGAACACGATGGCCTGGCTGATATGGCACCTGGCCCGCGTCCAAGACGACCACATCTCGGAGCTTGTGGGTAACGAGCAGGTGTGGATCACGGGAGGCTGGGTGGAGCGCTTCGACCTTCCCTTCGATCACGCAGCCACCGGCTTCCGGCAGAGCACAGGCGAGGTGGCAGCAGTGCGCGCCGAGGCTGATCTGCTGGCGGGCTACTACGACGCGGTGCACGTGCGCACCATCGACTACCTGCACACCTTGGCCGAGGCAGACTTTGCCAGAATCGTCGACACGTCATGGGATCCGCCCGTGACGCTGGCTGTGCGTCTGGTCAGCATCCTTTCGGACGACCTGCAGCACGCAGGCCAGGCCTCCTATGTTCGTGGGCTCGCGATGCGAGCCGGGCTGTAGCCAATCGGTCACGAAGCCCCGATCCGAGGTTCCCCCGTCCACACCTGTGCCGAGGGATGTGCGAACCTTTCCCTTCCCGGACCACATAAGGACGAAGACATGAGCCCGCTAGCCACTGACCAGGACGCCAAGAACGAACCCCGCCCAGATCGTGGACGTGACGGGACCAAAGCGCCGAACGACTCCAGCAGCGGGCGCAGCGTCTTCAAGCGGGAGCGTGATGAGTTCGGCGGCGTCAAGGTCGGCTTGGCTTTCTTCGGGTGGCTGACCGCCACCGGAACCGCAGTGATGCTGACCGCTTTGGTTGCGGCAGCGGGAACTGCAGTCGGTGTGGCGACCAACACCGACGCCACCAGCGCCACCACCCAGGCCGCCCAGGACCCGAAGACGGTCGGCATCGTCGGGGCGGTCGCCCTGTTGGTCGTGCTGTTCGTCGCCTACTACTGCGGCGGGTACGTCGCGGGTCGGATGGCCCGGTTTCACGGAGTCAGACAAGGACTGGCCGTCTGGTTATGGGCGGTCGCCATCGCCGCCCTGGTTGCCGTGCTGGCTGCTCTGGCGGGCAACCAGTACGACGTGCTGAGCAAGCTGAACAGCTTTCCGCGCATCCCGGTCAGTCAGGGCAACCTGACCACGGGCGGGCTTATCGCCCTTGTCGTGGTGGCGGCTGGCAGCCTGGGTGGCGCCCTGATGGGCGGCCTGGCCGGGATGCACTTCCATCGCAAGGTCGACAAGGCAGGCCTGCAGAGGTAGCCGGCTGAACCGCCCCTGCGCCCAGCTCGTTCAACGAGGAAAAGGCAGCGACCTGGAGGCCTCCCATGGCTGACGACCCACGCACTTCCAAATCACCTGTCGTGACGCACAAGCAGTCCTCGTTCACGCTGAGCAAGCCCGCGTACCGGCTGCTCACCGCGATCACGGCAGCGGGGCTGGCCATTGACGCCTACGTCCACTGGCACCTCGCACCGAGTTTCGACACGCTGGTCGGCACCGGCAGCCCCCAGATCAGCCAGGGCGAGCTGTTCCGTCTCGAGGCAGCCCTTGCCCTGCTCGCCGGGGTGATGATCCTGTCGACCCGTCGTCGAGTCGCCGCCGGGTTTGCCCTCTTGGTAGCGGCCGGCGGTCTGGGTGCGCTGCTGCTCTACGGCTATGTCAACGTGGGCAATCTCGGTCCCCTCCCCGACATGTACGACCCCATCTGGTACGCGGAGAAGACCATCAGCGCAGTCGCCGAGGCTGTCGCTGCTCTGGGAGCGCTTGGCTTGCTCCTTTTGCCACGGAAGTGATGTATTAGGCAGGGATCGCTGGCTGCGCGGCGAGTCTCAGGTGGGATCTGTCCCGCTGACGGGATACTCGAGGCAGCAGTCCGGCAGGTGCGCCCCTCGCGGGCCGTAGATGGATGCGCTCACCTATGGTGCTCCACAGGTTCGGGTTCTCGTCGGACTCATCCCACGGACGTGGCCATGGGGAGAATGAAGCTCAGGGAGGAACGCTCAGTTGACTGCACGAGGTGACCTGAAACTCGAGGACCCAGATCGTCAACGGCCTTCGGGACGAAGAGTCCCAGTGGTCACCCGACGTCGTTTCTGGATACGCCGTGCAGGGGTGCTCATGGTGATCATGCTGTTGTGGCTCACCTGGTCGATCGGTGGTGCCCTGACCGCTCCGGGAACAGACACCGCGGCCGCACGGCTGGCCGAGTGGGGCCGCTTCCACGGGCTTGGCTGGGTTGTCAGTGCTCTCGAGCAGGTGCAGTACACGGCGAACCCTCCCAAGGTCGGCGGAAAAGTGGCCGGCGGGATCCCACGCATCAGCGCGAGTCAGCCACCACCGAGCCAGCCCGCCAGACCAGCAAGCTACCTGAGCCCTCCCGCGCCGATTCCGCCACAGGCCCAACCAGCCCTGGCCGAGGAGGGGACCTGGCAGCCGCTGGTCAATGTCCATGGACAGCCGGCGATCCGGGCCGCGTTCCTGCGCCCGGACTCCCAGCACACCAGCTACCTGGTCGGTGTGGCCTGGCTCAACCAGAAACTGGTCACGATGGTCCTGCATCCGGGCTACAAGGTGCCCGGCAACTCGGGCTTGTCCCAGCCCTCGCAGGTGGCGCAGTCGGAGCGGAACGCCCTGGTGGCGACCTTCAACTCAGGCTTCACCATCAATGATGCCAACGGCGGCTACTGGCAGGACGGCCAGTCCGTCGTGCCGCTACGCCCCGGCGCAGCCTCGATGGTGTTGTACAAGGATGGCCATATGGATGTCGTCGGGTGGAATGGCGCCGCCCCCGGCCCAAATGTCGCCGCCGTCCGCCAGAACCTCGCCCTGTTGGTTGACAACGGCAGAGTCAACCCCGACGTGGACAGCACGAACACCGTGTTGTGGGGAGCGACCCTCGGCAACAAGACCTACGTGTGGCGCTCAGCGGTCGGAGTCCGCAAAGACGGCTCGCTGGTCTTTGTCGTAGGTTCCTCGATGTCGGTGCGCACCCTGGCCAACATCGTCCATGACGCCGGCGCAGTGCGGGCCATGGAACTTGATATCAACCCGGATTGGACCAACTTCATCACTTACACTCACCCAAGCCAAGGCGTAGCCGTACCGCACATGCTCACCAAGGACGAGCAACCCAACCCCTACCGTTACCTCCAGCCGTCGTCGCGAGACTTCGTTGCCGTTCTAGCTCGTTGATGAGTCCAGCGTGACCTCTCACCTGCACGTCACCCCCTTGAACCTGCGGGATCGCGAAGTCGCCGCCCTGGTTACGATCCAGACCGCGACCACCTCGCCCGGGATCCAGCAAGGCGCGGTCATACTCAGTCACCTCGGTGAGCATGCACTGATCTGGACCGCGCTGGGACTGGTGGGAGCCGCGAAGAACCCGCAGCTGAGAAGACCGTGGCTGCAGGCCACCGCCACCGTGGTGAGCGCCCACGCCGTGAGCATCGTCCTCAAGCGCGTGGTCCGCCGCCACCGACCGAACGACCCGCGAGTGCAGGTGCACGTGGCCACGCCAAGCCACTGGAGCTTCCCGTCCTCGCACGCTGCCTCGACCACGGCGGCTGCAGTGGCCTACTCCAGGCTCCTGCGCCGACGCTACCCCTTGTTCTCGATTCCGGTGATGATGACCAGCCGGGTCATCCTGGGAGTGCACTACCCCAGCGATGTCCTAGCCGGCGCCCTGATCGGTGCCGCGATGGGCCACTGGGTCACCCGGGACACGAGCGGGTCGCCCTCGTGAGTCGAGCGCGGATCTTACTGCGGGCCTGCCGCCCACGTCAGTGGGTCAAGAACGTCCTTGTGCTGGCCGCTCCGATAGCCGGCGGCATCGCCTTCCAACCACTGGTTGTCGCCCAGATGCTCGTGGTCTTCGTAGCCTTCTGCGTGGCCTCTTCGGGGATCTACCTGGTCAACGACGCCCTCGACGTAGAGTCCGACCGCGCGCATGCGACCAAACGGCGCCGACCCATCGCCTCGGGTGAGTTGTCCCTGCGAACAGCCTGGACTGCGGCCGCGGTGCTCCTGCCCGCCGCCCTGATGCTCTCAGCCCTGCTGAACTGGCAGACGGCGATGATCGTGGCGATCTATGAGGCGGTCCAGCTCTGGTACTGCCTGGGTATGAAGAACGAACCCGTCATCGAGCTCGTCAGCGTCGCCTCAGGGTTTCTGCTTCGCGCCATCGTCGGCGGTGCCGCGACCCAGGTTCTCCTGTCGGAATGGTTCCTCATCGCCGCGGGGTTCGGGTCGCTGTTCATGGCCGCAGGCAAGAGATACGCCGAGAAGCGCATGGTCTTGGAGACCAAGGTGGCCATTCGTCCGGTGCTTGAGCGCTACACCGACACCTATTTGCGGTTCGTGTGGACCCTGTCCGCAGGAGTTCTGGTGACGACCTACTCCCTCTGGGCCTTTGCGCTGCGCCAGATCTCATCGAACGAGTGGAGCGTCGTGTCCATCGTCCCGTTCGTTATGGCTCTGCTTCGGTACGCCGTTGACGTTGACAGCGGTGCCGCCGGAGAACCGGAGGAGATCGTCCTTCACGACCGGTTGCTGCTGATGCTCGGCGGGATCTGGACAGCATGCCTGATCGCCTCGGTGTACATGTAGCGCTGTACCCGGGGTTAGGTCTAGATCGGCAGACGCCTGAACACCGAACGAGGAAGGTGCCGCAGGCCGAACATGACCCACCGCATCGCAGGAGGCGCCCACACCGTCTGCCGGCCGGCGGCAAGTCCCCCGACAATGACCTCAGCAACCTGTTCGGGGGTCTGGGACAGCGGCGCAGCAGTAAGCCCGGCGGTCATCTTCGTACGCACAAAACCGGGGCGCACAACCAGCACCTGAACGCCGTCCGCAGCAATGGCGTCCCCAAGTCCGCTGTAGAAGGCGTCCAGTCCCGCCTTGGTCGAGCCATAGACGAAGTTTGACTTCCTGGGGCGCTCGCCGGCCACCGATGACATGGCGATGATGGCACCGTGGCCCTGCGCGCGCATCCTGTCGGCGATCAGGACACCGCACGCGACCGCTGCCGCGTAGTTGACCTGGACAAGCTCCAAAGCAGCGTCGACATCCTGCCAGGCGCGCTGCTGATCACCCAGCAACCCAAAGGCCACCATCACGACGTCGACGTCACCTCCAGCCTCGAAGGATGAGGAGATGGCGTACTCGTAAGACGCGCGGTCGGCGGCTTCGAAGTCCACCTCCGTGACCTTCATACCGCGGGACTCGAGCGACGCGGTGGCCGCGGCGCGGCGTTCGCCGGGTCGGGCGGCCAGCGTGACCCGAACCCCGCTGCGCTGCCCGATCAGCCTCAGCAGCGTCGCAAGCGCGATATCGGAGGTACCCCCCAGAAGCAGGACCCGTTGCACATTGCCGATTGCGTCCTTCACAGTCGCAGCCTCCTGGCCAGATCAGAAGTGAACACCCCATCGGGGTCCGCCGCCCGTCTGACGCCGCGCCACTCATCGAGGCGAGGATACATGCGTTCGACTGCGGAAGCAGGCAGCCTGGAGTCCTTGGCCAGGTACTCCCGGCCCCCCGCGGCGATCACCTCCTCGTCCAGACGATCGAGCAGTCCGCCCAGGGCCGGCGCCCCGATCGGGATGTCCAGCGCGAGTGTCCATCCCGGGGCCGGGAAGGACAGGTGGCCGCCGCTGGGCTCCCCGAAGCGCTTGAGCACGGCCAGGAACGAGGCAGCGCCGGTATCGCTGAGCAGCTGTATGCAGCGGCGAAGAGTGTCCTCGGCACCGAAAGGCACCACGAACTGATATTGGAGAAAGCCCTTCGGTCCGTAGATGCGATTCCACGCCCCCACGCCATCCAGGGGGTGAAAGAACGAGGCGATGCCCTGGACCTCGCCACGGCGCTCGACCGGAGCCTTGCGATACCACGCCTCGTTGAAGGCGGCGACGCTCGCGCGGTTCAGCAGACCGCTCGGGAAGACCGCCGGTGCCACGGCCAGCTGCTTGGGCCGGAAGTCCAAGGCATGATCGCGCAGCTTGGGGGGCAGCTGGTCGCGAGCGGCCGGCCAGCCACGGGTCAGCACGGAGCGCCCGAGCGTGGAGTCGCGAGCCAGGCAGTCGATCCAGGCCACCGAGTACGTGTACCGATGGTCCCCCTCGGCCATCCGCGCCATCAGGTCGTCGAGACCAACGCATCGCTCAGTGTCCACCAGACAGTAGGCCGACTCGACCTTCTTCATCCGCAGGGTCGCGCGCAGGACCAAGCCTGTCAGTCCCATGCCACCGACGGTGGCCCAAAAGAGGTCAGACTCGGGTGTGAGCTCGCGAATCGTGCCATCGGCGCAGAGCAAGTCCATGGCAAGGACATGCTGCCCGAAGCTGCCGTCCACGTGGTGGTTCTTCCCGTGGATGTCAGCAGCGATCGCCCCCCCTACCGTCACCTGACGGGTGCCGGGGCTCACCGGCACAAACAGGCCAAGAGGTAACAGGAGTCGCATCAGCTGATCAAGGCTGGCACCCGCTTCGACCCTGACCAGCGCTGTGTCGACATCGACCGACAGCACGCGATTGCGGGCGGTCATGTCCACCACCACTCCGCCACCGTTCTGGGCGGCGTCACCGTAGCTTCGACCGAGTCCGCGGCCGAGCACTCCTCGTCGACCTGCTTGGGTGACCAGGCGAACCAAACAGGCATCGTCGCCGGCCGCGTGGACCTTCGCGACGCTCGGGTTGGTCCGACCCCAACCTGCCAGTTGACGCCGGTTATCCATTGTTTCCTCCTGTAGGGCCACTGTGCGACTCTACCTAGTGCGAAGGCCAGTGGCCCGTTGGGGAATCGGTCAATCCGGGGTGCGGGTCCGCAAACGGTTGAGATCGGTGAGGTCGCCGCCAAGGTGACGAACCCCGGGTGCTGACCGGTCCTGCCCGACTGGGAGACCTCCAGATGGAGACGGGCAAGTACGGCAGCCGGCGCTCACCATTGCTCCCTGCCGCGACGAGCAACGAACTGCAGGTCACCGACGGGATGCCCTCATGGGTACCGCAACCTTCACCCTCGGTGCCAGTGACCTTCCTGCCGGACCCGCACCACCGGACGTTCTGACGCATCGCAGGCTGGTCACCGCCCAGTCCGACATCCCCGTCCTGGGGCCGGGGAACCGGCGCGAGCCTTGGCTTGGCCGGTGCAGGAGAGTCTTCAGTTCAGCCCCTGTTGCCTCACGTCAATACCTCCGGGAAGCTACTTCGTTGCCTCATTTGAGAACCTCCGGTGGTCTCTGTAGTTCCAGGCGGCGTT
>JGI24140J50213_10000067_pt1 | contig 40527 bp, 30 predicted proteins | sample BarGraIncu00222A_FD_50213 | JGI IMG/M metagenome (IMG submission 50213)
ATCCTCGAATGAAAATCAGGTTTAAGATGCGTATGGAATTTTAAAACTAATTCAATACATTTTTCCGGTTCATCTTTTGTTATTTTCAACAAATAACGATAAAAATGATAATCACGATATTTACCAATTTCAGAGCTTACGTATTCTATCAGAAAATCAAATAATGGGTTAAAGAGATTTTCTTGTAAATGAATAAATTCATGTTCATAAGTTTCACCTAATTCTTTTAAGTCATGACCTAATAAACTACTTAAAATTTGCAAACATTTATTAAAATATCGTTGTTCTGAAATATGCCCAAATGCCACTTCAATCACTTTCTTTTGTGCTTTTGTGCTTTTTGCCAATAGAGACTTAAGAAGATTTTCACTTTCTGCATAGTCACTTAGCCATGCCCAGAATAGTATATTGGTCATTACTGAATGTGATTCTTCAATTTCAATTGATTTTTTTATAAATGGTAACAATTTTAAATAGTCATCTTGTGATGAAAAAAAGTATCTCAATGCATTTCCATTATGAAGTTCGATTGAAATTAATTTTGGATTGAAATCATGATTAAGTAAAAGGAATAGCTTGATTGTACGATCTTTGTCTCTATTAAAGAAATAGGCTAAATGATATAATGCACATGCCCTTGTTTGCGGAGATGATTTAAGTGCTATAAATTCCAAAGTTGAGAATATTTCATCTTCATATTTTTCATACCTGATACATTTTACCAGTCTGTCAACTGCAGCACCTCTTACTGTATTAATTCCACTCAATAGAAGTTCTTCATTAATTGGTTTACTTTCATGCCAACTATATGCTATTTCAACAAGAAATTTAATAACATCATCATTCACAGCATCATTGTAAATGAAATATTCGGTCAACCAAATTAAATATAGAAGAAATTCTCGTTCAAGCTTTTCCCTTCGTAATTTCAAGCATTTAAAAAACAATCGTCTTGTCTCTTTAACATTGAAATTCCCCTTACTTAGACCTTGTAAACTATAAACTATATAAGATTGTGAAATAGACTCATCTTCAATTATTTCTTCAATTAATTTGGCATATTTAGCTGGATTATTTGTAACAATTTCTTCAAACTTTCTGCTATGCCCTAACTCACTTACTCCATCCCAGGCCCTTCTGTCTAAATCAACATATTTACGAAATGACTTTTTCCAGTCTTTATAGGTCATATTCTCATATGCCTGTTGTTTCATTATCCGATCTCCAATAGTTACAACAATCCCTTTAGGAGGAGAATTTTTTATTTCACCAAATTTCCTATGAAATTCATTAAATTGTTGATCAATTGACTTATATTGCTTTCTTTCGTTTTCGGGTACCATAAATAATAAGTGGTATTGTGACAATCCGAAACGGGTATAACCAAATTGAGTAACTCCTTTTGCATTCCAAGCGCTTTCTTTTGATCTTTCATAATCAGGTATCACCTTTAAAATTAGCTGATTAATATATTCTTTTTGATCCGATGAGAAATAGGTATATGAATATTTTACCAATTCTCTTACCTGATAAGTAAATAATTGATCACGTTCTGAATAGTTAATCAAGAAATTTGGTTTTGATAATAATTCAAATATCTCATTTATAAACTCATGAGGATGTTTTATTAGAAATGTCAGTGGAATATTTAAAATTGCAGTTAGATTTGAATTAAGTAAAGGTAGAATTATTGTTTTCGCTTCTTCAAAACATCCTAAATCAAACTTACCACTTATATATTTTAAAACATCATCATAAATTTCAAAGATTAGGTCATTATTGTTATCCTTAAATGGAACATAATAAAGATATGCGTAATCACCTATTATTTCATTGCCAAATTTTTCATTATACAGGATTTTCGATCTTTCAGAAATTATACCAATCACATCTATAAAAAATGGAATTGCTAATTCAGGATTAAGTTCTTTAAGCTTTTCGTAGACTCTAGTAGATTCATGTGTATCTGGAATAAAATCTCTTTTAATTGATATATCAGTTTTTGGATTGTAGTTAAGAAGTTTTTGTTTTAATTCATTTATTACAAATGCGGTATGATTTCTTACTGATTTTTCAAGAAAATGATAATATGAAAAATCATCCAATTGATTTTTAATTTGATTAAACAATTCAAAAGCATTTTCAACTCCATTTTCATTTATTGAGAGCAGAGTTCTTCCAATAAAATGATTTTTCTTTTCGAATTCATTTGGTATTAATCTTAAAAAACTTAGGACATGATTAGGGCATTTTTCAATTAGTTTTCTACATATAACATAAATTGTATCGATTCCCTTTTCGTCATTTTCTAAAAAATAATGATTAAGTCCAATTTCAATTGTTAAAAATCTAAACCATTCGCAACTATAAACTGATTCAATAAATATTTTCGAAAACTCCGATCTTGCTAGTAATTTTTCTTTTAAAAATGATTTTTCTTCTTGGATTGGACTTTCGTAAAAACCCATGTTGTTAATTATCAACAACTTTATATGAAATCGATAATTTCCAAATAGAATCATTTCTACTTCTTCAATATACTCTTTAGGATTTATTTCCCTCAAGTAATCTAGAACCTGTTTAACTTTAGAACGTACAAATAATCCTTGATGCTGCTCAATTAGTTTATTTGACAGCTTATAATTTTTATTAACAAATAACCTAGCAAAGGCAAAATCGAAGAATGATTGATGAACAAATTGAATTTTATTGGTCGCATTTTTTATTATAATTTCATTAGTAGTGAGATATTCTATTTCTCGTTTAAAATCATCAATAAAGAATCTGCTATCCGCAACAATTTGTTGATCATTATACATTTTTTCAGATAAAACTTCTATGAATTTTATTACATTTTTATGTTCTAATTTGTTTTGATCTGGTTTGACTATTACATACTCCTCCCACAATGCATCATATAAATTAAGCATTGTTGTATTATCATTGAATGATTCGGGACGATTTATTTTGCAAAAAATCTGCAAATGCAATGGTATCCTTAAAAATTCTTTAAGCTTTTCGGGAATTTTTTTAAAGTCATATTTTAATTTTAAAAAAACATTTTCCACTTGAAGAACAGTTAATGAGGTAGTTCTGAATATTTCTTTATTCCTATATTGTTGCAAAATTGGATCATAATCGAGATCATAAATTCTACAAGATATTATTATTCGAAGATTAGGTAAAGTACAAAGTTTATTAATTATAGAATGATATGTATTAATTTGGCTTCTATCTGAAGATAAAGATTGTGATAATGCATCAATCTGATCAATTAAAAAAACCAATCTCAAATGAGTTTCAGCTATTTTTCTAAATATTGATTCAATATTGTCATTTAGTTGTAATTCATTTTTAAGGTCTAATAAATTTCTAATTACTATTCTATCAGCTTTAAGACCTAATACAGGAATATTTTCTTGTTTTAGCTTTTTATAAAGATCACTAAGTATAACTGATTTTCCAAATCCTGCATTACCAACTAATATTGCTACAGGAGATTTATTTTCTTGAAGATCTGAATTTATCCACTTGAAGAGTTGATCGGTTTCTGTTCTATCAATATGTACTTTATTATCAAAAGTACAAGTGTATTCATTTAAATCAACAGAAGCAGAGTTGAAACAATCAATTATTTCATCATTGGATAACTTTGAAGTTTGATAATTGAAGATGTTTATTTCACCATTATTTTCATCGATATTAATGTTTCTATCTCCGGATTGATTAATTTTCTTGATGTTGTTCATAAATTAATTTATTTCTAATAAAATCTAATACTCAGTAAAACAGTTCAATATAGTTATCATTTGTAAATTATAACATAATTATAGATTTTAGCATTTCAGTATTTGTCAAACTTTATATACTCAATCGATATTTATTGGTTTGACTAAAATCAACATCATAAAGGTCAAATCTTTATTTTGAAAAAACAAGTTATTCTTTGACATATATATGAGATATAATGGCCCCCAATTATGTTCGAAAGCGAGTCTGAATATCGTGAACAACTAATGAATGAAATCGTTAATCAACTTTACAATCTGAAGGAAGACGAGTTTAGAATCGTGGAGGCAAAATGAAAAAAAGTAAAAACATCCAACTTAACGATGCCATCCAAAATGCCGGCCAGTATATAAAGCAAATGATAAAAATGGATGACAAAAAACTCAGTAAACACCTCGATCAGCTTAGGCAACAAATGCAAATAGCTTATGAACAAGGAAATCATAATGCGTTTGATTTACTGCAGGAATATGAACGACAAGTCATTATTAGCAGAATGAAGAAGAATTTTAAAATCTAATGAAGAATTCAAACAGCTTGGCAGAAATGGGGTCGGTTAACATAATTATATTTGTTGCTAATGCTATTATCCTGATCCAATTATCCTCAGGGAATTAATGGTGCCAGCCACAATTCTTTTATAAATCGTGGCTGAGTGTGCTATGAGAAAAAATGGGGTCAGGAACTATTTATTCATAGAAGATTTAGTATGTCGGAATTCCCGACATACCACTCTATCTGGTGCTATGCCTGGGAATACACAAATTTATGATGCCTGAAGATAATGGCACCTGACAATATGAATGCCAATTCCCACTATTTTTTTATTTCGCCATTTTCAATTAGCATCTCTACATATTGTTCCTTCGACATGGGGCAATCAAAAAATGCTTCGGCTTTCTCGGATTCTTTAAACTTCAACTGATTTTTAATCAGCCCCATAAGGCTTTTATCATATTCCTTTTTGCCATGACTAAAATATGTCTTGATTGCTTGTTTCTTGCCATCAATCATTAAACAATAGAAATGATGATGGTCTATCTCGGGATCAGGAACAAATCCTTTTTTTACTAATACCTTTTGGATATCTTTTGTTTTTCTAACCTTCATCAATCACTGTCTTAATAATATTTTTCAATTTATCTTTTAAAAGAATTGCTTCAGTAGATAAATAAGCGTCTTCTTCGAGGAAATAATTTGAATACAATGAATAAAAACTAAAATTGAATGCATCTTCAACTTCTTTCCTTGTTTCACCCCAAACAACTAAATCAAGTTCTTCATTTTTAATAATATAACTATTATCAACAAATTCAACTGCGCATTCCATATGTTTATTTAATATGAAACTCTTGTGCTGATATCTGATAAATTCAGGTTTAAATGGATAAGTATCATGTTCAAGCAATTCAAAGTATAAAATCTCTTTTAGATCCTTTTTGGTTATATTTAATTCTCCATTTTGCTTCTTTGCTGTTTTGGCGTAAACCTGAACAGTGTTATAAATGGGAATATCAACTAACTTCTGAATAGCTTTAGGGGTATAGAATGCTTTATTCTCCGAAGGAAGTATTAGTTTCTTTACACTCTTGTGATGCGTATCTTTTATATTTAAATGATACTCTGTCCCATCTCCGATTGATGCAAAAAGAGGTTTGAATATTTTATTTCTTTCAACGTCACTATATCGTTTTGCAATTTTAAGCAGATAATTCACATCCTCAAAATCATTCGTAAATGCGATATCTTTATATAAATCAAATGTTTCAAGTTTCCACTCATAAACCTCATCATTAAAGAGCGTTGCTTGTAATTTCTCGAGATTAGGTGCCAAAGCAGCCTCAAAACTTCCGTAACTTAAATCTACAATTAGTAAACTCAAATCTTCCTTTATGGTATCAAAGACATTTTTATTGTTGTCATATGCCTTTCGAAACTTGTCATTTTTTAGAAATTCTATCTCGATATAATTATTGTATGATTGAGAAATTTCAGACAATACCTTAATAACTGTTTCAACCTTAGTAGCATGGTCGACAGTTTTTATTGGATCAATATGAATCCTAATGGCAATATCTTTTAATTTATCAGGCATATATTTTTATATTCTTTATAGAAATTTAAAACCCGCAAACCTTAATTCAAAATTAATAATAAATGGAATTAAATCGCAGTTATTAAACGCATTAAAACTAAAGATGTTTCAATTAATGCTACAATTGATTCAATGGAATTAAATGAATTATCTTTTCGGAAATTTCTTTATAAAGGTGTGACTAAATATTGGCATATGCAAATAATCAACTAAAAGAAAAATGTAGGTCTGGAATAAATGAGACATACAACTTTCTAGCCAAAATCTAATGAGTACTCATTGGATTAGAATGGATAAATGGTGTCAGGAACCAATTCAAACCTAATGGAGACTGCCCCCAAAATTAAGCCCATTTAGTATAACCCGATTACCGGATAAATAAAACGTTAGTTTTAAAGTAAATTTTTAAATATGAGTCGAATACCCTCATTTTGATATTACTTTTGTTTTTGCAATTTCATTAAAAAAAACAACATGAAATTGAACAGGAATTTTCTTCTTTCGATTGTATCTTAACTAAAGATAATACACCTCCCATACCTCTCTCTGATGCACAATGGCGGGGTCTTTTTTTTTAATAATCCACCACTTAAAAAATCAACAATGGAAAAATGGGAAAAAATAAAAGTAGATAAGAAAATTAAACCTATTCATTTTAAAAACAGAAAACCTGTTGAATTAATCATTGGAAAAGAGTATTACGTAAGTTTCGGTATGAACGAAGCAAGTTGTTGTATGCTCACTAAAATTGACAAAGTTCAAAATAAAATCACGATTGAAGTTCCGCCAAAGTCAATATCTGACAAGGGATACATTGATGTTGAAGGTAATTTCTTTTACCCTGATATTTATACTCATATCTTATTCCCCGATGAAATCGGCCTGACTCCAGAGGAAGCGGTTATCAATCAAGTCACATCATAATTTGGGAGAAAATGTGATCTGACCCTAATCATCATTGCTATAATTATTTCATCCCTTTTAGGGGGCGTATTCAATACGCCCCTACGTAGGGAATATTGCATACGCCCTCATCTTCATTCATTTGAATTCAATAATTATTTCATTCCCTTTCGAGGCGTATTCAATATGCCCATATGGTAGGGGCGTATTCAATACGCCCTCATCTTCATTCATTTAAATTTTATAATAATGTCATCCACTCGGGATTAAAGAAGGGTGGCTGCCACAACCACCCGTTCTAAAACCGGGATCAAGAAACCCACACTTGTCCCGGTGCCACCAACCTGTTATTCTTCATCTCTGATTTCTTCCAAAACATCAAATGCCGCCCTCATCCCCAGCTCCCCGGCACGTTGAAGATCCCGAATAGCCTCCTCTCTATTGCCAAGGTCAAGATTCAGCAGCCCCCTGTTATACCATGGCCTTGAATATTTAGGATTGATCTCTATGGCCTTTTCGAACGATATCATGGCCTCCTCCAATTCTTCGGTCTCGAACTTTATGATCCCGATATTTGTATAAGCCTCAACAAAATCGGGGTTCAGCACAACTGCTTCCAGGTTATCGGCCAGCGCTCCTTCATAATCAGCCAACTCAAATTTTGCAATGGCCCGATTGAAATAAGCTTCAGCAAATTTTGGATTGACAGCAATGGCTTTCGTTTGATCGATGATCGACCCCTTGTAATCCTCTAAACCCAGTTTGGCAATGCCCCGGTTATAATATATCTCTATAAGGCTCTGGTCGAGTTTCAACGCGTGGTTATAATTAACAATCGCCTCCTGGAAATTTCCCAGTTCGTAAAGGTCGAAACCCCTGTAATAGTAACCCAAAGCGAAGTTCGGCGACAACTTCAAAACTGCACTGTAATCTTCAATTGCCCCTTTTGAATTGCCCTGCATGGACTTCGCAACGCCCCTGTTGAACCATGCCAACATGCACTTCGGATCCATTTCGATGACATGTGTGAAATCAAGTATCGCCTCCTGAACATTTCCGGATGATCTTAAAGCGATTGCGCGATTGAACCAGGGATGCTTTTGACCGGGATCAAGCGCAATGGCCTGGTCGTAGTCCTTGACGGCTTCAAGATATTTGGAAATAGTTGCCTTTGCCAGGCCCCGGTTGTTAAGTGCAGCTACGTCTGTCGGGTTGATGGAAAGTCCTTTGTCGTAATCATCAATTGCACCGCTGGTATCGCCGGTGTGGATTTTAGCATTGGCCCTGTTGAAGTAAGCCGCGAAATCGTCGGGATTTAATTTGATCATTCTTGTACAGATTTCGACGATCATACAGGGATTCAGAAGTTGTTTTCTGGTTACCCCGATTTTTAATAACGATTGAAAGAATTGATTTTTCATGGTAATTGGTTTTAAGTGAATTGAATAAAGTGAATTGATAAAAAATTTAAAAAATCCACCATGTCAAAGAACAAGAGAAGAAATCAGCGTAGTAAAGTGTGTAGTGTAGGGTAATTACAAGGAATCATATGAACAAAATATATTATTACATATACCCTTTATAGAACGTATCCCTACAAACCCTACTTTACTACGCATATTTCAAAGAATTAAAATGGCCCTTCATCATCATTGTGACTGGCAAGACTAATATCATTGAAACGATCATCCATTTCAACCTGGCCTCTTGTCAGATACCGCTTGCTAAAATCAATATTCTCATCTTCAAGCGTATCATTGTTCATTTTGACAACTTCTGCATCGATAAGTCGTACCATATACGAGTAATTATTTCCCTTGCGGATCCGTTCGTAATTCAGCTTTTTCAAGATTCTGCCAACACGTGTGACCGAGTTGTTATCCATGTGCATTTTAGCTTTTTCTGCCACTTTAGTGGTGATTTCTGTAGCGGTCATCAACACGATGTTATTTCCGTTTGCAAATTTTTTCCGGTCATTCCACTCTTCACGGGTGACGGGTCGCATCCATGTTTCGATCAACTCCTCCTCTATCCATTTAGCCTGGAAATCCTCATTGCGAATACACAATTCCTTGATATTCTCCTGATCAAACCAGAATTCAAAACCGCTTTTGAAGAGAGCCAAAGCCTGGGCCATACATAGGTTGATATCGACATTGTGCTTATAGTTTATCGATGCCACTTTCGAGCATAGATATCTACGTGATCCTGAAGGATCTGTGAGTATCTGTTCGAAGTTGACTGAAGCTATGAACGATGCATGGCGGTGCAGGTTCTCTGAGTTATGACCATATGGTCTTCTGACGCGGATCCAGGGCCGGGTGATCATTTCTTTGAACGAAGCCAAGTCTTTCCGGTTCAGACTTTCCATTTCGTCAAGGATAATCAGGACGCATTCTGAAAGCATGATGGAGGTGTCTTTACTGTCGGCCTGCATGACTGCCGATCCGAGATAATTCTTAAACTCCTTTGGAACCAAAGACTTCATCCAACTGGTCTTACCCACGCCTTGGCTGCCAATGAAGACAATGACTGTATGGTTGATGATATCGTCAACAAGGAGACTGGCAACGTAAGCCACGAACCATTTCCGGAAACAAAACCGGAAGTATTCATCATCCAGCGTTTTAACGGTATCACAGAGCTGGCCAATATAATCGGTCACTCCATCCCAGAGTGGCAGATTGTTGAAGTAATCCTGAAACGGATTAAAGTTGCGGGCGAATCTGCTGCTCAGCAAACTGTGAAAGGTATTAAACGGGATATATATATCATGACGCATCAATTCGCAATACATGGTATTCTCCCAATAATCTATTATCCGCTGGAAGGGCTCATCTGAACCGGCCATTCGCCATTCAACGACACCGATTACTTCATTATAGCGCAAATCATACCAGTGATTTATCAGCTTCTCTACTGTCTCGATATCCCACTGTTCACGTCTCCGCCTCTTTGACTTTTGGGGAGGATCATCGGGAATATCCTCTTCTGTCGGAATATCATTTGTATCTATTTGGCTCCCTGCCTTTTGAACCTTTCCCGAACCCTTTCCTTTTTCACCCTTTTTAACGGTTTTTTCAATACCTGTGGTGTTTTTGATATTACCTGACCAGTTATAACTGTAAGCGCTTTTCACACAATCACATACCTCTTTTTCATCGAAATTATAATCCTGTTTCAACATCGTCAGACATGTTGACTCGGAGATTCCAGACCACCGCATCTGCCGTGCAAGTGCATGTACAAACACATTGCGTTGACCTTCAATGAAAACATAATCACGTTCAACCTGCACAATACAACGCTTGTAGATGTTTTGGATCCGTTGCATTTCATCAGATAAAACAACTTTTTTAACCGGTATAGCATCGGCTGAGGATATTTTATTTTCAAGACCCTGATCCGCAACCGCTTCACTAATACCTGTTTCGAAAACAAAGGCCTGGGGATTATAATACAACTGCTCATCCATACTGACAAAACAAAGCCGGGTAACATCTTTGCCCGAAGGATCACTATCATGACCTGTTATCGCCATATAGAATTTTTGCACACTCAGAAAAGCATTCAAATGGTCTTCGATACCACTGCTCACGCTTACCAATACTTTCAGGCCGTTGCCCGATGGACTGACAAAACAAGCCAGCGTATATTTGCAAAGGCAAATTACTTCCTTCACCCTGATCAACTCTTTTTCATCAAGTTTATCAAAGTCGAGAATGACCTGTGAATTGTATTCCCTGATGTTTGACAGCAGGCGATCGCCTTCGATCATAACAGAAGAAGTAAAAGCAGGAAGCCCCTTTTTGGAGTTGGCGTATCCCTTGACATTGCCCTCTTTCAGTTGCCGCCTGAGTGGCCTGATCAGATGTCCGTAAATGCAAAGCCGAATTCGCATGAGTATATCTTCAAGGCTTACATTCTCGACAAATTTGAAATTTATATAAATTGTAACTTTTTTCATCTTTTTGTTTTTATTGAATATCAATTGATTAATTATTTTTATTCGCTTTCATTATGGCACATAACATTAGCTGTACACTTTTTTGTGTTTTTTTTGGCTTCATCTTTTTTGGCCAATTTTGAAACTTAGAATTTGTTTTGTTGTCCTGTAGAGATGCAAAATATAGCGTCTCTACGAATGGTGGCTCATGCTATCCCGGTGACGTTTTACGCAACGTTTCTATCATGCCGGTACATGTATTATATTTGGCAATCATCTACATTATGAATTTAAAATCACGAATAGTGGACACCTTTCGCATGAAATCTGCAATGAATCTTCCGTGTTTGTGGTGTCAACCGGTAAGGTATGTCCTTCATCATCAGGACTGAGAGGTATCATTTTGAAAAAATTCAGAATGATGTCTGTACGAAAAAACAACTTCTTCCCGATCTTAACATATGGCAAGCGGCCACTGTTGCGCAACCGTTGAGAAGTGCGTTTCGAAATATGCAAAAGCGTAAGTAGTTCAGGGTTGCTGATGTAGTTTGCATCGGGTCCGGACTTTAATTTGATCGAAGTTACGTCCTGATTAATCTCGTCGAGTCGCTTTAATAAAGCCTGGTATTGTTTGACAGACAGTAAAATATCTTCCATATTATTGAGTGTAACATTTTCATAAATTGCAATTTACATTCTCAATCGAATCGGATTTTCATCCGTAATAAGGAAACCGGGACAATGATGATCTGTTAGTATTAAACCTGGAAATAGTATCAAAATAACCCTTTCAATAAACCGATCTTTTGCTAGTAGAAATTGACCGGAAATCATCATTTGAAGAATTATTTGACAGGTTTTAAACGGCTATACGTTAAACTGAGTGGTATCGGGAAGTTTGTATCGGGGATGATGCTTATCATTTACAATTTCGTTCATGATACAGCAGACTACATCCCTAATATTAGCGTTCGCCATAATTCGACCCACACCGGTTTCTACCATTTCTAATGATAAAACTTCTCTGCCTATGTTTGTCGTTAATTCCATTTTGGTTAGGTATGAAATTAAATATTTGTTTGAGATGCTGATGCGCAAAATTAGTACTATTTTACATAATGCAAGTATTTTTTGATTTATTTTTTCAAAATATAAGATAATTTTAATCTGTATACTTATTCTATAAATAATACAATAAATATATCTACGTTAATTTGATATATTTAGATATTATACAAAGTGTATTCAAATCCATACTTATAACTACTTGTTTGTAGAATAAATGTAATCACTTTTTGTGAATCGCCTCAACTAGTGCTTATTAAACACATATAATTAATTGAATACGCTCATAAAACACTCAGAATACTTACCCATGACACTCCTAAAACTCTGGTCTGATTCGTGTTTTCTTGGTCTTTTCTTGATCAATCCATCGTTCCACCATCGTCCATATCACCCGATAGTAATATCAAGAATAGACCAACAATCTCTGATTTACGTAGGGTGCGTTAGGTAGTTATCAGAACCTTTTTGACACTTTTTATCTAAATAATCGATGAACAATATAAGATTTTTGCCAGGTCGTTCAAATTTTTACTCCAAAAAGTTCCCTTTTTTTCCTGAAAATTTAGTTTTCTTTAAAAAAAGATAAAATTGGCACCCAATGGCCTCCAATGGCACCCAATGACCACCACATAATCCTTGACAGACCCTACCCTGATTGACTATCTTTAAGTATTATAAACCTCTAAATATCAAAAATCATGGCAGAATTAAAAGGACCTATCATCTTCACCGGCGGCATTGGAAACATTCGTGCGTATTACAACAAAACCCTCAAGCGTTACATCGTCTCGACAAAAGGCGGTTCTACAAAAGAAATGATCAAAAAGAACCCCGCTTTTGCAAGGCAACGCGAAAACATGACCGAATTCAAAGAGTGCGCCATGTGGGCATCTCAATTGCGCAGATCGTTGTTCAGCATCGAGCATCTATACCAGGGCTATTATTTCTCTGAAATCATGGCGTTGGCGAAATCCATACAAAAACACGACGACATAAACCTGAGGGGTGTGCGTTCGATTGAGTCGAGCAAAGACGCTGTGTTACTGACTGGTATCAACTTCAACCGTTTTCATCCTTTCGATCAGGTGTTCTCACACAAAATCGAAATCACGTTTTCAGAGGACAAAAAGACCGTAACCCTAAAGTTGTTGGGTTTCAAGTCGTTTAGTCGCATTAGCTGGCCAGTAAGGTTTGAGTCATATCGTATAGCACTCGTCATCGCCCAGTTACCCGACTTCGCCTGGTATGAAGAAAAACGTGAATTTCTACCTGTTGCTCCCGGAATGGAGAGGCTATCGGTGACGACCCTCTCCGACTGGCGCAATGTGAGTACTAACCTGGAAGACATCATCCTGACGGCCACTTTTCCCAAGCCTGCACTTCAAATCCCGGGCACCACGGTAATCGTTGCCATGGGGATTGAGGTCTCGATGGCAACCGGCATTGCAACCGGCATGAACTATTCTGGAACAGGAACCATGAAAATCGTGGAATGTTTCGTGTGAACACTTTAATCATCCGTTGTTGACCCATCATCGTAGAGACGCAATATTTTGTGTCTCTACGATGATGCGAATATTTTGTTCCAATCCCAATTAACAGACGGCAACATCAGATTTTTTGCCTTTGTTTATACTGTAGATACCATGGTTTTTCCATTTACTGCCATGCAGTTTGCGCTTACCTTTGTTTTATCAAAAAGTATTGAAACCGACTATAACAGAAATACACTAACAAAGCATTTATTCTTATTTCAAGCAATATGAATACATCCAATAATAATAAACTTTCGGAAGAGGTTCTCTTCTATATGATGAGAAGACCAATCATCCAAAATGAGCAGACACCACTTATCCTGCTGATGCATGGTGTTGGAAGCAACGAGGAAGATCTGTTTTCACTTGCCGACTATCTGCCTGATAGCGCTCTGATCGTTTCTGCCAGGGCTCCTTATGTGATAGGCCCGGACAGTTATGCATGGTTCCAGTTTGATTTTGAGGGTACCGAAAGAATCATCAATAGTGAGCAGGCCGAAGCAAGCAGGAAACTTATCGTTCAGTTCATCGGCCAACTCAAAGAGCGTTTTGCTTTCGATGTGAAACAGGTCTATCTCTGTGGGTTTAGCCAGGGAGGGATTATGGCTTACAGCGTGGGACTTACGCATCCGGAACTTGTAAAGGGAATTGCGGTAATGAGCGGAAGGCTACTGGATGATATTAAGCCTTTGATTGTTGCAAATGAGATTCTTGAAGGATTAAAGATCTTTATCTCGCATGGCACTCACGACAGTGTCCTGGATATTCATTATGCCCGTGATAGTTACGCTTATCTGAAAACCTTGAACATTGCTCCTTTTTATAAAGAATATCCGGAAGTACATACAATCAATAATGAGATGCTCTTTGATTTGGTTAAATGGTTAAATTTGCCCATGTAATAAATGGTGCCAGGCACCATTTATTTACCTTTTATTTTCCATATATCATACTGATAATCATTATGTTTATTGACATAAATAAAATAAATGGTGCCAGGCACCATTTATTTTCAGGCACCATTTATTTTGAAAAGAAAAAACTGTTTTATGAAGATTTTAATGGTATTGATGAGCTGCATATGCATTGCGGTTTCAGGTGTTTCGGCGAAGGTATATAAAGTCGCTTCCCAGGATGAGTTTAAGAAAGCTACCTTGGTGGTCAGGGCAGGGGATGAAATTGTGATCGCCAATGGCAAATACAGTGGCTGGGAGCTGACTGTTAACACAAATGGCACTAGCGATAAGCCTGTAGTTATCAGGGCAGAGACAGCCGGAAATGTCGTGTTTACTGGGGATGTCAATAAACCCATCTTCGAGGTGACGGGGAGTTATACCGAGATTTCTGGTTTGACTTTTTGGGGTTGTAAGGTGTATAAATCTACAGGTGGCATTGGCGTACTTGTCATATTAAGAGATGCAAAGTATTGCAGGGTGACGGGATGTAGTTTTACCAAAAACAGTGTGAAGAGTCAGTTTATGCCTATCGTTGTAATAGCGGGAAAGGCAGAACATAACCGGGTGGATCATTGTAGCTTTACAGGCAATATTGACAATCAGGAATTGCAGGTGAAGATCTCGGCGGATGCCATACCGATGTACACGTTGATTGATCATAATGAGTTTAAAGATAAAGATAAGGTTAACTGGGAGGTTTTTAATGGTGGTGAGTGTGTGCAGATAGGACAGGAACCGGTGTTATTGGGAACCTTATATCCCAAAACTACAGTGCGGGATAATCGCTTTATCCGTTGCAATGGGGAACCGGAAGTTATCAGCAACAAGAGTTCGGGAAATATCTATAGTAATAATTATTTTGAANATTGCCAGGGGGAACTGGTGATGCGGGGTGGTCATGATTGTGTGATAGACAGTAACACGTTTAAGGGNGGAAAAGGGGGAATCCGGATTAATGGAACCCATCATATTGTTACCAATAATTCATTTAATGGGGTCCCGACTGCCATCAGGTTAATGTATGGTATGGCAAAAGGGAAAACTGAAACCGGGTTTTATGTTGCTCCCAGTGATTGCGTGATTAAGAACAATCATATTACAAATGCAAGAATCGGAATCTTAATTGGGGACAGTAAAAATGCAGACTGGACCGGAAAGTTTGATACAAAGAAATATCCCTCGCGGACGATGCAGGATGTGGCACCGTTTAATAATATTATAGAGGATAATGTGATAACAGAGACAAAGACTCCCATAGAACATAAGGAGATTTAGTTATTTGAATTGATACTAACAGCTACATAGAAAATGTAGGGAGGCCTTGTGGGTTTTTTAGCCGTCGAGCTGTTTCTTATCGGCTTTGGTGCCGGTGAAAAGTCTGGTGGTGGTGGTGAGATCGCGCCAGGGAGATTTAAGAAGGATCTTGTCCTGGGCAGCGAAGAAGAGGGTTTCGTCCTGGATGCGTACCAGCTTTTGATAGATCTTTTCGCTGTCTTCAAACAGGTAAGAGAAGAACCCCCAGTAGTCTTTCATCCTGCTAAAGAGGAATCGTGGTGATTTGGAATCTCTTTTCAGCTCTGTCATCAGGACAGATATAAAATGGATGAATCGGTTGCGTTGTTCTTCGGGAGAAGGCAGCAATAACCCTTTGATCTGTTCGGCCAGAAAGGGATTTGCAAAGACTCCCCTGCCAATCATAAAGCTCCCGATAGACAGAAACCTTGAAAAAACTCTTTTAAAATCTTTCAATGAAAAGATGTCGCCATTATAAATAACAGGATGTCTGATCAGTTGCATGGCGGCTTCGAAACGGTCTGCATCAGCCTTAACTTCATACAAATCAATACCAATGCGGGGATGGATAGTCACGGCTTCAAGGGGAAACTGATTCAACACATCGATGACGGGATAAATCTCATCGGGATGGTTGCGTCCCAACCTGAGTTTAATGCTCAGTCGCTGCGGGATATTGGGGATGACTTCAGAGAGCAGGTCATAGATCATTGAAGGATGAGGCAAAAGTCCCGAACCACGATGCTTGGCGGCAATGGCTTTCTTTGGGCAACCCATATTCAGGTTGATCCTGTCATAACCCAGTTCACCCAAAGCATTTGCCATGGCGATAAAGAGCTTTGGTTCGTTGCCCAGGATTTGGGGAATGACTTTTAGGTGGGTGTTTTTATCAGGCAACAGATCATGCAAACGTCGGGGATTGATCCTTTCAGCCGGCGCCAGAGAGATAAAAGGTGCAATGGCTTCGTCATAACCATCAAAACATTCGGTCAGTGCATTGCGGAATGCTGCTTCTGTGTACCCATGCAGGGGGGCTAGAATGATCGTGGGTTGTTTGGTCATGACAGTGCAAAGTTATGAAAAGGTTCACCCCTACTGCATTATTCTGACCAGATTCTATATTTTCGTTATATTAAAAAGAAACAAATTGTTGAGAAGCGAAAGAAAAGATGTATTTTTATTGGTCGTTTGTTTACTAAATAAACTTTGATCCGATGGTAATTTTCTATTAATTTGCACCGTATGAAATTGAATAGAGAAGAGGAAATAGATATTCAACATAGATTGAATGCAGGAGACGGAGCTGCATTGGAATTGCTATTTCATAGGTTCTATAACGACCTGTGCCGTTACCTGATTATCTTTCTGAAGGATGAAAACGTTGCCAAGAACATTGTTCAGGATCTGTTTATGTATCTTTGGGAGAGTCGTGAGAACATTAATTTCAACAAGTCACTAGAATCATATTTATATCAAGCCTGTCGTTTCAATGCATTGATTTATCTGCGCAACGAAAACAGGCATGAGCAGAGTCATGAGAAAATCAGGTATAATTCTTCGGAAGAGACATTAGACGTCTCGTCGGAAATGGAGGTCAAGGAGCTGAACAAAATCATCAATGAGTCGATTGGTTTGCTTCCGAATCGCTGTCAGCAGATCTTCACGCTTAGTCGTAACAGGGGATTATCTTATTCTGAGATAGCTGCTCAGTTGGGGATTTCTATTAGTGCCGTTGATAATCAGGTCAACATAGCCATCAAGAAGATTAAGCTTCGCGTTGCATCTTTTTATTCGCTTTTCTTTTAAAAATAGTTTTTTCTTTTTAAGAAAGTGATGTATGGGCCGCCAGTTGACTTTTTTAAAAAATATAAAATATTTCTTATGGGGTAAAGGGTCAAAAGGGTATCATCTATAAAAATACATTTTGTATGACCGAACGATTACCCTGGAAGCTACTAGATAAATATTTTAAAAATCATATTTCTGACACTGAAAAACAGTTACTTGATAACTGGATTGAAGAATCAGAAGAGCATGGTTTACTCTTTGAAGAGCTTGTTGCTGACTTTAAAGCCGGACTTCCTTTTGCGGGTAGTTTTAACAAGGATACTTACGAGGCATGGGGTGAACTCAGACAGGAGTATGATATTCCACGCTATTTCAGTATGCCGGTCAGAAAGCTTTACCGTCTTGCCGCAGCTATAATGATTCCGCTGTTTCTGGTTGGGGGCTTGGGGGGATTCTTTATTACCAAAGGCTACCTGAAAAATAAAAGCGATAACACATTTACAACAGTCTATTCACCAGGGGGACAAAAGACAAAAGTTACCCTGCCAGATAATTCTATCGTATGGCTGAATGCCAAGACCACGTTGAGATATGCAACCGCTTTCAACGACAAGCAACGCAATGTTTACATAGATGGCGAGGCCTTTTTCGATGTGAAACATGACACCCAACGCCCTTTTATCGTCAAGACTTCGGTATTCAATATTAAAGTTTACGGGACGACTTTCAATGTGAAAGCTTATAAAGAAGAGGGTGTGATCGAAGCCACCCTGATCAAAGGAAAGATAACCATCCAGGGTTTAAAAGTACCTGGACGTGAAAATAGTGAAATCATCGTCCATCCCAATGAAACTTTTCGGTATATAAAGGATCTGGCCACCTATAAAAAAGCTGATCTTCCTGAAGCATTGATTAAAAACCAACCTAACATCATGAATGAAGATCAACCCATTCTGATGTTGGATCCTAAGGTAGAAGTTACACCCATCGTAGACTGGAAAAACGGAATCCTTTCGTTTAAGAACGAGAGCTTTTCATCTCTTTCCTATAAACTTGAACAATGGTTCGATGTGAAAATACGGTTTGATGATCCTGATGTACAGGAAATTAAATTCACCGGACAGTTTGAAAAAGAAAATATCAACCAGGTCTTAAAGTACCTGCAGATCCTCACTCCGTTTGAATACGACATGAAAGTTAATGAAATTCACATTCGTAATAAAAAGTAATCTGAACTTAAAAAAGGAGGAACAGAAGAGATTATAAGACAAATAAAAACGAGAGATCTACAAGGTAAATCTCTCGTGGTCTGGCACTTTAAATGTTTGCAGCATTTAAAGTACGCTGAAAAGATCACCATCATCCAATAATTTGCACAAGCAATGCATATCGTTAATGGTTAAACTTAACATTTACAAAGTTATGAAAAAAAAAGTACTCCTACTCTGGAGTGAGTATTATTGCTCCCATTTTAAGAAAAACCTGCTCATTATGAAACTCACTATGGTTTTTTTACTGCTTGGCATTTTCTCAGCCAATGCCTTTGTGTTTTCTCAGGATTTAAAAATTGATTTCTCTCAGAAGAGTTTCACTGTAGGTGAGGCTTTAGCAACGATTGAGAAAAATACTGCCTACAGATTTCTCTATCGTAACGATCAGATTGACCTGAACAGGTTTGTGAAAATCGATGCGTCAGAGAAAACAATTGATGCTGTTTTAACCAGTATGTTAAAAAATACCGGAATCAACTTCAAGACAGTTCAGAATAATCTGATCATATTGTCTCCGATCGTTGAACAACAAAAACCAACTGTTTCCGGTAAAGTAACCGACAACACAGGCCTACCATTGGTCGGTGTCACGGTCAGTGTTACAGGTACCAACAGGGCCGTGATATCTGACGTGAAAGGTAATTATTCTATTACATTGAATCCGCCTGACAAATCCCTGACCTATTCATTTATCGGGATGAAGAAACAGGAAGTCCAGATAAGTGGACGCATACTGATTAATGTCATACTGGAAGCAGAAACTTCAACACTTGAAGAGGTTGTGGTTGTTGGTTATGGTTCACAAAAGAAGGTGAACCTGACAGGTGCTGTTTCAGCTGTTAAAATTGATGAGAAACTGGCCAGTCGTGCCATTACAAATGTATCTTCAGGTATGTCGGGTTTAATTCCTGGTTTAGCTGTTGCCCAGAATTCAGGTATGGCAGGTAATGACCAGGCCAGCATGATCATTCGTGGTCTCGGTACTATAAATTCAGCTTCTCCATTGGTCGTTGTTGACGGTATGCCCGATGTGGACATCAACCGTATCAACATGAACGATGTCGAGAGCATTTCTGTGTTAAAAGATGCTGCATCGTCAGCTGTCTATGGTTCACGTGCTGCCAATGGGGTTATCCTTATCACCACAAAATCAGGTAAGGGATTGGGTAAAACCACTTTAAATTTCTCTAGCTCCTATGCAGCTGAAATTCCTACTAATGCTTATGACTTTATGAGCAACTATCCAAGAGCACTGACTTTGGAACAACGAGCTAACGTGGTTGGTACGCTTCCTGCAAATCTCGTTTATAAGAATGGAACTATTGATCAGTGGTTGGCATTGGGTATGATCAATCCTTTGGCTTATCCCAATACAGACTGGTGGAAAATAATCATGCGCAATGGCGCTATTAAGAATTACAATCTATCGGCAACAGGAAGCAGTGAGAAATCAAATTTCTTTATCTCTGTGGGTGTGATGGACCAGACTGGTTTGCAGATCAACAATGATTACAGCCGCTATAATGCCCGTTTTAATTACGACTATAAAGTACGGAACAATATAAATGTTGGTGTGAAGTTTTCAGGCAACTGGACGAAATTCACTTATTTTTATTCTAACGGATTTACAGATCCGACAAGTACAAATACAGCCGGTTATGATATGCGTTATGCCATATCGGGTATCACTCCTTATGACCCTGCTTCAGGCCTTTTTGGTGGCGTAATGGCCTATGGTGAAGATGCTCAGGCATACAACCCATACACCAATTACATCAACAACTTAACCCATCAAAACCGTCAGGAAGCCAATACCAGCATCTATGGTGACTGGTCACCGATCAAGGGTTTGACTGCACGATTTGAGTATGCACTGAATTATTACAATCAATTCCAGTGGAGTGGTCCAACACCCAATACTGCCTTTAATTTTCAAACCAATACTTTCGGGTCACGTGTATATGTAGGCGCTAATGCCGGGATCAGTAATGCTACCAATACCGGCTACAAGACACAGATGAACGGTAGTTTGAACTACCACACCCTGATTGCCAAAAATCATGACCTGAACTTAATGTTTGTTTATAGTGAAGAATATTGGTACGATCGTTATGAATCAGCTTCACGCAATGACCGGTTATATCCTGCATTAGATGAAATCGATGCTGCTTTACCAACTACTCAGTCAACAGCCGGTAACTCAAGCACAGAAGGTCTTCGTTCTTACATTGGACGTATAAACTATACGGCTTATAACAAGTACCTTTTTGAAGCCAACTGTCGTTATGATGGTTCTTCCAAGTTCCTTCCAGGCCATCAATTTGGTCTGTTCCCATCGGCAGCTTTGGGATGGCGCTTCACCGAGGAAAACTTCCTGAAACGATACACACAAAGTTGGTTGAGTAGTGGTAAGTTCCGCGTATCCTATGGTAGTTTAGGAAATAACAGTGGCGTTGGTCGTTACGAACAACAACCAACCCTGGGCGCAAGTGCTTATGAGATTAATGGTGTTATTACCAATGGTTTTGTTAGTTCAAAAATGACAAACCAGGATCTTACATGGGAGACTACAACCGTACTCAATGTAGGTATGGACCTTGGCTTTCTGAAAAACCGACTGGCTACAGAAATTGATTATTATGATCGTTTGACTACCAATATGCTCCAGTTATCTTCGTTTTCGAACCTTCTCACGGGAGCTTATACTCCACCACGTACAAACATCGGAAACCTTCGCAACCGTGGTATTGAAATTAATTTTACCTGGAAAGACAGAGTGGGCGAATTCAATTATGCTTTCAACGTAAATGCTTCATACAACAGAACCAACCTCGAGAAATGGAGCGGATATCTTGGCAGAGGGACTACATTTCTCAACATGCCTTACCACTTCATTTATGGCTACAAAGATATAGGTATTGCCAAGACTTGGGCGGATGTATATAAAGCAACTCCACAGGGAGCACAACCCGGTGACCTGCTTTTGGTGGATGTGAATGGTGATGGCAAGATCGATGGCAATGACCAGGTAGCTTATCCCAACGCACAAGCCGACAGACCTACTACCAACTTTGGTATGAGTGCGAATTTCTCTTTTAAAGGATTTGATTTATCATTCCTGTTACAAGGCGCTGCTGGTCGTAAACAATATTGGACAACAAACTACAATACTACCAATATTCCACAAACACGCTATGCCTCAAGCTGGGCTCAATGGAACAATCCATGGTCAGTTTCAAATCCGGATGGCATCTGGCCTCGTTTGGCCGGTAGTGGAAATAACGTTACCAACACCTCTTTCTGGTTGCAGGACATGAGCTATCTGCGATTTAAGAATATTCAGGTTGGGTATAGTCTTCCAAAGAATTTGCTCCACAGGTTAGGTGTAGAAACTGTACGTTTCTTTGCCACAGCAGAGAACCTGTTTACAATCACCAAGTATCAGGGTCTTGACCCTGAATCGCAAGGCGATCTAAATGCAATGTATCCTGTGAATAAATCTTTCTCTGTAGGTATTAACGTTGGTTTATAAACAAGCTGAAATTATGAAAAAGATAAGTTTAAAAATATACGTCTGCTCTGCTTTAGCCGGGTTGGCCCTTTTAACAAGTTCATGCACCAAGAATCTGCTCGACCAAAAGGCTACAGTCGATTTACCTAATTCCGCGTTCTGGAATACGGAAGCTGATGCCACTACAGCTCTGATGGGTGCTTATTCTGCAGTAAGACCTTTGTTTGACCGTGACTATTATATGGATGGACAGGGTGAATACTTCAGGACACGTAATGCGAGTAGTAGTACGCTGGCCGGGTTGCCTAATCTTCGCCTGGGGGCTGCTTATAACAATGGTAGTTATAACCCATCTGGTTATGGTGCCGGCTTTGACAATATGTACCAGTATCTCTATGGTGGTGTCAATAGAACAAATTATGTGATCGAGAATGTAAACAAGATGTTGCTGACAGCAAAACCAACTTCAATTGCAAATCTTCAGGCAATCATTGGTGAAGCCAAATTGCTGCGTGGTATGGTTTATTTCAAACTGATCTCTATGTGGGGTGATGTTCCTTATTTTACTAAAATAGCCTATTCTGATGCTGATGTAAATTCGCTTTCAAGAATTCCTATTGCCCAGATTAAAGATTCAATCATGGCAGACTTTACCTATGCTTTTGATAAACTTCCTGCTAATGTACCCATAGCCGGTCGTGCTGCCAAACCTGCAGCCCTTGCTTTCAGAGGCAAATTAGAGCTCTATTGGGCATGCTGGAACACTTTTGGATGGCCTGAACTGAGTACATTTAAACCCGATGCTGCTGCCGGTCTAGCTGCTTATACTGCCGCCGCTGCTGACTTTAACGCCGTAATTAACAACTATGGATTAACACTGTTTCGGAATGGAGATCCGGGTAACTGGGGAACAATGGGAGACGCTTCTGTGCTGCCCAATTATTACTACATGTTTATTCCTGGTGCAAACGGAGGGAATAATAATGCAGCTAATGTAGCTAATAATAACCCTGAGCTCATCATGGGATTTACCCATGGTGGGACCAGTACCCTTCAAGGTGAAGAGTTGATGCGTGACTTTGGAGGTCGTTCACAGGAAAGTTCACAGTGTTGGGTATTTCCAAGATACGAAATAGCCGACAGATATCAATCAACAATTACGGGTGACTTCTGTCCAAAATTGCTTACCACTACAACTGCCAACGTTGCCAAGGATAGAACAAAACTCAATTCAGCAGTTAACCCTGCCAGTTATGCTAATCGCGATTATCGTATGAAAGCTACTATGTTATGGGATTACGAGCAGATAGCCGGTATGAAATCTTTGCTGGCAACAGGAATGTGTCCTTACATTTATAAGACATACGGCTCTACGACAGCAGTTCCGGGTCTGACAACATATGATAGTGGTGGCGCCGGAGAACCGGGTTATATCTTCCGCAAATTCGTTCGTAACTATGCCGGTCAGGGTCGTAGTGATGGTGATTTCACATGGCCTGTAATGCGCCTTGCTGATGTCTATCTGATGTATGCTGAAGCAACTAATGCATTGAATGGTCCACAAGGCGATGCTATTGCCTTGGTTAACAAAGTTCGTCATCGTGGCAACCTGCCTGCACTGGCTGCAGCAAAGACAGCCGACAAGGCTTCTTTCTTCTCGGCAATTGAACAGGAGCGTATCGTTGAATTGATTGGTGAAGGACAACGCGGTTATGACCTCAGACGTTGGAGAGCGATCGAAAGAGTTTGGTGTCCTCCTTACGGAGTTGGTGTATGGCGTATTGATACTTATGGTGCAAACCTGAATCAATACTTCCTGAATTCTTCAGAGTTGGCTTATCAACAGTGTTATATCTTCAGGATTCCACCCGGAGAACGTAACAGGAATCCAAATCTGACACAGAACACACCATGGTTGTAATTTCCGTCGAAGGATATTTTAAAACGCTAAAAAATGATACAATGAAAAAATATTTTATAATCATAATATCGCTTTTCCTTATCTCATTTGCTTATGTCAGATGTACTAAGGACCAACCAGTAGACTCAAGTGGTTTATTGATTACAACCAGGTCAGATTGTTATGTAAGTAATTTTGACCTTCTGGGCTCAGACTTTCAAACGGTGAGGACAGCCGCAGCAGTTATTGACACAACTGCATGCACCATTAATACTACTATATTTTGGGGCACTGACCTGAAAAACCTTTATCCTCAATTTTCATTGGTGACAGATGCTGTTCTGGATCCAAAGATTACAGGAAAAGTAGATTTTTCTGATCTGGCCAATCCCAAGAAATATACTGTAGTTTCCGGTAGCCGAAAGATTCGTAAGACCTATACCGTTTATATTACAGTTCAAACCAAACCTTAAAACCTAAGATTATGAAACTGAAAAATAATATAACCCTCTTGATGGTTTTAATCATCTTTTTTGCCGGCTGCAAAAAAATCAATGAACCAATATTACCAGCTGTACCCCAGGTTCTGCAAAATGATTGCATCAAGAGATCGCTGGGTCCCAATGTCATAGGTTTGAACATCGAGTTTGCCTATGCAATGGCGCTACCTCAAAGTCTGGGCAAAATTGTTTCTGCTCAGGTTACAGCATCTATTCCCGGTGCAATCGGAACCTATATGGAAAGCCGTTCATTCTACACAAACAGTAATGGTGGTGCAGATGTTGGAATAACTGTTGGTTCTGCTTCTGTAACAACGGATAATACTACTACAGTAACCTTTACAAAAGACACCTGTGCCGCTACACTCAGATATTATTATACTGTACCTGAAGCAGCTCGTGGAAAATCAGTATCGTTTACCTTCTCGGCCACTGCAAGCAATGGTCAGACGGTAACCTATACTATGGGTCCTTATGCCTGCACCAAGATGGATATGAAACTCGACCAGATTGGAGTTGATAGCAAAGCATGTTATTTATCGATTGCCGATATGGCATTCTATGATGCAACATATGCTGCTGCCAATCCTTCCAAGATCGATTTGGTTTATCTCTATCGGGTGGTTACAGGGGTAACTTTTTTGCATGCACTTGTTTCTCCGGGTGCCAGTACTGACTACCTACCGGGAGTTACGCTGCCAGCAGGTGTTACAAACAGCACGAAGATGATTAAGACCTGGAATCTAAATGATTACAATCTTGCCCGTTTGCAATATGGGATCTATATTGATGATTCTGACTTTCCGGTTTTAGACTTCACAAACATGCCTAACTACGCGATTAATCTAAAGGCGCAGGCAGGTACATGGGTTGAAACTGCTGATGGAAAATACAGAGCCTATATCTATGTGAACGGTATCAATAATACTACACCAAGTATGACGGTAAGTATTAAACGTTATCAAATGAAATAACACAACTGTTTATTTTGAGCCATTGGGTCTGTATTACTATGATCCAATGGCTTTTTTTATTAAATTCAATTGCTGATCATGAAAAACCCCTACACAAAATTGTTTGTTTTCTTTTTCATCCTGAGTTATTTCTTTACTCCACAAATTCTATTGGCTGATGTTCCTTTAAAAGAGCGGAATATTCTTGCCACTAAAGGAAAAGAGATCAATCTTTCACAGATGCTGATTACCGATAATTCATGGAATAAAATGCCGGGCTATAAAGACCGGGCGTTCTGGGAGAGTGTTTCTCCGGTTATCAGAGCTGAATATATTGCCGGCGCTGAAAAATATCTAAAATATGATTGGCCGGCTGTGAAAGCAACGGATTATCTGGAGGTTGTCCGCTCTGGAGATCGCAGACAGGAGGCTTATGCCGGACCCAGTGTTGCCTTTATCTCTCTGGTCATGGGAGAACTGATCGAAGGCAAGGGACGGTTTATAGATCAGATCATTAACGGTGTCTGGTTTTACAGCGAGCAAACCTGGTGGGGCTGGTCGGCACATTTAAATTATTTCCCAAAACACATGAACGGCTTGCCCGATATCAATTACCCAACCATTGATCTTGGTGTTGGCGAGGTCTCCTGCAATCTGGCCTGGACATTGCATCTTTTCAAAGATGAATTCGATAAGGTTCATCCGGAGATTGCAAAGAGGGTGAAACAGGAGGTGATGCGTAAAGCAATCATTCCTTATTATGAACACAATGACTTCAGATACATGGGCTTTACCGGGACCCGTGTAAACAACTGGAATCCATGGATCAATTACAACATGCTCAATTGCGTGATGTTGCTTGAAGACGACCCGATCAAAAAGAAAGCCGGTGTACAGAAGATAGTGAACTCTCTGGACAAGTTCTTAAATGGATATTCCGATGATGGTGGCTGTGATGAAGGGCCTTCCTACTGGGGCGAAGCTGGAGCCATGCTGTTTGAGGATCTGGCAAACCTGAAGAGTGCTACCAATGGTAAGTTTGAAGTGTTCAACAATCCATTGATACAGAATATCGGCAACTACTTTTATAAGGTCAATATCCATGCACCTTATTTTATCAACTTTGCTGATGCCGATGCAAAAACAGGTGGAAATCCTGCCTCGGTTTATCGTTATGGTATAGCCATTCACGATGTGAAGATGCAACAGTTTGGCGCTTATCTGGCCAAATTAAATAACTGGGGTGAACACAGTTTTAATGGAAAGATCTGTGATCAGATCCGTAACCTTGGGTTGATGAATGAGATCCTTCATGCTGATGCCAAAGAGGCATTGGTAGCTGATTTCTGGTTGCCCAATACTGAAGTGGCCGGGGCAAGAGATAAAGAAGATAGTTACCTTGGGTTCTTCTTTGGAGCTAAGGGAGGTTTTAATGACGAAAGCCACAATCACAACGATATTGGATCCTGCGTCATGTATTATGATGGAAAACCTTGCCTGATTGATCTTGGTCGGGAGGCGTATACCGCCAAAACATTCAGTCCAAAACGTTATGAGATCTGGACCATGCAGTCACAATACCATAATCTTCCCAAAATAAACGGGGTGGATCAGAAGGATGGCGCAGAATTTAAAGCAGTTAACACAAGTTTCGTTGCAGATAATACCAAAGCTTTCTTTTCGACAGATATTGCAGGTGCATATCCTGAAGATGCAAAAGTGAAGAGCTGGGTTCGTAGCTACACTTTGAAGCGTGGACAGAGTTTCACCATCACAGACAAGTATGAACTTAAAGAGAAAAAAGAGGGAGTTACAAGCTCAAATTTGATGACCTACTGTAAGGTTTCTCAGGTTTCTCCGGGTTTATTAAAGTTAGAGGGAGATGGCTTTACGATAAACATGAATTACAATTCAAAAGTGGTAAACCCAAAAATCGAATTCATCCCGGTAACAGATAACGGATTAAAGAGATATTGGCCCAATGGCGTTACCCGTATTGTTTTGGAATTCATAAAACCTGGATTAAAAGGTGGCCGGGAAGTAACTTTTACTCCTGTAAAATAACTTTTTGTGAGTTAAATGGGGTCATGAACTATTTTTAAGAAATGGTTCATGACCCCATTAATTCCAATGGCTTTTTTAATACATTTGGCTTATGAAATCTCTGAAAATTTACACTGGAAGTTTTCTCTTTTTGTTTCTTCCCTATTTTGTGATCGCATATACAAATACCCCTCCTGAAAAGAATAGGCCGGTAACCCTATTTTCTCCTCCCGTTTCAAAGGGAATTCCTGGGACAGACAAACCTTATCAAACACAAGGATCCACTGCCAATTCACTAAAGAGCAAATCGGTATATCAAACCAGGCTTAGTGATACAACTGCGGTCTATTTTACCCCAGCAAACTTCAAGATAAGTAGTGACGGAAAAACCGATGTATCCGATGCTTTACAGCAGGCCATCAGCCAGTTAAAAAGAAATAATGATTTTGGCATCATCTTTATCCCTGAAGGAAAATATTTGATCTCCAAAACAATCTATATCCCAACTGCAATAAGGTTGATCGGTTATGGGAAAAACCGTCCGTTAATCATTTTAGAGAAAAACGCTCCAGGGTATCAAACAATAGACTCCGCTGCCAAAGAACAGATGAAATATATGTTCTGGTTTGTTAGTAGCTATAATCAAACCAGTCATCAGGTCAATGATGCCACTGCCGGCACCTTCTATAGCGCCTTCTCGAACATCGATATCAAAATAGACGACGGAAATCCCAATGCCGTTGCTTTTCGAACCCATTATGCCCAGCATTGTTTTGTCTCACATGTAGATATTCATATTGATAACGGAATGGCGGGTATTCATGAAGCAGGTAATGAAATAGAAGATGTTCGTTTCTTTGGAGGAGAATATGGAATTAACACAACAAAAACTTCTCCCGGATGGCAATATATGATGGTTGACACCTATTTTGATGGGCAACGTAAAGCCGCCATCAAAACTCAGGAAGCAGGGTTAACGATCGTTCGGATGATTGCCCGGAATACCCCAACAGTAATTGATATCAATCAGAATTCACAGGAGAAACTGTTCATGCAAGATTGTCAGTTTGATAACATCAGCGGATCAGCTATTAATGTGAGTAAGGAATTTAATGCTTTAAACCAAATCAGCATTCTAAATATTGATTGTCGTAAGGTTGCAATATTTGCAAAATTAAACCAAAGTGGCAGGCAGATTACTGAAAAAGGTTCTATATATAAGGTAAAGCGTTTTATAAGTGGTTTACAAATGGACGATCTTAAGGCTGAACCCATTTTTAAAACAACTCAGGATATTGTAGAAATGAAATCATTTCCGGCCCCGGCTGCGACCGATATTCCTGAATTACCCGCCACCGCTTCATGGGTAAATATTAAATCTCTTGGTGCAAAAGGCGATGGAGAAACAGATGATTATCAAATTATTCAGGATGCTATTAATAAATATCAGACAATTTATATTCCGCAAGGATGGTATCGGGTAACCGAAACGATAAAACTGAAGCCCAATACTAATTTGATAGGGCTGAACCCAGTTTCGACACAGTTTATACTTGCTAACAATACAACTTCATTTGCAGGTTTTGGTAGTCCGAAGCCATTACTTCAAGCACCTTCGGGCGGAACAAATATTTTAAACGGAATAGGTTTGAATACAAATGTAGATAATCCACGGGCAGTTGGTTGCAAATGGATGGCAGGCGCCGGCTCATATTTGAATGATGTTAAATTTGTTGGCGGTCATGGGGCAATGGGAACAATCCCAAACGCCAAAACCAATCAGGAGTCGGACCAATCGCCGCGTGGAAAGGCAGGCGATGAGAATACCTGGGATTCGCAATACTGGAGTCTCTGGATTACAAATGGAGGCGGCGGAACATTTAAAGATATCTGGACTGCAAGTACTTTTGCTACTTCCGGGCTGTACATATCAAATACTACTACTCCCGGACGCATATATGGAATATCCATTGAACACCATGTCCGGAATGAGGCTCGATTCAACAATGTGTCCAATTGGAACATTTATGCCCTTCAGCTCGAAGAGGAAGGTCGCGAAAGCTGGAATTGCCAGCCTTTGGAAATCGAAGCATGCAGCAATTTGCTTTTTGCAAACCTTTTTATGTATCGGGTGACAAGGGTTATTAACCCCTATCCGTATGCAATCAGAACATGGAACTGTAAAGACATTGAGCTATTAAACCTTCATAATTTCTCACAGTTAAAGTTCGCCTTTGATAATTCATTATTCGATATGAATTCACAAAGTGAGGTTCGTCCAAGGGAGTTTACCAGGTTATCTATCAACAGCAAAACCTCGACCGATAATATCCTCACGGAAAACGAAAGTAAGTTACAAAAACTGGCTACCGGCTTTGAGTTTGCAAATGGATTATGCCATGACAGCAAAGGCAATATTTACTTTTGTGATACACGGTGGAGACGCATCTATAAATGGTCTGTTGAAACCAATAGTTTAAGTCTGATAAATGATTTTCCATGGGAACCATTGTCATTGGCTAGTGATAAAAATGACAACTTGCTGGTTGTATTTAAATATATTCCAAAGCCGGGATACCCATTTAATGGCTTACCTGAAATAAAGAAATATCACCAGGATGCCACTTTGTCTATTAGCGGATGGGGAATTCCTGGCTATAGCATCCTCGCTTATGCTATGGACCCCAAAAACCCCGAGGAATCTATTCATTTACTCGAAACTGTACCGATGGGTACGGTAAAAAATGTCGATAAAGCACTTTATCCTGTTTACAGAATGCGTTTTACGCCCGGAACCGATAACATAAAAAATTGCTTTTTAGCTCCCGACGGAGTAACCATAATCCCAATTTGTAATGAGATGAGCAAGTCTTGTGCAATGATTGAAGCCTATCCCGGAAAACCATTTTTTAGCATTGAGGATAATGAAAAAAGAACGGTAAAATTAAAAGTGAGTTCTGACGGATCTTTATCGGATATGGAACCATTTATTGATAAGGGTGAATTTGGCACAGCTGAAGGAAAAGATGGAAAACTGTATATTACATATGGTGAAATCTATGTCTATGACAAAACAGGACAGCAAACCGAGGTTATTAAAGTACCTGAAAGGCCAACAAACATAACATTTGGTGGGAAAGATGGGAAAACACTTTTTATTACCGCACGGTCATCATTATATAGCGTCCAGATAAAATAGCACTAAATGAAAATGGGTTCAGACCCCATTTATTTCTTTAATAAGCTGTCCCTGTTATTCTATTCGATTGGTTGACTATTTTTGCATTAATATCCTGCATTATGTTAAAATTATTACTTTCATTGGTTATCCTGGCCGGTTATATCAAGATATCGGCTCAAAGTCAGAATTATTCTTTGCTAACTTCTAGAGTTGTTGATTATTCACAATTGACAAAGGGCTTCGTGACTCCTCCAAATGAGGCACGACTTAGGTGTTACTGGTGGTGGCTGAATAGCATGGCAACGAAAGAATCGATCACCCGCGATCTTGAACAGATGAAGTCCCATGGTTATGGAGGCGCATCTATTGTTGATGCCGGTAGCTCAGACTATAGTGTTGCAAAGAAGACAACAGCCGGCCCTGTTTTTATGAGTCCCGACTGGATGGAACTATACAAACATGCCATCAAAGAAGCACAACGATTGGGGATAGAGTTAAGCGTCAATACTCAGAGTGGATGGAATCCCGGAGGACCAACCATTACTCCCGAGCTGGCTTTAAAGAAGATTGTTTATACCGAGACAAAGGTCCAGGGAGGAAAGACGATTCAGATCAAACTTCCTCAACCTGAGACAAAATTACTGTATCAGGATATTATTGTCCAGGCTTTCAAACAGCCTGCAGACGCTCCTTTGAAAGACAATGCGATAAAGTTTTGGGGACTGAAGACCTTCAACGAAGATTTTGGGATGAAGGGAATTTATCCTTTGTACAAACTTCGGGATGAAAACACAGATGCCGATAAGATTACAAGTATTAAAAAATCAGAGATCATTGATCTAACCGGTAAATTCAACAATGGTGTTTTATCCTGGAATGCACCCGAAGGGGAGTGGACCATCATCAGATATGGCTGGACCTGCACAGGTGCTAAAACATCGACCAATAGCGATAACTGGAGCGGACTCTCTGTAGATCATTTGAGTCCGGTTGCATTTAAAAAGTTCAGCGACGACGTGATACTCCCATTGATTACAACTGCACAGTCTGCTGGTACCAGTCTGCATTTTCTGCAAACCGATAGTTGGGAGATGGGCAACGTGGGTTGGACACAGAACTTTGCCAACGAGTTTAAGAAATTCAGGGGATATGATCTGACTTCATGGCTGCCTGTACTAGCAGGCAGAGTGGTTGAAAGCGTTGAACAATCAGACAGGTTTCTTCATGATTACCGCCAAACCATTGGTGATTGTGTTGCGGCATACCACTATCAACTGTTCAGCGATCTGGCACATCAACATGGCTTAGGAATTCATCCCGAATCCGGAGGCCCTCACTCAGCTCCGGTTGACGCCTTGAAAGTGATGGGTATCAGCGACTTTCCACAGGGAGAGTTCTGGGCTACGGCCAATACACACCGAATCAATGATGCCGAACGCCTTGCAGTGAAACAAAGCGCCTGTGTAGCGCATACCAACGGAAAAAGATTTGTGGCAGCCGAAGGGCCCACTTCAATCGGGCCGCAATGGGAACGATCGCCAAGAGACTTGAAGAGTAATATCGACCGGATCTTCTGTTCGGGAGTAAACCGAATCGTATGGCATTGCTTTACCTCATCACCAAAAGAATTTGGTCTGCCGGGAAATGAATATTTTGCCGGAACCCATCTCAATCCTAATGTCACCTGGTGGAAACAGGCTGGCGACTTCATCGGTTACCTGGACAGATGTACATACATGCTTCAACAGGGACTGTTTGTGGCCGATGCACTCTATTATTATGGTGATGATGTGCCCAATTTTGTCTTTTTGAAAGAAGATGTGAAAGATCTGGTCTTTGGATACGACTGGGATAAGTGTTCGAAAGATGCGATCGTTAAAGGGCTTTCAGTTAAAGATAATAAAGCAGTCTTTCCCGATGGCATGAGCTACAGGGTGTTAGTGCTTCCATCTGAGACCGCCATTGATCTGGATGTATTGCGCAAACTGGAGTCACTGGTCAAAGGAGGATTGACTTTAATAGGTCCAAAGCCATTGAAGGCAACAGGCCTGACGCACTATCCTGAAAGCGACAAAGAGGTCAATGCTATAGCATCACGCATGTGGGGAACGATAGATGGGGTTAATGTTCAGGAAAACCAATATGGTAAAGGAAAGGTGATTTTCGGCAAAGATGTCAACACGGTGCTTGCTCAAATGAAGGTCAAACCCGATCTGCAGTTTACGAGTACAGAAGCAAATACGGGTATTGATTATATCCACCGGACCACGGATAACATGGAGATCTACTTCGTGGTAAACCGTTATGGCCGCAAGGGGATCAATGATTTCGAATTCCGCTACCTGACATCCCTGCCCGATCGTTACGAACAGGTCGAGTGTAAATTCAGGATAACGGGGATGGTTCCAGAGCTTTGGGACCCAATGACAGGGCTTTCAAAAGAGGTCCTGACATACAGGGAGGAGAACGGACAAACCATCGTACCGCTGAATCTGGAGCCTGAAGGTTCGCAGTTTATTGTATTCAAAAAAGGAGCCAAGGTGCCACACATCACAGCTATTGAAAAAGACGGAAAGAAATTGTTTCCTAATAACCAGTTTAAGGGTGTGGATAAACAATCTATTGAAGTGACTAAATCGGGAGATAAAATTGTATCGACGCTGACCGAACCTGGGGATTATAACATGACCTGGTCAGATGGCAAGATCACAAAAGAGAGTCTGAAAGAAGCAAACACATCACAGAGACTTGATGGGAAGTGGGAGATTCATTTTGATCCAAAATGGGGTGGACCTGATCATGTGCAGACCGATTCATTGAAGTCTTGGACCCGTTTTGAGGATAACGGCATTAAGTATTATTCGGGAACGGCTGTATATTCCAGGGTCTTTACCATCAATCAGGACAACCTGAATGGGACAAAGGTGGTACTGGATCTGGGAAATGTACTTGAAATGGCTTCTGTTACGATAAACGGGACTAAGATGGCTGTAAGATGGAGCGCTCCTTTCAAATTTGATATCACGCCATTTGTAAAACAGGGTGACAACAGGCTTGAAGTCGAGGTGGTTAATCTATGGCCCAACCGATTGATCGGCGATAGTAAATTACCTGAAGAAAAGCGCTTTACGAAAACTAATGTCAAGAAATACGATACTCCCGATAGCGAGAAGCTTTTGCGCGAGTCGGGCTTGCTCGGACCAGTCACCATCACATTTGTGAAGCAACAGTTAAGTGAGTTGCCAAAATAAAGGAGTTAAGAAACTGTTTAATTTTCGTTTTTTCTTACCAGTGAAGTTGTAATGTGAAAAATGTAGGGAGGCCCCTACATTTTTCACATTACTGCCTAACTAGCATTTTTTGGAAATACATTTAACGCCAATTAATATAAAAGATTTGTTATCTTCACCACTTGAATGATTTAAGAATATTCTATCATTTTAAAACAATGGCAATTATCTCTTATAAAAACCTATAATTCCAATATTCCTCAAATATGAAAAAACTGTTGCTCATTATCCCCGCTTTGCTTTTCTCAATAATGACCTTCTCGCAAGGCATTGTATTTGAACACGGAACATGGAAAGAAGTCCTTGCAAAAGCACAAAAAACCAACAAACCCATTTTCGTAGACATTTTCACCACTTGGTGTGGTCCTTGTAAGCAGATGAGTTCACAAATCTTCCCACTCGAAACCGTTGGCAAGGTTTACAATGAAAATTTCATCTGCTACCAGATTGATGCAGAAAAAGGTGAAGGAATCGCAATAGCCAAAAAGTACGGTGTAAAAGCCTATCCAACCTACCTATTCATCAAGGGTGATGGTAACTTATTTTATCTTACCGTTGGATCGATGCCCGAAAAAAACTTTATTGCCGTTTCGAAGACAGCACTTGAAGAGATGAATGATCCCAAACCATTAACGATGTGGGACAAAGAATATACTGTAAAGAAGAATGATACTGCATTTCTGTTGAATTATATGAAAAAGCGCACAAAGCTTGGCCTGTCCAACGAATTGCTTTTCGATGAATACCTGAAGTTGATCCCCGAGGAAGAACGCACTTCTAAGATTGTCTTTGAATATTACCGTAATGAGGGCAGAAACATAAAAGTCACATCTTTTGCCTACGAGAATTTGCAAAAGAACTATAAGAAATTTTTCATGGGGCTTTTTGGAAATGTATATACAATTCTTATGGAAGGGGTTACAAATACTGTGAATGAAGCAGCTGCAACAAAAAATGAGCAGTTACTAGCTAAAGCTATTTTAGCATATGACCAATTACCAAAATATATATTTCCGGAAAAGGATGAAATTTATATGCAATATTACAAAGCTACCGGTGAAAAAGACAAGTATCTTAAGTATGCCATGAGCTTCGCAAACAACCACCTCATGAAAATGAAAGTTGATTCATTAACAAAAGTAGATGACAGGAATTATAAAATGATGGAAGACAAGATGAAGTCCGGGGTATTCGGTAAGATAATGGATTCTGTTCAACTGGCCGGGTTGCTATCCGCTTCTGCAAACATCGAAAGGATGAAAGTTGGTGAAGGACTTAACGCTATTTCCTGGTATATATTCGAAAATGTTACGGACAAAAACATACTTCAGGAAGCGCTTGGTTTTTCAAAACGATCGCTCGAATTTATCCCTGATGAAGCTACTTTTCTGGATTCTTATGCCAATCTTTTTTATAAACTGGGATTAAAGCAGGAGGCTCTTGCTCATGAAAAACAAGCTTTGAGTCTGGCCGATCAGAAAGATGTTGAAACATACAAGGGAATGGAAGAAACCCTTCGCAAAATGACAGCCGGCGAAAAGACCTGGAAATAATAAGTTCTTGTTAGAAAGAATGGGGTCAGATCTGGCCTGGCCCTATTATGCCCACAATAAAGCTATCTGAAGTTTTAAATTTGAACAAATTGTAACATTTGATGTTATAATTACGCTATTACATTTTCTTGTTTTCCGATATTAACACTAAACTTTAGATGCCTTAAACTCTTTACCTTAATATATTTTGATAGTTGCATAAAGAAATATTTTTAAAAAAGAACAAATATGGTTGACCAGGATTGGATATTTGTAAAAGAGGATAACGAATTATCAGAGGGTGCTTTGATGCCTGTTTATCCGCTGGGTGTTCATATACTTCTTGCAAGGGTCGACGGATCGGCTTACGCGCTTTCCGGAAAATGCACTCATATGGCCTGTCCCTTATATACCGGTACACTCGAAGGCGAAATACTTACTTGTCCCTGTCACGATTGGCGCTACAATATCAAAACCGGAGTATTTCTGGATGCACCCGAACTGTTTCTTGAAAAATACAAACTCAAATCCGAAAACGGAAAATTATTTATACAGTTAAATAAAGAAATCACACAATGAAAAAAGTCAGCATGTACACACTTTCAACTTGCCCCTGGTGCAGGAAGACAAAGAAATTTTTTACAGAACATAATATACAATTCGACAACATTGACTACGATCTTGCTGATGAAAAGACACAAGACCGGATTATGACTGAACTTGATAAATACGGGGCTAATGGTTTTCCTTTTGTAAAGATCGATAACGAAGTAGTCATGGGTTACAATCCCGAACGTTTTGCTTCACTATTAGGTCTATAAACCAATATTATTATGACACTCGAATCAAGGAAATTAGCTCTGCATTATTTCTTCGGTAAGGTGGTGGACAAATTAGGGTATAAGTTCACTCCTGATGAGGATCTCATGAATTTTCTACTGGAACAAGAGGTAAAATTGGAACAAAAGCATGGAATACCATTCTGTCCTTGTCAACCGTTGCGACATGATCGCACACGTGACATGCAAATTGTATGTCCTTGTATTCCATTTCATAGAAAGCATTTTGAAGCCATGAGGCGTTGTTGGTGTGGCCTCTATGTTCATAAAGATGTGACTGACCCGGATTCTTTGCCTCAATTCCCTATGTCGGAGGTAGATCATGAGTAGATTCGTTAAAGTCATTAAAGCAATTGAAATTGCACCTGGCGGTATGAAAGCTGTGGAGATAGATGGGCATGAAATTGTGATATGCAATGCCGGCGGGAATTTCTATGCAATAACGCGGCGTTGTGGCCACATGAATGCACCACTCGATATGGGCACCCTGGATGGCACAATTCTCACATGCGCAATGCACTGTGCCCAATTCGACATTACAACAGGCGAAGCGCTTTCAGGACCTGTCGAGACTGATTTGAGCAAAGAAACCTTTTCTCCAAGGGTTGGCAAATATTTTCAGGATATTGGCATGCTAATGCAAGGCGTACGCACACATTCCATCCACACTTATCAAACCAGGATAGAGGCTGGATCAGTAATGGTTGATCTTTAACAATAATTAAAAATAATTTTATGAAGACTTTAAACAATCGTATGGTATTGCTTGTAACGGCTTTAATTATCTCAGTTACAAGTTTTGGGCAAACTAAATGGACAACGGACAAGAATCACACACAGTTACATTTCAGTGCTGTGCACTTCGGAATATCCCATATTGATGGCATTTTTAAAACATTTGAGGTGGGCTTAATATCTGAAAAAAAGGATTTTACTGATGCAAAAATAGAAATGACTGCTGATTTAAAATCAATCAGCACCCAGGTTGATATGCGGGATGCTGATTTAAAAAGTAAAAATTGGTTTGATGCCGAAAAATTTCCGGTTCTTGTTTTTAAAAGTAAGGCATTCACCAAAGTGAAAGGCAATGAATACATCCTTTCCGGCAATATGACTATGCATGGAATCACGAAACCAATTTCCTTTAATGTGGTTTTCAATGGATGGGCTGTAACCATGAGTAAAAAACAAACTGCCGGATTTACAGTAAAAGGAAAAATAAAAAGAAGTGATTTCAAAATAGGAGATACTCCAATAAAAACAGGCGTTGGTGACTTAATTGACGTGTGGGCAAATGTGGAGATCGCTAAAAATTAAAATTAATGGTGCCAGGCACCATTTTCCAATAACTTGACAAACTCAGAAACAATTAGTATATTAAATGGTGCCTGGCACCATTTAATATGGCACCATTTACTCAATCAGGCAAGAAACTGAAAACATAATCGGTAGATGAAAGATAGAAATAGCCCATAAAGGTGGAATATAATCGGGCCCTATAGAGCATGTGTAGAACACTTATAGAGCACCTGTTCAGCACCTGTTCAGCTATAGGAGTGTGCTGAACATGTGCTGAACAGGTGCTCTATAACTGCTGTATACGGAGGGATTGTATATCCTGAATCTATACTGATTTTAAGCGTGATAAGGGGTTCATGAAAGAATGATCAAAAAATGATGAAAGAATAATGATTACTGTCCCTACTTAAGAACGATTGTGTTTCAAAAATCAAACATTGGCTTAAAAAAGAACAATTAATTCAAACTTTCTGTTGTTTTATTTACATTTGGGGGAACAAATGAACAGGGTCTGTATTAGGTATTGATGTACCTTTATATCAATGATCCAAAAAAACATTTACCTTTGCAGCTCTTTGCGTAAAAATATTTCGATATGATTCAAAAAGTACTGGTTGCTAATCGGGGTGAAATTGCAGTACGCATCATGCGTAGTTGTCGGGAGATGGGAATCAAAACCGTTGCAGTTTTCTCTGAAGCAGATAGATCTTCCATGCACGTCAGGTATGCCGATGAGGCTTATTTTATTGGGGCTGCACCTTCAACCGAAAGTTATTTGAATATGGATAAGATCATCGGGGTTGCTAAACAATCGGGTGCCGATGCTATCCATCCCGGATATGGTTTTCTAAGTGAAAAAGCTTCATTTTCTGAAAGGTGTGCTGCTGAAGGGATCATCTTCATTGGCCCTTCTGCGTATGCGATTTCAACGATGGGTGATAAGATCACGGCAAGAAAAACCATGATTGCAGCGGGTGTTCCGGTCGTACCTGGCACTACCGATAAGGTAACTTCTGAAAAAGAGGCGCTCGCGGCCATTAAAGAGATCGGTCTTCCCGTTATGATCAAAGCCTCTGCAGGCGGTGGTGGCAAAGGGATGCGACTGGTTAAAAAAGACAAAGACATTGTAGGATCATTGCGGGCTGCACGTTCTGAGGCAGCTTCATCGTTTGGCGATGATTCGGTTTATATAGAGAAATACATTGATTCTCCTCATCATATTGAATTCCAGATCCTGGCTGATAAACATGGTAACACAGTTCATTTGTTTGAACGGGAGTGTTCGGTTCAACGCAGGCATCAGAAGGTAGTTGAAGAGACTCCTTCGCCCATCATGACTCCCGAAAAGAGGATTGAAATGGGTAATGCTGCTGTGGCTGCTGCCAAGGCTGTGAATTATTCGGGAGCAGGTACCATTGAGTTTATTGTTGATGATAACCTGAACTACTACTTCCTGGAAATGAATACCCGTCTGCAGGTTGAGCATCCGATCACGGAACGTGTGGTGGGTGTTGACCTTGTGAAAGAACAGATCAATATTGCCAATAACCTGGAATTAACTTTCAAACAAGAGGATCTGCATCAACATGGTCACGCGATAGAATGTCGTGTGTATGCTGAAGATGCAGAGAATAATTTTATGCCTAACCCTGGATTAATCAGGCATCTTACTGAGCCTTATGGATTTGGAATTCGTTGCGATGGTTATGTCTACGAGGGTTATACCATCCCGATCTATTATGATTCAATGATTGCCAAGCTGATTGTTTGGGGTGAGAACAGGGACGAAGCCATCGAGCGGATGAAACGTGCCTTGTTTGAATATAAAATTACCGGTGTAAAAACATCTATTCGTTTTCTTTCAAGGATCATGGATGCACCTGATTTCAGAAATGGAAGGTATACGACTCATTTTATTGAGAATAATCTTCCTTTCTTGCTGGCTGAAGGTGACTTCGATGGGAAGGGAGCTCAGTTGTATGAAGACGTTGCTGTGATGGTTGCTTTTTTTGACTATCAGTCACGGTTAACAGCTAAGACTTCGAGATGGGCGCCGCTTAAATCGAGCATATGGAAACATATCGGACGCCGGAAAGCGAATACCGAAATGTAATTATTCCCGGTCATTGAGCGAAGTCGAAATGACCTAAGTGAAATGACCCTTCGACTTCGCTCAGGGTCCGGAAAGCTGGGTCAGGGTCCAGATTAAGAATGTAATTATTTGAAAGAATTTGTTGTGCTATTTCTATAAGAGGAGAAACATATGTCGTTGGAATTTTCAATTGATGGACGTAAACCAGAGGTCAAACTACTTGAACAAAATGGTTCGCAGGTTAAAATATCAATAGATGGCAGAGTATATGATGCCGATATTGTGGAGTTTGGTAATGGTCTTTATTCTATCATCATAGCCGGACAATCATATTCGATCGAAATGATTGAAGGTGATACGCCAAAACATTATGTCCTGAATACTTTCTACAAGAGTTATAATGTTGAAATCATCGATGCTGAGAAGCGTTATCAACGCAGCAGGCTGAAGGGAACTGCAGCAGGTGGTGAAAACAACATCTCCTCTCCTATGCCCGGAAAGGTTGTGAGTATCCCTGTTCAAATTGGTCAGATGGTTGAAGCCGGTCAGCCTGTCATCATCATTGCCGCTATGAAAATGGAAAGTGAAATCAAGGTGAAGAATGCAGGAAAGGTTAAAGAAATTCGTGTTAAGGAAGGTGCTGTCGTAGATGCACACCAGGTTTTAATGATCATTGAATAATCACTTCTTAAGATATCAGGATGTCGACACTGGAAGAAAAATATAAGAAACTTGAAGAATTA
>JGI24140J50213_10000068_pt1 | contig 40371 bp, 39 predicted proteins | sample BarGraIncu00222A_FD_50213 | JGI IMG/M metagenome (IMG submission 50213)
CCTCAGAGCTCGACGACCCGGTGCGTCTCGGACGAGACTCGGGCGGCCTCGATCAGCTCCAGCGTGCGAACGGCATCGGCAGGGTCGACGGGGACGGCGCCCGCGCCGCTCACCGCCGCCGCGAACGCCGGGTAGAACCGGTCCCAGCGACCAGGCTCCGAGGGCACCGGGTCGGACAGGTCGCCGCGGACGAGCCGTCCGAACCGGTCCGGCGGCGGGACCAGCCCGCCGGCCGGCAGCCGCCCGGTCGAGCGGAGCTCGTCCTCCTGCCCGTCCAGGGCGGAGACGACGAAAGCCCCCCGCGAGCCCAGCACCCGAAAGCGTGGGCCGGGCGCACCGGCGAGCGCGCCAGCCCACAGGTGCGACCGCGCGCCACCGACGTGCTCGATGGCGACGAAGACGTCGTCGTCCGAGCCGCCGCGACGGGTGTCGACCTCGGCGTAGACGCGAGTCGCCGGGCCGAGCAGGTGCAGGGCCTGGTCGACGACGTGGCTGCCGAGGTCGAGCAGCAGGCCCCCGCCCTGACGAGCGGGCAGCGACTCGCGCCACGAGTCCGGCCGGAGCTCGGGTCGCCATCGCTCGAACCGGGACTCCAGGCGCAGGACGTCGCCGAGCGCCCCCTCGGCCAACAACCGTTGCAGCGTCAGGAAGTCGCTGTCCCAGCGACGGTTCTGGAACACGGTGAGCGGCACACCTGCGGCCGCCGCCGCCGTGACCACGCGGCCGGCTGCTGCGGCCGAGGTGGCCAGCGGCTTGTCGACGACCACGGCCTTGCCCAGCTCGATGGCGGTGAGCGCGAGGGACGCGTGCACGTCGTTGGTCGCCGCGACGACGACTGCGTCGAAGGACGTCGGCTCCGCGAAGAGCTCCTCGACGCTGGACCGCACGACCGCGCCCGGGTGGTCGGCCCTGACCTCGGCCTGCCGCTCGGCGTTGCCGGTCACGACGAACGTCAGCGCGGCACCCGGAGTCGCCGCGATCAGCGGGGCGTGGAAGACCCGGCCGGCGAGGCCGTAGCCGACGAGCGCGACCCTCATACGTTCTCCTCGACGAGGTCCTTGGCCAGGGCCGGCTCCGCGACGCGAGCGAGGCGGCTCGGCCACCAGATCGGCCGGCCCACGTCGTACATCAGGGCTGGTACGAGGATGGAACGGACGACGAGCGTGTCGAGCAGCACGCCGAAGGCGACCGCGAAACCCAGCTCGGCGAGGAACACGAGCGGCAGCGTGCCGAGGACCGAGAAGGTCGCGGCGAGCACCACGCCCGCCGACGTGATGACGCCGCCGGTCACCGTCAGCCCGCGCAGGATGCCGCGCCTCGTACCCAGAGCCCTGGCCTCCTCTCGGACCCGGGTCATGAGGAAGATGTTGTAGTCGACGCCGAGCGCCACCAGGAAGGTGAACGAGAACAGCGGGAACGACGAGTCGGCGCCCACGAAGTGGAAGACGTGGGTGAACACGACGGCGCAGACCCCGAGCGTCGCGGCGAACGACAGCACGACCGTCAGCACCAGCAGCACCGGAGCGACCACGGCGCGCAGCAGCAGCATCAGGATCAGCAGGATCACCAGCAGGACGATCGGGATGATCACCGTACGGTCCCGGCGAGACGCGTCCTGGGTGTCGAGGTTGATCGCGGTGAAGCCGCCGACCTTGGCATCGCCACCGGGTACAGCGTGCACGGCCTCCCGCAGAGCGGTCACCGTGGTCTCCGCGGCAACCGAGTCGGACGGCGCCGCGAGCGTCGCCTCGAGCTGGACCAGGCCGTCGACGACCTTTGCCGTCGCCTGAGGAGACGGCACGTCGGAGCCGGTGAACGGCACCACGCCGACCACGCCGCGCACCTTCAGCGCTGCGGCGGCGACCGCCTGGCCGGCGGAGGCGTTGGCGATGATCACCGCCGGGTTGCCGGAGCCGGCCGGGTAGTGCCTCGCCAGCTCGTTCTGGCCGACGACGGAGTCCGGCGTGGTCGTGAACGAGTCGGACTGGCTGATCCCGTCGGCCTTCAGCGTGGTGACCAAGGACGCCGCAGCGAGGAGGACGATCGCCGTGGCCACCCACGCGGTGCGCGGACGGCGGGCGAGCCCGTCCGCGGCGCGCGCCCAGATGCCGGCCAGCTTCTCGTCGGGCGTGTCGAAGCGCGGAACCTTCGGCCAGAAGATCCACCGGGCCTTGGGCCAGCCGAGCCAGAACGCCCACGACGGCCCGCGTCCCGCCCTCCGCGTGATCCCCGCGAAGACGAACAGGGCGAGCAGCAGCAACGCCCACACCGGGATCAGTGCCGGTACGCCGAGGACGAGGGCGGCGACCAGCCCGACGAGGAACGTGAGGAGGTAGACCGCCACCGCGGGGACGACGAGGAGGGCGGGCAGCAAGGTCATCGTGCACAGGTAGGCGCAGACGATGCCGATCGCAGCAACCGGTCCGGTCGACTTGTTCGAGTTGAGAAGCGAGAACAGCAGGCAGAGCAGGCCGATGGAGACCGTGGCCGCCGACGCAGAGAGCGGTTCGAGGACGCTGCGCCAGGCCTTGCGCATCGCCGCGAAGTGGTCCTCGGTGGTGTGCAGCTCTTCGCGGTATCGAGCCACCAGCAGCAGCGCGTAGTCCGTCGCGGCCCCGAACACGAGGACGGTGAGGATGCCCTGGCTCTGCCCGTTGAGGGTCAGGACGTTGTTCGTCGCGAGCAGGTAGATCACCCCGCTGGCGGTCCCGAGCGCCATCAGGGCCGACAGCAGCGGGATGAACCAGAGGGCCGGGCTGCGGTAGACCAGGATCAAGATGATCGCGACGACGATGCCGGTCACCCCGAGCAGCGTCGTGTCCAGCGACCCGAACACCCGGAACAGGTCGGCCAGGATCCCGCCCGGACCGGTCACGTTGACCGCGAGCCCGGGGCGCAGGTTCGCGCCCGCAGAGCGCAGCGTGTCCGCGACGCGTACGACCGGCGACTTGCCGTCCTTGAGCACGACCTGCCACTTCTTCGAGTCGAGCGGGAACGACACGAGCATCGCCTTGCCGTCCTGCGACGGGATCGCGACGAGCTGGCCATGGGTGAGGTAGTCCCCCACCGTCTTGACGTCGGTCAGCTGCTTGCCGTTCTCGTCGGTCAGTCGCAGCGTCGGCACGGACTGGGTGAAGGCGGTCACCGCCTGCCGGTCCGCCGCAGTGAGTCCGCCCGAGTCACGCGTGAACAGCATGAACAGCGGAAAGCTCTGCTGCTCGGAGAACTTCGACTGCAGGTCGAGAACCTTGGTCGACTCGGCGGACGCGGGCAGGAACGAGGCGTTGTCGTTCTTCTGCGCCTGGCTGAGCTTGCCCGCATCGGACCCGAACACCCCGCCCACGAACAACCAGGCGACCAGGGCGATGACGGCCCAGGCCAGGGGCCGGCGGAGGATCGAGCGCATGAGGGCCAGACTAAGGGCGCGCGCCGACGCTCGCCCGGGCAGCCGCCGAGCAGCGAGAGCTAGGCTCGCACCATGAGCGTTCTGCGGGTCGTGCACCTCGGCTTCGGTGCCGATGCGGTCCCGTACGAGGACGCGTGGGCCGAGCAGCGTCGCGTGCACGACGAGGTAGCGAGCGGCGACGCCCCGGACACCGTGCTCCTGCTCGAGCACGAGCCGGTCTACACCGCCGGCCGCCGCACGGCCGCGTGGGAGCGGCCCACGGACGGCTCCCTGGTCGTCGACGTCGACCGGGGCGGCCGCATCACCTGGCACGGTCCGGGCCAGCTCGTCGGCTACCCGATCCTGCGGCTGCCCGAGCCGTTCGACGTGGTCGCCTACGTGCGCCGGGTCGAGCGGCTGCTCATGGACGTGTGCGGCGAGCTCGGCCTCGCGACGACCCGGGTCGACGGCCGCAGCGGCGTCTGGGTGCTGGCGAACGGCGAGCGCTCGCACGGCGCCGACCGCAAGGTGGGCGCGATCGGCGTACGGGTCGCCAGGGGCGTGACCATGCACGGCTTCGCGCTCAACTGCGAACCCGATCTCGGCTGGTACGACCGCATCGTGGCCTGCGGCATCGAAGACGCGTCGGTGACTTCGCTGACCGCAGAGCTGGGCCGCCGGGTGACCGTGGCCGACGCCCTGCCGCTCGTCGAGGAGCGGCTCGGCGACCTCGCCAGCGCTGCCAGCGCTGTCGGCCCTGCCAGCTATGCCAGTGCGACCAGCACGACCTCGCCACGCTCCGCCGCCGTGCGGTAGAACGCCACCAGCCGCTCGTACGCAGGGGCGAGCTCACCGGCCAGCACCCCGTCCTCGTCCCACTCCTCCGGGTAGACACCGAGCCCGTTCATCCGGTCGGGTTCGAAGCGGTCGGCGAGCAGCTCGAAGGGCGTGCCGTCCAGGTGCGCGGCCACCGCCTCCACCTCGCCGGGTACCAGGTAGCGGACCGGGCCGAAGCCGACGTCGTCGCCGATCTCCTGGCCCCCGAGCACCGCCTGCGCCGCGACGGTGTCCTCCTCCCCCTCGACCAGCAGGTAGTGGATGCCGTGCCACATGTTGTCGAGGTCGATGACCTCGGGGTCGGCGCCGTCGAGCAGCTCGTCGTCCTCGGCGAAGACCAGCTCGCCGGCGATCGACGGGTCGTCGAGGATGTCACCGAGCCGGGCGGCCGGGATCCGCCGGTACGCGATCCGCATGCTCACGTGCGCCAGCCTAGGGTGCCGGCTGGGACGCATATGCTGTACGGGTGACCGTCGCGCCCGAAGGCCGCCGCATGCTGCGGCTCGAGGTACGCAACGCAGCCGTTCCCGTGGAGAAGAAGCCGCCGTGGATCCGCACCCGGCTGCGCACCGGGCCGGAGTACACCGAGCTGAAGGCGCTGGTGAAGCGCGAGGGCCTGCACACCGTCTGCGAAGCGGCCGGCTGCCCGAACATCTACGAGTGCTGGGAAGACCGCGAGGCGACGTTCCTGATCGGCGGCGACCAGTGCACGCGGCGCTGCGACTTCTGCCAGATCGACACGGGCAAGCCCCAGCCGCTCGACCGTGACGAGCCGCGGCGGGTCGCGACGTCGGTCCAGGCGATGGGGCTGCGGTACGCGACGGTCACCGGGGTGGCACGTGACGACCTCGACGACGGCGGCGCGTGGCTCTACGCCGAGACGGTGCGGCAGATCCACGAGCTCAACCCGGGTACCGGCGTCGAGCTGCTGATCCCCGACTTCAACGCCGTGCCCGCGCTGCTCGGCGAGGTCTTCGAGGCGGCGCCCGAGGTGCTCGCGCACAACGTCGAGACGGTGCCCCGGATCTTCAAGCGGATCCGTCCCGGCTTCCGCTACGAGCGGTCTCTCGACGTCATCCGGCAGGCCCGCGCGGCCGGCCTGGTCACCAAGTCCAACCTGATCCTCGGCATGGGCGAGGAACCGGCCGAGGTGTCGCAGGCGCTCGCCGACCTGCACGACGCCGGCTGCGAGCTGATCACGATCACCCAGTACCTCCGGCCGAGCCCGCGGCACCACCCGGTCGAGCGCTGGGTGGAGCCGGCCGAGTTCGACACCTTCGCGGCGGAGGCGACCGAGATCGGGTTCCTGGGTGTCATGAGCGGCCCGCTCGTGCGCTCGTCCTACCGGGCCGGACGGCTCTACCAGCAAGCGCTCGCGGCGCGCGCCGTCGTCGAACGAGCTCGCTGACCCATGGCCGACCTGGTCTACCCGCCCGTGATCGCGGTCGCGCGCGCAGCCTTCGTCGGGCTGGGCCTGAAGTTCACGATCACCGGCACCGAGCACATCCCCCGGCACGGCGGCGCCGTCCTGGCCATCAACCACAGCGGATACCTGGACTTCACCTTCGCCGGGCTGGGCGCCGTACCTGCCCGGCGGTTGGTCCGCTTCATGGCCAAGGACGGGATCTGGAAGCACCCGATCGCCGGGCCGCTGATGAAGGGCATGAGGCACATCCCGGTCGACCGCAGCTCCGGTGCCGCCTCGTACAACGCAGCGGTCGAGGCGCTCAAGGCGGGCGAGATCGTCGGAGTCTTCCCCGAGGCCACGATGAGCCCTTCGTACGAGCTGCTGCCGTTCAAGCAGGGCGCCACCCGCATGGCCATCGATGCCGGCGTACCCATCATCCCGATGATCCTCTGGGGTTCTCAGCGCGTCATCGGGTACCACAACCGCAAGCCGCTGACCCAGCGCAAGCTGCCCGTCACGATCACCATCGGTGAACCCATGACCGTCGGTGTCGACGAGGGAGTGGCGGGAGGGACGCGGCGACTTCGCACCGTGATGAACCAGATGCTGCACCACGCCCAGGAGACCTACCCCGACCGTCCCAAGGGGCCCACGGACACCTGGTGGCTGCCGACCCGGCTCGGTGGCACCGCCCCGACGCCGGAAGAGGGCCAGGTCCTCGCCAACGACCGGCGCAAGAAGGCCCAGGACGCCGGGTAGCCCGGTGGACCTCTAGGCTTGGGTCCATGGCCGCGAGGAGCAAGAAGCCCAAGAGGGAAGGGCCCGGTCGGGTCGCCCAGATCCGAGCCGCGTACACGATGACCCGGAAGGGCGACCCGCGGATCGGTCTGATCCTGCTCGGGATCATCGTCGGGTTCGTGCTGCTGTTCACCCTCGTCGGGGTCCTGCTCAAGGGGCCGGTGCTGTGGGGCATCTTCGGTCTCACCGCTGGCCTGCTCGCGGCGGTGGTCGTCTTCGGTCGCAGGGCAGAGACGTCGGCCTACAAGCAGGTCGAGGGGCAGCCCGGTGCGGCGCTGTCGGCCCTGTCGACGCTGCGCAAGGGCTTCACGGTCACCAAGGAGCCGATCGCGTTCAACAAGCAGCAGGACCTCGTCCTCCGCGTCGTCGGCAAGTGCGGCGTCGTCCTCGTCGGGGAGGGTGCGCCGGTCCGGGTCCAGCACATGCTGGTGGCGGAGAAGCGGCGCTACCAGCGCGTTCTCGGCGAGATCCCGGTGCACGAGATCCAGGCCGGCAGCGCCGAGGGTCAGATCCCGCTGCGCAAGCTCACCGGCACCATCATGAAGCTGCCCCGCACCCTCAACGGGCCGCAGATGACCGAGCTGGACCACCGGCTCAAGGCGCTCGGGGTCAGCCACAAGTCGCTGCCGATCCCGCAGGGACCGCTGCCCAAGGGCATCAAGATGCCGCGACCACAGGGCTGACCCGCAGCTGACCAGCAGCTGACCGGCGGCCTCAGGCGACGACGACGGCGGTCATCACGGCGCGGTCGTGCAGACCGCGCCCGTCGCGGTCCCAGATCAGCGGCGGGATCGCCAGGCAGATCAGGACCGTGCGTACGAACGCCCGAACCGGGCCGACCCGGCCGCGGTCGAGCGCGACCACGCGGATCCCGACGAGCCGCTGGCCGAAGCTCGCCCCCGCCAGCCAGGTCAGCACGAAGACCTCGAGGGCGAAGATGCCCAGCGCGACCAGGTTCAGCGACTGGCTGCCGTACCTGAGCCGGCCGTGCGCGACCAGCAGCGAGACCAGGTTGGCCGCCACCCAGTCGATGACCAGCGCGGCGAGCCGGCGCCCGAAGGTGGCGAGCGAGCCNNGACCCGTCTGCGGCAGTCGCAGCCGCTCTCCCCGGTAGCCCGGGTCCCCCGCCGCCATGCCCGCAGGCTACCGCTTCTCGTGTCAGACCCAGGCGGGGCCAGCGGCCCCGGCCGGTCTGACAGGAGAAGGGGTACGGTCACCAGTCGTGGGCGTAACACCGGTGAAACAATCGGGACACCGACGGGAAACCCTCCCCGCCTAGCGTCACCACTAGTCGACGGACCGGGCAGACGGTGCCGCGCCGAAGGAGGATAGATGTTCTCGAACGCCGATGAGGTTCTGAAGTTCATCAAGGACGAGGACGTCAAGTTCGTCGACGTCCGGTTCTGCGATCTACCCGGCGTCATGCAGCACTTCAACGTCCCGGCCCAGTCCGTGGGTGCCGACTTCTTCACCGAGGGCCAGATGTTCGACGGTTCGTCGATCACCGGGTTCCAGGCGATCAACGAGTCCGACATGAAGCTGCTGCCGGACCTCGACACCTCCTACGTCGACCCGTTCCGGTCCGAGAAGACGCTCAACATCAACATGAGCATCGTCGACCCGTACACCGGTGAGCCGTACAGCCGCGACCCGCGTCAGGTCGCCGCCAAGGCCGAGGCGTACCTGCGCTCGACCGGCGTCGCCGACACGGCGTTCTTCGCTCCCGAGGCCGAGTTCTACATCTTCGACGACGTGCGGTTCGAGACCAAGCAGAACGCCGGCTACTACTACATCGACTCGATCGAGGGTGCCTGGAACACCGGCCGCGTCGAGGAGGGTGGCAACCGCGGGCACAAGACCCCGTACAAGGGCGGCTACTTCCCCGTGCCCCCGGTCGACCACTACTCCGACCTGCGCGACCAGATGAGCCTCGAGCTGGACAAGCTCGGCCTCCAGGTCGAGCGCGCGCACCACGAGGTCGGCACCGCCGGCCAGGCCGAGATCAACTACCGCTTCGACTCGCTGCTGAAGTCGGCCGACAAGGTCATGCTCTTCAAGTACGTGATCAAGAACGTGGCGTGGAAGTTCGGCAAGACGGTCACGTTCATGCCGAAGCCGCTGTTCGGCGACAACGGCTCGGGCATGCACTGCCACCAGTCGCTGTGGAGCAACGGCGCGCCGCTGTTCTACGACGAGCTCGGCTACGGCGGTCTGTCCGACATGGCCCGCTGGTACGTCGGTGGTCTGCTCCACCACGCGCCGTCGCTGCTCGCATTCACGAACCCGACGGTGAACTCCTACCACCGCCTCGTGCCCGGCTTCGAGGCCCCGGTCAACCTCGTCTACTCCGCGCGCAACCGCTCCGCCTGCATCCGGATCCCGGTCACGGGCTCCAACCCGAAGGCCAAGCGCATCGAGTTCCGCGTCCCCGACCCGTCGAGCAACCCCTACCTCGCGTTCTCGGCGATGCTCATGGCCGGCCTCGACGGCATCAAGAACAAGATCGAGCCCGCGGCGCCAGTCGACAAGGACCTGTACGAGCTGCCGCCGGACGAGGCCGCCAACATCGCCCAGGTCCCCGGCTCCTTGGGCGAGGTGCTCGACAACCTCGAGGCCGACCACGGCTACCTGGTCGAGGGCGGCGTCTTCACCGAGGACCTGATCGAGACCTGGCTCGACATCAAGCGGACACGCGAGATCGACCCCATCCGGCTGCGTCCGCACCCGCACGAGTTCGAGCTGTACTACAACATCTAGGCCGTCGCACGGCGCGGCTGAAAGCGAGTTCGCCCGCCTCCGTACGTTGGGCTGGTTGCAGGTCTCGGCCCCGCGCACCCGGACCCGTGGGACGATGACCTGGAGAGGGGGACCATGGTCACGCAGTCCGTTGCGAGCGAGAGACCCATACCGGGGCGGCCGGTCCTGCTCCGCTTCGCGTGCGGGCTGCTCACCTTGATCGTCTCGACGCTTCCGGTGATGCTCCTTCCCTCCGGTACCTATTTCACCTGGCCGACGCCGTGGTTCGTCGTGATGGGCGGGCAGGAGCTGGGAACCTTGATCGGCGGTCTCCTGTTCGTACCGTTGCTCCCCCTCGTGTCCTACCGCCGGCGGGACTGGCTGTTCATCTCCTTCGTACCGTTCTGGGGCTTCGTGGTCGCCGCCCGCGTCGGCTGGCGCCTCGCCAACCTGCCGGCGAAGGACTGGCCGCTCCGTGCGGACGAGCGTGCTGCATCCGTGCCTGCAGCAGTCGATCCTCTGATGGCGTGACCTTCCCCGACGCGTAACCGGCTGGTCTTTCCCGAGGCCGACGGCCAAGATCCACGACATGGATCTGGCCGCACTTGCCGATGGGTTCGGGCTTGGGCAGGTCCTTGACTGCGTCAAGGTTGCCGGGGGTCTGTCCAACCACCTGTGGCGGGTACGAACCGAGCAGGGCGTGTTCGCCCTCAAGGTGATGGTGATCAACGCCGGCGAGCCCGACTTCGTACCCAACCTGGAACGGTCCTTCGCAGTCGAGCGTCGTGCGTTCGCTTCCGGCGTCCCCATGCCCGCGCCGATCGCCGTACCGGGCGGCGACCGCTGCCTGCTGGCACATGGCGGCCACCTGGCCCGGGCCCACCACTGGGTCGATGCGGCACCCGTCGATCCACTGCGTCATGCGGCCCGTGCGGGGGCGCTGCTCGCTCAGATCCATCACGCGTCAGACCTCCGCTCGGAACCTCTCGACGATCAGCCGTGGAGCACGTCCGAGTGGCACGCACTGGCCGATCAGTCCCGTGCCGACCCCACCCTGCAGGCGTCGATCCGATCAGCCGCACCGGCACTGGCAGAGCTGGAAGCGGTCACCGCGGGTGGCCCGAGCGACGTGGTCGTGCTCGACAGTCACCGAGACCTCGACCCCAAGAATGCCCTTGTCACGCGGTCCGGTCTGCTGGCACTCGACTGGGACGCGGCGGGGCCCGTGCCGGCCGCCCGGGAGGCCGTCCAGGTCGGCCTCGACTGGTCGACCGACGCCGCCGGGTTCGCGCAGGTGCTGGCCGCCTATCGGGCGACCAGCGCGCACCCGGTCCCTGCCGCGCCCTGGGTCTTCGGCGGCTGGGTCTCGGCAGTGGGCGGCTGGCTGGTCTACAACGCCTCGCGTCGCGCGGACACCGAGCTCGGCGCACGAGAGGCCAGAGCGGCACTGGCCCGGCTCACGTACCTGCACGGCGCCCTGCCCCGCTATCTGGCCGCCCTCGGCTAGAGGCAGAACTGCCCGGACACCTTCGGTTTGCTGGCCCTCAGAGCGGTTTGACCAAGATGAGGCACGGGTTCTCAGCCCACAGCCCGTGAAGCTCTTCGAGCGGGACGTACCCCATAGCCAGGTAGAACTGCAGCGTCTTCTCGTAAGCCTCGTCGAGCCGCGACGGTCCCTGGGTCTTGACCTGGACCACCCGGACGCCCGCAATCACCATGTCCGCCTCGAAGGCCGTAACCAGCGCCCGTCCGATCCCTCGTCGGTGGTGATCGGGAGCGACCGCTAGAAGATGCATCTCTGCCGACAGCGGGTTGTGCATCGTCAGGACCAGGACACCAATAACGTCGCCGGATGAGCTGTCGACGGCCAGGTAGGTCGGTTTCGTGCCAGCGTCCTCGACGTACTCCCTCAGGGACACCTCGATCCCGAACCAGTCGGGCAGCGCTCGCAACAGCCGCTCGACGGCAGCTGGATCTTGACGGCCCGCGACGATCGCAACGGAACCTGCGGCAGTGCCCTCCATGCGCCACATCCTGCCGGACCGACCCTCCGGGTCGGGCGGTCAGCAGCACCGTGAGGGCCTCGCCGATCGCGCGGCGCGATCCTTGCTTGCGGCAGCATGCTGGGCTCTACCCTCGGCGCATGTCCGCCCTGGGTGACGCGGTCGAGGACTGGTCTCTGGTCAATCGGTGGAACCTGCTGCGTCTCCCCGAGTCCGATCGCGGTGCCGTCGGCGCGACGGCCACTCGGCTTGCAGCTGCCGTCTCCGGCGGCGAGGTGCTGCTGCACGGCTCGACGAACCGACACATCCGGACCTTCCGCCCCCAGGAGCAGACAACGGCCGGTGGTCGGCCGACAAGCGCGGTGTTCGCAACCCCCGACGCGGTCTGGGCGATGTACTTCGCTCTGACCGACATGGCCCGAGCCGGTTCGCGCTGGAACGCCTGCGTCCTGCCGGAAGAGTCCGGGCTGGAGCGAACCCGGTACTTCTTCTCCGTCGGCTGCCCTCCGGAACAGGCATGGACCGATGGTGCGGTCTACCTCCTGCCGCGTCGTACCTTCCGCGTCAGTGACTCGCCAGCCGAGTGGGTGTCGACGGATGCCATGGAACCCGTGGAGATCGTCCATGTCACACCGGCCGACTTCCCGTTTCGATCGAGCCTGTTCGCCCACGACGCTCGAGACCCCGGCTGGCGCCGACTCGTACGGCTGTGGATCCACTCGGCCAAGACCTGGCGTGCATCGCCTTGAGATCGGTCCGCCGACGAGGCGACCGCCGGCATCGGGTCGTCGGCGCGGAACGGGTCCCGCGGTCTGGGCGGGAAACGTCCCGACAACGAACGAGGTCGTCCCCACTGTCCCGTCGCGCGACGCCTCGTGCCGAGCTACCAGCACCGTGGCTACGGCAGGTAGAGGTCGCCGTAGGCCGCGCCGGTGGCGTCGGCCTGCCGGACCCCGCGGCCCACCCCGACCCGCCGCGTCGCACGATCCACAGCGATCGTCGTCCACCCGGATCCATCCTCGTCCGAGAGGTGGATCAGCAGCGTGCTGGCATCGTGCTCCACCCGCAACCGGTGCTCGGGGTGGCCCCTCTCGCGGAGGGTACGGACCGGCCGGTCGGGCCGGTCGAGCGCCGGCGGGTCAGCCACGAAGGACGACCACGCGCGACCTGAGGACCTCGGGCGGGGCAGCTGGGCCATGACCGCAGGCTAGGCCGCTCTCGGGACGTCCCGCGGGCCGGTACCTGGGTTACTGGCCGACCCGGCCGTCGATGGCCTCGCGAAGCAGGTCGGCGTGGCCGTTGTGCCGCGCGTACTCCTCGACCATGTGCACGAGGACCTCGCGCAACGACACCAGTCCATGGCCTGGGAGGTCGAAGGTGGCACCGAGATCGGTCGCCGCGGACAGGTACGCCTCGGCGAACGCGACCTCCGCACGCCAGGTGCCCCAGGCCTCCGCGACGACCTCCGGGTCGGCCACCGCCCCGTCGAAGTCGCCGTCCGGCTGCTCCTCGGTCTGGTAGACCTTCGGCACGTCCGACCCTGCCAGCCGTCGCCGGAACCAGCTGCGCTCCACCTCGGCCATGTGCCGCACGAGCCCGAGCAGCGACATAGTCGAAGGGTCGACCGAGCGGCGGGCCAGCTGCTCCGCATCCAGGCCGGCGCACTTCATCTCGAGCGTCAGGCGCTGGCAGCGCAGGTACTCCGCCAGCGTCGCCTTCTCGTCACCGAGCGACGGTCCACCCTCGCGCGGGTCGTCTACGGGATCGAGGAACAGGTCGGCACGGTGCTCAGGGCTCATGCGTCGCATCATCCGCGAGCGGCGCCGCCCGGTACAACCGGATTCCGTCCGGCCCGCTCACCAGGTCAGCCTGGGGTTCTGCGCCAGGGTAAGCAGGTCGTTGCTCGGCGGCTGAGCACCGAGCGGCCCCGTCGCCCCGACGACCACCGTCCAACCGCTGACGGTCTGGGCGGACGCGTACTCGGTGACGGTGCCCCCGTCGACCTGCGACCCGGTGCCCAGCTTGGGCTGCGCCAGCCTCTGCCCGGTCACCGAAGGCGAGGACACGCTGAGGACCAGGGTGGTACGCGGCGCTGAGGCGTTCGTGGCCCGCAGCTGTACCGAGCAGAGACCGGTGTCCTGGTCCAGGGTGCGCGCAAGGTCGTGGATGACGAACCCGGGCATGGCCGCTCGGACCGCGGCCTCGATCGCCGGGTCGGGAAGGTGCCCGGGGGCCACCACCACGCACGCGCCGTGCGAGGAGGTCGAGCGCACGTAGTCGGTCAGGGGCGCCTGGCTGGCGGCGAGCGACCGTATCCAGGTGAAGGACGCCTGACCCTCGCCGGGTACGACCCGCCGGGTCGCCGCTGTCGCAGCCGAGCCGGCCGCCTTCGGGTTCCCGCGAAGATCGATCGCGACCACGCCGACGAGGGCGGCGACGGCCACTGCGCCGGCGACCGCACCGGTCCATCGGAACAGCCGCAGATGCCGGCTGCGCTCCAGGCTCATCCACGTCGACCAGGAGGAGGCCTCACCACCCGCGGCGAGCAGGTCACCGTCCGGAGGGTGCACGCCGTCGTCCACGGATTCAGCGTGATCGCACTCGGNTCATCGCGCAACCACGGGCGCGATCCTCGGCCAGTTCNGCTGACGATTCGTTTGATCTACCCCGCACAAGTGTCAGGACAATCGGCTCCGACTGGCGACGAGGCCGGCAAGCGGCAACGATGCAGGCATGACCGCCGAGGACAGCTTCGTGATCGTCGGTGCCAGCCTGGCCGGAGCCAAGGCCGCCGAGACGCTGCGCGGCGAGGGGTTCGACGGCCGCATCGTCCTGGTCGGCGCCGAGCATCACCTGCCGTACGAACGACCGCCGCTGTCCAAGGGCTACCTCGCCGGCAGCGCCGAACGGTCCTCGCTGTTCGTGCACGCGGACGAGTGGTACGCCGAGCACCACGTCGAGCTGCGGCTCGGCGTCTCNGCCACGGACCTGGACGTCACGGCGCACGAGGTGGCCCTGTCCGACGGGAGCACCCTCGGCTACGACAAGCTCCTGCTCGCGACGGGTTCGTCGCCGCGGCGGCTGGACGTGACCGGTGCGGAGCTCGACGGGGTGCTCTACCTGCGGACGATCGACGACAGCGAGCGGCTGCGGTCGTCGATCACGGCCGACACCCGAGTCGTGGTGGTCGGTGCGGGCTGGATCGGGCTCGAGACGGCCGCCGCCGCTCGCGGTGCCGGAGCGCAGGTCACCGTCCTCGAGGCAGCAGCGCTGCCGTTGCTCCGCGTGCTGGGGGACGAGGTGGCGCCGGTGTTCGCCGCGCTCCATCGCGCCCACGGGGTCGACCTGCGGCTCGGCGTCGGTGTCGACCATCTGCGTCCGTCGGACCCGGACGGAGCCCAGGTCGGCGCGGTCGTCCTGTCGGACGGTTCCGACGTACCCGCCGACATCGTCGTGGTCGGGGTCGGCGTGACGCCGAACGTGCAGCTCGCGGAGGCGGCCGGCCTCACCGTCGACAACGGCATCGTGGTCGACGAGCACCTGCGCAGCTCGGACCCGGACGTGTTCGCGGCTGGCGACGTGGCCAACGCCTACCACCCGTTCCTCGGCCGGCACATACGCGTCGAGCACTGGGCCAACGCCCTCAACCAGCCGGTGCCCGCGGCGAGGTCGATGCTGGGGGGCGAAGCGGCGTACGACCGGCTGCCGTACTTCTACACCGACCAGTACGACCTCGGCATGGAGTACACCGGCTACGTCGACCCGGGCGGCTTCGACCAGGTCGTCATCCGCGGCGACACGGACACGCGCGAGTTCGTCGCCTTCTGGCTGAGCTCAGGTCGGGTGCTCGCGGGGATGAACGTCAACGTATGGGACGTCACCGACCCGATCAAGGCGCTGATCCTCTCCCGCCGCGCGGTCGACCCGGTCCGGCTCGCGGACCCTTCGGTGCCGTTGACCGACCTGCTGGACTAGCCGAGTACGCCGCGGACCAGCTGCGGGTCAGGGAGCGAGCATCCGGGCGGCCAGGACCTTGCCGCCGAGAATCCCGCGGAGGACCGCCTGCGCACCGGCGGCCCGCGAGTCCCAGGACCCGTCGACGGTTCCGGCGACGCCGCTTCCCCGGACGATCGCGCCGGACGCGTCGACCTGCTTGATCGTCAGGTGGACGGTGACGACGTGCCCGTATCTCGACCAGACGACGGTCCCGCTCACCGCGAGGTCCGGGGTGAGGCGCACGTCGTGGAGCTGGAACCTGGTGACGTGGTCGCCGGTGTAGCTCCAGGCGCCGCCGTACAGCCCGACGCCGACGCCGCTGTAGTTGTTGTACCAGCGGTCGATGACGTCGGCGACCGTCTCGGCCGCGGTCGAGGCCGCGTGCAGCCCGAGGGCGCCGACCGTCGACCCCGGCAGCGCGGTCGCGCCGGGCATCGCACGATAGGTCGAGACGTACGACGGCACGGCGCGCACGGGAGGTACAAGTGGCGCGCAGGCGAGCACCGACGGGGTGAGCCCGCCGACCGGGTCGGCGACGAACGCGCGCAGGATCGAGGACGAGCAGCCGTCCACGTCGTCCTCGGCGGAGACGTGGAAGCTGCTCGCGATCAGCACCTGCCGCGCGTTCGGGAACTCGGCGACGACGAGGCGGCCCTCGGCCGGCGTCGTGATCGAGTCGAGCTCGCTGGACAGGACCATGACGGGGACCGACGGGTAGTGGCCCGTCGGGGGCGCCGGCGGACCCGCCGGGTGCGCGCTGGACGGCACCGGCCACGTCAGGCACCAGTCCTGCTCCTCCCAGTCGGAGGCGAGGTACTCGGCGATGGTGAAGGGTGCGTAGACGCCCGGGTCCGTGCGGCCCTCGGCCCGTACCGCCGCCACGTACTCGAGCTTGCGGATCGCGGGCGGCTTGCTCATGTCGTACAGCTGCGGGTAGTCGTGACAGCTGGTCGCCGCGTCGAGGCCTTCGCTGTACGCCACGACGTCGCTGGGGTAGCTGCTGGGGTAGACCGCCTCGGCGACGAGCCGCAGCAACGGTGCCCGGATCCCGGTGAGGGCCGCGTGCAGCGCGGCGGCCAGCTCGCGGTACCACGCCGGACCGTACGTGGCGCCGAACGTCAACGACACCAAGGCCTTCCCGTCGACCACCACATGCTGCCGCGCCCCATCGGCGTTGTACGCGACGCCGGTGTAGGGATGCCGGCGGACCTGCGCGAGGACGTCGCTGAGCAGCTGCGCCGTCGTACCGTTCGCCGCTGCGCAGGCGAGCGTGTGCGCGCAGGCGGCGTCGATCGAGTACGTCATCGCGGCCGTCTGCGTCGGGTACCACGCCGTCTCGCCGGTGGGCGGGTAGGCGCTGTCGAGGACGATGCTGCGCAGCTGGTCGCCGTGCCGCCCGGCGAACACCTGCGCGAAGAACGTGCCGTACGAGTCGCCGTACAGGTCGACCTTGCCGACCCCCAGCGCCGTGATGACGCCGGCGAGGTCGTCGGCGGACGAGGCGCTGCCGTACAGGTCGGCGTGGCTGCCGAGGCGCTTCGCGCATCTCGCCGCCGCGACGTCGTACGGGCCGACGAGGTGCTCCAGCTCGGGACAGTTGATGGGTGCAGTCAGGCCGGTGCCCCGTTGGTCGACGAGCAGCAGGTTGCGCCGCGTCAGCAGCGAGCCGTACATGGCCGCGTAGTCGACGCCAGAGCCGGTCGTGCTGTACCCGGGACCGCCCTCGTGCGGGACCACGGTGCCGAGCACCGGCCTGCTGCGGTCGGACGCCGGGACGAAGGCGAACCCGACCGAGATGTTGCCGCTGGCCTGACCGCTCGGGTCCCAGGGTTCGGCGAGGCGGCCGCAGTACGCGCCGGGCACGACGCCGCAGCGGTGCAGGGCGAGGCGACCGACCTGGAGCGTCGCGCTCGACGAGGCCTGCTGTGCGGCCACCGCTGCCGGAGCAGGCGCCGCAGCCAAGGCGGACCCCGCTGACGAGGCTCCGCCGAGCCCGACGGCCACGAGAGCCGCGGTCAGGAGCGCCGCCCATCCGCGCCGACTCGAGGTCACTCGCCGAATATAGCCATGACGAGAGGGTGCTGACCGGTGGATCAGCAAGGATCAACGGAGGGGTCAGACCGCGTCGTCGATCGCTTGCGACGGCCAGGCAGCGCGCAGCAGCGCGACCGTGAGCAGGCCGCCGGCGCCGGCGAGGCTGACCGCACGGGCCGGGCCGATGCCGGAGAAACCGGCCAGCCAACCGACGAGCGCGAACGAGACCGCCGTCGCAGCGTTGAAGCCGGCCGAAGCGATTCCGAGCACCCGACCCCGCCGGGCACGGTCGGTGAGCATCGTCACCGCCGAGATGACCGTCAGCACGAAGGCTTGCAGCACCCCGGCGACGAACCAGAGCGCCGCGGCCACGAGCGGGGGCGGACCGATCGAGGTCGCGAACAGCGGCAGGCACGACAGCGCCGCGAGCGGCAGCAGGAGGCGCAGCTGGTCGCGCAGCGGCACTCTCGGCAGCAGCAGGGCACCCACCGCCGAACCGGCCGGGACGGCGGCCAGGAGCACGCCCCCGACCAGAGGCGTGAGACCCGGCCGGTAGCCGAGGGCGACCGCCTCCGGAGCGATCAGGAAGAGGGCAGAACCCCAGCCCAGCAGGGTGATCGAACGCCGCACGGGGTCGCCGAGCAGCTCCCGCGCCCCGCCCCAGAAGTCCCGTGCCATGCGCTTGGGAGACGTGCCGGCCTCGTCGGTCGGCGGCCGCCGCAGCACGTACTGCCGGATCATCACGAACGAGACGAGGAAGGTGACGGCGTCGATCGCCAGGGTGCGGCTGACGCCGAGCAGGTCGACCAGTCCCCCGCCGGCCACCGACCCGATCACCTGCGTCGAGAGGTGGACCGTGCGCGACAGGCCTTGCACCGTGACGTAGTCGGTACGGTCCGGCACCACGTCGGGGAACAGCGACGCGCGAGCCGTGCCGAACGGGAGCGACACGAACTCGCTGGTGAGCAGCAGGGCGAACACGACGAGCAGGCTCACCGACTGCATCACCAGCACCGCCAGGGCACCGAGGATGACGAGCCGCAGCAGGTCGCAGACGAGCATGATCTCGCGCCGGGGGTAGCGGTCGGCGAGCGACCCGAGCACCGCCTCGCCGAGGATCCCGGGGACGTACGCGATCGCGAGCGCGAGCGCGCTGTAGAGAAGGTCGCCGGTGCGTTCGAGGACCAGCAGCGCGATCGCGACGCGGGCCGCCTGGTCACCGATCTCGGAGGCCGCCTGCGCGACGAGCAGGCCCCGCGCCTCACGGATGCCGAGCACCCGCCGGTAGCTCCCGGCCGAGGGCCCGCGGTCAGCACCTGTCACGAGTAGAAGACTCTCTCCACCACTGCTCGGGCCCGCCGCGTCGCCCTGCGGTAGTCCTCGACGAGCGCGCCGGTCTGCCCGGGAGCGTAGCCGACGACCCGCGCGACGCCGGCGAGCTCGCGAGCGTCCGACGGCAGCGTGTCCGAGGCGCGACCGCGGACCAGCATGATGCCGTTGCGCACGCGGCTGGCCAGCCGCCACGCCTCGTCGAGGATGACCGCGTCGGCCCCGTCGATCAGGCCTTCCGCGACCGCGCCGTCCAGGGCCGCGAGCGTGCGGGTCGTACGCAGCCCGGGCACCTTCGCACCGAACCGCAGCTGCAGCAGCTGGACCGTCCACTCGACGTCCGACAGCCCGCCCGGCCCGAGCTTGATATGGGTACCCGGGTCGGCGCCCCTCGGCAGCCGCTCGGCCTCGACGCGCGCCTTGATCCGGCGGATCTCCCGTACGTCGACGTCGGCCAGGCCCTCGGCCGGGAACCGCAGCGGGTCGACCAGCTCGACGAACTCCTCGCCGAGCAGCCCGTCGCCAGCGACCGGGTCGGCGCGCAGCAGCGCCTGGCTCTCCCAGACGTGGGACCAGCGCTCGTAGTACGCGGCGTACGAGGCGAGCGTGCGCACCAGCGGACCCTGCCGGCCCTCCGGCCGCAGGTCGGCGTCGACGACCAGCTGCGGGTCGGGGCCAGGAAGCGCGAGGAGCCGCCTCAGCTCGTTGGCGACGGCGTGCGCGGCCTCGGAGGCGACCTGCTCCGGTGCGTCCGGCAGCGGGTCGTGGACGAAGAGGACGTCGGCGTCGCTGCCGTAGCCGAGCTCGCCCCCGCCGAAGCGTCCCATCGCCACCACGACGAGCCGCGTCGGCAGCGGCTCGTCGCGCGCGGCCTCGACCGCCGTGACGGCCGCGGCAAGGCCCCCGGCGAGGGTCGCGGCGGCGATGTCGCTCAGCGCCCGTCCTACGGTGTCCACGTCGATCAGTCCCAGCAGGTCGGCGACCGACGTACGGAACAGCTCGCGGCGCCGCACAGCGCGCACCGCCCGGATGGCGCGCTCGGGGTCGGGGTGCCGCCGCGCCGCCGACAGCGCCTCGGCGACGAGGGCGGCCCGGGTCCGCGGCTCGAGCTCGTCGTTGTCGTTGTCGGCGAGCATCGCCACGGCTTCTGGCGCCCGGAGCAGAAGGTCGGTCGCGTAGCGCGAGCTCGCGAGGATCCGGGCCAGCCGCTCGGCAGCGGCGCCGGCGTCACGCAGCAGGCCGAGGTACCAGTGCGTCGTGCCCAAGGCGTCCGAGACCTGCCGGAAGCCCAGCAGCCCCGAGTCCGGGTCGGGTGACTCGGCGAACCAGCCGAGCATGACCGGAAGCAGCGTGCGCTGGATCGCGGCCCGCCTGCTGACGCCGCTGGTGAGGGCCTCGAGATGGCGCAGGGCCCCCGCGGGGTCGGCGTAACCCAGCGCCTCGAGCCGGGCCCGCGCCGCGTCGGGCGTGAGCCGCGCCACCCCCGGCTCCAGCCGGGCCACCGCGTTCAGCAGCGGCCGGTAGAACAGCTTCTCGTGCAGGCGGCGGACCTCGCGGGCGTGCCGCTGCCACTGCGCGACCAGCTCGACCGCGGGGTCGCTTCGAAAGCCCATGGAACGGGCGATGCGCCGCAGGTCAGCCTCGTCGGTCGGGACGACGTGGCTGCGCCGCAGGCGGTACAGCTGGATGCGGTGCTCCATGGTGCGCAGGAAGCGGTAGGCGCGGTCGAGCTCGGCGGCGTCGTCGCGGCCGACGTACCCGAGGGTCGACAGCTGTTCGAGGGCGAGAAGGGTCGTGGGGTTGCGGACGAAGATGTCGCTCCGCCCGTGGACCAGCTGCAACAGCTGCACGGAGAACTCGACGTCGCGCAACCCGCCCTTGCCCAGCTTGAGCTCACGGTCGGCGTCCTTGGCCGGGATGTTCTCCTCGACGCGGCGTCGCATCGCGCGCACGTCGTCGACGAAGCCGGGCCGCTCGGCGGCACGCCACACCAGCGGCGCCAGCGCATCGACGTAGGCCCGCCCGAGCTCGAGGTCGCCCGCCACGGGCCGCGCCTTCAGCAGGGCCTGGAACTCCCAGGTCTGCGCCCAGCGGCCGTAGTACGCCAGGTGGCTGGCCAGCGTGCGTACCAGCGCCCCGGACCGGCCCTCGGGACGCAGGTTCGCGTCCACCGGCCAGATCGAGCCCTCGGCCGTCTGCGTCGAGCAGATCCGCATCATCGACGAGGCGAGCCGCGTCGCCGTGGCGAGCGCCCGCTCCTCGTCGCCGCCCTCGACGGGCTCGGCGACGAAGATCACGTCGACGTCGCTGACGTAGTTGAGCTCCCGCCCGCCGCACTTGCCCATCGCGACCACGGCCAGCCGGCAGGGCTCGCACCCGTCGGGCAGCTCGGCCTGCGCGACGGCGAGCGCCGCCTCCAGCGTCTGGGCGGCGAGGTCGGAGAGCCGGCTGGCGACCTCCTCGACAGTGGTCTCCCCGGACAGGTCGTCGGCCGCCAGCACGAGCAGCCTGCGCCGGTACGCGACGCGCAGCGCGTCCATCGCCTCCGTACCCGTGGAGATCCCGACGGACGACGTGAGCGGCATCGACGGGCTGCCGACCGCGAGGACGCGCCACTGCTCCGGGTGGCGGGCCAGGTGCTCACCGAGGGCGACGCTCGCGCCGAGCACCGCGACGAGCCGCGCGCGCAGCGCCCGGTCGTCGGCAAGGGCGGCGCGCAGGTCGTCGGCGGACGCGGCCGGATCGGCGGCCTCGTCGGCCTCGGCCAGGAGGCGTACGACGGCACCCAGCGCGAGGTCGGGGTCGGCGGCCACGGCCAGCGCCTCGAGGAAGGCCTCGGACCCCCCGAGCATCCCGAGCGCGGGGTCGCGCAAGCCTTGCTCGGCCGCCTGGACGTCGGCGAACCCGAGCCGTACGAGCCGCCCGGCTGCGCTGGCGATCCGGCCGTCCGTCACGCTCAGACCATAGCCGTGGCGCTGCGGGCGGCCCGCGTGCTCAGAGGATCGGGAGGTAGCGGTCGCGCTCGAACGGCGTCACCTGACCGCGGTACTCCTCCCACTCCTTCCGCTTGTTGCGCAAGAAGAAGTCGAACACGTGCTCGCCCAGCGTCTCGGCCACCAGCTCGCTGCGTTCCATCACGGCGACGGCCTCGTTGAGCGACTGCGGCAGCGGTTCGATGCCCACCGCGCGGCGCTCGGCCTCGGTCAGCGACCACACGTCGTCCTCCGCGCCCGGCGGCAGCTCGTAGTCCTGCTCGACGCCCTTGAGGCCGGCGGCCAGCATCAGCGCGAAGGCGAGGTAGGGGTTGCAGGCGCTGTCCAGGCTGCGCACCTCGATGCGGGTCGACTGCCCCTTCGCCGGCTTGTACATCGGTACGCGGACCATCGCGGAACGGTTGTTGTGGCCCCAGCAGACGTACGCCGGCGCCTCGCCCCCGCCGTACAGCCGCTTGTAGGAGTTGACCCACTGGTTGGTGACCGCCGTGATCTCCGGTGCGTGCCGCAGCAGCCCGGCGATGAACGCCCGTCCGACCTTGGAGAGCTGGTACTCCGAGCCGGCCTCGAAGAACGCGTTGCGATCGCCCTCGAACAGGGACAGGTGGGTGTGCATGCCGGAGCCCGGGTGGTCGGCGAACGGCTTCGGCATGAACGAGGCGTAGATGCCCTGCTCGAGCGCGACCTGCTTCATGACGAGGCGGAAGGTCATGATGTTGTCGGCCGTGGTGAGGGCGTCCGCGTAGCGGAGGTCGATCTCGTTCTGCCCGGGAGCGCCCTCGTGGTGGCTGAACTCGACCGAGATGCCCATCGACTCCAGCATCGTGATCGCCTGCCGGCGGAAGTCCTGCCCGAGGCCGTGCGGCGTGTGGTCGAAGTAGCCGCTGTTGTCGATCGGCACCGGCAGCTCCCCGGAGGCCGGCTTGCTCTCGAACAGGAAGAACTCGATCTCGGGGTGGGTGTAGAAGGTGAAGCCGAGGTTGGCCGACTTGTCCAGCGCCCGCTTCAGGACGTAGCGCGGATCGGCGTACGAAGGGGTGCCGTCGGGCAGCAGGATGTCGCAGAACATCCGCGCGGCTCCGGGCGACTCCGAGCGCCAGGGCAGTACCTGGAAGGTCGAGGGGTCGGGCTTGGCCAGCATGTCCGACTCGTAGACCCGGGCGAAGCCCTCGATGGCCGAGCCGTCGAAGCCGATGCCCTCGGCGAACGCGCCCTCGAGCTCGGCCGGTGCCACGGCGACGGACTTGAGGAAGCCCAGCACGTCGGTGAACCAGAGCCTGACGAACCTGATGTCTCGCTCCTCGAGCGTACGGAGCACGAACTCCTGCTGCTTGTCCACGCGCCGAGTCTGGCCGCGACGTGTTACCGGAATGTTTCCGATCCACCGCCCGCCCCCAACGACGGGGTGAGCCGATGTCCGATCAAGGCAGGCTGTCGCGCCGTCGATACCGGACCATGACCGAGCCGCATTCGTACGGGCAGAGCTATGGCAGCACGATCCTCGCGCCCCTGGAAGGTGGCGGGGCTCCGGCAGCCACCCGTCGGCTCGATCGACGGGTCCTCGTCGTCGGCGTCGCGGTAGCGGCGCTGCTCGCCGGCACGGCCGGCGCCTGGGCCGCCGGCATCGGGCCGTTCTCGTCCTCGCCCTCGACGGGACCCGCTCCCGCGGCGCCTGCCGCGGCCACGGCGTTCGAGAGCCTGCCAGCAGCTCAGATCCTCGCTGCCTCCGTCGCGGCCGCCAAGGCAGCCGGGTCGGTCCACCTCGTCGTACGCATCGTCGAGCCAGGTCACCCCACGCTCGGCTACACGATGGACGCGGGGACCGCGTCCGGGCTCCAGATCATCAGCGGCGGGAGCACGAGCGCCGAGATCCGGGTCGTCAGCGGCGTCGTCTACCTCAAGGCCTCGGACGCCTTCCTCCGCCAGCCGGTGCTGTCGATGCCCGCAGCCACGGCCGCACGGATGACCGGTCGCTGGATCCGGGTCCGCACCGGCGAGCCCGCCTACTCGGCCCTCGCCGACGGTGTGACCTTCGCATCCGCCCTCGGGCAGGTCACCGCAGGCCTCACGGGCACGCTCAGCAAGGCGACCGTGGAGACGCTCACCGGCCGCGCACTCGTGCGCGTGTGCGCCAGCCCGACCACCGGTCCGGCGTCGTGCGTGTACGTCGACCCGATCAGTCACCTGGTCGACCATGGGACGGCGACCGTCGCGGGTGCCGGGGAGATCGTCACGGCCAGCCTGTGGGGCGAGCGGGTCGCAGTCGCGGCACCGTCCTCCGCCCCCGACCTGGCATCGCTGCACCACTAGCATCCCCTCCCCCGCACCCACCCACCCCTCTCGTTGATCATGGGCAGATCGCCCATGTGGATCAAGGAAATGGGGCCATCCGCCCATGATCAACGAGAGGGGTGGGGTGGGTCCGGAGGGCGGGGATAGGCTCGAACACGTGGCTCAGCTCCGCGTCGCGCTCGCGCAGGTCAACCCCGTCGTCGGCGACCTCGCCGACAACGCCGACCTCCTGCTGCGTACGGCGCGGGAGGCCGCAGCCAGCGGAGCCCACCTCGTCGCCTTCCCCGAGATGTTCCTCACCGGCTACCCCGTCGAGGACCTCGCGCTGCGGCACTCGTTCGTCGAGGCCAGCCGGGCCGCGCTCGCCGAGCTCGCCCCCCGCCTCGTCTCCGACGGGCTCGGCGACCTCGTCGTCGTCGTCGGCTACCTCGACCGGCTCGAGGGGGGCGCCGACCGCCTCGGCCTGCCGCAGGGCAGTCCGCAGAACGCCGCCGCCGTCCTGCACGGCGGCCAGGTGGTCGCCCGCTACGCCAAGCACCACCTGCCCAACTACGGCGTCTTCGACGAGTTCCGCTACTTCGTCCCCGGAACGGCTCCCTGCGTCGTCCGCGTCCACGGCGTCGACGTCGCCATCGCCATCTGCGAAGACCTCTGGCAGGACGGCGGACCGGTGGCCGAGACCAGGGCCGCCGGGGCCGGCCTGCTCCTGGTCGTCAACGGTTCACCGTACGAGCTGGACAAGGACGACGTACGGCTCGAGCTGTGCCGCCGACGGGCCGCCGAGGCCGGCTGCACCCTGGCCTACCTCAACATGGTCGGGGGTCAGGACGAGCTGGTCTTCGACGGCGACTCGATCGTCGTCGACGTCGACGGGCGGGTCATCGACCGCGCCGGGCAGTTCAGCGAAGAGCTCGTCGTTGTCGACCTGGACCTCCCCGAGGCCGGACCCAGCGGGCAGCCGCTCGCCGAGATCGGTGCCGGACCGCTGCAGCCGTATGCGGCNCGCCCCGGCCGTACCGTCGACCGGCTGGACGACGAGGGCGAGGTCTACGCGGCNCTCACNCTGGCGCTGCGCGACTACGTGCGCAAGAACGGGTTCCGCTCGGTGGTCGTCGCACTCTCGGGCGGCATCGACTCGGCGCTGGTCGCCGCCCTCGCCTGCGACGCGCTGGGCGCGGACAACGTCCACGGCGTGAGCATGCCGAGCGACTACTCCTCGCAGCACTCGCGCGACGACGCAGCCGACCTCGCCAAGCGCACCGGCTGCGGCTACCGGACCGTCGAGATCGCGCCCATGGTCGACGCCTACCAGCGCCAGCTCGCGCTGTCCGGCCTCGCCGAGGAGAACCTGCAGGCACGGGTCCGCGGAACCGCGCTGATGGGGATCTCCAACCAAGAAGGGCACCTGGTGCTCGCCACGGGCAACAAGAGCGAGCTCGCCGTCGGATACTCGACGATCTACGGCGACGCGGTCGGCGGGTTCGCGCCGATCAAGGACGTGCCCAAGACGCTGGTGTGGCGGCTGTCCCGCTGGCGCAACGCCGAGGCCGCGCGGCGAGGCGAGACGGCCCCGATCCCCCCGTCGAGCATCGACAAGCCGCCGTCGGCGGAGCTGCGTCCTGGCCAGCTCGACTCCGACTCGCTGCCGGACTATGCCGATCTCGACGCCGTGCTCGACAGCTACGTCGAGCAGGACAAGGGCGCCGCGCAGCTGCTGGCGGCCGGCTTCGACCGGGCGCTGGTCGAGCGGGTGCTCCGCCTCACCGACGCCGCCGAGTACAAGCGCCGCCAGTACCCGCCCGGCCCCAAGATCTCGTTCAAGGCGTTCGGTCGCGACCGGCGGCTGCCGATCACGAACCGCTGGCGCGAGCAGCCGCCGCCTACGGCCGGGCCTTGATCCCGTCGAGGACCGCGTCGACCAGCTTCTCCGACGTACCGGCCACCGGGGCGCCCATGCCGACCTGCATGAGGTGCAGGTAGAGCATCGGCGCCGCGATCAGCGTGGCGACGAGGTCGACATCGAGGTCACTGCGCAGCTCGCCCGAGTCGATGCCGTCCTGCAGGACCACGCGGTAGCGATCGCGCCGCGGCATGATCACGCTCGCGAAGTACATGCGGAACAGGTCGGGGTGCTGGGTCGAGTACGAGAGCATCCGCGGCATGAGTCGGCCGCTGCAGGTCTCCAGGCTCTTGACCCGGATCGCCTCGACCATCGCCACCAGCCGGTCGCGGACGTTGTCAGCGTCCGGCAGCTCGGGCATGGCGTCGTTCAGCGAGGCCAGCGCGTCCTCGATGACCTCTTCCTTGCCGGCCCAGCGACGGTAGATGGTCGCCTTGCCGACGCCGGCCCTGGCCGCGATCGACTCGACGGACAACCCGCCGATGCCCTCCTCGACGATGAGCTCGAGCGTGGCATCGATGATCGCCGTGTCGGCCTCGGCGCTGCGCGGGCGGCCGGGCCGGCGGACGGCATCGGCGACGTGGGTCATCGGATCACGCCTCGACCGCTGCGGGCGCCGCTGCCGGCGCCTCGGCCGCCTTCTTCTGCGGTGGCGTGATCTTCGGCAGGAGGAAGCCGACGACGATGGCCGCCAGCAGAACGACCGTTGCCGAGATGTACGTCGTGAAGTGTGACGACGTGAGGAACGCCTGGTAGGCGCCGTGCTGGATCTGGTCGTGGACCGAAGCCGGCATCCCGGCCGCCTTGGCCTTGTCGAGCACCACCTTGGTGAGCACGACGGACTGCGACGCCGCGTCGCGTGCGGCCGCCGGGAGCGGGGCGAGCGACGCCGCGGCCGCGGCTGCGTAGCGGGTCGCCAGGATGGTCCCGATCACCGCGACGCCGAAGGCGCCGAACACCTGTCGCACGGTGTTCTGCACGGCCGACCCCGCGCCCACCCGATTCAGCGGGAGCACGCTCTGCATGACCGTCGACGCCGGAGCGATGACGGCACCCATGCCGAGCCCGAACAAGAAGAAGTCGACGAGGACGAACCACACGCTGGTCGTCAGGCCGAGCCGGGCGAGGCCGAACTGCGCGACGGTCACGATCAGGAGCCCCGTCGTCATCACCGGGCGGTAGCCGAACCGGTTGACCAGCTTGGCGCTGCGCGGTGCGGAGAGGAGCTGCCCGGCGGCGAAGGGGATGAAGCAGAAGCCGGCCTGCAGCGTCCCGTACCCGCGGACGATCTGCAGGTAGAAGGGCAGCGAGAACGTCACCCCGGACATCGCGAAGAAGGACAGGCTGACCGCCGTGAGGCTCACCGCGTAGCCACGGTTCTTGAACAGCGACACGTCGAAGGACTTGTGGTCGCTCCTGGCCTCGTAGACCACGAAACCGGCGATGATCAGCAGGCCGAGGGCGATCGGGACGAGCACAGATGCGGCCGTCCAGCTCAGCGTCTCGGACGCGTGGATGATCCCGTAGACCAGCGCGACGAGGCCGACGAACGACACCACGAGGCCGATCAGGTCGAGCCGTTGGTGGTTGGGGTTGCGCGACTCGGGCACGACCATCTGGATGCCGACCAGGCCGACGATGACGATCGGGACGTTGATGAGGAACACCGAGCCCCAGTCGTTGCCGGTGAGCCAGTGCGTCCAGCTCGGGTTCTGCAGGAGCAGGCCACCGAGGACCGGTCCGAGGGCGACCGCACCGCCGACGGCGGCAGCCCACATGCCGATGGCCCGGCCGCGCTCGTGCGGCGGGAAGACGATGGTGATGATCGCGAGCGTCACCGGGAGGACGGCGGCGCCGCCGATGCCCATGACGCCCCGGAACACGATCAGCATCGACGCTGTCGGAGCGAAGGCGCAGACCGCCGATGCGATGCCGAACAGCCCGAGGCCGATCGAGAGGATCTTCTTGCGGCCGAAGCGGTCGCCGAGAACCCCCCAGGTGAACAGCAGGGCCGCGAACACCAGCACGTAGGCGTCGACCGCCCAGACGAGCTGGCTCTGCGTGGCCCCGAGGTCACGCTGGATGGTCGGGAGGGCGATGTTGAGCACCGTGTTGTCGAGCACGACCACGAGCAGGCTCACGACCAGGACGCTCAGGATGGTCCAGCGCCTCGGGTGACCCTCGGCGGTGGGTGCCCAGTCCTTGGACGCGCGTGCTCGCTGCGCCGCATGTGCCTTCTCTGTTGCTTCCGCGTTCAATCCGTCCACCTCTTCGATCAGGCTCGCTGCAGTTCAGATCCGACACTGTTCCGTATCGGAAGTCGCTGGTCGAACCGTAGCCCACTCAGATCCGATACGCAAGCGTTCCGTTACTGCCAGGTACCGGTCCGGTTGTTCGCACATGTCGAGCCGCCATGTCATGCTGCTCGCATCCGTACGGGGACCCCATCCCGGGGCCTCGAGATGGGAGTGCCTGATGAACGACGCGCCGGCCGTCAAGCGACGGACGATCCGTGACCTCGCAGCTGCCAAGGCCGCCGGCGAGAAGTGGCCGATGCTCACCGCATACGACCAGTACTCCGCGCAGATCTTCGACGAGGCCGGCATCCCCGTCCTCCTCGTCGGCGACTCGGCCGCCAACAACGTCCTCGGCTACGAGAGCACGGTGCCGGTCACCGTCTCCGAGCTCATCCCCTTCGTCCGCGCCGTGGTGACCAGCACCCGCCGTGCCCTCGTCGTCGCCGACCTGCCCTTCGGGTCGTACGAGGCGTCGGTGCAGCAGGCGCTCGAGACCGCGGTCCGATTCCTCAAAGAGGGTGGCGCGCAGGCGGTCAAGCTCGAGGGCGGCCGCCGCGTCGTGCCGCAGGTCGAGGCGCTGGTCGCGGCGGGGATCCCGGTCATGGGGCACCTCGGGCTGACGCCTCAGTCGGTGAACACCCTCGGCGGCTACCGCGTCCAGGGACGTGGCGAGTCGGGCGACCAGCTGCTGCGCGACGCCAAGGAGCTCGAGCACGCTGGTGCGTTCGCCCTCGTCCTCGAGGCCGTACCCGCCGAGCTGGCGACCCGCGTCACCGCGTCGCTCGCCATCCCCACGATCGGCATCGGGGCCGGCAACGGTACGGACGCGCAGGTGCTCGTGTGGCCCGACCTTCTCGGCCTCAACGCCTCACCGCCGAAGTTCGTCCGGCCCTACGCCGACCTGCGTTCGATCATGACGGGTGCCGTCTCCGCCTGGGCCGACGACGTGCGCTCCGGCACCTTCCCCGACGACGAGCACTCCTACCACTGACCCGAGGTGGAGCGTCAGGCGAGCTGTTGCTCGAGCAGGTCGCGGGCTTCGACGAGCGAGGGTCCGTACCAGGTGAGGTGCCGTCCCGACACGAGAGCGGTACGCAGGCCGGGGAACGCCTCGGGGCCGTCGTGGACGGCAAACGCATACGGCTCGTCGGGCAGCACGACGAGCGTGGCTCCGCTGGCGTTGATCTCGTCGAGGCTGACCTTCGGGTACCGCTCCGGGTGCGACCCGAACACGTTGTCGACGCCGAGGTGCCGGAGCACGTCGCCGGCGAAGGTCCCCGACCCGAGCACCATCCACGGGCGGCGCCAGACGGGTACCGCTGCCTCGACGCGCGGCGCGCTGCCGTCGTAGGTGTTCGACCACGCCCGCCGCGCGTCGTCCAGCCACCCCGGCTCCGGCAGGCCGCACGCGGCCAGCATCCGCGCGAGCGACCCGAACGACTCGGCGAGCGTCCTCGGCGACGTGACCCACACGGCGACGCCGGCCGCGCGCAGCGCCTCGATGTCAGCGGCGCGGTTCTCCTCCTCGTTGGCCAGCACCAGGTCGGGCTCCAGCGCCAGGACGTCCACGACGCGGGGGTTCTTCGTACCGCCGATCCGTGGCACGTCGAGACCGAGCGGATGCGTGCACCAGTCCGTCGCCCCGACCAACCGGTCCGTGGCCGTTACCGCCAGCGACTCGGTCAGGGAGGGTACGAGCGAGACCACCCGGTGCACGTCCCCCGGAGCGACCTCGGGAACCGTACCCAGGTCATCGGGCGGGCCGTCAGGCATCTCCGCCGTCACACATCGGTCACCCGCAGCCCGGCGTGGGCCTTGTACCGGCGGTTCACCGAGATCAGGTTGGCGGTCAGAGCCTCGATCTGGTGGGCGTTCCGGAGGCGCCCCGCGTACAGCCCGCGGATGCCGGGGATGTGCCCGGCCAGGGCCTGCACCGTGTCCGTCGACGCTCGGTCGTCGCCCACGACGAGGACGTCGGTGTCGATCGTCGCAATCGAGGCGTCCAGCAGCAGGACCGCGCTCAGGTGATGGAACGCCCCGACGACATGAGAGTCCGGCAGCAGGGCTGCGGCCTGCTCGGCGGCGGACCCCTCCTCGACGTCCAGCGCGAAGGCGCCCTGCCGGTCGAACCCGAGCGGGTTCACGCAGTCGACGACCACCTTGCCCGCGAGCACCTCCGCGAGCGGCGCCAGCAGCTGCGCGTGGCCCTCCCACGGAACAGCCACGATGACGAGGTCGCAGTCCTTGGCGCAGCCGGCGTTGTCCGCGCCTCCGACGCCGTGCCCGAGGTCCGCGGCGATCCCTCGGGCGCGGACGGCGTCGCGCGAGCCGACGACGACGTCGTGGCCGGCCATCGCCAGCCGCAGCGCGAGCCCGCGTCCCTGGTCACCGGTGCCGCCGAGCACCCCCACCGAGAGCGCCGACACGTCGGGCAGCTCACGCGGGTCGACACGCGTGGGTTCGGACATGGCACGAATCCTCTCAACCTGCGGCTGCTACGGCACGATGGGTGGTCATGGACGCCGCCCGTGTTGCCGCGCTGCGCGAGTTGCTCGGCTCGACCGGGTGGGTCGACCGTACGCGGTCGTTCGCCACCGTCATGCGGCGGTCCACGACGACCCCCGGCGGCCTGCTCCTCGTCGGCACACCGGACGCGGAACCCTGGCACCTGGCCGCCCACCTCGACGACGAGTCCAGGTTCTCGGGCATCGCCGAGCTCGCCCCTACCCTCGTCCGGTGGAACGCTCCGCCCGACGCGCCGCCCCATCTGAGCGTGACGCTCGAACGCCTCGAGGCGGCGCGACGCGGTGAGACCGTCTTCGTGGTCGCCGAGGAAGCAGCACCCGAACGCCTGCTCGACCGGGTCTCCGACGCCCGCAAGCACGGGGCGACCGTGCTCTCGCTCGACGGCGGGGACAAGGAGCTGGAAGGACTCGCCCACGAGTCGCTGACCGTCGTGCAGAACGACCTGCTCCTGCCCGAGCTGAGCTTCGACACGGTCCAGCACCTGGTGAGCGTCGCGGCGGGAGAGGGCGAGCGGTCCGGCCGCAAGGGATTCCGTGACCGGCTGGCCCGCGCCATCGAGGTCGTCAGCGGACCAGCACCCGGCGGCCGCGAAAGTGGTTGGCGCTAGACCCTCGGCGACCGTCAGGATGCAGCATCGTGGCCCTCGGGATCGTCGACGCGCTCCGACGTACGCGGCTCGACACGACCCCGCTGCGTGCCTCGCGCGAGTTCCGGCTGCTGTTCGTCGGCGGCTCGGTCAGCCGGCTCGGCTCGATGATCACGTACGTCGCGCTGCCGCTCCAGGTCAAGCAGCTCACCGGGTCGTTCGTGCTCGTCGGCGTCCTCGGCCTCGTGGAGCTGGGCCCGCTGGTGGTGCTCGGCCTGTACGGCGGGGCGCTGGCCGATGCCGTCGACCGGCGACGGATGGTGCTGCTCACCGAGGCCGCGTTCATGGTCATGTCGACGGTCCTTCTCGTCAACGCCGTGGTCCCCCACTCGCAGCTGTGGCCGCTGTACGTCTTCGCATTCGTCGGGTCTGGGCTCGACGGCCTGCAGCGGCCGTCGCTGGATGCGTTGCTCCCCCGCGTCGTCGCTCACGACCAGCTGGCCGCGGCCGGAGCACTGAACGGGCTCAGCATGACGACGTCGACGATGGCGGGCCCCGCGATCGGCGGTGTGCTCATCGCCACGTTCGGGGTGGGCTGCGGCTACGCGGTCGACGTCGCCACCTTCGGCGCCTCCCTCGTCGCTCTGGCCATGATGCGCGCAGTCCCTCCCCCCGCCGGCGCCGAGCGCCCGAGCCTGCGCGGCATCGCCGAAGGTCTCGGCTACGCCTGGTCGCGCAAGGATCTTCTGGGCACGTATCTCGTCGACCTGTCGGCGATGTTCTTCGCCTTCCCGTACGCGCTGTTCCCGTTCGTCGCCGACGCTCTGCACGCGCCATGGGCGCTCGGCCTCCTCTACTCCGCCGGGTTCGTGGGCGGCACCGTCGCGACGGCCACGAGCGGATGGAGCAGGCACGTGCACCATCACGGCCGCGCCATCGTCTACGCCTCCGGCCTGTGGGGTGCGGCCATCGCGGCCTTCGGCCTTTCGCGGAACCTGTGGCTCTCGCTGTTCTTCCTCGCGGTCGCCGGAGGGGGCGACATGGTGAGCGGGATCTTCCGCCAGCTGATGTGGAACCAGACGATCCCTGACGAGCTGCGCGGGCGCATGGCGGGCACCGAGCTGCTGTCCTACTCCCTCGGACCGCAGCTCGGTCAGGTGCGCTCCAGCCTTGTGGCGCAATGGACTTCGCTGCGCACATCCATCACGAGCGGGGGCGTCGCTTGCGTTCTCGGTGCCGTGGTTCTGGCCACCGCGCTTCCCTCCCTGTGGCGGTACGACGACCGCACGGACGAGCACGCCGTACGGGAGCGTGAGGTGCGCGCGACGGCCGCCGAGAGAGCCACGAAGCCGGCCACCGGGAGGGACACGGCGAGAGACCGACGCGCGGAGAGATGAAAAGCAGCAGCGCTTCTGCCACGATCTGCGCAGACAACGTCCGGCGACAGCGCCGGACCTCTCGCCCAGGAGGCACGCGTGCCGGCGAAGTTCGTTCTCTCCAGAGACAAGGGCGGCAAGTTCCGCTTCAACCTGCTCGCGACCAATGGACAGGTGATCGCCTCCTCGGAGGCGTACAACACCAAGATCGCGGCCAACAACGGCATCAGCTCGGTGAAGAAGAATGCGGCCGGTGCCACGGTGGTGGACAACACCGCCGCGACTGCTCCGGCCAGGAAGGCGCCGGCCAAGAAGGCGGCACCGGTCAAGGCTGCGGTCAAGAAGGCAGCACCCGCCAAGGCTGCAGCGAAGAAGGCCGCGCCGGTCCGCAAGGCCGTCGCCAAGAAGGCACCCGCAAGGGCTGCCGCCAAGAAGGCCGCGCCGGTCCGCAAGGCCGTCGCCAAGAGGGCGCCCGCCAAGAGGGCGCCCGCCAAGAAGGCGCCCGCCAAGAAGGCGCCCGCGCGTCGGGCCGCCAAGAAGGCCTGACCTTCGAGCAAGGCACCAGGTCGTACCGCTGGAGCAGAGGGGTCCCCGTCGCTAGTCCGGCGACAGGGGCCCCTCCGCTGTCCGCCCTGCGGGCGGGGCCTCGAGCAGTGCGACGCGAAGGTTCCACTGCTCGAACCGCAGGTGCCGGTCGAAGCTGAAGCCGAGCTTCTCCATCACCCGCCGCGACGCGAGGTTCTCGTCGGTCGTGATGGACACGAGGCGCGGAAGCTCGATGACCTCGAAGGCCATGTCGCGGACAGCGACCGCGGCCTCGGTCGCGAAACCCTGGCCCCACGCAGTCCTGGCCAGCCGCCACCCGATCTCGACGTCCTCCGGCAACGCGCGGTGGTGCTGGATGCCGACGAAACCCACGAACATGGGTCGCGAACCCGGGTGGACCGCCGCGTCCACCGCGTACAACCCGTAGCCGTATCTCGCCCAGTGCGCGTCGAGCCGCTCGACGCCGGCGTCGGACTCGGCCCGCGTCATCGGGCCGGACAGGTGGCGGGTGACCTCGGGGTCGGCGTTCAGGGCAGCGAACGGCTCGCGGTCGACCTCGGCGAAGCGACGCAGCACCAGCCGCTGGGTCTCCAGCCGCTCGATGCCCCGGTCCATCGCACTCCCTACGTAGACTCGTGGCCGTGCCTGTACTCGTCCCCGGCGTCGTGTCGCCGCCGCTCTACGTACCGCCCGAGATCCCACGCCCTGAGTACGTCGGGCGCAAGGCGCCGGCGCGCTACACCGGGCCGGAGGTGAAGGACGCAGACACCATCGCACGGATGCGTATCGCCGGACGGATCGCGGCCCAGGCGCTCGCCGAGGTGGGGCGGCACATCGTCCCCGGCGTGACCACCGATGCGCTCGACCGTGTCGGGCACGCGTTCCTCGTCGAGCACCGCGCCTACCCGTCGACGCTGGGCTACAAGCGCTTCCCGAAGTCGCTGTGCACGAGCCTCAACGAGGTGATCTGCCATGGGATCCCGGACAGCACCGTGGTCCGTGAAGGCGACATCGTCAACATCGACATCACCGCGTTCATCGGCGGCGTGCACGGCGACACCAACGCCACGTTCCTAGCCGGTGACGTCGACGAGGAGTCGCGCCTGCTCGTCGAGCGCACGCACGAGGCCACGATGCGCGGCATCAAGGCGGTCGCTCCGGGCCGGGCGATGAACGTGGTCGGGCGGGTGATCGAGTCGTACGCGCGGCGTTTCGACTACGGCGTCGTCCGCGACTTCACCGGCCACGGGATCGGCACCTCGTTCCACTCCGGCCTGATCGTGCCCCACTACGACGACCCCGGATCCGTCACGGTCATGGAGCCGGGGATGACCTTCACCATCGAGCCCATGCTCACCCTCGGGACCTACGACTACGAGATCTGGGACGACGAGTGGACCGTCGTGACGGCCGACCGGCGACGGAGCGCCCAGTTCGAGCACACGGTGCTCGTGACCGACGACGGCTACGAGATCCTCACCCTGCCTTAGCCTGGTCCCATGACCACACGCACACGCGGCCGCGTCGCGACCGTATGGCCCGCGAACGTCCATACCCTGGCGATCGACGTGGGCGGTACGGGCCTGAAGGGAGCGGTGCTCGACCACACCGGCGAGATGGTCACCGAGCGGGCCAAGGTCGACACCCCCTACCCGTGCCCGCCCACCGTCCTGATCCCCGAGCTCACCACGCTGGCGGCCTCCCTCGACTCGACGTACGACCGCGTCTCGGTCGGCTTCCCGGGGCTCGTCCGCGGTGGCCGGGTCTTCAACATCCCCGCGTTGTCCCGGCTGACGTATGGCGGGGACGCCGACCCGACGCTCGTGGCCGACTGGCACGGGTTCGACCTGGCAGCGGCCCTGTCCGAGTCCTTCTCCGTACCGGTCAAGGTCGCCAACGACGCCGACGTCCAGGGCTGTGCCGTGGTCACCGGCCAAGGCTTCGAGTTCGTGATGACGCTCGGTACCGGCGTCGGGACGTCGCTGTTCTCCGACGGCATCCTGCTTCCGCACCTCGAGCTGGGGCACGCGCCGTTCCGCAAGGGTGAGACCGTCGAGGACCAGCTCGGCAACGCAGCCCGCAAGACCGTGGGCAACGAGCGCTGGGAGCAGCGGGTCCTCAAGGCCATCGACGCCTACGACCAGTTCCTGTTCTTCGACCGCATCTACCTCGGCGGGGGCAACTCGGCCAAGCTCATCGGCCCCTTGCCACCCAAGGCATCGGTGGTCTCCAACACCGCGGGCATCACCGGTGGCCTGAAGATCTGGACCATGGACATGCACAGCTGACCACCCGCTGCGCAACCCCTACCCGTGAGCACGTGGCGTCTACTGGCGTAGGAGCACCACCAGACGCCACCCGCCTCACAGCAGCGCTGGAATTTGGTACGAGATTCAACTATCATGGGCGCATGCCCACCGAGGCCCCGTCCGTATGGTTGACCGCCGAGCAGCAAGGCGCTTGGCGATCCTGGCTGATGGCCAGTCTGCTGCTGCCCGAGCAGCTCGAGCGCGACCTCAAGCACAGCCACGGCCTGACCAACCCTGAGTACGAGGTGATGGTCCGGCTGTCCGAGTCGCCGGGGCACCGGCTGCGGATGAGCGAGCTGGCGAGCAAGACCCAGGCGTCCAAGAGCCGCCTCTCCCACCAGGTCTCGCGCATGGAGGCTGACGGGCTGGTCCGCCGCGAGGAGTGCCCAGAGGACCGCCGCGGTGCCTACGCCGTGCTCACCGACGCGGGCTACCAACGCTTGGTCCAGGCGGCGCCCGAGCATGTGGCGAGCGTCCGGCACTGGCTCGTCGACGCGCTCTCCCCCGAGGAGTTCATCCAGCTCGGCTCGCTGTGCGCGCAGGTAGTCGAGCGGATACAGAACCTCACCGAGGACTGAGCCGGGCGGGGTCGTCCGCACGGCTGAGGCGGGCTGGGCTCTCCGGCTCGACCTCGGATGCAGAGGGTTGATCTGCGGCGTGTTTCCCCGGCCTGCGGCCTCCCGTGGTGCACCGTTGATCTCGTGCGCACCCGGCGAGAGGATCCAGCCGCACTGCTCCCTCTCGACGAGCGGCTGGCCAGCAGTGCCTGGGCCGAGCTGTCCCGGCGTGCCGCCGACCCGGAGACACCTCCCGAACAGCTGGTCGTCCTCGCCGAGCACTTCGCTTGGGTGGTCCGCGCCGCCGTCGCGGTGCACCCGCACGTGCCCCGCGACACGCTGGAGCTGCTACGCAAGGACCGCGCGTGGGGCGTCCGCGCCGCTGTCAAGCGCCGCGAGCGGGGCCATCCCTGATCGGTCACGTGGGCGAGCTGGCGCCGGCTCTGGCACACTCGCGCAGCGTGGGTGAGCACAAGCCGTCCGTGGACGACCTCGACCGCGCGATGGGCTTCATCCTGGCGGCCGTCGCCGACGGTCACGTCGGCGTCGAGCAGGCCCGCCGGCTGATCAGGGGCAAGGGTGTCGTTCCCGCGGCCAAGCAGATCCGGAAGGCCACGCGGGACTCCCGGCACGACTCGAAGACCGGTCGCAGCGGTCGGAAGAAGCAGAAGTAGCTCGCTCCGCCTCGTCCGTTCGGTCGGTGCGCCCAGTCCGTACGGGTCGAATCCCGTCCCGCTCGGTCACATTGGGTGTCCGACGCTGTACGCGGGGTCGCGTCGCGGGTGACGATGATCACTCGATCCCGCCGGTGCCGTTCGGCAAGACGACCCTTGGAGCGTGTGGTGCTAGGTCCTCGAGCAGCTGCTCTGGCAGCGGGCCTGGGCGGATCCCTGGTGCTCTCCCTCGCGGTCGGGATGCCAGCGGCTCAGGCGCTGCAGACCGCCCAGACGAGCATCGTCTCCGCCAACCCGGCCGACTTCACGCCCAACGTGCTCGACGGCGAGGTCGACACGATCGTCCAGATGGGCAGCACCATCGTCCTCGGCGGGACGTTCACGACGGTCCAGGAAGTCACGCCCGGTGCTCCCGTCCTCGTCCGCAACCACGTGGTCGCTTTCGACGCGACCACGGGCGTGATCAGCCAGACGTTCAACCCGCAGATCGACGGCAACGTCGAGGCGCTGCTGCCCGCCGGTGACGGAACGTCGCTCTACGTCGGCGGGGACTTCAACAACGTCGACGGGAAGCCGGGCAAGAGCCTGGTCCGGCTGAACCTCGCGGACGGGTCTCTGACCCACGGCTTCGCTGTCCCGAAGCCGGACGGCGTCGTCAAGGACCTGCGCCTGGTCAACGGCCAGCTGGTCCTCGCCGGCATCTTCCAGCACATCGGAAAGACCACCCGCGGCCAGATCGCGTCGGTCGACCCGACCACGGGCGCCCTCACATCGTTCGTCTCGTTCGTGCTCACCGGACCGATCCATCCCGGTGACATCGTCAAGGTCAGCAAGATGGACGTGTCGCCCGACGGCAGCAAGCTCCTGGCCATCGGCAACTTCACCAGGGTCAACGGCCTGGCCCGCTCGCAGGTGTTCATGCTGAACACGTCCGGGGCGACGGCGACGCTCTCGACCTGGCAGACGGCGTTCTTCCCGGCTGGCTGCTTCTCGGGCGACGACACCTACCTGCGCGACGTCGACATCTCCCCCGACGGCACGTACGCCGTCATCAGCACGACCGGCGGCTACCACGGCCCCCTGAGCCCGTGCGACACGCAGTCCCGCTGGGCCCTCACCAACGCGGCGCCCGCTCAGCAGCCGATGTGGCTCAACGTGACCGGCGGGGACACGACGCAGGCGGTGGCCATCACGGGGACCGCCGTCTACGTGGGCGGGCACTTCCGGTGGGCGAACAACCCGCTCGCCAACAACGTCGCCGGGCCCGGGGCCGTGCCGCGCGAGGGCCTGGCCGCGCTCGACCCGACGAATGGGCTGCCGCTGAGCTGGAACCCTGGCCGTGCCAGGGGTGTGGGTGTCTTCGCGATACTCGCGACCGACACCGGCCTCTGGGTGGGCAGCGACACCGACCAGGTGGGTGGCGAGACCCACGGCCGCATCGCGTTCTTCCCCCTTGACGGCGGCGTTCCGGCGCCGCCCAACGTCACCGGCTACCTGCCCGACGACGTCTATCTGATGGGTACGCCGGGCACCGCAGCTGGTACGACCCCGGTCAACTGGACCGACACGATCGACCGGCAGTTCTGGATCGGTCCCCACTCGGCGCCCGAGGCGACGGCCCAGCCCGCGCTCGGCGGCTCCTGGGGCAGCTCGCGCGGGAGCTTCCTCGTCGACGGCACCGTCTACTCCGGCTGGTCCGACGGGACGTTCCAGGCGAGCAGCTTCGACGGCACGACGCTCGGCGCGCCGGTCAGCATCCCGCTGTTCGGCAGCAGCTTCGCCGCAGACATCCCGACCATGACCGGCATCGTGTACGCGAGCAGTCGCATCTACTACACGCTGGCGGGCAACCCCAACCTCTACACGCGCAGCTTCACGCCGCAGAGCCAGGTCGTGGGTGCCCAGCGCTTCGTCGTCGGCGGAACGGTCAGCGCGCTGAACCCGGCGCAGGTGACCGGGATGTTCCTCTCCGGGAGCAAGCTCTACTTCGCCGACGCCACGACCGGGCACCTGCTCGACGTGACGCTCAGCGGCGAGAGCATCACCAGCGCGGGCACGATCACCGGCCCCGCGGTCCTGGCCGACTCGACCATCGACTGGCGCTCACGCGGCGCCTTCGTCTGGAACGGTTCGCCGGCACCCCGGCCGAACACCTTGCCGACTGCGCTGTTCACCACGTCGTGCAACGGGACCGCGTGCACCTTCAACGCGTCCACGTCCTTCGACCCGGACGGCCACCTGGTCAGCTACGCGTGGGACTTCGGCGACGGGACCACGGGTACGGGAGTCCTGCCGACCCACCTCTACCCCGCCGCCGGTGCCTACACGGTGACGCTGACGGTCACCGACTACCAGGGCGGTACCGCGACCGCCTCGGCCGCCGTCCACCCGGTGCACTCGCAGTACTCGACGATCACCCCGTGCCGGGTCTTCGACACCCGTACGGGCAAGGGGACGTGCAGCGGGTCGACCACCGTGCCCAAAGCTCCCCTCGGTGCCAACAAGACGCTCTCGGTCAAGATGACGGCGGTGGCCGGGGTGCCCGCCAACGCGACCGCCGTCGTCCTCAACGTCACCGCCGTCGGCGCGTCGACGGCCACGTACATCACCGTCTGGCCGCACTCCGGCGCGTTCCCTCTGGCGTCCAACCTGAACGTGAGCCCGGGCAGCGCGATCCCCAACCTGGTAGTCGCACCCATCGGTGCCGGCGGCGCGGTGGACTTCTACAACGCCAAGGGCACGACCCATCTGGTCGCTGACATCGCCGGCTACTTCTCCCCCACGTCTCCCGCCGACTACACCGCTGTCGGCCCGTGCCGGCTGTTCGACACCCGTACCGGTACCGGAGTGTGCTCGGGCGCGCAGACCATCCCCGCAGCACCGCTCGTCGGGGGCACGCCGCTGCCGGTCCAGGTCGCCGGCGTGGGCAGCATCCCCGCCGACGCGACCGCGGTGGTCCTCAACGTCACCGGGCTGCAGGGCACCGCCGACACGTTCGTCACCGTCTGGCCGGACGGCACGAACCGGCCGCTGACCTCCAACCTCAACCTGGTCCAGGGCTCGGCCCGCCCCAACCTGGTGATCGTCCCGATCGGTTCGGACGGCATGGTCGACTTCTACAACGCCCAGGGGACGCTCAACCTGGTCGCGGACGTCGCCGGCTACTTCTCGCCGTCCTCGACCGCGGGCTACACCCCGGGCGGCCCGTGCCGGTTGCTGGACACCCGTACCGGCACCGGGACGTGCCTCCATGCGCCCACGATCACCAAGGCGCCGCTCGGTCCGACGGGCGTCCTGTCGATCAAGGTGACCGACGTGGCCGGCATCCCGGAGAACGCGACTGCGGTGGTCCTCAACGTCACCGCGGTCAACGCGACGCAGCCGACGTTCGTCACCGTGTGGCCCGACGGCGGCCCGCCGCCCCTGGCGTCCAACCTGAACGTGGCGGGCACGTTCGCGACGCCCAACCTGGTGGTCGTACCGATCGGCGCCGACGGGTCGATCGACTTCTACAACGATCAGGGCAACGTCAACCTCGTGGCCGACGTCGCCGGGTACTTCTCGCCCTAGGACGCGCTCAGGGACGAGCGGTCGCGGTGAGAGCCGGACGGGTGCGGCGGTGCGGGCGCCGGTGCGGCAGGCGCACGACGTCGCGCAGCCGGGTCGGACGGACGAGGAACACGGTGCCGTCCGGGACGCGGAGCAGCATCCCCTCGCGGGGCAGCCCCCACTCCGCCGGTGCCTTCCCAGTGATGGTCATGACTCATGGGTACCTGACGCCGACCCCCC
>JGI24140J50213_10000069_pt1 | contig 40307 bp, 40 predicted proteins | sample BarGraIncu00222A_FD_50213 | JGI IMG/M metagenome (IMG submission 50213)
CCGGACGACCTGCGTGCCCATCTACGGGCGATGGCCCAGCGGATCGGTGAGGGGACCTCGTTCGTGGTCCAGCACATGGCGCCCGAGGGTGCATCATGCGTNCTTCGGACGATGGAGGATGCAATGTTCGGACCGGTGCTCTCGTTCGGGCTTGCCGGTGACGCGTCAGATCTGCTCGGGGANGTCGCCTACCGCATCCCACCGCTGACCGACGTGGATGTGGGTGACCTGATCTGTTCGGTCCGGGCCGCTCCGAGGCTGACGGGGTACCGAGGTGCTCCGCGGCTGGACGTGGCCGGGCTTGAGGACGTCATCGCCCGGCTTTCCTGCCTGGCCGACGATCTGCCGCAGGTCGCCGAGCTGGAGCTGAACCCGGTCATCGTCGCTGAGAGCGGGGTCGCGATTGCGGGGGTCACCGCCGTTCTTTCGCGCCCGGCCGGACGCACCGACGGAACACGCCGCAGCCTCCTTCCCTGACAGGCGCCGCCGCGGATCCCCTCGAGACCCGAGACGCCCCTCCAGACTCCAACGGGCCGTGACCTCAGCCGGCAGAACCGCGCAATGACCCGTTACGGCGGGCCCCCTCGCGGTCACCGCACCCTCCCGGCGGCACGCCTGGCGTGACTTGTGNCCCTCCTCGCATCCGTGGGTCCTTCTGGCGACGTTGCCCATTCTGGCCCTGGCCATGGCTCTGACGGGGGATCTTCCACGAGGTGCTTGACGGGCGTGGTAGGAGATGATTAACTACATTCTATAAACGAACCGTCATGTAAATGTAGTACTTCATAGGTGCCGCGCAAGCTAGGAGAATCCCTGATGGCCTTTGAGCAACTTCCCGCGGTGGAGTACACCGAGATCCGCTATACGAAGGCGGACTGGGTGGCCCGGATCACGATCGACCGCCCGCAGTCGTACAACTGCTACAGCACCCGGACGTTGATCGAGCTGGCGGCGGCCTTCCGGGAAGCCTCCTTTGACGACGAGGTCGCGGCCATCGTCTTCACCGGGAGCGGCAAGCAGGCGTTCTGCACGGGTGGAGACGTCAAGGAGTATGAACGGGTCTACACAAAGTCGCCTCATGATTACTGGAAGTACATGGGGCTGTTCAGTGCCTACATCGAGAGCATCCTGAACTGCGGGAAGCCGGTGATCGGCCGGCTGAACGGTATGGCGGTGGGTGGTGGCAACGAGAGCCATCTGGCGTGCGACCTCTCGGTCATCGCTGAGCACGCGTATGTCGGCCAGGTCGGTACGAAGGTGGGCAGTGTCGCGGCCGGTGGCGCGACCCAGTGGCTGCCGATCTTCGTCGGCGACCGGCGCGCCCGGTGGATGCTGATGCTGAACCGGCCGGTTACCGCCTACCAGGCGCTTGACTGGGGTCTGGTCAACGAGGTCGTCCCCTCGGTGGTGAAGGACGGGGAGTTCATCGTCCATGCCACGCCCGAGCAGATCGGCAAGGCAAAGAAAGAGCTGGACGGGTACTCGATCGACCTGTCCAGGCTCGACGAGGCAGTTGACTCCATCCTGAAGGACCTGATCGAGCAGTTCCCCGAGTGCACCCGGTACACCAAGCAGCAGGTCAACTTCTGGAAGGACCTGTCCTGGCATCAGACCGTCGGCCACGCCCGCGACTGGCTCTCCACCCACTACTCAAGCTTCGAGCCGATCGAGGGCATGAACGCTTTCGTGGAGAAGCGCAAGCCCGGATACACCATGCTGCGTGAGCAGGCGGCAAACCCTGACGGCTCCTCGGAGTTCCCCTGGGGGTCCTACGCGAAAAGTTGTCCTGAGTGTGGTGCGCGTTTCATCCCCGCGCAGTTCGGCTACTGCGGTAAGTGCGGCAAGGCGCTGAGTGATGACGCGTCCGGGTTCGCGGACACCTCCGACGTCGAGAACGCGAAGAGGTGATGACGGTGACCATGCCGGCTGTCCTTGATGACTACAGGTCGATGTCCGTGGAGGAGGCCATCGTCATGTGCAGGGACCTCGTTGAGGATCCCGATTTCCCGACCGTGCAGCGGTGGCGCGACGCGGGCGGGAAGGTTGTGGGCCACTTTCAGGTCTACTTCCCCGAGGAGATCGTCCATGCCGCGGGCATGCTGCCGTTCAAGGTGCGCGGTGCTCCGGTCGAGGCCCGCCAGGGGGAGTCCCACTTCGGCTCCTACCTCTGCTCGATCCTGAAGACGTCCCTGGAGCTCGCCCTGAGTGGCAGGGTCATCCTCGACATGTTCGTGTCACACCCCATCTGTGACTCGGCCCGTAACCTAGCCGCGGTCTTTGGCCGCAACTTCGAGTACCCCTGCGAAATTCTCTACCTGCCGCAGAACGCGAACTCGGCCCACGCGTCAACCTATCTTCGGGGCGAGTACGCCCGGCTGACCCGAGAGGTCGAGGCGGTTGCCGGACGTTCGATCACTCCGGAGCAGATCCGGGCTTCCATGGGGGTTTTCAACGAAAACCGGCGCCTGCTCAGGGAGCTGTACGAGATCAAGCGCGACACGCCGTGGCTGTTGTCCGTGGACAAGGCCTACTGTTTGGTCGCTGTCGGCGGGATGATCCCGCGCGAGGAGCACAACCGGCTGCTCGCATGGGCGATTCCCCAGATCCGCAAAGGTTCAGCAACCCCGCAGGACCGTATGCGTCTTGTCTTCACGGGCGGCTTCTGCGAGCAGCCGCCGCTGGATCTGCTGCACACCATCGCGCAGTTCTCCTATGTCGTGGATGACGACCTGCTGGTCGGACTGCGGTGGATCCTTGACGACATCCCGGTGGGTGAGGATCCGCTCGGTGACCTGGCCGAGGCCTATCTGGAGAACTCTTCGTACAGTCCCGTGCAGCACGACCTGCGCAAGCCGAAGGAGCAGATGCTCCTCGATCAGATTAGGGACGCTAAGGCCGGAGCGGCGATCATCACCGCGGCCAAGATGTGCGAGCCGGGTCTGGACGAGATCGTGGCCTACACCAAGGCTCTCGACGATGAGGGGATCCCCTATTTCGTCAGTGAGTTCGAAGAGCGGATGACGAACTTCGACAGCCTTCAGATCCAGCTCGAGACATTCATCGAGAACCTGCTCTTTGCCTGATTGGAGATACCACCATGTCCAGTACTTCACAGCTCATCCAGGATGCACCGGTCGATAAGAGAGGTACCTCGATCGTCGGCCGCGGCAACAAGGAGGGCAACCGGCTCTTCCGGGAGTGGTACGGGGAGCTCACGAGTGCCCCCGAACGCAAAGAGCACTCCGCCTATGTCTTCGTCATGGGCAGCCTCGCCGAGATCCTCCGGAGCTTCGACATCCACACGATCTTCCCCGAGATCAACGGGCTCCAGCAGGCGGTGCGACACGTTGCCGACGACTACATCGGCCAGGCCGAGGACTACGGCTTCTCTGCTGATGTCTGCGGCTATGTCAAGGCCGATGTCGGACTCCAGCTTCGCGGTGGCGACCACCCCATGGGCAAGATCCCGCCCCCGTCGCTGGCCGTGTACACCAACGCCTGCAACACCTATGTCAAGTGGGCCGAGATCTGGGAGCGGATGTACCACGTCCCGACCTTCACCCTCGACATCCCCGGGAGCCGCGCCGCCGGCCGGTTGACCTGGCCGGGACACGTTGACTTCGAGAACGACCGCAAGTACGTCGCGGGCCAGATCAATGAGCTGATCAAGCTCTGTGAGCAGGTGACGGGCAAACGCTTCGACATCGACAAGCTACGCGAGACCATGGCCCACACCAACACCATGAGCCGGAAGTGGAAGCGCCTCATCGAGCTCAACAAGAGCACGCCGGCGGTCTACAACGCGGTGACCGACGGCACGGTCTTCCTCGGCATGATGAACGGCTACCGCGGACGTCCCGAGGGCGCAAAGTACTTCACCGATCTCGTGCAGGAGATGGAGTACAAGGCGGCCAACGGCATCGGCACGCCGTTCGATGAGAAGTACCGCCTCGCGTTCGTCGGCGTCCCCTGCTACCCGATCTTCCGGCGTTTCAGCGAGATGTTCACCGAGTGGGGCGGCTCCTTTGTGGGCTCCAGCTATCTCTGGTTCGCGTCCGGAGGAGCAAATCTTGGTTACGAGTATGACCTCGACCATCCCCTCGAGAGCCTGGCAGAGGGGCTTCTGATCACTGTCCGGGACTCTATGGACTCGATGTTCTACTCCGACAAGAACCTCATCGACATGATCGAGCCCTACGGGATCGACGGCGTCGTCTACCACCCGATCAAGTCTTGCCGGACGGTTTCGACCGGGCTGGCGGACAACCGCCGCGCTGTCATGGAAGCCACCGATGTGGCAACCCTGTTCGTGGAGTCGGACCACATGGACAAGCGCGTGGTCTCGGAGGCGCAGCTGAAGAACCGTGTGGACGCCTTCTTCGAGGGGCTCGCCACGCGCAGACAGAGGCTCGCCTCCACGGGTGCGCCCACCGGTAGAGCCTGACGGCCAAGGAGGAGATCACACAATGACGTATGCAGCAGGGGTCGACGTTGGCTCGACCCAGACCAAGGCAGTGATCATCGACGAGGATCTACAGATCGTCGGTCGAGCCCTCGTCTCCACCGGTTCGAACGTGACGGTTGCGGCCGAGACCGCCTACGAGATGGCGTTGCGGCAAGGCAACATCCACGAGGAGGAGGAGGGTGTCGGCTTTATCGTCGGCACCGGCTATGGCCGCTACAAGGTGACCTTTGGTGATGCCCAGACCACGGAGATCTCGTGTCACGGCAGAGGCGCCGTGCACATGTTCCCGGGGACGCGCACTGTGGTGGACATGGGCGGGCAGGACACCAAAGCCATCAAAGTCAGCCCCACCGGTGAGATCCTCGACTTCTTCATGAACGACAAGTGCGCAGCAGGCACCGGGCGCTTTCTCGGGGCCGCGGCCATGGCCCTCGACCTCCCGCTGGACCAGCTCGGTCCCACCGCCCTGCTGTCGTCTCGGCCCGTGAAGATAACCACGACCTGCACCGTGTTTGCCGACGGCGAGATCCTCTCGCTGATCGGGAAGGGCAAACGGGTCGAAGACGTCCTTCTGGGTGTCCACCACTCCGTCGTATCCCGCTCGATCGGTCTACTGAGCAGGGTAGGTATCGAAAGGGAGGTCACCTTTACGGGAGGCGTTGCCTGCAACGTCGGCATGGTCAGCGTGCTCAACCAGGAGCTTGGCTTCGAGGTGAACGTAAGCGAGGACTCCCACTACATGGGCGCGGTTGGCGCCGCGTTGTTCGCAATGGATCGAATCGTGGCAGGCCGCAGTCCGGCACGCCGATCGGAGGTGCGGGTATGACCATCACAGCTGGCATCGACGTCGGGGGTGCCTACACCAAGGTTGTCCTGCTGGAGGACGAACAGATCATCGGCCGGGCCATCCTTCGTACTGGTTACAAGCCCGGAATCGCCGCCGAGGAGTGCCTGGGTAGTGCGCTTACCGACGCAGGGATCAGCCGGGACAGCCTCGGCTACGTGGTCGCCACCGGTTTCGGGCGCTTCCAGGTGGCCTTCAGTCAGCTGAACGTAACAGAGCTGACCGCTGCTGCCTGGGGCGCGCACGCGTTGTTCCCCCAAACCAGGACGATCCTGGACGTGGGAGGTCACGCGGTCAAAGCCTCTCGGATCGATGAGTCCAGTCAGGTCAAGTCGTTCCGGCTCAACGAGAAGTGCGCGGCCGGTACTGGTGCCTTCCTGGAGAAGACTGCGCGGTACATGGGATTCGGNGCCGACCAGATCGGAGCGCTGGCCTCGACCTCGTCNATAGTNGTGCCGATCTCCGGGGTGTGCACGGTGTTCGCCGAGGCNGAGGTGATCAATCACCTGTCACAGGGGATTGCCGCCGCCGACATCATGAACGGCGCGATCATCTCCCTGGTCGGCAAGTCGGTCCAGCTGATGAAGCGCGTCAAGATTGAGCCTGAGGTCACCCTCATCGGCGGGATAATGCGCTTCCCGACCATGGTCAGCGCGATCCGAGAGACGGTTCCAGGGGACCTCAACGTCCCCGAGGGAGACCTGGTGCAGTTCGTCGCCGCTCTCGGGGCCAGCACTCTGGCTCAACGCCAGGTCCGCAGGCTCGCCGAACAGAGCACGCCAGAAGACGGGCGTGCCGACCTGGTCGGTGCCCGAGCGTCCTGATGTCGACGGTCGGAAGCCAGGGCCAGGTGAGCGGCAAGCAAGGCCCGGCGCTCGCGACGGCAGGGTGGCAGCGTCGTTTCGAAGCCGAAACCACCAGGGCCGCTGAGCTCGTCGACCTGTATACCGACCTCGGCTATGAAGTCACCACCAGCGAGATAGCGCCGCAGGAGATCGGTCCGGAGTGTGAGGGCTGCGCGATAGTCGCCTGCCAGCGGTACGTCGCGCTCTACACGAGGCGACCCGAGGAAGCAGATTCATCGAAGTGACCGTTCGGCACAACTCGCCCAACTGGAGAACCACATGTCAACTGTGAGCCTGGAGAACCGCCTGTCAACCGTCGGCACACCGGTCGGCCTGTCGTCGAAGATGGACCCCGGCCCGATCGCCCTCGCCGCGTTCGCCTCGAGCACCGTGATGCTGAGCGCGGTCAACGCCGGGCTCATCGGCAAGCCGGCCATTCAGGCAGTAATCGCCAGCGCCTGGATCATGGGCGGGTTGGTGCAGTTCGTGGTCGGCGTCGTCTGCCTGAACAAAGGCCGGCTCTTGGGTGGGGTGGCGTTCACGTCGTATGGCTGTTTCTGGCTGTCCTTTGCCGTCTACGAGACGTTCTACATCGCGAAGCTCCCCGCGGCCGAGCATGGCCATGCCACCGCGCTCTTCCTGGCGCCCTGGCTGGTCTTCACCCTCTTCCTCTGGGTTGCCTCCTTCAAGACCAGTCGGGCCCTGGTCGTCGGCCTGGGGACCCTGCTCATCACCATCTTGACTCTGGTGCTGGGGCAGGCGACCAGTAGCGAGAGGTGGATCAAGACTGGTGGCTGGCTGGGCCTGGTCCTTGCCCTCGGAGTCTTCTACATTGCTGCCGCTGAGCTGATCAACCAGGTTTACGCTCGTAACGTCCTTCCTCTCGGAGACTTGAGCGTCACTAGGGAGCTTCCTGATGCAGACCGTAGCTGACCCTCTGGAGCATGCGAGGCTCACGGCAGCGCACAAGGAAGCGATTGTCTGCGGCTCGGATCGCCTTGACTACCAGACCTTGTGGTCTCGTTGTGGTCGGCTGGCGGCCTACCTGGCCGGCCTTGGACTTCAGCGCGGCGACCGGGTAGCCGTCGTGGCGGCAAACTGTCACCGCTACCTCGAGGCTTATCTGACTATTCCGGCGGCTGGGTATGTCATCGTCCCGCTCAACACCAGGAGCGCACTGGCCGAGCTCGAGTACGCGGTTGCCGACTCCCAGGCGCGTGTTCTGTTGACCGACCGGGAGCCGAGCTCACTCGACTCTCTCTTCGAGCAGGTGATCCGGCTGCCGGACGCCTACGAGGAGGCCATCGCCGGCGCCGAGCCGGTCGCACTCGGCGTTGACGTCCACGAGAGCGATCTCGCGGGTATCTTCTACACCGGCGGAACGACGGGCAAGGCCAAGGGCGTGATGCTCACCCACCGGAACCTCATGGCCAACACCTGGACAGCCCTGAACTGGTCGCGCACCACCGGCGAGGATCGGTTCCTCATCATGGCCCCTCTCTTCCACGCAGCCGGCACTTGCTCGGTTCTTGCCACCGTGTGGGTCACCGGTACCCAGGTCATCCCGTCGTCTTCGCGGCCCGGTGATCTGTTGGACGTCATCGAGCGCGAGTCGGTGACCCTGACCCTTGCCGTGCCCACGTTGCTGGCTGCCGTGACCGACGAGCAGTTCGAGCGCCCACGTGACGTGAGCAGTCTTCGGCTGCTGAGTCATGGAGCCTCTCCAGTGGCCACCGAGATCCTTCGGCGCGCCACAAAGGCGTTCCCGGATGCAGAGCTGCTGCACCTGTATGGCACCACCGAGACCTCGCCGATCGCGACGAACCTGCCTCACGAGGAGCTCCTCCTGGACACCCCCGCCGCCCGCTCCTGTGGGTACCCGGCGCTGGGCGTCACCGTGCGGGTGTTGGACCTTAAGGGTGCCGTCCTGCCACCTGGGGACGTCGGAGAGGTGGTGATCCGGGGTGCGAACGTTACGACCGGGTACTGGAACAAGCCGGAACAGACCGCCGCTGCGCTCCGCGATGGCTGGTATCACACGGGTGACCTGGGCTATCTGGACGACCAGTCCCGCCTGTATCTCGTCGACCGGTTGAAGGACATGGTCGTCACCGGCGGGGAGAACGTGTACACGGTGGAGGTCGAGAACGTCCTCTACTCCCATCCGCAGGTCGCCGAGGCGGCCGTTTTCGGAGTCCCCGACGAAAAATGGGGCGAGAGCCTGTACGCCGTGGTCGTTCCCCGGGAGAAGGTCAGTGCTGAGGAGCTCATCGAGTTCTGCCGGGATCGGATCGCCGGGTTCAAGATCCCCAAACAGATCAACGTGACCACCGAGCCGCTGCCAAAGTCGGGAGCGGGCAAGGTGCTCAAGCGTCAGCTACGTGAGCCGTTCTGGAGCGATCACGACACGAGAATCGGCAACTAAAGAACCGATCGACCCGTTCTCTTCCATGGTGACATCGCTCCGCGCCACGTTGACCGTGCCCCGGCCACGCCTCGCCGACGCGCCGCGCATCCGGCCAGGGATTCGATGTGATGAGATGGTTCGAAATCTTCGTATTCGGTATACGGTCTCAGACGGTATATCCGGTTTCCACCTGCACTTTTCGACCATGAGTGAGGACGGCCAGCCACTCTTTGACGAACCCGCCAGCGAGTTCGGCTTGCCAAAGACGCGATGTCAGCCATTGCCGGCATTCTGGCGCACGCTCCCGCGCTGGCCGCAGTCTGTAACCCGGCCATCAACTCGTACAGGCGCTTCGGGCCGGACACGCTGGCGCCCTGGCTGATCGACTGGGGCCTGGACAACCGCAGCGCGATGGTACGCATCCCGCCGGAGCGCGGTCGAGCCGCACGGTTGGAGCTGCGGCTCGGCGACGCCACCGCCCCTCCCCACCTCGTCGTGGCAGGCCTGCTCGCGGCAGCGTACTTAGGCATCCGTGACGACCTTCCGGCCCGGAACCCCTCGTGGGGTATGGCTACAACACGACGAAGGCCGACCAGCTTCCCTGCAATCTGCGATCCGCCTTGNACNCACTCGATTCCGACNCGGACTTCAGTGACATGCTGGGCCGCCCGTTCGTCAACGCCTTCCTCAGCTAAAAGCGCAACGAGCTCGAGCGGTTCGACCACTGGGTCACCGACTGGGAGTTCCGCGAGTACACCTACCACCTCTGATTCTCGGCCTGGGGCGCCACCATCAGCCGCTGCCTCAGACCCCGGCCCACCGTGACCAGCGATGTGACGTGACGACCGCGGACGCATATACATCATTGATTTGATCCACGGGCTCCATTGACCCAGGGCTTCAGACGGAGCACTGTGGCTGTAATCTCCCGACCGAACGGTTGGTCGGTTAATGAGGCAAGTTGCTGCGCGACCAATCGGGAGCGCGGCCTGTCTCCCCGGCCCGAGGAGTGACACCAGGCAGCGGTGCGTCCCCTGGCGCGCCGGTGGGAGATATTCGCTCGAGGTGGCTTCACATAGGGGCACCGGACAAGGACTGAAGATGACAATTGCCAGTGCCGAGACCTGGTTGGCAGGAGTGCCGCCCTTCGTGCCCGGGACCCTTAAGGTTGGCCCTGATGGGAAGGGCTACCTCGTCGGCGGTCACTGTCCCGGTTGCGGCGCCTTCTATTTCCCCGCCCGCAGTGTCTGCTCTCGCTGCCTGTGTGGCGATCTGGAGCGGGTGCCGCTTTGCAGCTCAGGTTCCCTCTATACCTACACCGTGATCCACCAGTCTTTGCCGCAGTTCCCGACGCCCTACGTCCTCGGCTACGTCGACCTGGACGACAACGTACGGGTGGCCGGCCAGCTTGTTGACGTGGACGTCGATGCGCTCGAGCTCGGGATGCGAGTCACGACCCAGGTCGAGCCGCGCGAGAACCCTGACGGCGAGCAAGTGCTCTGGTTCCGTTTCAAGCCGGCAGCAACAACCGCGGCGGAGGAGTTGTCATGACCGAGGTCTACGCAGTCGGAGTCGGAATGACGCGCTTCGGGAAGTACCCGGACCGGGATGCCTTTGATCTCGGGGCTGAGGCGTCACTGGCCGCGATCAAGGATGCCGGCATCGACCCTCGGGCGATCGACGGGGCGTACTTCGGCCACGTCTACCAGGGGATGAACGCCGGGCAGCGTGTGACAGGGCACATTGGTATCTCGGGGATCCCGGTGACCAACGTCGAGAACGTCTGCTCGAGCGGCGCGACCGCCATTCGTGAAGCATCAATCGCCATCCGAGCCGGCGAGCACGATGTCGTCCTCGCAGTTGGCCTCGAACACCTCAGCTCGAAGTTCCGCGGCGCGCTCGCGCCGGAGGAGGGCGACATCGAGGGAGCGGTGGGACTGACGATGCCAGGGGTCTACGCCATGAGAGCCAGACGTTATCTCGCGGACTTCGGACTCACCCACGCCCAGCTGGGAATGGTCTCCGTCAAGAACAAGGCCAACGCGGCGATGAACCCTGTCGCCATGTACCACAAGATCGTGACACTGGAGGAGGTCCTCGCCTCGCGCCCCATCGCCGAACCGCTGAACCTGATGGAGTGTTCTCCGGTCAGCGACGGCGCCGCCGCCGTGATCCTCATGTCCGGCGAAAAGGCCCGCCAGCTCGGAATGGGCCGGGCCGTCCGCCTGGCCGCCTCCTCCCTGCGCTCGGGTAAGGTCGAGTCGGAGCCCTCGTCGATGACCTTTGAGCCGCTCACCCGCGAAACGGCCAATGCCGCGTATGCGGTAGCCGGGATCGGGCCAGAGGATGTTGACTTCGCCGAGGTGCACGACTGCTTCAGCATCGCCGAGGCTCTGCGAGTCGAGGGGCTCGGGCTCTTCGAGCAAGGGACGTACCTGCTCGCCGTCGGACGCGGCGAGGCCCATATCAACGGACGGCTTCCCATCAACCCCAGCGGGGGACTGCTCGGCAAGGGTCATCCCCTCGGTGCCACCGGCGCCGCTCAGGTCGTCGAGGTTGTGCGCCAGCTGCGTGGAGAGGCTGGGGCCCGCCAGATCAACTCTCCGAGTGTGGGCGTTGCCCACTGCCGCGGTGGCAAGGCCGCCGGAGTTGAGGGCGCAGCGTGCACCGTGCAGATCCTCGTCCGCTAAGGCAGCCTNGCAGTGCGCAAGGTCATTGCATGAATTNACGTCACAAGGCCGAGAGGGTTCGATGATGAGAATGNGCGAGCAGATGAGGATTCGTTTCGTTCTCATCCGCGGCGGCACGAGCAAGGCGCTCTTCCTGAGGCGCCATGAGCTGCCGGCAGATCCGGCGCGTCGCGACCGGGTGATCCTGGAGCTGTTTGGTAGTCCCGATGCCCGTCAGATCGACGGGCTTGGGGGTGCCGACCTCCTGACGAGCAAGCTCGCGATCATCGGGGCCACCACTGCCGACGCTGATCTCGACTACACCTTCGGTCAGGTGAGCATCACCGAGTCGCTGATCAGCTACGACATGAACTGCGGCAACATCTCTGCCGGCGTCGGCGCCTACGCGGTCGACGAAGGGCTCGTCGAGCCGGTCGACGACCAGGCCCACGTCCGGATGTTCAACACCAACACCCGGCGTATTCTCCTGGCTGACGTCCCAGTGGTTGGTGGCCTTGCCGCCGTCGCGGGCGACTTCCAGATGGACGGGGTTCCCGGAACCGGAGCTCCGATCCTCCTCGACTACCAGCACACGGCCGGCGGAGCAACCGGCGCGCTCCTGCCCACCGGGCACGAGCGCGACTCCTTGGCCATCCCGGAGCTCTCCACCACCGTGGACGTCAGCTTTGTCGATATCGGCAACCTCTGCGTGTTCTTCGCTGCCAAGGCGGCCGGGATGACGGGCCTGGAGGACTCCAGCAGCCTCACCGGTGACCAGATCGCGGTGGTGAAGGCGATCCAGTATGCCGCCGCCCGCAAGCTCGGGATTCCCACCGGTGGGCTCGTGCCGATCCCGGTGGCGGTCGCCGCTCCGGCGTCCTATACCGCCTACGGGAGCGGGCAGTTCGTGGGCTCCGAACAGATGTCCCTGCTGGCTCGGGTCGTCGGCGGAATCCCCCTGGCGATGCACAAGGCCTACCCGGGCACCGCCGGTGTCTGTACCGCGGTCGCGGCCCGCATCCCGGGCACTGTCGTCGCCGAGGTCACGGCACCGGGCGACGGGGATACCCTCACCGTTGGCCATCCCAGTGGAACCATGCCGATCTGGTCGCGCGTGCGCAGCACATCGGGCGAACTGGTGGTCGAGCGGGCGGCGTATGCGCGTACGGCACGCCGTCTCGCAGAGGGTTATGCGTTCGTGCGGCGCTCCACCTGGGAGGGATAGACCTCCGCCGCCGGAGGCGGGGCCCCGACCACGCGAAAGGCGGCTCTGTTCGTCACCGTCGACCTGGAAGAGCTGCGGACGTGCCCCGGCGCCGGGTCGTCCCTGCTAACCGGGCAGCTGTTGGCACCTGACACGATCCGGCGGTTCGCCTGTGACGACTCCATCATTTTCGTGTTGCTGGGTACCGGCTCCGAGGTCTTGGGCGTCGGCCGGACCACGCGGCTGGTCACGCCCGGGATACGGCGGGCCTGGTGGCGCCGGCACAGGGGACGCACGATCCTGGGTGTACCGCGCCACCGTTCTGGGGCGATGAGCACCGCCTCATCCACCGNGTCGANGGCGGCCACCAGCCAGCCTGACCAACGGGGCGCTGCCGTGCGGCCGTCACCACACCATCGCTCACCAGCGGGGCTGGACCGCGACCGCCACCACCAGCGAAGTCACCTGGCACCCTGACCACCCAGCCCCAGAACCCGTCGACATCGGCGGGCGCACACCCACGCGCCGGCGCGACCAGAGTCGGTGGGAAAGAGTCGGTCAACACGAGTTGGTCAAGAATATTCACATCGTGATGTCGCACATCTGGACTAACTGCCCGGTCCGTATACCCAGGTCGTCCGGGGGCGTATCCCTCAGATGTGGTTGCGCAGGGCGAGTGCGACGGCCTCCAGTCGGGTGTGGCAGCCAAGCTTGCTCANGATGTGCTGGACGTGGTTGCGTGCGGTCGTCGATGACACGAACAGCTGATCGGCGATCTCCTGGGTGCCGATCCCTTCGGCGAGCAAACGCAGGACCTCTCTCTCCCTGAGAGTGAGCTGGTCGATCACGGATGCGTCGACCTCGCCTCGCTTCGGCTGGGTCAGGCGCTCGATGAGCGCCTCTTCGAGCTCGGGGGTTACTCCAGCCTGCCTCATAAGATGGATCCGGCAACAGTGCTCGTCCGGAGCCGGGGGAACAAGGACCGTCGAAAGGCTCAGCCACAACCGCCTGCCCGTATCTGTGCGGGCAAGCACCTCTCTCGTGGGTACGACCCAGCTGCCTTCGCAGGGCGGCGCTCCATGCAGAGAGCACTCGGCATCGCACACCGTGTTGCCGCAACGGTCTTCGAAGCTCAGGACCTCGTGGCACGGCCTCCCGATCACGTCCTGGGAGGGGTACCCGAAGAGCCCCTCGGCGGCGGCATTCCAGCCGAGGATGCACCCATCCGTGTCGATGGCGACCATCCCGTCAGCGGTGTGAGAGAGGACGGAGACCAGATAGCTGGTCTCCTCCGGCTCCGCGTGGATCGCCTGCAGACGTGCAGCGCCGCCGGNCGTACTACGAGACTCGTGTCTCTGACTCATGTCTTCACCTGCTCTGTACGCATCATCCTCCTACTCGAGCGATTTAAGCGATTCGAGGCGATCCGACTTGAGGGTCGCGAGCATTCCTCCCGCGCTGAGGATCCGGCGCATCGACTCGGGCAGCGGCTCGCCTTGCAGGGCAGCGCCGGTGTTGATGTTGTGGACCTCGCCGGTCGCGAGGTCGACCTCGATGTCGCACCCGGGTGAGAAAGCGCCCGAGGCTCCCTCACACGGCAGCACCGGCAGGCCGATGGCGACGGCGTTGCGCAGGAAGAGCCGCGAGAAGGAGTCTGCGACCACGCAGGCCACTCCGAGCTCCTTCAGGTTCTCCGGCGCGGTCTCCCTGCTCGACCCGCACCCGAAATCGTGGCCGGCGACGACGACGTCACCGGCCCGCACGTCGGTGGCAAATCGAGGGTCAACGGACTCGAGGGTGTGCATCTTGCGTACCTGCAGGGAGGCAACCGCATACTGCCCTGGTGAGAGCAGATCCGTGCTGATCCCGTCGCCGAAGCACCAGGCCTTACCCTTGATGGCTGTTTGCGTAGACATTGTCGTCCTCTCTGGCTCCGCGCTGAGGCGCAGCAGGTGGGGTGCTCGTTCCGACGAGCTCCCGGGGGTCTGCGATGTGGCCCGCCACCGCGGAGGCCGCCACCGTCTCAGGTGAGGCCAGGAAGATCTCAGCCGCGGCGCTGCCCATGCGGCCGATGAAGTTGCGATTATGCGTCCCGATACAGCGTTCCCCGGAAGCCAGCAGCCCGCCGTGGCCGCCGAAACAGGGACCGCACCCGGCTGGCAGCACCGAGGCTCCGGCATCGGCCAGAATCTGGATGATCCCCTGACGCAGTGCCTCCTGATAGACCCACCGTGAGGCAGGGGCCACGATGAGCCGCACCCTGGGGTGCACCCGCCTGCCCTTCAGGACAGCCGCCGCTGCCGCCAGGTCTTCGAGCCTGCCGTTGGTGCACGAGCCGATGAACGCCTGCTGGATCACGGTGCCGATCGCCTCACCCACAGGCACCACGTGGTCCACCTCGTGCGGGAGCGCCACCTGCGGCCCGATCTCGGACAGCGGGACCTTGTGCACTGCGAGGTACGACGCGTCGGCATCTGGCTGCACCAGGTGCTTGGCATAGCGCTGCTGCCATCCCTGCACCACTCCGGTGCCCTCGAGGTTGGCGAGGTAGTCAGCGGTGACCTGGTCGGGGGCGAACATGCCGAACTTCGCTCCCATCTCGACCGCCATGTTGCAGATGGTGAGCCGGCCGGAGACGCTTACCTGGGCAGCGGATGGCCCGGCAAACTCGATCGAGCGGTACTGGGCGACGTCCGACCCGAAGCGTCCGGCTATCCACAGCACGACGTCCTTCCAGGACACGTGCTCATCCAGCGATCCCTCCAGCTCGAAGCGGATCGTCTCAGGAACGCGAAACCAGAGAGTGCCTGTCGCCAGCGCGTAGGCCATCTCCGAGGTGCCGATCCCGGTGCTCGCCGCGCCGAGGGCGCCGTGGGTCGTGGTGTGCGAGTCGGTCCCGACCACGAGCATCCCGGGCCAGACGTGCCCCCGCTCGGGGAGCAGCTGGTGGCAGATGCCGTTGCCCGCTTCGTAGAAGTTCTCGATCCCGAACCTGTCGACGTGCTCGCGGATCCGCTTGTGCTGCTCAGCAGCCGCTGTGGTGGAGGGAGGGACGAGGTGGTCCATCACCACGACCGTGTGCTCCTGGTCGAAGACCTGGGTGATCCCGGCGTCGACCAGGTGGTCGAAGACCTGGGCGGCGAAGATGTCGTGGGTCATTGCCAGGTCCACGGCGGCAACGACGAACTCTCCCGCGACCACACTCTTCTTGCCAGCCGCTCGGGCCAGGATCTTCTCAGCAAGCGTCATACCCATCTCGGCCACCAGTCTTTCACGAGGTCATGGAGGTGCACGTTCATCACGGCGTCATCTTCATCGGGCTGGGACACATCGGCTAGTAGGAGCCGATGGATCGTCCGCCGCAGACATAGATGAGCTGGCCCGTGATGTATGACGCCTCGTCCGAGGCGAAGAACGACACGGCCTCGGCGATGTCCGCGGGGGTCCCCACCCTGCCCATCGGCACGGTGGCGGCCAGTCGATCCTTGGTCTCGTCGCCGAGCGCCTGGAACAGCGGGGTGTCCACGAGCGCGGGGGCGACACAGTTGACGGTGATCCCGAACTTCGCGAGCTCCAGGGCCAGGGTCCGGGTCAGGCTCACCACACCGCCCTTGGACGCTGAGTAGTTGACCTGACCTGCGCCACCGAGCCAGGCCCGTGAGGAGATGTTGACGATCCTGCCGTGGCTCTGCTCGCGCATCTGGGGCACGGCCGCCCTGCAGGTGAGGAACTGCGACTTGAGGTTGACCGTCATGACCGAGTCCCAGTCCTCGTCGGTCATCTTGCTGATCCACTTGTCCCGGGCGATCCCCACGTTGTTCACGAGGATGTCAACCCGGCCGAAGCGATCGAGGGCTTGGGCGATCAACGAGTCGGCTCCCACCTTGGTGCTGACGTCTGCAACGATCGGGAAGCCCACAGCGCCTTCTGCGTCCAGCTCCTTGCCAACCTGCTCGATCTTGTCGGGGGCGATGTCGTTCAGAACGACCTTCGCTCCGGCCAGAGCCAGCCTTCGGGCGATCCCTGCCCCGATTCCCTGCCCGGAGCCGGTCACCACCGCAATACGATTGCTCACCTGCATGCCGCTTCCTTCCTCAACATCCCTTGAACTCCGGTTGGCGCTTCTCGACGAACGCCTTCACGCCTTCCATCCGATCCTCGCTGGCTCGCAACGTCGCATGGCACGCCGTCTCGAAGGCGAGACCTGTGTCCAGGTCGGTGTCGAGGGCCTGGTTCACAGCCGCCTTGATCCGGCCCAGCGACAGAGGTGCCCGTTGCGCGATCTCCACGGCCAGCGCCATGGTCTCCTCGGTCAGCGAGGAACGTGGCACGACCCGGTTGACGAGCCCCATGCGCATCGCCTCATCGGCCCCGATCTGCGCACCCAGGAACATGAGCTCCTTGGCCCACCCGGCACCGATCAGACGGGTCAGGCGCTGGGTGCCGCCCGCCCCCGGCATGCTGCCTATCCGGGACTCGGGAAAGCCGAACTTTGCGGTGTCTGAGGCGACCCGCAGGTCGCAGGCAAGCGCAAGCTCCATCCCTCCTCCGAGGGCGTATCCCTGGATCATCGCGATCACCGGGGTCTCGAGCTGCTCGAACCCCCGGAACACTGTGCGCACCAGATCTCCGAGCTGATCCTTGGTGGACCCGGCGTCATAGTCCTTTGCCCGGCCCTTCAGATCGGCACCGACGCAGAAGGCTTTTTCGCCACCGGCCCGCAGAACCACCACCCGAATGCTGCGATCGCCGTGTATCTTGCCCTGAAATGCGAGGAGCGCCTCCAGCATCTCGACATTCATCGCGTTCAACGCCTGCGGCCGGTTCAGCGTCAGCAGGCCCACCGCACCCGCCTGCTCGAAGAGCACTGGTTGCTCCACTACCTGATCCTGCGTTCTCAGCTCTGAACCCATTGCCGCAACCTGCCTTCTGTTCATGACCGACATCTCTGAGGTTGTGCTCGACACTACGAACGGTCACCGTCCCGGTTCGTCGGAGGAGACGAAGATGGCACCGCTGACGAGAAGGTCTGCGATCTCGCCCTCCTGCAGGCCGGCTTCGGCCAGGGCTTCCATGGTGTGTTCCCCCGCGATGGCCGGCGTGCACTCCCGAACCTCAGCCTGAGAGCCAGAGAAACGGACCGGTCCACGGACCGTGGTCATCGCGCCGACTGCGGGATGCTCAGCCCGGGCAGTCAGTCCGAACTCCTTGAAGTGCTCCTCCGACATGAGCCCGTCGTAGTCGAGCAGGGGACCGCAGATGATGTCGACCTCCTGCAGCAGACGCATCCACTCGGCCGTGCTGCGCGTGGCAAAGATCTTCTCCAAAATGGCGTGCAGGCAGTGGCGCTCCAGGACCCGCTCGCCGTTGGTGGCAAAGCGCGAGTCGGTGGCGAGCTCGGGGACCCCGAGCACTGCGCACAGCGCCGGCCAGCGCTGGGACGTGTAGGCAGCAACCATCACGTGACCGTCGCTGGTCTCGAACGCTTCGTTGGGCGCGGCATAGGGGGCTGCGCTCCCCAGCCGTCCGGGTGCCTCGCCGCTGGCCTGGTACATCGAGAACGGCACCACCTGGAACGCGAGCAGGGCATCGAGCAGGCTCACATCTACCCGCTGACCTGTGCCCGTCCGCTCTCTGGCCAGCAGCGCTGCCAGAATCGCCTGCGACGCGAAGATACCGCCGAGCATGTCGCCGGCCGGGACTCCCACTTTTACGGGCGGGCCGGAGGATGTCCCGGTCACGCTCATCAGTCCGCTCATCGCTTGGACCACGCCGTCGACTCCGGGCAGGTCCCGCCACGGGCCGTCCTGACCAAAGGCCGAGATCGCCGCATACACAACGCGGGGGTTGCGTGCCCGGATGGCGTCGTAGCCGACGCCCAGACGATCTGCCACGCCCGGCCGGAAGCTCTCGAGCACGACGTCGCAGCCTGCCGCGAGACGGAGCAGCGCTTCGGCCGCTCCGGGCTTCTTGAGGTCGACTCCGACGCTTCGCTTTCCCCGGTTCATCCCGAGGAAAGCGGCCGAGACCCCACCCAGGAAGGGAGGCCCCAGCCTCCGGCCCCACTCCCCGCCCGGCGGCTCCACCTTGATGACGACAGCTCCGAGGTCTCCAAGCAACATCCCGCAGGTCGGGCCCGCCGCTCCCTGGGAGATGTCGAGGATGCGCACGCCCTCGAGCACCCCGGTCACGGCGAGACCGTCTCTGGAGTCATGGCGCCGGCCGCATCTCGGGCTCCGGGCCGGCAGATCTCCCGCTCGCTGAGCATGGCTTGGACCACCAGGTCGGCGAACTCCTCGGCGACCGTGTCGACGTCGAGGCGACCGGTCGGCTGGTACCAGTGCACGACGCTGTTGCACATGCCGAGCACGGCCAGGCTCGCCAGGCTCACGCTCACCGGACGAAACTCGCCGCTGCCAATACCGTCCTGCAGGATCTGGCGGAAGGACTGCTCGTACCTGTCTCGGGCGGCGACGAAGGCGTCCCGGTACTCTGACTCCAGGAACCTGCCCTCCTCCACAAAGCAGGCGACCTTGTCCTGGTCGTGGATCAGCTCGACGACGTGGCTGCGGGCGGCAGCGCGCAACCGCTCGGCGGCGGGAAGATCTGCGGAGGCGATCACCTCCACGGCGGGCGTGACCCGGGAGGCCGTGTCGGTGAGGATCTCGGCCAGGAGCGCCTGCTTGCTCGGGAAGTGGTGGTAGAGGCTGGACTTGGTGATCCAGGCCGCTGCAGCGATCTCGGCCACGCTCGTCCCGTGGAACCCCTGCTCCCGAAAGAGACGGGCCGCGGCACTCTTCAGTTGCTCTCGCGTGCTGACTCCCACCTGGGTGGTATCGAACACAGTTTCGCTCATGCCGAACACGGTAACCCTCGCGTCCATCGGATCGTCCTGCCCCGGACCCGGGTGAGCGGAGTCGCCTGGGGAATGTTGACGAGACGGTTGCTCCTGGAGATGAGGTCCATGGCCGAAAGGCGATGACCGTCTCCCGTAGCCTGGTGTCCACGGGCTGACCTGCCTGGTCCGGCTGGCCTGCCTCATGNGGCATCCACCAGGATGGCCTCGTCGTTCTCCCGCATCACGGGTGCGCCAAGGTCCGCCAGCGTGCCACGCAGCCCGGCGAGCTCAGGGGTGCCCGCCACGAGCTGCCAGCCGCGCTCAATGGCNTGTCTGTTGATCATCCGGAACGCCTCGGGGGAGCGGGCCAGTCCTGCCTCGACGAGCGAGCCGGAGGTCAGGCAACCCACCAGGGCGCCCACTGCCCCGACGGCCAGCATGTTCGCAACCACCTTCTCCCGAAGCTCCTCCCGGGCAAGGCGTTCGAAGGGTAGGGCGAGTATTCCGGAGGTGGGGCCTGGCGACGTGGGCTCTGAGGGGGTTGGACCCCCGGGCTGGACGCGTCCTTCTTCTACCACGACAACGGTCTTCGGGGTCCGCCACGGAGGGCGCGAGAACTTGTCCCAGGCCGTCTGGTTCAGAAGCAGGAGCAGATCTGCCTCGATGACCTTGGGATTGGCAACCTGGCGGTTCGAGATGACGACATCCGCACTGCTTGCGCCCCCTCTCGCCTCAGGTCCGTAGGTCTGCAGCATGGTCACCTCGTGGCCACTGGCCAAAGCAGCCTCGGCAAGCACCGCTGCCGCCAGACCCACACCTTGTCCGCCCTCGCCCGCCAGCCGTATCGCTATACGCCACATCTGGTTCGTCCCTTCATTCATCTCGTTCCCCCGGCTTGTGAGCGCGAAAGCCGGGCGCTCAGGGAGGGTCGCGAAGCCTGATGAAGCACGCCCGTCTTCACGAGGTCGCGTATCGGCCAGCCATCGGCGGGCCGGATGGTCGGGTTTGCCGCGAGGTCGGCCTGGATGTCCTGGTCGACCAGGCCCTGGCTGAAGAGCATGTCCGAGCCGTGTCCGAGGGAGTTCTTACGCACGAAGTACTCCGTGCAGTCGGTCATCACGTCCAGGAACGAGAATCCGTCGTTGTCCAGGGCCTGGTCGAGCAGGTCCTCGAGCGCGTCGGTCCGAAACGCCTGGCCGCGCGCCACAAAGGTCGCCCCCGCCGCGATCGCGAGCTCGGCCGCGTCGAAGGCCGGTTCGGTATTGCCGTAGGGAGACGTCGAGCTGTAGGCGTTCAGGACTGTGGTCGGCGCAAGCTGGCCCCCGGTCATCCCATACGTCTGGTTGTTGAACAGGATGCAGGTCAGGCCGACGTTGCGCCTGGCGGCATGCAGGAGATGGTTCCCGCCGATTGAGAGCCCGTCCCCGTCCCCGGTCACCACGATGACGGTGAGCTCAGGCCGGGCAAGCTTGATGCCTGTTGCGAAGGTTAGTGCCCGGCCGTGAGTCGTGTGGACAGTGCAGCCGTCGATGTAGCCGACGATCCGGCTGGAGCACCCGATGCCGGCCACGAGGACGACGTTGTCCAAGTTCTCGAACCGTTTGGCCAGCACGCGCAGAAGCGCGCCCATCACGATGCCGTGACCGCAGCCCGGGCACAGCATGTGGGGCATCATCTCGTCACGGAGCAGCTCCTTCTGGCTGCTCATGACACACCTGCCTGCGCGAAGGCCGCCTTCGCGACCTGCTCGCAGATCTCGTCGACTCCGATACCCAGACTGTTGATCTTCACGGTCGGGATCCGTCCTTCCATCGCTACTTCCACAGGTATCGCCCACTGTCCGGCGTTCATCTCGGCCACCACCACGACCTGTGCCCGCTCCGTGGCCCGCTTCACCGTTCGGGCAGGGAACGGCCAGAGCACGGTGGTGCGGAACATCCCGGCACGGATCCCCTTGGCACGGAGCCGGTCCACGGCCTGCTTCACGACCCGCCCCATGATCCCGTAGGCGACGATGACCACCTCGGCGTCATCGAGGCAGTACTCCTCCGGCGGGAACCAGTCCTCCACCGGGGCGAGCTTGCGTTCCAGGCGCTCGAGCAAGGCAGCGGCAACTGATCCGTCGCTCGTCGGGTAGCCCCGCTCGTCGTGCATGAGCCCGGTGACGTGGAAGCGATAGCCGCGCCCGAAGTCGGGCACCTGGGCGACACCCTCTTGGTTGGGGACGAACGCCTCGAGCAGGTGCCCGGCAGCTTGCTGGGGCACCGGCCTGTGCCACAGCGAGCTCGGGTCGGGTTCGGTGAGCGTGACGCCCTCACGCATGTGACCCATCGTCTCGTCGAAGAGCAGTGTCACCGGTGTGCGCAGCCTCTCGGCGACGTCGAACGCACGGATGGTGAGGTCGTAGATCTCCTTGACCGTGCCAGGGGCTAGTGCCACTGCCGAGCGGTCCCCGTGAGAGCCCCACTTGGCCTGCATCACATCCCCCTGTGAGGGGCTCGTCGGCAGACCCGTGCTCGGGCCGAGCCGCATCACATCAGCGACCACACACGGGATCTCGGCCAGGGTCGCGTACCCGAGGTGCTCCTGCATCAGGGTGAACCCCGGACCCGATGTCGCTGTCATCGCCTTGCTACCGGCGAGCGAGGCGCCGAGCACCGACCCGAGGGAGGAGAGCTCATCCTCCATCTGGATGAACACGCCCCCATGCCCGGGCAGCTCTCGGGCCATGTACTCGGCGATCTCGGACGAGGGGGAGATCGGGTAGCCGCCGAAGAACGTGCACCCAGCCGCGATCGCTCCCTGCGCGCAGGCCTCATCACCCTGGATCAGACGCCTTTCAACCATTTCGGACCTCCTCGTGCGCGCCAGAAACGGCTGCGTCGGGCTTTCCGGCATCGATCGCCGTGACCTCGGTTGCGAAGTCCGGGCAGAGCTTCATACAGAGATTGCATCCGGTACACCGCTGGGCTCCGGCTGGTACTGCCACGCCCTCGGGCCCCAGGACGAAGACCCGCTCGGGACAGACATCCACGCAGATGCTGCACGCGGCACCCTTGCACCAGCGTGGGTTGACGTTGACGCTGTATGTCTTTGCAAGCTCCGCTGGCCGGGCGCTGCGGGTCGTGCCCGACGCCTTCTCAGCCGCGCGCCACCCCTGGCCGAGCTCGAAGGAGCGTTCGTTGGCCTGCCAGGCTTTGGCGGGCACCCACCGCCGCAACGCCTCGTGCCACGACTTCAACGGGAACGGCATCCGTGTCGCGAGCACACCCAACAACACGGTCGCTGCGGCGCGAACGTCGCCCGCACCAAGAGCCAGGCCGGCGGCATCGATGCGCAGCGCGCGCGGGTCGGTCCACCCATCGAGCGGGTAGTCGAAACGGCCCGTCAGATGGTCCGAGATCGCCGCCGGGGGGATGATCCGCTGGGAGGACGCGATCAGCAGGCCCGCAGGGGCAAGGAAGTCGAACCAGCGCAGAGCTTCGGCCCACTCCAGAGCAACCACGAAGTCCGCGGTACCTGGCTCCATCAGGGTCGAGTGGACCTGGGCTCCGAAGCGGACCTGGCTCGTCACCATGCCGCCGCGCTGTGACATGCCGTGGACTTCGGCGTTCTTCACGTCGAGCCCGTTCGACAGGCAGACGTCAGCGATGACGTTGCTCGCCATGATCACGCCCTGGCCTCCGACGCCGACGATCATCACGCTGCCCGAGGGACTCTTAGTCAGGTGGGTGAGGTCGGTTCCGGCGCTCTGGTCCGCGAGAAGACCCGATGTGGTGGCCATCACTTGACCTTCCCGATGGGGACGTTGTTGGCGCCGGCCGGGTGAATCGCCTGCTGGGGACAGAGCTGGGCGCAGACCGTGCAGCCACTGCAGCGGTCGGGATCGATCCCGACCAGACGATGCTCATCGCCCCCGAGAAGGTCCCAGCTCAGTCCGGGACACCCGAGATCCATGCAGAGCTGGCAGCCGTTGCACGTGCTGGGGTCGACCTCGTAGACGCGACCACGGACTTTGACAGGCATCTCGACGCAGGGCCGCGTCGTGACGACCACTGACAGCCCTCGCTTCCGTACCGCACCCAGCAACGCCCGGTGGGTGCCGCCGAGGTCGTAGGTGTCGACGACCACCACCGACTTCACGCCGATCGCGCGACACAGTGCAAGGATGTCGACTTTTGCCGTCGGCCCACCGTGAATTCCGGTGCCGGATGCGGCGTTTGGCTGACCTCCGGTCATCGCGGTCGTCCCGTTGTCGAGGATCACCACGGTGATGTCGGAGTCGTTGTAGGCTGCGTCGATCAGAGCCGGTATACCGCCGTGCAGCAGGGTCGAGTCCCCGATCGTCGCCACGATGGGTCTGGACGAGGGACCGGCCTTGGCCATTCCCACGGCCACCCCGATGCTCGAACCCATCGCCAGGCAGGTGTCCATAGCCTTCAGCGGCTCACCGGCGGCAAGGGTGTAACAGCCGATATCGCCGGCGACGATGGCGTCCAGCTCCCGAAGCACCAGGAACGGGGTGGTGTGAGGGCATCCGGGGCAGAGAACGGGAGGTCGTGGCGTGCTGGTCGGCGGGCTGCCCGTGTCCGCTCGAGAAGAGACGGGGATTACCCCGGCCGCCTCACTGCCTGCACGGACCGCCGATGGGGACAGCTCGCCTGCCCGGGGGAACCACTTCTTGCCCTCGACCGCGAGACCGAGACGGCGTACCCCGTCCTCCAGGTAGGGCTCGAGCTCCTCGACCACGATCAGCCGATCCACCGTGGAGGCAAAGTCCGTGATCATCTGCTCGGGTATCGGGAACATCACCCCGAGCTTGAGGACGCTGGCCTCGGGAAGAACCTCCCGGACGTAGTTGTAGCTGGCACCTCCGGTGACCACGCCGAGGGACCGGGAACGAGTCTCGACCCGGTTGACCGGATGACCTTCCACCCACTCCGCGAGCAGGTCGAGCCGCAACAGGTGCTCGGCATGTCGCTTGCGCGCGTTCCCCGGGAGCATCACGTACTTCTGCGGGTGTCGCTCGAACTGGCGCCTGGGCGCCTCGTCAACGGCGGTGACCAGTACCCGCGAACGCGAGTGGCTCACCCTGGTCGTGGACCGTATGAGGACGGGCGTGTCCCAGGCCTCACTGGCTGCGAAGGCGGCACGGGTGAAGTCGTAGGCCTCCTGGCTGTCAGACGGTTCGAAGATGGGTACCCCCGCAAACGCAGCAAGGACACGGGTGTCCTGCTCATTCTGGGAGCTGTGCATCCCCGGATCGTCAGCGACCAAGACCACCAGGCCGCCACCCACGCCGACAAAGGGGCTCACCATCCACGCGTCGAGGGCAACATTGAGGCCCACGTGCTTCATGGTCACCAGAGCTCGCGAGCCCGCCAGGGACGCTCCGATCCCTTCGTCCAGTGCGACTTTCTCGTTCGTGGCCCAGCCGACGTGGACCTCCTTGGGCGCGATGTCGGCCAGGTACTCGATGAGCTCCGTGCTCGGCGTCCCCGGATAGCCGGTCGCCACCCTGACACCTGCGTGTAAAGCTCCCAGGGCGATGGCCTCGTTCCCCAGCAGGAGCTCGCCGCCGAGTCGCGCCGGCTCACCAGCGAGGTCTACCGCCGCCTGCGCGACCTCGACCTCAGGCCGGTGGATACGGGTCCTACGCTTCGTGACACTGACCGTCATCACACGGCCACCCGTCTGGAGCGTCTCGACCGTTTCGAGCGTTTCGACACGGGCGCTTCCGGGGAGACCCGCTTCTCGAAGCGGGTCAGAGCCCTGGCGATCTCTACGTCGGAGAGCACGTGGCTCGTGGTCTTGGCTGCATCGAGCACGCAGGCAACCCGCTCGGTGGTTGACTCCACCCCGTGACCCCGGAGCCAGAACTCCACGTTCGACTTGCCGCTCATCGGGCCGATGGCAATGCTCTGGCGCCGTCCGACCAGGCTCGCGGGCACCGAGGAGTAGACGCGGTCGGCGAGCCAGGTGTCGCCCTTGGCATAGGCCTTTGCCACAGCCGCGGCGTGAACCCCGGTGCTCGTCAGGAAAGCGTCGGCACCGACGACTGGGTAGTTGCTGGGGATCGGCATCCCGGTCATCGAGCCGCTGAGCGCGCAGTACTCGCCGAGCGCGGTCAGATCCTGGTCCATCCAGCCCATCAGCACCAGGTTGACCAGCATCTCGTCCATGGCTGCATTGCCCACCCGCTCCCCGATACCGAGCGCACACCCATGCACGCGCTCGACGCCGGCAGACAAAGCGGCCAGGGAGTTGACGACGTCAAGGCCTCGATCGCGGTGGCCATGCCAGTCGAGCGAGATCTGGGAGAAGCCGGCGTCGTTCAGGTGGGAACGCAGGAACCCGACCAGGTGCTGCACACCGACGGGGGTCGCGTGGCCCACCGTGTCCGAGATGCAGAGCCGACTCGCTCCAGCCTCGACGGCCGCAAGGTAGATCGGTCCGAGGTCTTCGGGGCGAGCCCTGGTGGTGTCCTCGGTCACGAACATCACCTCAAGACCCTGACCGTTGGCATAGCTCACGGCGTCGTGAATGATTCGCGTCAACCCGATGAGATCCCAACCCTCGACCCACTGCCTAATCGCACTCGAGCCAATGAACAGCGCGGCCTGGATCGGCACCCCACTGAGCTGCTGTGCCTCCAGGATCGGGTCGATGTCGGCGCGATGGGTACGACCCGCACAGTTCGGCGCGATCCCGAGCTTCTCCTGCTCGATCGTCTTTGCGAGGACGACAACGTCAGCGAGCGCCCTGGCGCTCGCGCCCGCATAGCCGATGTCGGCAGCCGTGACGCCGATGCGGGGGAGCAGTCGCAGGAACGCCTGCTTCTCCTCGATGCATGGCTGGCGGACCGACGGACTCTGAAGCCCGTCGCGGAGCGTCTCATCGTTCAGCACGACTCGCCCGGGGCGCTCGAAGGACACGACCTGCGGTGAAAGGGCGTTCCAGTCGTAGAGCAACCCGGAGTTCTCCGAGTTGGCCGCGTCTTGCGCCTGATCCTGCGCACTGGTCGCCCCCAGCGAGGGTGCACAGGGCAACAGTTCGCCGAACAGCGGATTTGTCGGTTGCTTGCGCGCCATCGTCTCTCCCTCGGAAGGTGCCAGGGTAACCGTCCGACCGTTCGGTCGGTTAGTTCGTTGTTAGAGCATCACCCCAGTACCTGCTACAAACAATCCCCCCGACGACTCACTTCGCAGGTACATCTGCATCACGATCTCCTGAACGGAGAGCTCGATGGCGTCACCACCGGCCTCGCCCCCGAAGCACTGGGGGCCAAAGTCCGAGTTTGACGTGAACCTGGTCGGCCGTGGCCAGTCTCAGCCCTGTGGTCAGCGACCGGTGGGGGATGTTGACTGCTGCTTAGGCCATCTGTCTGGGGGTGTCTCGGGTCGATCTGAATCGTCTGGTGAAAGATGGCACGTTCGAACCTGTGTCTGGAGCGGCACGGGTATGCCGGCTGACTGTCGGCCCCGACGATCCGGACCAGGACCTGGTGCGCGGCCTGGCTGCAGCTCGGAAAGGGTCGGCTGTGGGGAGAACGTGTCCGCGACGTAGACGCCGTCCTCAGCCATCGCTGCGCCGCACACGTTCGGAGCCTGGGCGACCTGATCCTGCGGGTCCACGAGTTTCACGTTGCGACCCGGGTGCGGCTGCGCCGCGCCGGGCCGGCGCCGGGGTGAGGCGCTCGCCCTGCGCTGGTTGGACGTCGACCTCACCAACGGCCCTTCTGCGAGTGCGTGGCACGCTCTCAGGGCCACGGGCACCTTGGTCATCAGTGAGCCCCTGACGGAGCGCTCACGCCGCGACGTGCCCTGTCTCCCGCGACTTTGGCGCTGCTGCGGTCGGTCGAGGTAAGCCAAGCAGCCGAGCGGCTCAAGGCTTCCTCGATCTGGGTTGAGGCGGGCCTCGTGTTCACCACGGAGAGCGGGACGGCAGTCAACCCCAGGAAGGCACTGCGGGCGATCAGGACCGCGGCGAAGGCTTTGGACATAAGTGGTGTCGGCCTGCACACCCGGAGGCACTCATTTGCCACGCGTATGCTCGCGGCCGGCGTGCCACTGCATACCGTCTCGGAGCTACTCGGGCACTCCTTCGTCGCGGTCACCGGGGACGGGTACCGCCACGACAGCTGAGGGCGGGCATATGGGAACTGGGCCCGCCCAGGCTTCCGGAGACCGCGCGTCGACGGGACGATCGGCGGACGTTCGTTCTCGGACCGCTTGGTCAGTTCGGAAGATGCGACCGGGCGGTCGTCGATATTCAGACGTCCTGATCGCCAGCTCAAAGTGCAGCACTGGGACTGTTAGGTAAGGCAAACTCTTGACATGGCTGGTGCCGACAACGACTTCAGTCAGCCTTCGCTGGCCGGACCGATCCGCGACACTAAACATCTGCCGCCGAGAACGCTCCTGGCTATCGTCGTGGTCCGTAGCCGGGAAGATCGGCATCCCGGTCATCAGCTCCGTAGATTGTGTCCTGCGCAGGGGCTGAGGCGCGACTGTTGACCCAACTTTAACGGCGTGCAAGAATATCTAACGATGTTAAAGCGACCTGTATCTGCCGATTGGCGCGAGGCCCGCCGCCAGTCCGCGCGGGCTGCGGTCCTCGCGGCTGCCTGGGAGATGGTGCGCGCGGACGGCCTGGCTGCTCTGTCGCTTCGAGACTTGGCGCGGCATGCAGGCATCAGCACTCCTACGGTCTACGCGTACTTCGACTCCAAGAACGCCATCTTCGATGCGATGTTCGGCGAGGCCGCTGAGAGCTTCGCGAGCAGCAAGGCCGACCTGGTCGACAAAGGTGACCCCTACGAGAACCTCAAAGCGGATGCGAAGAACTTCATCGAGTTCTGCGTGTCGGACGTGGCCCGCTACCAGTTGCTTTTCCAACACTCAGTGCCAGGATTCACCCCGTCTCCACAGTCATACGCGCCGGCGGTACGCGCCCTGGAGCTCACCAGGGAACAGCTCAAGGGATACGGGGTCCGCAACCCCCGGCACGTTGACATGTGGACGGCCCTGATGACCGGACTGGTCGACCAGCAGATCTCCAACGACCCCGGCGGCAGCCGGTGGACCCGCCTTGTCGACGACGTCGTGAACATGTTCCTGACCCACTGCTCCCAAGAAGAGGACCACTGATGACCACCACCATTGCTGAGATCGCCACAGGGATCTACCGGCTGTCGACGTTTGTGCCGCAGATCGGACCGAGCGGACTTACCTTCAACCAGTTCCTCCTGGACGACGACGAGCCCCTGCTGTTCCACACCGGCCATCGCGCGATGTTTCCCGATCTTCGCGCAGCCATCGAGCAGGTCATGCCGGTAGAGCGTCTGCGCTGGATCACGTTCGGGCACGTCGAGTCCGATGAGTGCGGCGCCATGAACGAGTTCCTGGCCGTGGCCCCCCAATCCCAGATCGCGCACGGCGCGGGCGGCTGCCAGGTGTCCCTTGACCAGATGGCCGACCGTCCCCCTCGGCCAATGGCCGACGGCGAGACGATCACCCTCGGTCGGATGCGCGTACGCCACCTGGACACACCCCACGTGCCACACGCCTGGGAGGCCAGGGTGCTGTTCGAAGAAACCACCCAGACACTCCTGTGCGGGGACCTGTTCACTCACCTGGGCAACGGGGCCGCCCTGACCGAGAGCGACATCCTCGGCCCATCCGAGCAAGCCGAAGACCTCTTCGCCTACTCCAGCCTGTCCCCGACCACGCCAAAGACTATCGACCGACTCGCCTCCCTCGCCCCCCGCACCCTCGCGCTCATGCATGGTTCATCGTTCACCGGGGACTGCTCGGCAGCACTGCACGATCTCGCTGACGCCTACCGCCACCGCATCGCCACAGCCGCCTAAACAACACCCGCACCGAATCGAGGAGTCAACATGGCCACCGTCGCCCAGCCCCGCCTCCACCACCTGGCGCTCACCGTCACCGACCTGAAGGCCAGCGTGAAATGGTACGAGACAATATTCGGCGTCCACTTCCTGATGGACGTCCCCCACCCCGGGGGCGTCGGGAAAATCCTCGCCGATCCGAACATGACGCTCATGTTCGCCCTGCACCGACACGACACCAACCAAGGCCACCTCTTCGCCGAAACAGCCACGGGCCTGGACCACGCCGGCTTCGTGGTGCCCACGCGCGAAGACCTGCAAGTCTGGCAAGACCACCTCGAAACTAACGGCGTCGTGCGCGCCGATACCGCCGACAAACCCCTGACCCAGTCACCCATCGCCGACGAGGCCTACGGCTCGGTCTTGGTCTTCCGGGACCCGGACAACATCCAACTCGAATTCTTCGCACCCGCGCAGCACTAATGCGCGGCGACGCAATCATCTGCTGACCGCGCGCCGCCCTTCCCTATGGGGTCACAACCCTCTGGGCAGCTAACGCCTCTCGCTGCCGGTCATTTCGACATCGATCGTCGTATAGCCATCCTTCAGTGCCAACAACTCAGGCGCAATGCGGCAGTGGGTCACGGCCCATCTCCTCGTCATCGCGTCCGTGTTGGTGACGGCACAAACATCCATCGCAGATTGGATGGAACGCTATTGTAATGAACTTATTTTCGTTCTAGTGTTATGGCGTGTCCTCGGAATCGACTCGCAGCTATCACTCGCCGCGGCGCCGCCTGCAGGCTGCTCAGACCCGGGCTGTGGTCCTTGATGCGGCTGCCCGGCTGTTTGGCGAGCTCGGGTGGGCTGACACCAACATGCGGAGCGTCGCCAAGGCCGCAGGCGTCTCGATGGAGACCGTCTACGCCGGCTTTGGCTCTAAGGGTGACCTGCTCGCGGCAGTGATGGACGTCGCGGTTGTCGGCGACGACCTGCCAATCCCGCTGGCACAGCGCGATGTTGCCCGGGTGCTGGGCACCGGCACCCGGGACGAGCGTGTGGCCAAGGCCGCAGGCATGTCAGTGGCAATCAGCAGTCGCACCTGCGAACTCGTCCAGGCCCTCACGCAGGGGTCAGCCTCGGATGACTCGTTGGCACAAAGGCTTGTCGCGCTGGACGAACGACGTCGCGCGGAGATCGCTGGCTACTTCGAGCAGGTTGCCTCCAGAGCGCCTACGGTGCTGGAGCTTGATGAGGTGTGGTTGCTGACCAGCGCGGAGGTCTTCCACCTGCTCGTCCACCGATCTGGCTGGACACGCGAGCAGCACGAGCAGTGGTTAGCCGAAAGCCTGTTGAGAATCGTCGCGCCAGACGCCGAGGATGCCTCTGGCCACGGAAAGAAGACCCAGCGAAAGGGGTTGTCATGAAGACGGAACCATCGGCCCCGGCCGATACCCGAATGATGGGAATCGTCCATGGGGCGGTGCGGAGGGACCTGACCCGCGCCGCTGACGCCCTGTCCCGCCAGCCCTTCCCGGGTGACGCCCAGCGGGTGGCGATCGCCCAACACATGCAGGCGATGATGGGTTTCCTGCATGTCCATCACAGCGGCGAGGACGCCTGGCTGTGGCCAACGATGCGCAGGCTCAACCCCGCGGCGTCCGACGTCCTGGACCAGATGGACGCCGACCACCTGAGCATCGCCCCGCACATGGGGAAGGTAACCGCAGCGGCTGCGGCATACGAGATGTCAGCGACCGGTCGGGAGGCGCTGCTACAGGCNCTCNGCGATCTGCGGGGCACCCTGGACCCCCACCTGCGCCGCGAAGAGGAGGAGATGATGCCGATCGTCGCAAGCACCCTGACCGCAGCGCAGTGGGATGGGTGGGAACGGGACTACTACGTCAAGACCAAGAGCAAGAAGGAGCTCGGCCTCGAAGGGCACTGGCTGATCGATGGAGGCGACCGCACCGTGTACAACCACGTTGTGGGCACAGTCAACCCTGTCCTGCGGTTGGTTCTACTGCGCGTCTTCGGCCCGAAATACCGGCAGGCATGCGCCATCCGGTGGGGCGCCGACGTCCCGGTTGGCCCGAAGCTGGCTGAGGTGGCTACCACCGAACAGCCCGAGATCATCGGCGGACCACGCAGACCCTGGCGCACCCGCGGGGAGGTGTCCGTATACATTGAGGCACCCCCGGAACGTGTCTACGACCTGGTCGCCGACCTCGGATCGGCCCCGACTCGCTCCGAAGAACTGCGGGCGTGCCTCTGGCTCGAAGGAATACCACCTGGAACCGTCGGCTCCCGGTTCCGCGGCCGCAACCGCGCCGGCTTCATCCGCTGGTCCCGCATCTGCGAGGTAGTCGCCGCGACGCGCGGGGAGCAGTTCGCCTTCCGGACGGTGCCCGAACAACTCGACCCGACGCGCCAAGACTCCTGCGTCTGGGGCTACCACTTCGAAGCCGACGGCACAGGGACACGGATCACGCACTACTACGACGTTGCCCAACCTCCCCGGCCGTGGCTGCTCACGATCTACGGGATCCTCATGCCTCACCACCGCGATGCCCGACCAGCACTCAGGCACACCCTCAAGCAGCTCAAGGTGACAGCCGAGGCGCCCTAGAAATGCGCCTGTGCTTCGGGTTGTGACCCTGACAACTGCCAGATCGTCTGCAGAGACACCTACGCCGGGACGTGTTCGGGCGCGGACTCTGCTCTACAACCTTGACCACGGAGAGGGGCTGAGCTTCGTATGAGGATCCCTCTCAGGACGCCCGGCGATCCCACACAGGTCATCTGAACCCGCACCGATGACAGCGAGTTCTTCTCAGCCTGGGGCCAGTCCGAGTTGCTTCATCAGTCCAACTTCATCAAGTCTGCCCCATCGCTCGACGATGGTGTCGTTTTGGATCCGGAACATCTGCATGCCTTTGAGGACAAGCACTTTGCCGGTAGGTGGTATGCCCATCAGGTCGCCGCGATGAGTGCCGCTCGCGGTGAAGCGCTCAACAACGATATCTGCCTCGGCGATGAGCTGTTCCACTTCGCTATGCCAATCGGGGAGCGCCGTGTGAAACATGGCGGCGGCTTGCCGCATGCCCTCTCGCCCGTCTGGTGCACCGGGGAAGGGTGGGTCGTGATTGATGAATCCAGGGTCCAGGTATCGGTCGACGGCGGCCAGGTCACCCTTGGTGAACAGCTCCTGGATGAACGCCTCGACAAGCTGCTTGTTTGCGGTGGTTCGATCGGTTGTCATAGCCAGATCGTCCGGCCGATCACGGACTCGCGACCATCCCACAAAGTTGGGATTTCCTAGACTCTGCCCCCGGAGCACACTGGTGTGATGACGCGGAGAGCTAGCACGGTCGAGGCGGAGAGAGAAATCGTCCGACAGTGCCACAGCGGTTTGGACGTCGGCCCGTTTCAACGGCAGGTGCTGCGGTCACTTCGTCGACTGATGCCCGTAGATGCCGCGTTCTTCGCCACCGCAGACCCCGAGACACTGCTCTTTACCGGAGCGTATGTCGAGGAGCCGCTCGACGTGGCGACTCCACTGTTCCTTGTCAACGAGTTCGGTGACGACGACGTGAACAAGTTCACGTCGCTGGCCGCTTCGGCGCAGCACGTCGCGACACTCGATGGTGCTAGCCGAGGCGACCGCCCGTCGAGCCTTCGATCCCGCGACATCATGCAGCCTCTTGGCCTCGGCGATGAGCTTCGGGCGGCGCTCATGGTCGGCCAAGACTGTTGGGGCTACTTGTGCCTTCATCGCGACGACCATCCACTCGGGTTCACGTCCTCTGAGGCCGCAACGATTGCGCGACTCGGCCCGCACATCGCCCACGGGCTGCGCCAAGCCACCCTCCTGCACATCTCCACCGTAAGCGGAGACACCGCGAGCCCGGGCGTCGTGCTGCTCGCAAATGACCTAAGCCTGGTTGCGATCACCGCGGAGGCTGAACACCTCATCTCCTTGGTCGAGGAGGGTGGCTCGACCAGTCTTCCGTTGCCCTTGGCGGTCTATACCGTAGCTGTGGTTCTACAGGATGTACGAGGTGGAACATCGGCATCTCACGAGTTGCCGAGCACTCGAGTTCCGACAAGAGACGGACGATGGATCAGTGTGCACGCTTCCCACCTTCGCGCCGCGCACGGCGATGACCGTATCGCCGTCGTTCTCGAACCGGTGCAGGCGCGCGCAACTGCACCCCTCATACTCTCCGCTTACGGATTGAGCGCGCGAGAGGTGGAGGTCGCCACGATGGTGCTCCGCGGTGAATCAACTCACGCCATTGTCAACACACTCCACATCTCTCAGCACACCGTCCAAGACCACCTCAAAGCGGTCTTCGACAAAACAGGGGTGCATAGTCGCCGCGATCTGGTTGGGATGCTTCTCGGCCAGCCCACTCTGAGGGTGCCTTGACGAGGTGCGGATTCACTAGCTCGCTTCGACGAAGGCGTCTATTCGCAGGCACCCCCTCCATGGATCGCAGCCGTACCTCTCGGCTGCAGGGGTGAGCGCGTTCGTCGGGCGGATCGCTGGCGCCGCGACGCTCGATCACGAACCTGTACAGCGAGGGACCTATGACTCGGAACTCACGCTTTACTGCTTGCGAAGCGCCATTCCATGAGGCGTTGATCGAGGGTGCCATGTGATCGGCGCTGAAGGTGGAGCGTGTCTGCAACGTCCGACGTGCGTGCAGCACTACAGCGACTGTTCTTGTCGCAGTTGGGGATCCGCTTCCGAAAGTGGCAGGTCGGCGGACGGGGGGATCCCCGATTGGCACAGCGAAGACTCGTTTGTTCGCGTCCGCGTCGACGGGTTCTTGAGCGCCAGTGCGCGTTCGGCCGAGGGCGATGAGTAGCTGGGCAGTGTGGAGTTGGCACGCCTCACACAGCAGCGCCCGGCATCTGCTGTCGGGCGCTGTCGCTTACCTCTTTACGCTAACCCTCCGCACGCCGGAGCGTGGTCCTTTGGCGACACCCACCTCCAAGCTTGGCACTGGGGTGCTGGCGGTGAGTCAATCGGGTCACTCCGAAGGTGGCAGGTCAACCGCACGGCCCCATAGTTGCCATCGCCCGTCGCTGCGATACTGCCAGCCGTCCGTGATCATGGCCTGGTCGAACCCAAGGTCCTCAATTCGAGTGACGAGTCGTGCACACCAACCCAGAGCACCAAACTCGCGCTCCAGATCGATGTCGGGGTTGACCGCGCACCCGTAAAATATCTCGCCATCGTCAACCGCCACGACGATGAAGGCGTCGAGGTCGGACATGTTCTCGAAGTACCCGCGGGCGTCATCCTCAAGTATCAGGTCTTCAATCTGCATGTGCCACCAGCTCGGCAGTAGCCATGACCAGACGTTAGTCGCACCCGCCTGTGGGCAGCAGATCTGACACACCCACGCGCGAACTGCTGTTTCGTACCGGCGGACGCGCTGGGACTCGTGAGTCTCGCACGGTTCGTCAAGTCGGGGATCCACGGCTCCACGGCAGGAGGCTAGTCTCCGCGAACTCTTTGTTTGGCTCCGGTCGGGCGGGAAAGATCGTTGTGTCGCAGCAGAGCCGTGCTGCACGCCGGCACTCTAGGTCACGTCCCTACCCGTCATTCGGCACGCCCGGGCCAAGCCACCGACCAGGCCAGAGGCAGGCCGAGGCCACCGATGGGCGCAGCAGTGCCAAAGGAATTTCCAGCCAGATGGGGAGGGGTCGATGGCGATGAAAGCTTCACTTGACAAGACACCCGCCCATCCCTTGACGGCCCCTGACCTATGTGACCGATGCTCATCTGGTGCCGTGGTCGGGACCGTGATGAACCGGGGCGGCTCGCTTCTCTGGTGCGCACTCCACTTCGCATTCTTGGGGCACGCACTTAACGCGCACGGCGCCACCATCGTGGTGGATGAGCGCTGCCAGTAGCCGATGGCGAGCGGCACAGCGGGACCTGTTCGTGGGCGTCCACCTGAGGCGTTTCGACGCGTCAGTCAGCATTGGGCTATCAGAGAAGTTTCCAGCCGGCCATGAGACCGCCGCCGGTCAGCGCGCACATCAGGAAGCCGAAAGAGAGGGGGTCGCCAGCGAAGTGGACGTAGAGGAAGTGGCTGTCTTTGGACTCCTCGTGGAGTTTGTGCGTGAATACCTGGATGAGCGCGCCTTCATGCGCGGGTGCCATGAGTCGGAGCTGGTTGAACGCTCAGCCGCATCCTCGTATCGTTTTGGATCTGTGATCCCCGTCCCGACCAAGCTGACCAAAGCGGCCTTCGCGTGAACGGGAGTCAAACCCTCAGAGAGTGCGTTCTGTCGGTGTGCCGGGACCTCGAAATCAACGAATAGGCGCCCGCCCGAGGGTGGGGTCAGGTCGGCGCCGGGCCCGCCTTCAACGGTCCAGGACCCCATGCGCCGTTCTTGTCCCGTCACTTCTTCCGAGAGCGCACGGAATGTGCGGGTAACTTCTCCCGAACCTTCTTCCGTCCTGCCGCGGTGGAGGAGCCAGCTCATAAAGGTCGGCATGGGCGTCCCCTTCCCCCTCGACCAATCTCACCCCTCAAAATCTAACCCGAGAGCGCGCCTGCGACCAGAGTCCTTCATCTCGTTCTTGCGCTTCCAGTTCTCCCGACTGCCACACTCACCTGTGGGACGCGCCGGCTACGGCTGCCAACTTCGGCCAGTTCACCTTGCCTAGTGCTTCCCAACGATCCCCCTGGGCCCTTCGGTCTTTAGCCCTTGGGCTGTTCCTCGGCCAGCATCAGCGCCATAGTGATGAGTTGGTATCAGTTTCCTTGGGGGGGGAGTAGATCGTGACTAGCAACGACGTCGATGCCGCAGGCGACCGGCTGGGTTTGGAGTTGCCGAAGAGTCCAACAGGGATCACCGGGTTCGACGAAGTCTCAAAGGGTGGGCTGCCGACCGGGCGACCCACCCTGGTCAGTGGCCCGCCCGGTGCTGGCAAGAGCCTGTTCGCGCTGCAGTTCCTTGTCCACGGCGCCACCGTTTGCGCTGAGCCGGGGGTCTTCTTGAGCTTCGAGGGGAACCGGGACAAGCTAGCCTCCGACGTCCGCGGGCTCGGTATTGACCTGGACGTACTGGAACAGGACGGGCGGCTGCTAGTCGATGCGCAGTCCCTGGCGGGCCAGGCTGTTGCGACCGGCGAGTTCGACCTTGAGGCGCTGATGGTCCGGATGGCTTTTGCTGTGGACAAGATCGGTGCGAAACGGGTCGCTATCGACAGCCTGGAGTCGTTGTTCGCTGCGTTCGGTAGCAGACCGGACGTGGTCCGGTCCGAGTTGCTGCGGTTGTTCTCCTGGCTCGGGGAGCGGGGGTTGACCGCGGTGATTACCGGGGAGCGTGCCGAGGAGACCCTGATCCGGCACGGCATGGAGGAGTTTCTGTCCGACTGCGTGGTGCTCCTGGACCATCGGGTGGTCGACGAGGTTGCGACCAGGCGGTTGCGGATTTTGAAGTACCGCGGCTCAACGCATGGCAGGAACGAGTATCCGTTCCTGATCGGTCCCGACGGGCTTGAGGTGTTGCCGATCACCTCGCTCGGNCTGTATCAGCGGGTGAACAGCGAACGGCTCTCTACCGGGATCACCGGGTTGGATGAGATGCTCGGCGGGCTGGGGGTGTTCCGGGGTAGCAGTGTCTTGGTCAGCGGGACCTCTGGCACCGGCAAGACGACGATCGGGGCGAGTTTCGCCAGTGCCGCGTGCCAGCGGGGGGAGAGGGTGCTGTTCTTCAGCTTCGAGGAGTCCCAGTCGGAGATTATGCGCAACATGGCCTCGGTGAGCCTGGACCTGGCTGGCTGGGTGGATCGGGGGCTGCTGCATTTCCATTGTGAGCGACCCACCACCCAGGGGCTGGAGGACCACCTTGCCACCATGCGCCGTCTAGTCGAGCAGGTCGCCCCAACCCTGGTGGTGATCGACCCGGTGAGCAGCCTGTCCCGGGGCACAAGTAAGGGCGACGTCTCGGCCATGCTCACGCGTCAGATCTACTACCTCAAGTCGGCCGGGATCACGGCGGTGATGACCTCGCTGACCGAGGGCGGGAACGATCTGGAGCACACCGAGTTGAGCATCTCGTCGCTGGTCGACACCTGGCTGCTGGCTATCACAATGCAGGACAGCGGGGAACGCAACCGCGGCCTTTATGTGCTCAAGAGCCGCGGCATGGCGCACTCGAACCAGATCCGCGAGTTCCTGCTCAGCAGCGAGGGGGTGAGCCTTGTCCCGGTGTACATGGGACAGGACGGAGTGTTGACAGGATCGGCGCGGGCCGCCGCCAAGGCCGCCGAGGTGGAACTCGGGTTGGGCGCCGAGCAGGAGTCCAGCCAGTTGTCTGAGGCGATGGAGCTGCGCAGGAAGGCCGTCCAGACGCGTGTGGCCTCGATGTGGGCTGACTTCGAGGCCGAGGAGGCCCTGACCGCCCGACAGCTCACGGCCAGCAAGAAGCGTGAACAGGTCTTGCGAGCGGCCCGGCTGGAGCAGGGGCGTCAGCGCAGCGTCAAACCAGAAAACCGGCCGTGAGCAGCCCTGCCGGGGTGCAGGCCGGGGAAGGGGAACCAGCCCCGGTGCGGCTCCAGCTGGCGCTGTTTATCAGCGGAGCCTCACCCACCTCGATTCGGGCGGTGCGTCGGCTCCGCGATCTGTGCGACCGGCATTTTCCCGAAGGCTACGACCTGGAGATCATCGACATCTACCAGCAGCCCGAGGTGGTCGTCTCTCGGGGAGTGCTGGCCGTGCCAACCCTCTTCAAGGACCTACCACTTCCCGTGCGGGTTCTGATCGGCGACCTCACCGACGAGGCAAGAGTGCTCGCCGAGCTAGGCCTTTCTAACGTGAGAGGCGACTGAATGATGACGCCCGCCGCGTCCAGCCGAGACCATGAGCCATCTTCGATGGCAACGGTGGCAACCTCCCTGCCATGGTCAGATGCGTGAATCGGCGGAGCCGAGAACTGCCACGAGGCACCTGGTGTCTTGAAGGCCAACGTCCGCTATTCGGCTTTGAGAGTGAGTCCAGACAGCCGAACGATGACCGAACACACCTGAGCAAAGTTCGGTGTCGTATGACCATCCGCAACGGCGCAGGCCGGACTTCGTCGTAGGAGTCCGCCCACAGCCTCTATGCGTGCCCGTAGCCGGTTCCGCTTCCGGGATCTCAGCGCTCCAGCACGTCGCGGCTCCCAAGCAGTCGCGGTCAGATCGAGCCGTGGCGGCGTGAAAGAATGGCCGAGCGTGACAGGCCGATCCCCGTCACCGGGAGCCGACGATGTCTGGGATTCAGCGATTGGACAGATTTCAGCGCCGCCACCATTGGGCCGGTTTTCCCATCGCCGTGGTGTACAAGTTCCTCGACGATCAGGGCAACTACCTCGCGGCCCTGGTTGCCTTCTTCGGCCTTCTGTCACTCTTCCCGCTGCTGCTCTTGCTGTCCTCACTTCTCGGTTTTGCGCTCGACGCCGATCCGGACATGCAGCATCAGATCCTGAGGTCCACCCTCAGCCAGTTCCCGGTCATCGGGGATCAGCTGAAGACCACTGGTCTGCGTGGCAGCGGAGCAGGCGTGCTGATCGGGGTGCTCGGATCCATCTGGGGGGCACTTGGGGTGGCACAAGCAGTACAGAACCTGATGAATGTCGCCTGGGGTGTTCCTCGGGATCGGCGCCCGAACCCTGTGCTTGCCCGGGTCCGCGGTCTGTTCCTGATGGCGACAGCCGGAGTCGCCGTGGTCACCACCACGTTCCTTTCCGCCCTCGGCGCTGCCGCCGGTGCGTTCGGAGCCACCGGCCTGACTGTCGGCCTCAGAATCGTGCTCACCCTGGCAGCGGTAGTAGTCAATGCCGCGATCTTCGTGCTGGCCATCCACATCGCGACGGCTCGAGATCTCCGCTGGCGCGACTCGATACCTGGCGCGATGGGCGCTGCTCTGGCGTGGCTGGTCCTTCAATCCTTCGGCGCCATTCTTGTGGGTCATGTCTTGAAGAACGCCGCCGCCGTCAACGCGGTCTTTGGCCTCGTTCTCGGTCTGGCTGTGTGGCTGTACGTTGCAGCCGCCACACTCGTCGTGTGCGTGGAAGTCAACGTGGTGCGGGCGAAACGTCTGTGGCCCCGGGCGTTGATGACGCCCTTCACCGATGACGTGGACCTCACCCGCGGAGACCGCCGCAGCTACACTGACGCAGCCAAAGCACAGCGGCTCAAAGGCTTTGAGAACGTCGACGTCACCTTCGACAACGACGGACAGAACGCCACCACTGCACGACAAACCGGGAAGACTCCGGGGTTGGTGCACACAGAAGATGTGGCGCAGCACGGAAGCAACAAGTCGGACTTCATGTCGTAGGTCGGTTCTTGTGTCATGTATCGGATTCCGTGTCGTGGAGCCACCCAGGACGCTGGTTGCGTGACAACAATGACCCTGGTGGACGCCGACGTGCGATTGTGAGCCTTTGGGGGTCGGGTCACCACGCCTCTGAGCGAGCTCGCCAACTGGCCGCTCGCGATGGGGTTGCTGGCGCTTGCGGTGATGCAGGCTGGGGCACCCCCTAGGCCTGGTGTACGCCGTCGAGGTTGTCCTCGCTTCGGCGGTGGCGATCGCGACGCGGCCGTGGGCGGGGGACGAGACGTTGCCCCCTTCGTCGCCTCTTGGACGTCGCTGTGCTCGCCTGGCTCGCCTGGCTCGCCTTCGCNCTCGNCNGNCTCGNCTGACGACCTGAGCCGCGGAATTGGCGAATTCGGCGATACCCGACAGCATGGCAACAGCCTTGAAGCCCTGCGCATTCTCTTGCGTCGGCGTCTTGGCGGGGGGGTGCTGCCAGACAGATCCACTCGCGTCGACCCGGGCCTGAGCATTAGGATTTCGATGCGTACACGCGCCAGAGGTCGGAGGTAGGAGCCATGACGCCAGATACCTCACCGCTGCGAGACGGCGATGCGGCGAAACACCCCAAGATCAAGGGTGCTGTCAGCCCCCAGGCAAGTGCGCCGCCGGAGAGCCCTGGTCCTGGCGCCCCACCGGAGCCACCGCGGCCTGACGTCCAGCCGAAGAGCGAAGGCAGGGCGGCCCCCTCACCGAGCGCCCTTGCCACTACACGCGCGGCCGCTGCCTGGTTCGCCACGGCGGTGGCGCTCGTTCTCTTGGTGCTGCTCATCATCTTGATCCTGCAGAACCAG
>JGI24140J50213_10000070_pt1 | contig 40000 bp, 34 predicted proteins | sample BarGraIncu00222A_FD_50213 | JGI IMG/M metagenome (IMG submission 50213)
CCTGGGAGATCCCGATGCCGGCGTCGGTGACGCAGATCTCCAGGAACTCGGTGAACTCGGTGTCGGCCAGCTCAAAGCTGCGTACCGGCCAGGTGCCATCTGCCAGAAGTTCGCGCTGTTGAAGATGGCGTCCATCAAGGCACTGCGGGCCTTGATGTGTTCGAAGCTGTGTTCGGTAGCGACCGTCACGTCAGCGCTGTCGTCCACCCCGGGATCGGTCCGTGACCTGCTCATGGCCCTGTCCATGGGCACAGGCAGATGACTGGAGGAACCGATGTGTTGATTTGTTGTGACGTAGTCGTGGGCACGTCCGGAACCTGTCCGATCTGGTGACGTCTCGGCGAACAGTAGCTTTGACTGTTCCGGGCTGCTATTCACGGTGTTTCTGGTAGTCCATGGCGACCACCGGCGGGCTCGGTAGCCCAGCCTTGAGGACATGAGTTGATGTTCTCAGGCTACGGCGACGGAATCTGCCACGTGAGTGCTTTCCTCAAGAAGCCAGGTCCAGGGTCGTCCTCTGGGCTGTGCTTGGATGTCGTCGCTGACGTCCTTGCTTACGGCGGTCCGATCGCCAGTTGACTCGAGGCTAGGACAGCCTCGTCAGATGAACTTCGACTTTCGTGGGCTCCTCAGGCGCCTTGCCTGTCGCCTGTTGGAAGTTCCAGGACGAAACACGAACCGTGGGGAGTGTTGGGCTCATACCGCGCCTGACCGCCGTTCAACTCGGCCAACCCCCGGACGATCGACAAGCCAAGACCGGTACCCTTCTGAGCTCGTGTGGCCGCGGTATCGGCGCGGGTGAACCTGCCGAACAGGCTGGGCACGAAGTCTGGGGGTACGCCCGGTCCGTTGTCGCGCACCCGAACCTTGACCATGTCCCCAACCTGGACCGCATCGATACGCACGGGGGGCTCACCGTAGTTGAATGCGTTCTGTACGTAGTTGTCCAGGATGCGTGCCAGGTGGTGCAGATCGGCCCGAACGATCAGATCCAGAGAGCACGACACAGCCACGCCCGAGCTTCCCTGGCAGCTCTGTGCCACGCACCGGTCGATGGCCTCCTTGACCACGATCAGCTCGGGTGAGGTGTTCATCCCACCGTCGTCGATACTCGCCGAGGCGAGGAGGTCATCCACCAGGATGGACAGGTTGTGCGACTGGCGGTCGATGGCGGCGACGAACTTCCGCCGGCTCTCCTCACTGAGTTTCTCCCAGCCCTGAGTCAGGAGTGTGGAGAAGCCAACGATGGACGTCAAAGGCGTGCGCAGGTCGTGCGCCGCGACGGCGGTGAAGCTCCGGATCGCATCGTTGGCCACCTGAAGTTCCACCGTGCGGGCCTGTAGTTCTGCCGTACGCGCCAGCACCTCTTCTTCGAGGGTCAGTCGGTGTCTCTCCAGGCGGTCACCGAGCTCCTTCAGCGCCAGGAGGTTGCGCACGCGCAGCCATAGCTCGGCACGGTCAACCGGCTTGGTCAAGAACTCCTCGACTCCCGCGTCCAGTGCCGTCAGACGTGCCTCGCGGTGATTCAGTGCCGTCAGCATGATGATCGGGATGTTGCGGGTAGCCGGGTCNGCCTTGACTGAGCTGGCCACCTGTGGCCCGTTGATCCCGGGCATCAAGAAGTCCAGCAGGATGAGGTCTGGCGGGTCTGCTGCAATAGAAGCCAGCGCTTCTTTGCCGCCGCTGGCGGTGCGCGTGACATAGCCTTCCGGCCCGAGCAGAACCTCGAGGAGTCGGCGATTCTGCAGTTCGTCGTCGACGATGAGGATGCTGGCAGAGGTTTGCATGACTGTCTCAGACTACGGGGACGTATTCGGCTGTGTCAGCGCATTGACTCAAGGCCCCAGTCCCGGCAACGAAGGCCCCTCCCCAGCGGTGGTGGACCCTCGAAGGTATGCCGCTGATCTGCCTGCTTCCGGGTAGCCGCTCGGCAGAAGAACCAGAGTTGGCGATCCGCGGGGCTTTTCGTCACGGAATACCCGGTAGCCCGCGACGTTCTTGGCTCAAACGGCTCAAGGAGGTTCTGGCCCGACGGAGGCTCCCTGACCGGGTGCGTCGTGGCAACGGATCAGATGTTCGACACTGGCCCGGTCGAGGAGACGAGCGCGAAGGCGCAATATCCGACCACCCGATCGGGGTTGGCGGACCATCGGCAGAGCGTGCCAGGTGCAGGAGCCGGGCGCGCAGATCGTGCCGGCGCGCCCAGTGTAGGAGACCGCGAAGAGCGAACGCGCCGCACGGGTCCTGCGAGCCGATCGAATCGGCGTCTCGGCCCACCACGGCTTTGGCGGTTTGCCGATCACGTTGTTGTGCGCTCACCTGGTCGAGGTAGTGGTACAGGTCGGCGCTGATGACCGGCAGGATGTCGCCATCGGCGCAGAGGGTGTCCAACACATCGGTAACCTCCTCCGGTGGGCCACAGGTCGACCACCAGAGGCAGGTAGGTCCATTGGTGGGGCAGGACGCATTGAAGGAAGGCAGCTGCACCTCGATCGAGTGTTCCGGTGCGTGGGGTTGGTCATCAACGGTGACACCTTCGTGGCGTTCGGCCAGGGCTGTGCCGGTGTGGACCTCCACCTCCACCTGCACCTCACCGATCGGGGTGGCGAACGCCGCGGATCAGGCACCGCAATACCCTTCAGCGGCACGTGGTGGGCCGGGCCCAGTACGGCAATGCGCCGTAGTGGGCTGTCGCGCAGGCATTCGTATGCTGATGCTGCAACAAGGCCCGAGTAGATGTAGCCCGCGTGCGGGCCACCAGTGCAACGGGCGCAACCGTGGCTGTTCCCTCTGGTGACCGGCGCCTCGCCCGATCTAGAAGGGTGTCCACTGCTTTGGTGAGCTCGTCGGGGTCTGCCGGGTAGAAGGAGCCGACCACGGCTGCCTGTCGCACTGCCGGCCTGGTCAGGGGTCTCACCGCTTGGCGCGGGTAATGGACACGGGCAGGCGACGTCGGCCCCATCGACCGGCCAGCCCGTCACAAACGCCCGGTAGCTGCGCGCCGCACGCACGGCACCTACCGTCGTCCTCCAGCCGGTAACGGACTATCGCCTGCCAGTCGCGGACCACCACCTCGGTGCCACAGACAGGACACGTGGTCGTGCCACCAGGGGTGTCGTGGACGTTGCCGGTATAGACGTGGAGCAGCCCGTCGTCCTGAGCGATGCGTCGCGCGCGGGTCAGAGTGGCGCCGGGGGTGGGTGGAACGTCCACAATCTTTGTGGTCCGGGTCGAAGGCGGAGAAGTGCAACGGCACGTCCGTGCCGAGCTCGATTGCGATCCAGGCGGTTTCGGCGGCCAGCTCCTCATCTGAGTCGTTCTGGCCGGGGATCAGCAAGGTGGTGATCTCCAGCCACACTGCGGTCTCGTGACGAAGTAACGCAGTGTCCTGCACGGCGGCCGGCCCGCGCGGCACAGGTTCGGTGGTAGAAGTCCTCGGTGAGGGCTTTGAGGTCCCTTTTTGCCGCATCCCGATGGCCGTAGAAAGCGGCCCGCGGTCCTGGGCTCAGGTAGCCCGCTGTCACCGTGATCGCCTTGATCCCGACGTCATGGCAGGCGTCGCGACGTGCGCGGCGTACTCCCAGAGGATCACCGGGTCGTTGCACGTGAACGCGACGCTGCGGCACCCCAAACCCTGGGCCGTTCGCGCGAGGTCTGCCGGCCCGCCGCGGACTGTGCCAGGGCGTCGATGTTGCGTGACGTAGAGATGTCCCAGTTCTGGCAGAACCGGCAGGCCAGGTTGCAGCCCGCGGTAGAGCGACCGTAGGACGTCAGAACAACCTGCTTTGTCCACGCGAGCCCGGACAAAGCACAGTCCGCGCTGGCCCTCGTGCAGCCGGCACGGTCGAGGGCACACATCGCACTGAAGTCTGCCGTCCTGACGCACCTGCCAGTACTGGGTGGGAACGGTGTGCACATCCTCGAGAGTGAGTGTGTCGTCCATCGCGGACACCTCCCGCAGCACGGTACGTCTGTGGCCAGGCAAACGGCGGCGTCTAGCTGCCACCTCTACGCCCTCGCATCTCCCGCGACGAGCGCGCGCACCCAGGCAATGTCGATCGGTTCGCCCATCCAGGCAGATACCTTGTCGACGAGGCGCTGTTCGGCAGCCGGACGTTCGGGGGTCGCCGTGGCCTCGACGTCGTTCCAGCTGCGCTTGACTGCCCAGAACAGCTCCCGCTGGCGCAGTGCCTGCTGAACCCTCTCCATCTGCTCGTCGTCGGCTTCCAGGCCCCAAACCGTGCGAATGGCATCGGGGATCTCCCGCCGGTAGTCGTGCCCGCCCTCGTCGAAGATGCCGGGGGTGGGCACGAGTGCGTTCTGCATGTCCAAGAACGTCATGAAGAACGTGGTTACCGGCATCCACCGGGTGCCACGCGGAGCGCCCGGTGGTCGCTGGCTATCAGGGCCTAACCAGTCCGGACGACGCCAAAGCACCGGTGACCCAAACTTCGGGATGGGGTCATCGCCGTTCTGCAAGAATAGAAACTTCACCCGGGCCTTCTCCTCGGGTGGCAGAGCGTGCCAGTCGCGGACAGCTCGGGGCAGGTACGCGGATCCGGGGCCGACCTCGGGGGCGTCGGCAACCGTCCGGGTCCCCCACAGTTCGCGCCACCACGTGGTGGCGGCCGGCGTGCCGATCCAGACCGCGGCGTCCAGACCGATGCCCGAAGGCCCGGTGACACCCGTGCCGACAAACATCTCCTCGCTGACCTGGGACCCCAGACTCTCGCCGAAGAGATAGAACTTGGGCCGCTTTTCGGCCGGCATGGCCAACAGACGTTGAACGATGCCGTTGATAACCATCCGGGTCTGATGGGTGGCGAGGTCCACTCTCGACAGGGATAGCGCCGACGGCAGCACGGAGTACTGGATGCCGGCCGAGGCGCAGTTCCCTCCAGTGAGGTACTCGAATGTCTCACAGGCGACGTAGTTGATGTAGCCCGATCCGGTCGGGGAGAAGATCGCGAAAGCGGACCGCTCGAGGGCGTGCGTGCGGTCGATCTCGGCCAGCAGAAGCCTGGCGCGCTCATCGGCGGTGGCCGCGCTGTCCAGTGGGGAGTACACCCGGATTGGCTGCTGAGCCGGCTCACCCATGACGTCGGTGATCGCGTTGGCCGTCAGCGTCATGGACAGCCATCGGGCGGACTCTCTCGACTGGTCGGTCCAGGGAATGCTCGACTGCGCGGTGCCGGTGACCTCCGGCAGGGTCGGTGGTTCGTGGTGCACGCCTTCGATGGCGCTCCCGGGCTTGGTCAGCATTCTATTGACGAGCACGACCGCACCCCAGCCGGCAGCGCCCAGGACTCCGAACGACCCGAGCCGCCCCAGTGAGCGGTGGTCTTGGGGTGAACCGCCTATGACGGTGGCGGCTACTCTGGCCGCCCGGCCGCTGAGTGCCGTCTCGCCGCGGGCAACCGCGACCAGTGCTGCGGTGACTGCGACGCCGGACGCGATTGCCTTGGGCGGCGACACCTCGCGATGCACGTTCTCGCGGTCTTGGCCGGTGTTCACATCCGTGTCAGGGTCCCAGTCGTGTGCCCCCGTGCTGCTCTTACGCGAGCGTGTCATGCCGTAGCCGGCTGCGGCGCCAAGAAAGGCTGTCCCTATCGCCAGGGGCCGGCCGAAGCGTTGGCCGCGAAGGGACTCCAACGCGTCGGCGACCAAGCCGCACGCAGCGGCGGCCATCGTGGTTGTGGCGCTGAGCCGCACGAGGGCGCGGCGGCCCGACTCATGCTCCAGGGGAGATCGGGCTTGGCTGACGACGAGTCCTGCAAGCAACGCGGCGCCGTCGACCAGCGCACCTGTGGTGATGCGGCCTTTCAGGGATTCTTGTGCGTAGGGCAGCCGATCGGCGGTCGAGCGCAGGAACGAGTGTGCTGTTGATCCCCACCCATACGCCGAGGCAGCCGCGATCCCAGTGATGATTGCCTGGTCGCGGGTGCCGCGGGACAAAAGGTTTGGTTGATATGACAGCCCAGTGGTGTACGCGCCTAGAATCAGTCCCGCGCGGGCCGATATGTCCAACTCTGCGATGTGGAACCGGCCTTTGTCCGTCATGCCTATATCGTGCCCGCTCGGGCCGCCGGAAAGTAGGCCACTGGTCCCTGAAAGTCGCTGGGCACTCAGCTCTGGCAGCAAGCCATGCCGTCGTGGCAGGCTGACCGTCATGGGCCAGAGGAAGCATCATGAGCCGGCAACAGACCTGACCGATCACCCCTTGGGGATCGCCTCGGTTGAGCGCATGAAGCGAAAGGTCTACCAGCAGGAGCTGCGCACGCTGCAGGTCGAGCTGGTTTCCTTGCAGCAGTGGGTCAAACGCTCGGGAGCCCGCATCTGCATCGTCTTTGAGGGAAGGGACACCGCTGGTAAGGGTGGCACTATCAAGGCTCTGACCGAGCGAGTCAGCCCACGAGTCTTCCGGGTCGTTGCCTTGCCAGCGCCCTCGGAACGTGAGAAGACTCAGCTGTATGTGCAGCGCTACATCTCTCACTTTCCGGCAGCCGGGGAGATCGTGATCTTCGATCGCAGCTGGTACAACCGCGCTGGTGTGGAGCGGGTCATGGGTTTTTGCACCCCGAAGGAGACGGAGCGCTTTCTGCAACTGGCTCCGATGATCGAGAAAGTGATGGTGGATTCCGGGATCCATCTGCTGAAGTACTGGCTGGAGGTCAGTCGGGAAGAACAGACACGACGACTCGAGAGTCGGATCAACGACGGAAGGAAGACCTGGAAGTTGTCGCCTATGGACCTAAAGTCGTACGGTCACTGGTTCGACTACTCGCGAGCACGTGACGCGATGATTCTGGCGACGGACACAGCCTGGGCACCGTGGTACGTGGCGAACACCAATGACAAGAAACGTGGCCGCCTCAATGTCATCTGCCACCTCTTGGCACAAATTCCGTACGAGCCGCAGGAGCCGCTGCGCGTCAAACTGCCGGGCGAGCAAAAAGCCCATGGATACCAGGAGCCTGACTACCCGTTCCGGTTCATTCCCACTGCCTACTAACGCAGAGCTGTAGCGAAAAAGTCAAGGAACAGGCGCCCGACATGGCGAACCTCATCTACTCGGTGATCACATCGCTGGACGGCTATGTGGCGGACGAGGACGGCAATTTCGACTGGAGTGCGCCGGACGAGGAAGTGCACACCTTCGTCAACGACCTCGAGCGATCAACAGGCACTTACCTGTATGGGCGCCGGATCTACGAAGTGATGGTCTCTTGGGAGACGTTCGACGCTCACAGCGACCAGCCCGCCTTCCTGCGGGACTACACCGATATCTGGCGCGCAGCGGACAAGATCGTCTACTCCACCACACTCGAGAGGGCTTTCAGCGCGAGAACGCGCGTGGAGAGGCACTTCGACCCTGAAGCCGTCAGGATGATGAAAGCAGCTGCGGGACGTGATCTCAGCGTCGGTGGTCCAGACCTGGCAGCCCAGGCAATCAGGGCGGGGTTGGTCGATGAGTACCACCTGTTCGTCACACCCATCGCGGTGGGCGGCGGCAGGCATTTCTTTCCCACGGGCGTTTCTGTGAAACTTGAGCTGCTGGATGAACACCGCTTCGGCAACGGAGTGGTCCACCTCCACTACCGCACCAAGACGTGAGACCAGGGGCGTAACAGCGCCGGGCCGCGCTGATACGCGCGGGCTGAGCGTCGAAGGGACCCACTTTGCGGACGGGTCCTTTCGATTGCATGATGTCGCGTGTTTCGCTCGGTTCTGCGACCTCGCGACGTGGTCGGTCGATGATCTTGATGAGCATTGCCAAGACTTGTCAGACAACCCCGCGCCAAATCTGTGGCGGCGCCGGCGGCTAGGGACTGCACGTCGAAGACTCCGGCAGGGATCCACGTGGCCTCGCGTACGTGCCGGGTTGCGCGCCGATCAGCTGGCCGCAGTGCAGGGTCATGGGCAGCACGACGGTCAGAGCCTTGAGCCTGGTTCGTTCAGGAGACACAGTCGCCGGCGGTCCGTTGGTCGGCTCGTCTGCGGCGACGAAACTACGAAGGAGGTCGGCTTAGCCAGCGAGGACCTTCGCCTTCTCGTTCGCGAACTCGTCTTCGGTGAGCAGCCCAGCCGTCTTCAATAACCTGCTTCCTGAGACGGCCCGGGAGGATCTCCAGGGCGCTTCACTGGTGCTGACAGACGGCTCACCTGGCCAGGTAGCCGCCGTCAATGGGGTAGTAAGTGCCGGTGGCGTAGGACGAGCCATCGCTGGCCAGCCAGGCTACGAGCTCGGCCACCTCTTCGGGCTTGCCCAGTCTCTGCAGGGCATGTTGGGTCCCGAGGAAGTCCAGCGTGGGTTGGTCGAGGTTCTTGGTCAGCAGTGGGGTCAGGATGAAGCCCGGCCCAACCGCGTTGACCCGGATGTTGTCAGCAGCGTGCTCCCAGGCAGCGGCCTGGGTCAGGCCCACGACACCGTGTTTGGCTGCTGTGTAGGCACTGGCTGTCGCGAAGCCAACCTGGCCCAGAATCGAGGCCATGTTGATGATCGACCCCCCGCCCGTGGCCTTCATTGCACGGATGGCGGCACGCTGGGTGAAGAAGACGCCGTTGAGGTTCACCCCAATGACCTGGTGCCAGCCCTGGTCGGAGTAGTCGCCGCTGGTGCTCGCCTCACCTCCGATGCCGGCGTTACAGACAACGATGTCGACCCGGCCAAGCTTGGTAACGACATCGTCCATCGCGACGTCGACGCGTGTACTTTCGGCGACGTCGACAATGGCAGCGTGAGTGCGGTGGCCATACTGGGCTAAGCCGTGCAGAGTCTGATCGACGGCCTCTTTGTCCAGGTCCCAGATGGAGACCTCGGCCCCGGAACGGGCCATCGCGTGAGCGCAGGCGAGGCCGATTCCGGACGCGCCGCCGGTGATCACCGCGACCTTTCCGTCGAGTTCGTAGTTGATCATCGAGGTTCCTTTCCGATTCTTCTCTCGTCGTCCGAGAGCCTAGGTGGTTGCTGGGGACTGTGCGACCGGGATCACCGCACGCCCTGCGTCACTGGCGAGCGCTGGTCACCGGGGTGGCCCGCAGATCTCCTGGACGTCGGCAACACGTTTCGGACAATGCCGCAAAAGGGGCGTGCAACTCCCCCACACAGCTCGTGGTGACGTGCTCCGGTAGGGGTTCCACAGCGCCCGACCCACGAGTCTCAGGTGGCCGGCCTCTGACAGGTTCGGGCCGACGTGAGGGCCACCGGCCGTGCCACTTGCGTTGTTCTCACTCTCACCATGTGGGTAATGGCCCGATGGCCGGCTTCAGCCCAGAGGCTCGAACGTGGCGGTGAAGTGGCGCAATGCGGGTGGCTCGTCCACGATGCGATAGCCGCTCAGGGCGCCTGCATGGCGGGCGACGTGCTCGCACACCTCGATGACGTAGTCGATGTGGCTCTGCGTGTATGTCCGCCGCGGGATGGCCAGCCGCACCAGATCGAGGGCTGCTGGCACCTCCGAGCCGTCCGGCTGGCGTCCGAACATCACCGTGCCGATCTCAATGCTGCGCACACCCCCTGCCTCGTACAAGGCGACGGCAAGCGCCTCACCGGGGTACTCCAGCGGTGGGATGTGCGGAAGCAGGGCCCGGGCGTCCAGGTACACGGCGTGTCCTCCGATGGGGGTCAGTACCGGCACCCCGGCGTTGACGAGCGCATCACCGAGGTAGCCGGTCGAGCGGATCCGGTACCGCAGGTAGTCATGACTGACGACCTCCTTCAGCCCTTGTGCCAAGGCTTCGAGATCTCGGCCAGCTAATCCGCCGTACGTCGGGAACCCCTCGGTGAGGATGAGCACGTTGCGGCATTCGCGGGCCAGCTCGGTGTCATTCATCGCCAGCCACCCACCGATGTTGCCCATCGGGTCCTTCTTGGCGCTCATGGTCATGCCGTCGGCAAGCGAGGCCATCTCACGCACGATCTCAGCCACGTCGCGGTCAGCGTTCCCTGGCTCGCGCTCATGGATGAACCAGGCGTTCTCGGCGAACCGGCAGGCGTCCAAGAAGAGCATCTTGCCGTAGGCGTCGCATACGTCGCGGACCGCGTGCAGGTTGCCCAGGGACACCGGTTGTCCGCCTCCGCTGTTGTTGGTGATCGTCACAAACACGACCGGGACCTGGTCGGCGTGCTCACGCAGCAATGTCTCCAAGGCGGCCACATCCATGTTGCCCTTGAAGGGGTGGTCGGCCTGCGGGTCGCGGCCTTCGGCGATCACCAAGTCGACCGCTGTCGCACCGGAGGCCTCGACGTTGGCGCGAGTGGTGTCGAAGTGCGTGTTGTTCGGCACGATCTTCCCGGCCCCGCCGAGCACGCTGAAGATAATCTTCTCGGCCGCGCGGCCCTGGTGGGTGGGCAGCACGTGCTCGAACGGGAACAGCTCACGGACCGCATCTCTGAACACAAAGTACGACGGTGAGCCGGCATACGACTCGTCGCCATGCTGAATCGCCGCCCATTGGTCGCGGCTCATCGCGCCTGTGCCCGAGTCGGTGAGCAGGTCGATCAGCACGTCCTGGGCGTTCACCTTGAACAGGTTGTATCCGGCCGTGGCGATGGCAGCTTTTCGCTGCCCCGGGGTTGTCAGCCGAAGCGGCTCCACGGAGTGGATCCGGAACGGCTCGATGATGGTGCGGTAGATCGGTTCGCTCATAGCCACGATGGTCCCCCTGGATCGCCCGTGAGTGAAGGGCGTGGCCGCTGCGATCAAGGGCTTACACCTGCTGGGGTCAGCATCTTCGTCAACGACCGGACTCCAGCCAGGACCCGGCTGTCTTTCAAGGAGCTGTCCGTCAGGGTCATCTTGGGTGCACCCGCAGCTGCCGATCGGTCCAGTGACCGTGCGACGTCGGCGTGATCACCGGGTACTACACGAGGTGGACCCGCCCGGGCAGGCCGCGGGGTCCGGGCCATCGCGCGGATGAACTGTCACGGACCACCAGGCCTGCTGCGGGATCCGTCGGTGCTCGGCTGGCTCGAGGTGCAGACGATTCACCGAGTCAGCGGCGACGACTTCTCGTGCGCTGGTGAGTGTCGAGGACATGCCCGCCTTGGCGACCCTGCTCGACCGGCTGTCGATCTACGGGGGGTCCACCAGCAGATGGTTCTCCACGACGGCCTGCTGTGGAGCCCCGTCGTGCCACCGAGGCCAACGGCTTGGCACAGTCCCCTCCGCCGGCGCGAGCACCGGGCGCCTCAGAGCACCAACAGTCAGCGCGGCTGACCGCTGACCGCAATGCTGGCCGCTGAAGTGGTACGGGCAAAGACCAGGACCGGTGGGCTCGTCGGTGTATGGATCGCCGTCTCCACGATGCTCCGGTAGGCGTTCACCTGTGGGGCGTAATAGTCCACGCGTGAAGGTAGTGCGGCATCTGGGGCGTCATCGGTCTTGTAGTCGACGATGACCAGCGACCCATTGTCTTCGCGGTAGATCAGGTCGACGAAACCCTCCAACACGGTCCCATCCTCCTGCAGCATCCCGACGTACGACTCGCGCCAGTGCTCGCGCGCCGCGGCTCGCTTCACGACCTCTGAGCTCAGCGCAGACCGGACCAGAACCGTGACAAGCGCAGCGAACTCGACCACGCTCTCGGCCACGCACTGGGCAGCAACTGCCTCTTGCAGGCCGTCGCCGGATGCCAGGTCCACGACCTGCAGGACGCCGTGAACCGCCCGTCCGACCGCGGACCCGTAGCGGCCTTTCGACCAGGCTGGCAGCTCGATATCGCGGCCGCCTTTGGCCACGGCCGAGGCGACGTCGTCCTCGGTGCGCGTCAGGGCGATCGCGATGTCCGCCCTGGTGGCGGTCTGCGGCAGCGGCCCCTCGACGTCGGGCAGGGTCCCTTCCGCGTCCGGATCGGTGCCCTCCAGGCCCGATGCGCTGAAGGCCGGGCGACGCCGGCTCGCCTCGGTGGAGAGCCCGACCCCCGCCAGCCAGGTGTCGAAGTCCGGCGGAGGAGAAACAACGGTCGTGGGCCGTCCGGCGACCGAACGGGCTGTGCCTGAAGCCATGGGCACTGCTCCGTAGTGTGCCGCGCCGGCGTCGGCAAGCCGTCGGGCGTTGGTGTCCTTTGTGCTTGAACGGTGCAAAGAGACGACGAGGTGGTCGCGTGCTCGAGTCGCCGCGACGTACATCAGGCGCAGCCGTTCGTAGGAGCTCATCTGTTCGTCCAACGGCAGCTGGTTCTGGAAGTCCCCGGACTGCAAGTCCTTGGACAGGCTGACGGCGTACCCGTCTTTGGACCACAACAGGCGAACCCCGCCCTCGTGCCTGGGTTGAGCCGTCATACCGGACAAGACCACCATGGGGAACTCCAGCCCCTTAGCGGCGTGAATGGTCATGATCCGAACGGAGTCAACGTCGGACTCGGGTAGCACCGACTCGGCTACCCGCGAGCCCTCGGCCGACTGCGCGGTGGCCCAGGCAAGATACGCGCGAAGTCCGCCGTGCTCGACCTCTGACCACGCGCGGGCCTGGTCGATGACGAAGCGCAGCCTGCGCCAGGTGTCCCTAGCACGCGGCCCGAACACGGCGGCCTCGAACATCCGACGCTCGAGCGCCAGTGCGCCCAAAACCTCCGAGGGGGTCAACCAGCGCGACCGCCGATACACGTCGCGCAGGGCGGCGAGCGCCACGGCGACGGGGTGGTCCTGCTGGCCCTGGGGCGCAGGCCCGAGCAGGTGGAAGGACCCGCCGGCCTGCTTCCAGGTCAAGAGGTCGTCGTCACCACAGCCGAAAAGCGGGGAGCGCAACGCGCTCACCAGCGCGAACGCATCGGAAGGGTCGGCCAGTGCACGGACTGCGGCGAACAGGTCTCTTATCTCTGCAGCGTGGTAGACCAGTGAGCTCGACTCGGTGCGGTACATCACGCCCGCGTCGTCGAGCGCAGTCTCCAGGAACGGCAACGAGGTTCGTGCCGGGAGCAGGATCGTGATGTCACCGGGTCGAAGCCGCCGCCAGGTCCTCGTCGGCTCCGCGCCCGGCGTGGACGGTGGGGTCGTGACCTCGGTCGTCCACCCCTGGTCCAGCGCTTGGCGGATCGACTGTGCCACGTCGGCTGCCTCGCGTTCACGCAGCTCGCCGGCCGTGAGCTTGACCGTGTGTTCCATGGCTCCCAGAACGGTCACCGGGGCGCCCACCGTTGCCCCGACGCGGTAGGCACTCAGCGGCCGGTAGTTTGGCTGCTTCCCCGGGTCGGCCAGGATGACCCGGCTGAACACCTCGTTGACCCAGTCGAGGATGGGCGCGCCGGTACGGAAGTTAGTCGTCAGCGATACCTCGCCTCCGAGCATCTGCTGGGCCCGCAGGTACATCGAGATGTCCGCGCGCCGGAACCTGTAGATCGACTGTTTCGGGTCTCCGACCACGAACAGCGACCCCTTGGGAACGTGGACATCTTCCCATTGAGCCTGCGTCGCGGCGGCGCCACCCGCGATCCGGACGGCGATCTCAATCTGGATGGGGTCAGTGTCCTGGAACTCGTCGAGCAGTAGCCGCTGATATCTGCCCTGCAGGGCAGAACGCACCTCACCATTGTCCCGTAACAGGTTTCGGGCAAGCACGAGAAGGTCGTGGAACTCCAACCGGCCCTCGCCCCGACGAACCTGCGCCGACTCCAGGACGCGCCCCCCGCACCAGTAGACAATGGAGCGCAGCGTCGACTCGACGACCTGGGAGACCAGCTGACGCGCGCCGTGCTGCCAGTCCTGGCACTCCGCCTTGAGCCCCGCGAGCCGCCCGCCCCAACTGTGTGCGTTGCCATAGGACCACTTGAGGTCGTTGCTCGCCCTGAGCATTCCCAGCCGGGCGAGGTCGTCGCCATCGACAGACTCCATGTCGTCGGCCCACCCCGAGAGCCGCTGCAGCTTCTGCAGGAACAGATCATCCGACCCTGTGCAGTGGATTGACATGGCCGCCAGGCGCCGCGCCTGCGCGACCAGAGGGGACAGGTCAGGTAACGTCGGCTCCGCTGGCTGTCCAGCTGCCATGACGTGCTCCTGGACCAGGTCCCAGTCGGAGTTGAGCTTGGTGATCAAGGACCGCACGTGGTCGAGGGAGATGCCCGTCGCCAGCGCGATGTTGATGGTCGTCGACATGGTGGGGTCGTCCAGCAACTCGGTGCGCAGCTGCCTCCACCGTCCCTCGAACGCGACCGACGATCCGACCTCATCCAGGATCTCGATCAGTGGCGGGATGCCCGCCTCGATGGGGTGCTCAGACAGGATGCGCTGGGCGAACGAGTGCAGCGTGCCGATGGCCGCGGTGTCGAGATCATCGAGGGCAGCAAGTGCGCGCTCGCGTTGTGAGGCGCGGGTGGTGTGCCGGGCCGCCTGCTCGAGTCGGGCGCGCAGACGGTCACGCAGCTCGGTGGCGGCCCGTTCGCTAAACGTCACCGCAGCGATGTTGTCGATCGGTATCCCGTCCTCAAGTGCCAGTGTCTGGGCTCGGCTCACCAGTACGGAGGTCTTGCCCGAACCGGCGCCTGCCTCGACGAACAACGTTCGGCTGGTGTGGTTACGGATGTTCAGCCGGGCAGCCTCATCAGCCAGCTGGATGGCCGGCTTCATGGGTGGCTGCCGTCCTGATGACGGTCCCGGTCAGGGCCATCGTCGCCGGCAGGGCGGCCTTCGCCGAGCAGTGCCTCGGGCTCGACAAGACGGGTATAACGGCGAAGCTCTGGTGTCAGGCGGATTCTCTCCCAGCGTCTTCGGAGGTCGGTGTGGTCCAGACCGTCGGGGTTGCAGTAGGGACATTGGACCCAGCCGAAGTCCGGCTCGGCCGGTGCACGCGCAGGAAACACCCCATTGGCGATCGACCTGGCGATCAGGCCTACGGTCTCGGCGTACGTCTCCTCCACCACATCGGTTAGTGGTACCTGGACACGCGTGCCGCGATCCTTGCGGACGAACCAGTACATCGCCTCCACGGGGGTGTTGATGTCGCCGAAGCGAGCCCGCGCGGCGTGTGCGTAGACAGGAAGCTGCAGCTTCTCGCCACCCTCGACCGGGTTGTCCCCTGACAGGTTTCTGAACCTGCTGGCACTGCCAGACTTGAGATCGGTGACCAGAAGAGTCCCGTCACGGCGCTGGTCGACCTTGTCAGCCCTTCCCCGCAAATGCAGCTCACCGCCGTCGACCGCGATAAGCACCTCGGGTGCTCCGTCAAGGCCGAAAGCGAGTTCGCTGGCCAGGACTCGTGCGTCCTGACCGGCGCGCCAGCGCTCGTCGTCGTCAAGCATCCAGCCGAGAGTGGCCAGCAGCGACGCCCGGGTACGTGCCCAGAGGGTCCGGTGGCCGGTGAGGCCGGCAGCCTCATAGTCCTCGGCCTTGGCTGCGCCGATCTGCTGCAGTCGTTGCCGCTGCCGGTCGGTCCACGGCTGCCCGTAGCCCGGGAGCTCGCCGTGGTCGCTGGACTCGCGGATAAGGGCGTCAAAGCTCTCATGGATGAGGTTGCCAACGTCCATGGCGCTGATCTCGAGGACCTCTTCGGGTGTTTCGACCGGCTCGACGTGCAGCATTCGGTTGACGAAGTAGGCGTGTGGGCAGATTGCGTAGCGCTCCAGCGCGGTCGGTGACACGAGCTGCCCGCCGTGGGCAAAATCGGGCAGACCGCCCAGGTGTTGCAGGTTGCCGTCGAACCGGGTGAACTGGTCGGACTCGCGCGCCCGGCTCAGAGTCAAGGACGCGCTGAGAGCATCGTCGTCCAGATCGAGGTGCGCCATAGCTGCGCGGGTGCGCCACTCCTGGCCCGTACCTGGCGAGTCGGTCGTCTGCAGCGAGCCGGCAAACGAGGGCGAGATCAAGAGCCACTTTTCCGAGCTCTTGTCCAGGCNTGCCTGCCTCCACTCGGTAGCGGCCAGCGACGGGTTGCCGCTGAGATGGCGCAGCGTGGGCAGAAGCCACCGGCTGGGCAACCGATCAGCGTGGCGGCGCAGGTCGCCCCTCGGGAAGCTCGCCACCACCTGCTCCGCCGACATGAACGCGGCCAACATGCTGCGCTGCTTGCGGTCCACGCCCGCGCGTGTCGAGGGCAGCTCGCCCGCGCTCAGCATACGGACCCGTTCGGGCAACAGGGAGTCGTCATGGAGCCGGCCGGGGAACAGGTCCTCGGACAGGCCGATCAGATACACGACGTCAAGGTCGAGCCCGATGGCGTGGGTCAGCGGGGCGACCAGGACGCCTTCGCCGAACCTGCCCACCCGTGGCAGTGCCGAGTCGAGCTCGAGTCCGAGCACCTCTTCAAGGCCCGCCACCGTGGGGGCGGTCCCGGTTTCGTCGAGGGCAGCCAGACCGCTGAGCGTGCGCTCGACGAAACCGGCCGCGTACTGTTCCTCCATCGGCATGCCGGCCAGGTCGCCTGGCGGGATGAGGGAGTGGAGGAGGCCGCGAGCCCAGGCTGCGAGATCTTCCCATGTCCCTGGTTCAGCGATCGCGCTGAACCATTCCCTCAGCTCGTTCATGAACTCCGACAACGTGGTTGCGGTGTCCCTGTTGCGTTCGGCCCGGGCGATCGTTGACTCTTGCGGCTCGTCCTTGGCCCGTTCGGCCTTGACGGTCGCCTTCTGCGCCTCAACATAGGTCGCGAGCCGGGTGTGCCAGTGTTCGCCCGCGACCACTCCCGCTTCGCGCGATACACGTTCCCAGCGGGAGACGCTGATGCGCTCGCCGGCGAAGTCGCGCGCGCCGACCTCCCCGAGCGTCCGGAGTACGTCGGCCCGACGGAAGTCCGTCCGGCCGGTCTCGAGCAGGCCGAGCAGGAGTCGGGACGTTGCTCGCTCGTTGACCGGGCGGACGCCGGGGCCGTTGGTGGTAAGCCCTGCCGAGCTCAGGTGTTCGTGCAGCAGACGCGCGTAGGGCGACCGGTCGGAATACAGGACCGCTATCCGGTCAGCGGGGACCGACTGGAGCGACCGGATCACGTCGCGCACGACGCAGCGAACCTCGTCGTCGGAGTCGGTGGCGTTGAGGATCCGGGCGGCGAATGGCTCACTGGCGATGCTGGAGGCCTGGAAGCCGGGGGCCAGTGCGCTCACAGTGGTAAGGACACCACGGTCGGCGCGGGCGCTGCCGGTGACCCCCGCGATCACCTGCAGGTCACCTGTTGTGGCAAGGGACTTGGCGAAGGCGGTCTCCGCCTGGGTGAGGTCTTGCGGGAGGTAGAGCAGCACCGGTCCAAGTTCCGTGGTGGTTGACGCTGTGCTTTCGGGGTGCGGGGCGCCGACCAACCTCGTTGCTGCCGTGAGCAGATCGGTGGTGTCATACCATCGCGGGGCAAGCGCGGCCACAGTTTCGCGATGGAGGCGGACCACGTCTTTGACCAGTTGGGATGCGGACCCCAGAGTTGTCAGGGTGCTGTCGCCCACGTCGCGAAGGGCGGTCATCGCCTGGCCCAGCGCGCGGGACGTTGAGGGGTGGTTGGATACGGGCCCGAAGATGCCGGGGTCGGCGTCCAGTCGTTGCCGGATAGCCGCCGCGGTCACCGGGCGTGTCGCGGGTCGCTTGCCGGCCGCAGTCACGGCTGGCGAGGCGATCCGCTCGGCGAGGCGGGGGAGCGTCGAGAAGTAGATGCCCGCAATGCCGTTGCTCTCAGCGGCCAGGCCATGAGCAAGGAATCGGCGGGCCACGATGCCCGCGATGTTGTTCGGTACCAGCACGGTCACCGGGGTCATCGGATCGTCGCCTTTGATCTGTGCCACCGCGGCCCGCAGGGCTTCCAGGGCGGGCCGGCCGTACGCCGTCATGCTCACCTGAACGCTCATACCGGGCCCCCTTCCGGACACGCCCTGGCCTGCCTGATCGCAGGAGCCCTCTCTGATCGCAGAGTATCCGCCCGCAGCGACAACGGGTTGCCACAGGGCGAAGTAATCCCTCGACTTCACAGTCGGCACGCTGACCACATGGCGCTGACCTGCTGGGAGGCGTCGGCAGGTCAGGCAGGCTGATGGGGTCAACCATGTTCACCCCGAGCAGTGCCGCCCACATTGCCTTACGCCTGGTTGACCGGCACTGGCCGCCGCGTGGCGAGGCTCATNATGTCGCGGTACGCGAGAGCCGCATGGATGCTGCCACCAGGCTCGAGCTGTGCAGTGGCTTGTTCAGCTCTCCCTGGCGTGTTGCCGTAGCGTCCTGGTCTATCTGGATACGCGGGCACGGATAAAGCGCTCCAGCCGCAGTCTGGCCTCGAGCATCGTCATCTCGGCTGCGCGAGCCTGGACCGCTTGACGACTCTCGTCCAGGACAGCCTGGACGATCTCGGCGACCAGGCCAGGCGGGACTCTGCCGTCGAGCTCAGCAGACAGCGAGGCAGTCATCTCAGCCCACCTTTGTTTGCTGTCGCCGGGCAGATGTCCATTTCGCAACGTGCTGGTCGGCGCTGTGGTGGGACCGTTATTAACCAAGGTAGTTGGAGGGGTCATTGAATGAACGGGAGTGAGCATTTCGTGATAGACCCACTCGGGCCGGGCTAACGGGCCGCGGTGGCACTGAGTCCGCCGCNAGGGCGCTCTCGCCGGTCGGGTCATCCTGGACCGATGAGTCGTCCTCGCCCGGTTGAATGTGGATAGCCCTTCCAACNAGCTTCGCGAGGGTGGCAGCGTCAGTGAATCTGCCTGTGTTCTCGGGTGACATACGCGGCTCCTTTCACGTCAGGTCGCCTTGCGGCTCGGCGACCGGTGCAGGACCGATGCGTCCGCACCAGGGAACACGAGGCCTTCATGTCCGTCGGCGTGGCGGACGACATACGGCGGTGTACCGTCTCGTCCTCGGACCTCGATGATCTCGGAAGTTTGGTCCGAAGCACCGACAACCCGTCCGCGTACCTGCAGCCGATCTCCGACCACTGCGCGCATGCCAACCCCTCCCAGCGTTCCTTTCAAAGCATGGACCTCGCCTGACGCATTTGGAAGGGTTGGGAGCAATCCTTGACCAAGACCAGACTTGCCTGGTTCTGGCTGTCAGTCACGCCAGCACTGTCGCGGGAGCGTCGTTGACCGCCGTCAGCTGCGCCTGGGTGTAATGGTGCAGAGAGCGTACTTGCGCGGGCTCCAGCCGGTCGCAGACCCAATCCCAGTGCAGCGAGCACCAGTCGCCGGCCACGAGCCCGCGGCTGAGCCGCATGGTTCCTTCGCCGGTTGTGGCTACCTCGTCGCGGACTGCGCCGAGCACGAGGCGATGGCCGTCCCATTCAAGCGGCTGGGACGCCACGACTGCCGTATCGTCGACCACCGCAACGACCCGGCCCCACCGGATCCGGCAACGGTCGAGCACGTGAAGGGGCTCACTGACCACACCGCTGTGAAGCAGCCCCACAAACGGGTAGATGCCGAACACGTGGAAACTGTGGTGGGGTAAAGCACCGTGGCCGATGGCCTGGGCCAGATCAGGCCATGACCGGCCGCAGCGACGACGGAAGCGCTCATCCAAGGACTCGGCGAGCAGGGTTGGTCCTACCTGCTCGAGCAATGTGCTGCCCAGCCAGTAAGCCTCGACGACCAACGGGTCCAGTGGGTCGTCCAGGTGGTTGGCGGCGGCAATGACCTCGAGGTACGGCCACGCGCCCTCGAACTCCCGCAGACTCTGCCGAAGGCCTCCGTCCACGACCCCTGCGGAGGTCTGCTCGAGCAGGGCCCGGTGGTCGTCGCCGCCGCAGTACCCCAGCTCGTTGGGCGGGTAGGCATAGCGAGCGAAGAGCAGGGGACCCGCTGGCGTGGGTCCGCCCGCCGTTGGTGTGCGAGTGCCCGGACCAGGCCAGCTCATGTGGCACCTGTCTGCGAGGCGCCGTCGAGCGCTTCGGGACCTCGCCATACCGGCCCGGTGACCAGGACGGTGCCCATGACCACGAGGCCAACCCACCCTAGCTGCGGGACCAGCGGGTGCCCGTTGACCGCGGCAGCCAGCAGGGCGGTGATCACCGCTCCGAGGACCAGTACGGCCGTGACGTCGACCGCCGGCGCCCGCGACAGAGCCGCGAACCAGGTCGCGACGTAACCCGCGAGGATCACGCCGGTCACCAGGACCCACATCCACTGGTTGCTGGTCAACGCGAGTAGCGCGCCACCGTCGCCGCGAATCAGCGTCCAGGCGATCAGGACGACCGATCCGACGCCCATCCGGGTCAGCCCCACGGTCCACGAGGACAGATCCGCGAGCAGCCTCTTGGCGATGATCACCTCGGCCGCCCACAGCAGAGTCGCTCCCAGAACCATCAGCTGACCCCGGCCGAAGATCGTCGTGGCACCCCCGGCCAGCCCGATCTGCCCGAGCATCAAGAGTGCGATGGCAGCAACCTGCAAGGCCCCCAGCCGCTCGCCGAGCAGGGGCACCGCGAGCAGGGCAACCCACACCAGCAAGGTCTTCTGCAGGAAGGCCGCGTCAGTCGCGGACGCGATGGCTAGACCCTGGAAGAAGAGTGCGAAGGCGATTGCACCGCCGAAGACGCCGACCACCGCAAGGCCAGCCCATTGCCCGGGACGCGACGGTCGGGTTAGCACGGCTGCGGGGCGGGTCGCGGACATCACAGCGATGAGGGTTACCAGCACCAGGGTCGCAGTCACGTTCTTTGCGGTGGTGTAGGTGGTGGCGTCGCCGAAGGCCTTGACCCCGTAGGAGTTCAGGAAGACCGCCACGCCACTAGTACAGGCTGTTGCCAGCGCCAGCAGAAGGCCGGCTTTTCGGGTCTTAGCGGGCTGGACGGCCTTCCGGAGCGTGCTGTCACCACGGATCGCGTTCATGGGTCTCCTCGCTTTTCAGGTCTCGTAGCTGCATCGCGTCGCTGGCTTCATGTTCGGTCAACCGTTCCAGGACCAGTCCCGAGTGCACGAGCACCCAGTCACCGGGTTCGACGAGGTCGTTCACGGCCAGCAGTGATGCGGTGATCTCGCGGTCACCGGCGCGGACCTGCACGTGCCGGTCAGAACCCACGCTGGTGATCCGGCCGACCGTACCCAGGCACATTAGCGTTCTCCCTTCAGGTCATCGAGCACGGTCAACACGGCATCGGCGGCGGCCGGCACGGCTGCCTGAACGGCCGCGGACAGGGGGGCACCGTGGCCGAACTGTCCCGCCTCGACGCCTACCACGACAAGTCTTCGGGGTAGGACGCCGAGACTGCGGGCGAGCTCGACGATGGCGGCGAGTCCGAACGCGTGGGTACCGGCGGCGGACCAGTTCCCCGCAGGAAGCTGGTGCTCGATGGCGTCGACCACGTGGACATACCCGGGGTCGGCGCCAGAGCTGATCGCGTCTGCGAACACCACAGTGTCCTCGGGGCCCCAGGCATTCAGCGCCTCGCTGGGGTCATCGAACTCGAGTGCGAGCACGTCCATGCGCTCGGCGACCACCTTCCGGGCAACCTGGACCCCCACGGCGTCGTCCCCGCGGTCCGGGTTGCCAATGCCGATGACGATTGGCGCCCTCATTGCTCCTCCATCGTGAGGTCGAGAAAATGCGTCGCGCAGGAGATGCAGGGGTCGTAGTTGCGGATGGCCTGCTCGCACTGGCGGACCAGCTCGTCGTGAGGCAGGTCCAGACGTGCCTGGACGAAAGCCCGCAGGTCAGCCTCTATGCTCGGTTGGTTCTGTGAGGTCGGCGGGACGATCGTGGCGTCCAGGATCGTGCCGTCCTCGGCCAGCTCGTAGCGGTGGTAGAGGAGCCCGCGCGGCGCCTCAGTAGCTCCGTGACCGATCCCGGCCCGCGGCGGCACCTGGACGGAAGGTGCCGACGCCCCGTCCCACGCGTCGATGATCGCCAGCGCCTCGTCGGTCGCGTGGACCAGTTCGACGGCTCGCACGACGATCGACTGGAACGGGTTGCGGCACTCGTCTGCCAGCCCCGCATCATGGGCGACCTCACGGGCCAGCGGGCCGAGCTGATCGTGGTTGAGCGTATAGCGCGCTAGCGGTCCCACCACGTACGACGTCGTGCCGTCCAACCGCGCGTGCAGCGCGTTGGACCTGGCCACGTGCTCCTCCACGACGTGGCGGCCGAAGTCGCCGACATCGAAGGCGCGGCCGGTGCTGCTGATTACCGAGCCGCCCTCCAGCGGGTATCCGTGCGGTGACCTCAATGCGACATACTCCTGTGGCTGGACCATGTCGGGGAAGTCGAACCCGGACACCAGGCGGACGGTCGCGACGGCGTCGTCGCGGGCGCGCACCAGGGTAGGACGGAAGTCGCGAAGCTCCTGGGTGGTTGGCAGCCGATAGAAGCCACCAACACGGACGTTAACCGGGTGGATGGCGCGTCCTCCGACCAAGGTCATCAAGGCGTTGCCCGCCTTCTTCAGGCGCAACCCCTGCTGAACGACATCGCCATGGTCGGCGGCCATTTCGATCGCGCCTGGGTATCCGAGGAAGTCCGGCGCGTGGAGCAGGAAGATGTGCAGCGAGTGGCTTTCGATCCATTCGCCGCAGTAGAGCAGGCGGCGCAGCAGCCTGAGCTCCTCCGGGACCGTGACGCCGCAGGCGTCCTCGATCGCCAGGCACGAGCTCATCTGGTAGGCGACCGGGCAGATTCCGCAGATCCTGGCGGTGATGTCCGGCGGCTCCGTCCAAGCCCGGCCACGCAAGAACGCCTCGAAGAAGCGCGGGGGCTCGAAGATGCGCAGCTCGACGTCGGCGACCAGACCATCATGCACGACGATGTGCATGGCGCCCTCTCCCTCGACCCGGGCCAGGGTGTCCACCTTCAGGACGTGATCGCCCTGGGTGAGCTTGTGCGTCATGGAGCCATCTCCTCGTGTCGCCTGCTCTGGGCCCGGAACGCCTCTGCGCCGGCGTTGAACGTGCGGAAGATGCGCATCGCCGCGGACTCATCCATGCCGAGCACCCGCAGTCGGTCGGCCAGGGACTGGGTGTTGGGAGTGTCCTGTGGGCCGAAGCAGCCGTAGCAGCCGCGGGAGTAGGCCGGGCAGAGCGCGCCGCAGCCAGCCTGGGTGACCGGGCCGAGACACGGCGTGCCGTGCGCGACCGCGACGCAGATCGCACCGCGGCGTTTGCACTCAACGCAGACGCTGTACGACGGGATGCGGGGACGGCGGTCTTGGACGAACGCGGCGAGGACCTCCAGGAGCTGACTGGCGTTGATTGGGCAGCCTCGCAGTTCGTAGTCGACGCTGACGTGCTCGGAGATCGGGGTGGAGCGTGCCAGTGTCTTGACATACTCAGGGTGGGCGTAGACGACCGAGCGATACTGCGCGACGTCGGCGAAGTTACGCAGAGCCTGGATGCCGCCGCTGGTCGCGCACGCCCCGATCGTGATCAACCGTCGGGAGACGCGGCGTACCTCGCGGATGCGTTCGGCATCGCTGGCCGTGGTCACCGAGCCTTCGACCAGCGATACGTCGTAGGGACCCTCGACCACCGCGCGGGTGGCTTCGGGGAAGTAGGCGATCTCGACCGCCCCGGCGAGCGGGATGAGCTCGTCCTCGCAGTTCAACAAGGTCAGCTGGCATCCGTCACAAGAGGCGAACTTCCAGACGGCCAGCTTGGGGCGTTTCTGGTCCTGGCCTGCCATGTCATCACCTGCCATCTCACAGCTCCCTGGTGCCGAGCAGGTCGGAGACCCGGGCGTACGCAAGCACCGGGCCGTCGAGGCAGACGAACAGCTCTCGATACTGACAGTGCCCGCACAGGCCCACCCCGCAGCGCATGTTCCGTTCGAGGGAGACCCTGACGTCGTCGGGGTTGACCCCGCGGTCGATCAGCGCCGTTGCGGTGACCCGCATCATGATCTCCGGGCCGCACACCAGCGCGAGGGTGGACCTGGGGTGGAACCCTGCCCGCGGGATGAGCGAGGTAACCAAGCCGACCCGCCCGCTCCACGACGGCGTCCCGTAGTCGACAGTGACCAGCACCTCGACGCCCAGCTTCTCCCAACGCGTCAGCTCGTCGGCGTAGAGAACATCTTCGGGGCTGCGTGTTCCGTAGAGAAGGACCACCCGGCCATAGCGTTGCCGGTGGTGCAGCACCTCAAGCATCGCGGGCCGAAGTGGTGCCAGGCCAATACCCCCGGCGACTAGAACCAAGTCACGGTCGGCGCCGTCACCCACGTTCCAGCCTGTGCCGTATGGGCCACGAATGCCCACGACGTCCCCGACCGCTGTTCGGGAGAGGGCGTGCGTGACGGGGCCGACGTCACGCACTGTGTGCTGCAGGGGGCCGTCCACGTCCGCAGCCCCGCTGACCGAGATCGGTACCTCACCCACGCCGAATGCCGACAGCATCGTGAACTGGCCGGGGATGAACTTCAGGGGTACCGCGTCCGCCGGCTCAAGCATCATCGTGAAGGTGTCTGCGGTGTCCTGGCGTCGTTCCACGAGGCGGAACAGTCGCGGAACCATGGCGCCGCCGGGCGCAGCGACGTCGTGCTCAGCTAGGCGCAGCATGGGTGGCTCCAGCGTCGGTGGATCTAGCATCCGTGAGTCGGGCCTGCGCTAGCAGAGGACTGAGCGCAGGACTGGCCGCTTGCGTGGTGCCGTACAGATCGAGCAGCCGCACTCGCGCGGCCGTCAGCCTGCCAAACATCACCTGGGTCACCATCTTCATGAGCTCGTACCCCAACTGGGGGTCTTGTTCGCATTTGTCGCGCAAGCACCGCCCGTCGAAGGAGACAGCCCCCGTGCGCTCGGCGGCACGTGCGTCGAAGAGCCACCGGTAGGGCGGCACAAGCCATGACCAGCCCACGACATCGCCCGCGTCGGCGGTATCGACCACCATCGTGCCGGCGGCGGGACTGTGGGTCTGCAGGGCTACCCGGCCACGGCGCACGACATAGAACTGGTCGGCTGGCTGCCCCTCCCGGAAGAGGAACTCGCCTGGCGCGAAGCTGACATTCTGCGCGCAGCCTGAGAGGATCGTCAGCGCTTGGGGATCCAGCTCCCTGAAGAACGGGTGGTCTGGAAGGTACTGCTCGATGGTGCGCATGTCAGCCCTTTCCGGAGCGAATGGCTCCGACCTCAGCGGTGATGTCGATCGCGGCGGGGCACCACGTGATGCAGCGACCGCAGCCGACGCATCCAGACGTGCCGAACTGGTCCACCCATGAGGCGAGCTTGTGGGTGGCCCACTGGCGGTATCGCGACGGTACCGACGAACGGACACTGCCGCCGTGCAGGTGGGAGAAGTCGTTGGTGAAGCAGGAGTCCCACACACGCCATCTCTGGGTTTGCGACCCGGACAGGTCGCTGACGTCCTCGATGGAGGTGCAGAAACACGTGGGGCACACCAGAGTGCAGTTCGTGCATGCCAGACAGCGCCTCGCCGCGTCTTCCCACTGAGGGTGCTCGGTGTTCGCGTACAGAAGGTCGCGTAGTCCGTCAGTGTCCAGAGAGCGACCCATCCGCTGAACCGCCGTCGCAGCGACCTCCCCGGCCGCGTCGCGATCCGCTTTGGCGGCATTCAGAACCTCGTCGCCCACAGCCCGGGTCGTCAGCTCGTCAAGGATCTCTTCGCCGCGGTCGCTGCCGGGCTGGACCAGGAATCGGTGCCCTTCCTGGTCAATCAGCTCAGTCAGCCGGAGATCGAAGCCCTGGTCTGGCGTCGGTCCGGTACCCATCGAGACACAGAAACACGTGCCTCCTGGATCCGAACAGGTCAACGCGATGATGAAGTTGTCCTCGCGCCGGCAGACGTACGCCACGTCGGGTGCCGCGCGCTTCGCCAGGATGGTGTCGTGGATCTGGAGTGCATGCAGGTCGCAGGACCGGACCCCCAACAATGCCAGGCGGGGCGCGTCAACCTCAGCTGGCTTCACGGACATCTCTTCGTTGGTCCGTTGCCCGCTCCAAAGCAGCTCGCGAGAGGGAAACAGCAGCGACTTCCAGCCTTGCGGGCCGACCGCATAGCCGAATACCGCCTCATCGCCACGTTGGCGCAGTCGGTAGCTGCCGCTGTCTTGGACGTCTCCCACGCCTCGCGGAAGCTGTTCGACCGAATCGATCTCGGCATGGACGACGACACCCTCCCGCACTGTCGGCCCGATCACGGTCCANCCCCGCTCGCGCAGGAGGTCGATGAGCAACTGCAGTCCGGGAAGCAGCAGGACCATTCCTCTGACGTCTTCCATGAGCGCCTCCGTTTTGATCCTCTCAATGGCAACCCAATGACCTCAAGGGACCTACGTCCCTCGGTTGGCTGCCAGCTCGGGTGGCTAGACACAGTGACAACCGTTGTCGCGGCGCCCACCGTCGCCTGGCTGGGGCTGCCGGCGCCCGAGACCAGGACCGGAATGAGCGCGGTGCCACCGGGATCGAGGGATCGTGTCCCCCCGGGTCTGAGGTGGCGACTGCCGGTTTCAGGGTGACCGGCCCCGGCCAGCCGCGTGTCACACCATCCAGCCCTCCCGCCCTACAGTCAGGGGCGGGTCGTAGCCTGCATCCAGCACTGGGGTGTTCGACGATGGGAGATGAGACCTGTGCAGTACCTTGACGGTCAGCTGGTCCTCAGTCCAACGGACCTCACCAAACACCTTGCCTGCCCGCATGTCACCACTCTTGATTTTGGCGCCCTCGATGGCCAGGCCCGAGTCCCCGGCCTGGCCGCCGACGACGCACTAGGCCTGGTCTTCCGCAAGGGCATGGATCACGAAAGGGCCTACCTTCAGCACCTGCGTCACCAAGGGCTGGTTGTGAGCGAGATCCCCGGCCGATATGACGTGGCGGGCAGGATCGACGCGGAGCAACAAACGCTGGGCGCGATGCGTGCCGGGGCGGACGTGATCTACCAAGGGACTTTCTGTGACGGTCACTGGGGTGGCCAGGCCGACTTCCTGCTGCGCACTGATCGGTCAAGTGACCTCGGCAACTGGTCCTACGACATCGCCGATACCAAACTCGCCCGCAGGCTTCAGGTCCCGGCGTTGCTCCAGATGGCCACCTATGCCGAGCGGCTGGCTCAGCTTCAGGGAGCGCGGCCCCAGTTCCTGACCGTCGTCACCGGTGATGGCGTCGAACGTCCCTGGCGCCTGGCAGATGTCGCGTCGTACGCTCGACGCGCTCGGAGCCGTCTGCGTCAGGCCGTTGAAGAAGGTCCCGCCAGCGAACCAATCCCCGTGGCCTACTGCTCGCAGTGCCGGTGGAAGACCACGTGCGATGACCTGTGGGAAGCGGCCGATGATCTCTGCCTGGTTGCCGGGATGCGCAAAGACCATCGTCAAACCCTTGTCGCGGCCGGTATCTCAACTGTGGCTGATCTCGCCAGGTCCAGTCCCACAGACCTCCCGCGCGGTATTGGCAGGCGCTCCAGGGAACGGCTTGCCCAGCAGGCTCGGCTTCAGATGCTCGAGCGGGCGACGGGCGCGGCGACCTACGAGCTGCTGCCCCCCGAGGCGGGAAGGGGGCTGTTGGCGCTGCCCACTCCAAGCCGGGGCGACGTCTATCTTGACTTCGAGGGTGATCCCTTTGCCCATGACGGTGCGGGCCGCGAGTACCTCGCTGGTCTTTGGGACCGCGGCGGCAACTTCACCGCATGGTGGGCGCACAGTTTCGAGCAGGAGCAGACGCTCACCGAGCGGCTCGTCGATGATCTGATCGGACGGCTCAAAGCTGACCCGGAAATGCACGTCTTTCACTACGCAGCCTACGAGCAGAGTGCGCTCAAGCGGCTGACGGGCCGCCACGGGACACGCGAGAACGAGCTGGATACCCTCTTACGCGGTGAGCGACTCGTCGATCTGTATGCCGTGGTGCGCAACGGGATCCGCATCAGCAAGGGTTCGTACTCGATTAAGAAGCTCGAGGACTTCTACTGGGGCCATACGCGTAAAGCGGGGTCGGAGGCCGAGGTCGCGGATGCGATGACGAGCATCGTTGAGTACGAAAGGTTCCTGGTCGAGTGGGATAACGCGATTCTTGCCTCGATCGAGGCTTACAACCGCGAGGACGTCCGCTCGACCCACGATCTGCATGAGTGGCTGGAAGAGCGCCGTCGCGAGCTTGAGACTATCCACGGACCGGCGGCCCGGCCCGAGCGCAAGGATGGGACGGCCAGCGAAGAGGCGTCAGTGGCATCACGAGCTGAAGAGGTGCTGGCCGAGCGGCTGAGGCAAGCCGGGCAGCCTCTGCTGGCAGGGCTGGTCGGCTGGCACCGGCGGGAGGAACGCCCGAAGTGGTGGGAGTTCTTCCGGGTCGCAGATCTGGATGACGAGATGCTGGTCGAGGACGGTTCGACGATCGGGGGACTGTCGGCACCGCGCCAGGTGGGCGAGGTCAAGTCGTCCTATCTGTGGCGTTATGACTTCGAACCGCAGGACTGCAAGCTCTTGGTTGGCAACGGTGCTATTGACGTCGATGAGCCGCACGCCTGCCTGGGCACGGTGGTGGAGCTGGATCCGGTAGTCGGCTTCGTCGTCCTTAAGAGGTCCAAGAAGACCGCGCCGGGCCAGCCACGGGGTTTCGGCCCGGACGGCCCGATCAACGTCACGGTGCTGCAGGCGTCCATCGCGCGAGTCGGTGCGCAGGTCCTGGCCGGTGACTCGCCCCTGGGCAAAGCACTTCTGGATCGCTCGGTGCCGCGCGGGCTGCAGGTGGAGAGGGCAGCGTCGCCAGCGGAGCTTGTTGTCCGCGTCGGCCGGGCGCTGTCCGGGGAGGTCCTGGCGGTTCAGGGTCCTCCCGGTTCGGGCAAGACGACCACTGGAGCGGCACTGATCCGGGCCCTGCTTGACGACGGGCTCAGGGTCGGCGTCACCGCTTTGTCCCACAAGGTCATCAACAACCTTCTCCAGGCAGTGGGGCGCCCGGCGTGGCAGAAGTGGGATCCGCCACAGGACTGTGGCTCGGGCCAGATCACTGTCGTGTGCAGCAACGGTGAGGTTGTTGCGGGTCTGTCCAGTGCCGCCACCCATCTCGTTGGCGGGACCGCCTGGCTGTGGGCACGTGAGGACATGCACGACCTGGTTGACGTGTTGGTCATCGACGAGGCGGGGCAGTTCTCCTTGGCCAACGCCGTCGCTGTCTCGTCTGCGGCCCGTTCCATGGTGCTCCTGGGCGACCCGCAGCAGCTGACCCAGCCGTCCCAGGCGATACACCCCGATGGCGCCGGTATCTCCGCCCTGGACCACCTGCTTGACGGGCACGACACGATCCCCGCCGATCGGGGGGTGTTCCTTGACCGGACCTATCGGATGCATCCTGCGATTACGGCGTTCGTCTCGGCGACCTCCTACGACGGCCGGCTGGACTCGGTCGAAGGCCTTGGCGTGCAGAGTATCCAGGCCGCGGGCGCGCTGTCCGGGTCAGGTCTGCGATGGCTTCCCATCGTTCATAAGGGCAACACCTCGGCCAGCGACCAGGAGGCACAGGCGGTCGCAGCCCTGATCGATGACCTCTGTGGTGGCACGTGGTCGGACGCCCAGGGAGTTGAACGTCCGCTGAGTCTGGACGACGTGTTAGTGGTGGCGCCATATAACCGACAGGTCGCCAGGCTCCTTGACCAGCTGCCCGTCGGCGCCAGAGTGGGCACGGTAGACAAATTCCAGGGTCAGCAGGCGCCGGTGGTCATCTACTCGACCGCCAGCTCTAGCGCCGACGATGCGCCGCGAGGCGTCGACTTCCTCTTTGACCTGCACCGGCTCAACGTCGCGGTATCGCGGGCCAAGGTGCTGACTGCCATTGTCGCCAGTCCGGACCTCCTCGACGCGCAGGTACATACCCCCGAGCAGCTCCGCGCGGTCAATGCCCTGTGCCATTACGTTGAGCAGGCGCATGACCACACTGCTACTTCTCTGTCAGACAACGGAGCCTCATCGGTCTAGCCAGCGGGCTCGTGATGTGCTGGAGTTCGGGCATGAGTGCGAGGAGCCGGGGCACGTTCGCCACACGATTCCCTGGCACGCCGGCAGGGGGAGAGGGAACCAGCACGAGCGACCAGCCGCTGGAGAGCCTGCTGGCGGACCTGGACCCCTCTTTGGCGGACCTGGCGCGGGCGGCGGCTGATTGGCTACTTCCCGCGGGTGCGTGGCTGGCTCAGCTCAGCCAGATTGAGCTGCAGGAGTTCCTCTGGTACCGGCTGCCGGTGAAGTGGCAGGCCGAGCCCAGGGTGCTGCATGAGGTTGCGTGGGCTCTGGCGGGTTTGTTTACCGCCGCGGGCCTGGAGCGTTATTCCGATCTGTGCCGGTCGCCGCAGACTCATCTGCTGCTGGATGCATGGCAGGACAAAGACCGTGAGCCTGCCCGAAGAACAATGAACAAGGCGGTCAGGTCATCGGGCGTGCAACCGCCAGACACGCCCCTGCTGTGCTGGGGTCTGGTATGGGGTGAGGCCGAACATGCCGCCAGACGGCGCGTCAGCCAGGCACTGGAGCACGCTATCGATGCCGGCGATCTGGTGGCCGGTGAGCGAGGGTGGAAGAAGCTCGCCGCTGACGTCACGGAGAACTCACTGACGATGCGGCGGCTGGATCTGCGCGGGGGAACCCTGCTCCAGGCCGTGTGTCGGGAGCGGGGGGAAAGCTGGGCGGCAGGTTACCCAATGGTGCGTCAAGACCTTCTGACCCAGATCTTGCCGCTGTTAGATGGTGAGGTGGCTGTCCCGGGGGGTGCAAGGGAATGCCTGAAGCCTCTGCGCTGGCTGCTCGAACACATTGGAGATGGAACCACCATGACCCAGGCCGGGTGGTTACCCAAGACATTGGTGCTCGAGGCAGATGACATGTTCGCAGGGTTCGGCCGGTTTGGGCTGACCGTCCGGACTGAGACCGACCTGCCCGAGCTTGCCACCCTGAACGAGCTGGCCCGGCGCGCGAGGTTGATCACCAAAAAGGGTCGGAAGCTGTGGCTATCGGCGGCGGGGCGTCGCGCCCTGGCCGACTCAAGTCTGCTGTGGCGAGTCGTGGTGGCCGACATCTTTTCGGCCGCAACCTTCGAGGGTGAGGGCTCTGCCCTTGCCGCGGCGACGCTGCTTCGGGCTAACAACCCTGTGCCCTACCCCGCCGTGGAGGCCAAGGTCGGGGCCGGTCTGGTGGGTCGGTGGCGCACCGCTTCGGGGGAGGAACTAGAGCAGTGGTCCGGTGTGGATGCGGCACGCGAATTCGGTCTGCTCGCAAACCTCTTCGGCTGGATCGAACAGGACGGCTGCGGGCAGGACCGGATGTGGACGCTGACCTCGTCCGGACGACACGCAGCCCTGATGGGTCTCCAAATGCAGGCACGAACACCACGGAGACGTCTGTGATCTTTCGCGCTGGCAGACACCTACCATTGGTCGGGTCTCTCGCGGCAGATCACCGTGGTACCGATGATGATGCCGCCAACGTCTCGGATCGCCGAGACTGCCAGTGAGACCGGAAACATCGTTCCGTCCTTGCGCACGCAGTCGGTCTCATAGTGCTCGACTGGCTGGCCGGCCCCGACCTTGGTCAGGATGTCATGGATCTCATTGGGTCGATCCTTGGGCGCCAGGGGTTGGATGGACTTGCCAAGGATCTCCTGGCGGGTGTAGCCGTAAAGCCGCCCGGAGGCCTTGTTCCAGCCCGTGATGTGGCCATCGAGCGAACTGCCGATGATGGCATCCTCGGAGTATTCGAGGGTCATAGCCATGATCTGGGCGGCTTTGACGGCCTTCTTCTGTTGGCTCATGTCACGGGCTGCGGCGAGCACGCCCAGCACGATGCCGCCGGCATCTCGGTAGACCGAGGCGTTGCAGAGGATCTCGGTCAAGGTGCCGTCGTGGCGCCGCAGGGTCAGCGGGTAGTCGGTGACCGAGCCCTGCTCGAAGACCCGCTGGTAGCCCTGGCGCGCTTTGTCTGGTTCGGTGAAGTACCCGGAGAAGTCGCTGCCGATGAGCTTGTTGCGCGGGACCCCGCTGGCCTTGACCGCGGCTTCGTTGACGTCGGTGATCTTGCCTTCGGGGCTGATCGTCTCCAGCGGGTCCAGGCTCGCCTCGATCAGGCTCCGGGCGTACCGCGCTGCATGCTTCAGCTTTGTCACGTCGCGGTAGATGACTGAGGCGCCGACGACCGCGCCAGTGCTTTTGCGCAGCGCTGAGATGGTCAGAGAGGCCGGGAACAGGCTTCCATCCCTGTGAATACGTGTGGCCTCAAAGTCGGCGACCGCCCTGCCCGCGCTGATCTCGGCCAGAATGGTGATCATCTCGCCGAATCGATCCTGCGGAACGAGCATCTTGATGGACTTGCCGATGATCTCCTGGCCGGAGTAGCCGAACATCCTGGCCCCGGCCGGGTTCCAGCTCGTGATGATGCCATCGAGTGTCCTGCTGATGATGGCATCATCCGAGCACTCGACGATTGCCGCCATGCGCTCTGCGGTTTCCAGTGCTCCCGTCTGGCCGGTGAGGTCGCGGTGGATGACGCAGGTGCCGACGACTGCCCCGTCAGCGTCGCGGATCGGTGAGACTGTCAGCGAAACCGGGATCACTGTCCCGTTCCTTCGGACACGCTTGGTCTCGAGGTCTTTGACAAGATGGCCTGCCGCGACGTGCTCTTGAACTGCCTAGAGCTCGCCTGCTCGGTCGCTGGGTATCAGGAGCCTGTCGGGTCTGCCGATGATCTCCTCACTGGAGTAGCCGAAAATTCGCTCGGTCGCGGAGTTCCAGCTCGTGATGGTGCCGTCGAGCAGGCCACCGACGACGGCATGGCCGGAGCCCTCAGCGATCGCCGCCAGGCGTTGGGTGTTCTCGCAAGGCTGCCTTCGCTCGGTCCCGTTGCGGTGGACTGCAGACATGCCGACGATTTCGCCGTTCTGGTCGCGGATCCCCGCGATGGTGATCGAGACCGGAAGCGCCGTCGCGTTTTTGCGAACGAGTGCGGTCTCGACATGTTCGACGTCTTGGCCATTCTTGATCCGGGTCAAGATGACGCCCAGCTGGACGTTTCGGTCCCTAGGAGTCAGCACGTTTACTGACCTGCCGACGACCTCCTTGCCCGAGTAGCCATACATCCGCTCGGCGGCGGGGTTCCAGCTCGTGATGATGCCATCGGGGGTCAGGCCCATGATGGCATCATCGGAGTATCTGAGCATCGCCTCCAGGTGCTGGGCGGCCNGGAGCGCGCCCTTGGAGTGGTTCCCTTCACGCTGGGCTGCAATCACCAACACCACGTCAGCTGTATCAATGCTGGACAGACTGATGGTGATCGGGAACTCGGTGCCGTCGTGTTTGCCGTCCGTTCAGCTTCAGCTCGAGTCCCTTGGACCCAGTCGTGGGATCCGCCAGGTAGTCCTGCCGGTGCTCGGCATAGATCTGCCACAACAGCGATTCGGTCTGGCGATTGACGAAACGGATGATGCCTTTCTGGTCCATGGCGACCAGGGCATCAGGCGCAGACTCAGGCAGGGTCTCGAAACTGGTCGTCTTGTCAGACATCTGATTCACTCTTCGAGTTGTCACAGAGAACTCGAAACCAGCAAAGAGCAGGGCCCTGAAAGAGTGTTTTATGTCAGAACCTGACTGGTGGAACGCCCGATTTCCTGCGTGGACGCGGATCGACGCCAGCGCAAGGGGCCGCCGGTCCCCAGCGGCGCTCGGGCGCGTGCTCCTGCGGCCACCGGTGTTCTGCCGTGGTGGGTAGTCACGAGGGTGTTGACCTCCCCAGCAGAACAGTTCGTCGGCAACACGTGAACCAGGGTGATCAGGACCGACCTGGACGCCCGGGTCCCTGGGTAGGTGCCATGCCCGGTGGGCCCTGATGACCTATCGACGTCGCACTTTCGCTGGATGCGGCGCGGGCGGAACCGGTGCGGGCCTCGCCGGGCGGGCGGCCCATGGCAGAGCTCGGACTTGCTGAGGGTCGGCAGCGATCGGGCCGAACACCGATGCTGGGCTTCCTGCAGTAGTGCCCGCGAGCTGACCGGTTTCAACCCCCGACGAGATCGGATCGTGGCTGGGCTGGGATCGGAAACACCTGGAATGGCACCGGCCTCAGAGATAGCGCCGGACCACTTGCTGCAGTCGCAGGTCGTGCGCCCCATGCCAGTACACGTGTCCGCAAGCTCGGCATCGGAAGAACTGTTGCTTGGTGCGCAAGGTCCCCGGTTCAAGCTGGTTTGCTACCAGGGCCGTCGAAACTGGCGTCAGTGACCCTCCGCATGCCAGGCAAAGGCTCCACGGCCGCAACGGTGGCCGGAACCGTCCGATGACGTCGGCCAGCTGGTCGTCGGGGTCTTGTCCGCGCACGAAAGCGGCGCGTCGAAGTGTCCGACGCATCAGAAGGCCCCGGTCTCGGCTGAGCAGCACTTGGTCCTCACGTCCAGCGCGCTCGACGAGATGGTTGTCGTCAGCGTATCTTTCGTACGCCGCGTCGACACCCAGCAGCCGAAGCCTGCGAGCCAGCGTGCCCAGATGAACGTCCAGCAGGAACCGGGCCGGTCCCTCGAGCGGCTGCGGGCGGGCCCGAACTGCGACGTCGAGTCGATCCTGGTCCCGCAGCCGGCTGTGCACGGACACCAGAACCCCGCTGACGATCAGGTCCCCGACCTCCGTAAGCGGCACGCCCACACTCTGGACGAGATGCCCAACAGTTGCGCTGGGGTCGTGCGGCAGGTCGACTTCGCCGCTGTCACGCGCACGAGGCCGTACAAGGAAGCGCAGAGCTGGGTGGATGTGTAGCCTGACCGCGCCGGGCGGCACCGGGGTGTGCGCCGACCCAGCCCCCTGCGCGGCAGAGGCCGTGGCGCCGATGGCCTCCGCGGCCATCCTGCAGGTTCGGGCGACGCCGGTGGGATCAGGATCTACCACTGCTCCAGACTGGTCCGTCAGTGCAGTGGACGCCAGTGGTGTACGTGCTTGGTCCGGCGGCTTGCCATGGATGGGCTTCAGGCGATGCAGCGTGCCAGCTCATCGGGTTGAGCCATACATCAGCGATCCGGGCGTGGTGAGCAGCGTGCCGGTCTCCAGCCAGGTCTTCAGCCCGGACAGGATCATCGGCCAGCCGCCATAGAGCTGGTTGTTGGCGCCCTCGCGCAGCTGGTCGTGGGTCACGGTCAGCTGGCAGCTGTCGCCGACCGGCTCGATCTCCCAGGTGATCCTCGAGGTGCCCTCGCTTCTCACGTCCTGGCCCCACAGCGCAACCATGGACTGGACCAGCTTGCGCGGGGGGTCGACCTCGAGATTCTCGCCTTCACCCAGGGGCCCGGCGGCGCCATCGTGTGTCATCTCGAAGCGAGAGCCGGGTGTGAAGTCCGAGCTGATCCGGTTGCCGAACTGGTACTTGCTCCTGATCTCAGGGTCGGTGATGGCCTCCCAGAGACGTTCAGGGGTCGTGCGAATGTAGATCTCGAAGACCTTCTCCATGGGAATCTCCACTCTGTTCGGCAGGGCGCCTCAGGGTCTGAACATGGGTAGACAGGCAGAATCTGCATGCCTCGACGATAGGTGATCAACTCCGGCACAGGAGTCATCAGCTCAGATCGCGCAGCGCAGTTCGCAGCCGGTAGCCGGTGGATCGTTCGGCTGGATGCAGGGCCATGCTCGTGCTTATGGACACGACATGGGACATCGAGGGCATTCGTTCGCAGTACCCGGCGCTCAAGGACGGCACGGTTTATCTGGACGGTGCCGGCGGAACTCAGGTGCCCGAGTGTGTGATCGAGGCGATCTGTGATGCTTATCGCAGTGGGCTGAGCAATGTGCACGGTCCCTTCGCGTCCAGCCGCCGCTCCATGCTGCTGATTGACGAGGCTCGCGACGCCGTTGCGGACCTCACCGGCGGGCCGGCCGGCGGGGTCGTCCTCGGACCCAATATGACCTCGCTGACCTATCGGATGGCAGGTGCCCTGGCCACGACCTGGTTGCCCGGTGACGAGATCGTGCTCTCAGAGCTCGACCATGACTCCAATGTCCGGCCATGGGCGCAGGCCGCGGCCTCCGCAGGCGTGCAGGTGCGCTGGGCACGGGTAGATCCGCTGACCACCGATCTGCCCGCGGGTCAGTATGGCGAGCTCGTGACCACGCGTACCAGGCTCGTGGCCGTGGCCGCCGCGTCGAACCTGATCGGGACCATGACCGACGTCGCGGCGATCAGCGCGGCTGCGCACGCAGTAGGGGCTTTGGTCTATGTCGACGCGGTCGCCGCTGCGCCACACTTCCGTCTGGACATGGGGTCGCTGGGAGCTGACTTCATCGCTGTCTCGGCGTACAAGTGGTGCGGTCCGCATGCCGGAGCCGTCGTGGCCTCCGTGGGCCTGCTGGAGACCCTTCACCCGGACAAGCTCGATCCGTCGCCGGATGAGGTTCCCGAACGGTTCGAGCTCGGCACCGCGGGTCTGGCCAACATGGCAGGTATCACGGCGGCCGTGAACCACCTCGCAGGTCTGGTCGCCGGAGCCGGGGATCGACCCCAGCGCCTCGATCGTTCCTTTGCGGCATTGAGGGCCAGGGAGAACACCACGGTGCGGGGCGCAATCAGTCGGCTGTCCGCCATACCGGGTGTGCGGATGGTCGGAGCACCGACCCTACGTACGGGGACCATCTGCTTCACCGTCGACTCACTGACGTCGGCTGAGGTAGCGGGAAGGCTGGGGGAGCGGGACATCTGCGTTTGGAGTGGCCATGCCTATGCGTGGGAGCTCACTCGGGCCCTGGGGATCCGTGAGAGCGGTGGGGCTGTTCGGGTCAGCCTCTCGCCATACACCGCAGCCTCGGATCTGGAGGCGCTGGTCACGGCGATGACCTCGATCGTGTCCGAGCCAGTGGCGACTGAGCGGTGACGGCGATCCGTTCAGTCAGGGGTTCGAACCGCCCGTGGTGTCTGCGGTGTCATCTTCAGCCGCGGTCAGCGTGCTTGGCCGTTCCGGGTCATCTCCGAATCCGAGGTCACGCCCGAGGCCCGCCGGCCTCGCGCAAGGGAGCCCGCTGTCGATCATCGCGCGGTCCAGGTGCTTGAGGACCTCGAGGGCCACCGTGCCGGTTGGGCCGGGCCCACACTCGGATGGAGGTCCAGGAGAGGTCCACGGGTGTGCGGGAAAGTACAACGTGCCCGACGCGCGCCTGAGCTCCAGGAGGTCGGATTCGAGGTCGGAACCGGCGGACACCGGGAAGCCTTAGGCCCCCACGCATGAGGTAGACAACCACTGGCTACCCAGAATCGCGAGGCTCTTGTCGGTCACGGTCCGCCCGGGCGCCCGGTCCTGGTCGATGCCGGCACCCCGGCAACCCCTCCAGGTGACACCCTCTCCCCGTCGTCATGGCCATCAGTAAAGTCCATCCAGTGGATCACTAAATCCACTGCGCGGATGATCACCGCGGCAGAGCCTTGGAACGAAGGGCGTTACGGCCATGATGCACAGGTGGGGCCGCTTTGTGGCCGGACGGGCATGGACCGTACTGGTTGCTGGGCTGGTTCTTGTCGCGGCAGCCGCGATCTATGGCCTGGGGGTCTTCGGCAGCCTCAGCAGCGGTGGCTACGACGACCCAGCCAGCGAGTCTGCCCGGTCCCTGGTCAAGGAGCACGCAACGTTCATCAGCCACGACGCCGACATCGTGGTCATCTACTCCAGCGCGTCGATGAAGGTCGGTGACCCTGCCTTCCGGGCGTCCGTCGCAAACGTCATCAGCGGGCTACCCAAAGGATCGATCCAGCGCATCACCAGTTGGTACCAAACCCCTGCGCCCACCTTGATCAGTAAGGACCAGCACGCCACCCGAGTCATCTTTGCCCTGAGCGGTACCTCGCAGGCTCAGAAAGCGGCCCTCTTTGACCAGGTCAACCCTCACCTTGATGCCAAAGGGCTCTCCACCACGGTTGGGGGAGCGTGGGCGGTCTTTCGCGACGTGAATACGTCTGTCTCCAGGGATATCGCCAAGGCAGAAGAGATCTCCATGCCGATCGTGATCATCTTGTGCCTGGTGTTCTTCGGGAGCGTCACGGCGGCCTTGATGCCGGCCTTTGTCGGTGGCGTGGCTATCTTCGGTGCCTTTGCCTTCGTGCGCGTCATCACCCTGGTCACCGACGTCTCTGTCTTCTCTATCAACATCATCACCCTGATCGGCATGGGCCTGGCAATCGACTACGCGCTCTTCGTGGTCAGCAGGTTTCGCGAGGAGCTCGTCAAACAGGCCGGATCCGATCGTGAGCACGTCAACGCTGCCGTCACGGCAACCATGGCTACAGCCGGCCGGACCGTGTTGTTCTCGGGCTTGATCGTGGCCGCTTCGCTGGCCTCATTGCTGATCTTCCAGCAGAGTTTCCTGCGCTCAATGGGTTACGGCGGGGTCGCCGCGGTCCTGGCGGCGATGCTGGCGGCCCTGACCCTGCTGCCGGCCTTGCTCACCGTGCTGGGACCGCGTATCGAAGCCGGACGCATGCCGTGGCGCCGAGGTGCGAGCGCGCAATCTGGTGTCGATGTGGAGTCTGGCGCGTGGGCCCGGCTNGCGCACAGCGTGATGCGGCGACCCGTGGCGTACCTTCTGGTGATCACCGTGGGTTTACTGGCCCTTGGCGCGCCGTTCCTGACGGCCAGGTGGGGAAGCACCGATGAGAGGGTCCTGCCCGTCAGCGCACCGAGCCGGGTCGCCGCGGACATGGGTGCGCGGTTGTTCGGTGGCGGGACCTCCAGTGCCAACATCGTGGTCACCGGGACCGGCGGCCCTCAGCTCGCCTCATACGTCGCGCGACTTGGCGCGGTTCACGGGGTGAACTCGGTTCAGCTGCTCGACCACGCCGCCGCCCGCTCCAGCGGCGCCGCGATGACCGACCTGGTCCAGGTCAGCTGGCTGGGGGAAAGTCAAAGCGAGCAGTCCCAACAGCTGGTCCGGGACCTGCGCGCCGTCCATCCCGGCGCCGGGGCAACTGCCCTGGTTGGTGGCTTCTCGGCGAGCGCCGTGGACCTGGTTGACTCCATCGGTGCGCGCCTGCCGTGGATGGGCCTGTTCGTGGTTGCAGTCATGTTGGTCCTGCTGTTCATTGCCTTCGGTTCGGTGGTCCTTCCCCTTAAGGCAGTTGTCATGAGCGCCCTGTCCCTGACAGCTTCGTTCGGGGTAGTCACCCTGATCTTCCAGGACGGCTATCTGTCAGGGTTNCTTGGCTTCACGTCGACGGGCTACCTGGACGCTACGCAGCCGATCCTCATGCTCGCCATTATCTTCGGGCTGTCCATGGACTACGAGGTGTTCCTGATATCCCGGATACGGGAGGAGTGGGACCGCAGCGGGAACAACACGAGATCCGTGGCCAATGGTCTGCAGCGCAGTGGCCGGATCATCACCAGCGCAGCGCTCCTGCTCGCCGTGGTCATCGGTGGCTTCGCAACCTCTGGCATCGTGATCATGAAGATGATCGGGATCGGCATGCTGGTGGCTGTCCTGATCGATGCCACGGTCGTGCGCGCGCTTCTTGTTCCGGCCACAATGCGGTTGCTGGGCACGGTGAACTGGTGGGCTCCCGATCCGATGCGACGCTGGTGGGAATCTCACAGAGTCGTCGAGGCGCGCGACGTCCAGCCCAGCTAGCTCTCGTTCCAGCTGTTCTGAACCAGTCGTGCTGCCTCCTGGGAGTTGAGGCCGAGCCGTCGGACCGTATGAACGTAGTCAGTAGCAGCTGCTCGTGCGAGGTCAGCGGCNCCCGAAAGTGCGGCGGGCTGGTCCAGGACATCGCTACGGACGAACGTGCCGCCGCGGCCGTGGGTAGCCACCACAGCATCGGCCTCGAGCTCGCGGTAGGCCCGAGCCACGGTGTTCGCTGCCAGCCCGAGATCGCTGGCGAGCTGTCGAACCGTCGGGAGCTTGGTGCCAGGGCGCAGCTGGCCTTCCGCGACCGCGGCGGCGATCTGGGTCCGCACCTGCTCGAACGGTGCCGTGCCCGACTCAGCATCAATGGTCAGCTGGAGTGTGCTCACGGCTGACACGGTATGCCGTTTCGGCCCGTCACACTCTGCGACCCGTGGGGGATTGTCGACTCTCAGCGCTATCCCACCCCCGGTATGTCCAAACTGAGAGACAAAATTCCCAAGATGTGACATCACGTTCTACGGTTCTGGAAGGTCATGAGTGTCAGCGACAAGCCCCGGCTCGCTGGCCGGCAACCCTCCACCGCGGTGGGGTGCCCCGGGTGAAGACCTGGCAA